>Ga0137385_10002690_pt1 | contig 15220 bp, 18 predicted proteins | sample SagtaG_FD_104921 | JGI IMG/M metagenome (GOLD analysis project Ga0137385, IMG submission 104921) | Vadose zone soil microbial communities from Sagehorn Ranch, Mendocino, California, USA - Sage2_R_80_16 metaG | ecosystem: Environmental > Terrestrial > Soil > Vadose zone | place: USA: California...
GCCGTCCGGACGCTCCTTTTCGAGAACATATGCAACATAGTCCACGGAGATAGGGAGGAAATAGACTTCGGAGGCTAACTGATGACTGGTCTGCCACGTCGCAATGTTGGGATTGATGAGGACAGCGTCGATGCCCTCTTCGCGCAAGGCCTTCATTGCCTGAGACCCAGAATAGTCGAACTCGCCGGCTTGACCAATGGAGAGGCCGCCCGAGCCGACCATGACGACTTTGCGAACATCGGCACGCGGAAGTTTTGGAAGGACCTTGGCGGACAGGCGGCGGGCGAGTTCCGATGGTGAGTTGAGGACGCGCTCTCCATCCTGAGGGACAAAGTCACCGACGGAGGGCGCGGCAATTGCACGAGCAACGGCGGTGGGAGCAGGGAAGTGACAAGTCGCGGTGAGGTGAAAGCGCCGCACAGGGCGTTTCTTGAGGGAGTTAATTGCCACACGAAACGCCGAAGACTGGGCTGGACCAAAGAGCCCCATCGTAGGGAAGAGAAAAGTGGTGACTCGACTCGGACTCGCTCGCCACTGAAAACCAACGCTAAAAAATTCTAATCTACACCATTTATTCGATTACGTCAATCGTCAACTTGCGTTGCCCCTTTCCTTAAATTACAGTAACCGGTCAAGTAAACATTCCCACAACGATCCATTGCAACTGTCCATCCCGAATAGCCTACGAATGTCAGTCTTATACTGCACAGAGCACAACAGACGTTTCTCTTACCTCGTGAATCAAAGATACATTCTCGCCGATTGTTGCCTCTTCAACATCTAGCCCGTCGGGGAACGATTCATGGTTTTGCAGGCCATGCATACCGATGCCCAGAGTTTCCCGCACGAACTCGTAAACGGGCCGTGTCTTTGTCAAGTAGTCCCTCGCAGGCGCAGGTCCACGCGAACCAGCCAGATACGCCCCGCGCAAGGTCATGAGCGAGGCAGTTGCACGTTCAGAAACGCTATCGCCGAAACCAGACAACCCAGATAGAGCGGCGACTCTGCAGTTTTGGGGTCGTGTGAAATGCTTCACGAGTATGCTATCGCCTGACGACGCCACCTTGGCCATGCGTTCTTTCGCGTCCATTGTGGTCGTTGTGTCCAATATCGTCAGCATCGTACTGAAGACCTGTTTGAACAATGGCTCTACTTCCGAAGGTGAGACATGGGAACCAAAGTTGACCACAAGCTCTTCGTGCACAATATCGTGGAACTCTTTCTTGAATTCAGCTTGCATCGCACGAATGTCGAACGCTGTGAACATTCCCTCAGCCAGATGTATTGCAAGTGTCCAACGAAACCTACCTTGGCAGAGAAGATAAAGGTACGTCGCCATCAACATAGATAGCACCTCCAGAGAGGTGGTCGTGGCACGCGCGGATATGAGCGCCAACGAGCTGGGAGCACAACGTCAAAATGATAGCAATCACTATATCGATCTCCCACTTACTTGACCGCTTGGTTGTGCATCTCCGCAGACTGGATGTGGGTCGAAACTGGATTCGCCAAGAAGCCCAATTCGCTTGTGTACGCGGCGACTGCGATATCTAGCCCCTTGCCATGATAATCCAGCGATGGATCACTGGCTGCAAGCGATGGTGGCAGTCCCCGATTCATGACTGGGTTCAGTAGCTCGGTTGTCTGTGCAAACAGAAGCTTCCCAATGTGGTGTAATGCGAGTCGCGTCTTTTCCATTGCATTCGTCACAGCCATTGCTTGGAAGTTGCCCCCGTGGTGTACCTCACCCGTCTCGCCGTTGAAGAGCGGATTATCCGTTGCTACACGGCATTCAATATCTGGGAACAGGAAGAGCAAACATAACGCACTAGAGTTACACTCGATTGTGACAGACTTGAGCGCCGAGATGATATCCTCGATTTGAGGACCAAGAAACTGGGGTGCCGTGCGTAATGAATACCGGTCCTGCCGAAGTTCTCCTTGATCCTCCGCAATCGTCACATCCTTCTCGTGCCCAAACGCCAGCTTGCTTCCCCTCAAGAGGTCCCAGATGGTTCGCGCAGCCTCAACCTAAACGACGTCCATCCATTCACACCTACACGTATGCTCCAGTGCTCCGCAGACGTACCTGTCCCGGGTGAGGGCGCGCGACCTCATGAATGAAAGGGTCGTAATTCCCACGAACGCCGTGCAGAGCCTCCGTTGCCATGGCTGTGCACACCTGGGCGAGCAGCGCGAGGTGGATGGCATCGTGAAGTGCAAGTGACGCCACGGACGCTGAGAAGGCTGTCCCGTTCATGATACCTAGGCTTTCTTTCTCCAGCAGGGGCAGCGGCTCCATGTGGTGCCTCTCGAGCGCCTTCTTACAAGACACGATCTCGCGTGCACCAGCGACACGCGGGCCATCAAACACCCTAATGTTGCGGACTCCGGCGACGGTCCCGGCGATATATGCCAACGGGGTGAGATCTTAGACGCGAATCAAGGGCGAACAAAAAAAAGAAAGAGGAAAAGGAAGGCAGGGTCAGACCGCAGCGAAGAAAGATCAGAATGGTGACATACCGCCACACGCGGAGATGCTCCCGCGCAGTGGGACGTAGGGCGTGATGTTTTCGCGTAGCAGCGCCACCATTTGCTCGAGAAGCTCCCACCGCACAGCCGAGTGGCCGCGGATCAGCGAGTTAATCCGCACAACGATCGCGCCGCGTACCCACGCCTCGGGCATGCTCGTTGCGGCAAGCGGGTCCGATAACGGCAGGGCGGGCAGGGCGCCCCGGCGGGACGCTTCGGACGGCAGCACGCCAGTGTGGTGGTGCTGCAAGAGGGCGAGTCCGAGTCCGATAGTATTGTTCGTTCGCGTGTCCGCTGTTGTTCCGTGTGCGTCGGAGTACGTGTTAGAAGCATTCGCATAGTTAGAATAGAGACCGATGACGACAAGACAAGTTAGACGCAACGGGCCCGCAGAAGGGTACGGATTGTGAACACGCACCACTTCCGCCTAGACCCGTGCTCACACCATACACGCTTTTGTTCGACTGCACCTTGTTGACGAGCACGCTGTGCGACTTGGCCATGCGCTCCCGGATCTCCGGCGACTCGTTCAGCGCAACGGAAGCCCCATAGCGGGCAGCTGCGACAACGCCCGCTACGGACAGCGACTGACCGTCGAGGACCACGGGTTTCCCGCTTCTGTGAAAAACGCGTCAACTCGAGATTTCTTGCGGATGAGCACTGCACTGGACGCGCAGGACACGTACTTGTGGCCGCGTAATTCTTGGTGTTGCTTGATGAACCACGAGAGTAGGTTTGTTGGTTGTTCCGAGTTTGTCCGACGGTCGCTGGAAGCAGTCGGCGGCGCAGGTCGCTCAGATGCAATAATAGTCATTTTGGTCGAGAGAACAACGGAAGGTGCTGAAACGCGAACAAGTGTAGTTGGTTCCATTGACGCGGCGTCCTCTGTCCCGATGACTTTATGTCGCACGCACTGCACAGGCGCTAGAAATTTGATAATCTAGACAGCAGAACCACGACCTGCTTCCAAGACGGAAGCGGGTAGGTTCCTTCCGTAACCAGAGAGATCCGGCCGGGGGTACTGAGCTTGACTGGGAGGGTGATCAGCTCAATGGAGGACCAGCCTTGGGTCGTTTTATCTATTCATAGGTAGCAACTAAAATCTGACACGTGGGTGTCACAAAAAACAAACAACAATCCCCATTTATTGTTAGCGTTGATGCCAGATGCAGGGAAGATATCGTCGCCCCTTGGGGCCTTGACCGTTGTAGTTGGCAGCAGGAAGTTGGGTGAATTTAGGTTTCATTCTTTTTCTGGCAGTGGATCATGTTATTACAGACACCGTCTCTAAATCGAGAAGGACAGGCGGTCATCGGATCGAAAGTTCAACGTTCAACGTTCAACATTCAAAACGTTCATCACGCGCCATATCACGTATAAGGGGTCCCATAGGTCTCATAGTGAGTGTGTCCGGGCTGATCGATGTAGGATATAGGACACCTTGCATTATTACCGTACACGTACCAGCGGGCTAACACCTCACTGCAGATGATTCACAAGCTGTGTACAACGCGACGATTGTAAACTCTAGATTATCCATAGCCAAACTGCAACATACAACATAATGACGATTACTAGTGACGAAAGCAAGAAGTACTCTAGATGAATGCGGAATGATACGAAGTGAGAAAAATGATGTGAAACGTTTGCAATGAAGGGTTGATCCACCCTGATGATGATTGAATTTATGCAAAGAGACCCGCGACGATGGCCTGCATTTTCCCATCGCGAATTGCCTGTCAGAATGAGAACCATGAGCATTCGTTCCCAGTTTCAACGTCCGTGAATCTTACCTCGTGAATTAATGATACGTTCTGGCCGATAGTGACATCCTCGACACCAAGCCCGTTGGAAAACACGCTCTCGTTCTCTGAACCATGCATGCGGATACCAAGGGTCTTGCGAACGAACTCATAAACAGGTCGTGTCTTGTTCAAGTATTTGCTCGCGGGTGCCGGTCCACGGGTGCCTGATAGATATTCCTTTCGAAGTGTCACAAGAAGCGATGTCGCACGTGACGCCACTGAGGCACGGAACGCCGGGACCGCGGATAGGGCGGAAGGGTCCGCAGAAGGGCTGGTGAAAAAGTCTACAAGGACGGACACGGAAGCACTGGCCACCTTCATCATGCGTGGTGCGGCATCCATGGTCGTGGTGGAGTCCAACGTCCGATACATACTTTTGAGTACGTCACGGAAGACAGATGCTGATTCGTGCCGGGACAAACTCCTGCCAAAGTGCGCTGATAGTTCCTCCTCAACGATAGAGATCAACTCGCGGTTGAAATCTGCTTGCAGGGCGCGGATATCGAACGCTTGGCACAGCAAATAGAGGTAACTTGAGGTCAACAAAGAAAGTACCTCGAGCGCATTAATGGTAGCGCGAGCAGAAATAAGGGCCAGGGAGCTTGATTCGACACATGAGAAGACAGGCATTAGAAGGTGATTTAGACACTCACTTGACTGCTTGATTATGCATCTCCGCGGACTGGATGTGTGTGGATACGGGGCTAGCAAGGTAACCCAATTCGCTAACATATGCCGCAACAGCAATGTCGACGCCCTTGCCATGATAGTTCAGAGACGGGTCACTCGCCGCGAGCGACGGCGGCAGGCCACGGTTCATGGCGGGGTTAACCAGTTCAGCTGACTGTGCGAATAACAATTTGCCAATATGGTGCAAGGCGAGACGCGTCTTTTCCATTGCATTGGTAACAGCCATGGCTTGGAAATTGCCTCCGTGATGGACCTCTTTGGTTTCAGCATCCACAAGGGGGTTGTCAGTTGCTAACCAGGTACAAACGAAAACCGTCAGCGGGTAACGAGGTATGTTTGTCAAGGTCAAACGCACTGGAGTTGCACTCTATGGTTATTGTGTTCAAGGCGGCAAGGATATCTTCAATTTGAGGCCCGATGAATTGAGGCGCAGTCCGAAGAGGATAACGATCTTGGCGAAGTTCGCCATCGTCCTCGTCTATGGTCACTTCTTTCTCATCACTAACTGCGAAGTTGCTGTCTTGGAGTAAGTCCCAAATGACGCGGGCAGCTTCAATCTACCAACGCCGTCCATGAATGAAGGACAGTGCGACAGGTGGGCTAAGAAACGCACCTGTCCTGGGTGGGGACGAGCGACTTCATGGATGAAGGGAGCGTAATTCCCACGAACGCCGAGTAAAGCCTCTGTCCCCATTGCTGTGCAGACTTGACCCAGCAAGGCGAGATGGACGGCTTCATTGAGTGCCAACGCAGCAACAGACGCAGAGAACGCTGTGCCATTAAGGATTCCTAGGTGCTCCTTGGCCCCAAGGACGATGGGCTCAATGTCATGCTTGACCAGAGCTTCTCGAGATGAAACGATATTACGAGCGCCAAATGCAGCTGGTCCGTCAAAGACCCTGATCGACGGATTCCCAATGAGAGTGCCTGCGACATACGACAGGGGCGACAAATCTATACATCGTTTCAGCCGTCAGCGCTCTTGACAGAAAACCAAATCTGCGTACCTCCTGAAGATGAAATGCTCCCGCGGAGAGGCACCAAGGGGGTAATGTTGGCACGAAGGAGAGTGGCCATTTTTTCTATGAGTTCCCATCGAATGCCGGAGTGACCCCTTATCAAGGAGTTGATCCGAACGAGTATTGCGCCGCGGACCCAAGACTCCGGCATGCTGGTGGACGCCATGGGGTCCAGAAGAGGAAGGGCGGGGAGTACATTTGTGGACGAAGGGAGGACACCGGCGTGCTGGTGTTGCAACAACGCGCTTCCCAGGGCCAGGGTGTTGGGCGTGCGAGTATCGGCTGGAAAGGGCAGGGATATGAGTCAGAAACCGGAAGAAGGGGCGACCGTAACCGGGCTCACCGCTACCGCCGAAGCCGGTGCTAACACCGTAAACGCTCTTTGAGGTTTCGACTTTGCCCACGATGACATCACGAGACGATTGAATACGTGTCCTGATTTCGGTAGAACCGTTCAAAAAGACTTGTGCGTTGTGTCTGGCAGTGGCGACGAGCGCGGGCACAGAAAGACTGTGCCCATCTATGACGATGGCTTTGCCATTTCTGAACGAGGTTGTGATAATGAGGCACAGCACGACACAAGAGGAACAAACAAATCATCATACTTGTAAGACTCGAGTTCATGGAATTGCTCGATGAATTTGGGAAGTAAGTTTGAGGGACCAGGCCGCACGGTCGTCGCGTGGATAGACGAGCCATTGGTATGGCCATTGGTACTGGTGTATGAAGATGGGCTTTTGACAGCAGTGGGATGGACTACGGGATCAGAGGTTCTGAGAAACCCGTTCACACGAGGCTCGGTTGAAAGGATAGTCATTGTGAAGGGATGTAGAGTGTAGGATGGAGGCGAGGAATGGGGGCAACGATAGCGGATTCATGAGACCTGCATGAGGTGTTAAATAGAGTGGTGTCTAGTGGCAGCCAGAAATTTGGAGCCACTGGCGTGGCAAGCGGGTTAGAGTAGTTTACCGCCGTTCCACGCGGCGCCTAACATGCCTAACATTTCAAGATGAGATCCGTCCGGTAATCCCAATGGTCCGGCCGCATCAAAGAACCAACGTATTCAACAATCCACTCCATATGCTCCCACCCGCTATTCTCGCAACACAAGATAAAACACCTCCGACTCTTCGTCAGATGGCGAGACATTGCCACAAACACCGCCCTTTTTTTTTTGGGTAATAACGTTTCCACGCTCAATCTTTCAGACCGGTTGATGATTCATTCAACGCTGTGCCTCGGCAATGAATTAATGAAACCTCCCCTATAAGTCCTGTTGGGAACTTGGTATCATATTAATTGCAACGGAAATTGCAACCTTGCGCTGTTTATACTGTAATTATGACCCTTTAGATGCAACACGCACTATGATTTTACCACTTTTATGTTGTGCCGAAATTGCTCAGGCCTGCCGTGTTCTTGGGAAAGAAGCTATCTATAAAAAACCGGGCTTCGGCCAGTCACTTGTTTATTACATTGGATGTAATCGTAGGTTTAAAGTTGCTTACCTATCTATAACTCTCGGCTAAGTCCTAAAGGCTTAAAGGCCAAAAGCAGATGAGATGTCGAACACCCATTGACAACCTAACCTCCATCAAGCTATGAGGGTCATGTAGTACCGGGTAGAAACCCAACGGTCCCAACCCGACTCGGAGAACTAATGTATTGACTTCAAAGTCTCCTAACTCCCTTTGGCAACACCCACCCATGAAACGAAATCGTCTTTTCGATTCCCCTCACCAATCTCCCGTCTTACGGCGGATCATGAGAGGGTCCTCCTGCATGGAATTGGTGTCCACCAACGGTTCTAACCTAAATGGTATGTACGCTCCACGTGCCCGAGCTGTCTTTCTCTTTCTCTTCTTCAGGCACTGCGATCCGCAAGTTGTACCGCGCGAAAGTTATACCATGGCCGCGGGTAAGAATAGGCTAGAGAATGGAAAGTTCCCCGTTTGCGGGTTGATATAGCCGCTGCCACGTATGACAATGCATGGGACGATCAGTAACATTCCCGCCCGCGGCCATCCTTGTCGCCACATCGAACAACACAGCTTTACAGCACTGTAGTATAGAATCGAGCACACTTGGTTACTAGAAACGACCACTAGACTGCTGATCATATTCAACGAGTCAATATTCAATGATTGACATTGTTACAGCTTCCGCACCCCACTCAACAGTCACAGGCACTTCCAAGTTCTGTCCGCATCTCTCGGACGCCAAGGATCCGAGACATGTTCCAAGAGTAATTTGCCAGGCTAGGCTGACTGCTTATGGCAATACCTTCCATCTGAACGAAAGATTACGGGTACTGTACGCGTGTCATACATGATAGATGATCGATGACCACTTATGAGAACCTTCCCCGGGTACGGCTGCAAAGAACTTGTACGATTCTTTGCGCCCATCGGAACTCGAAGAAGATATGGGGTTCGCGGGTAGCGACGCCTCTTCACTCTGTGGGAACACTCGCCCGTAATATCCGCGTACTTCGTTCGAAAGTTGTAAGCAAACACCCCAAATCCTGTATGATCTATCACCTTCTTGTGGTCCATTTACAGTAATCAAGAAAAAGCGCTCCTCATATCGTTGCGAGGTTTAGATTATAGATCAAGGGGTATCACAGGTGACAACGATTTGGGATATGGGGTGTGTCAACGCGTCCGTATCGCTGGCTGTCCGCAAGTTGTTCGGACGGATCTTGCATTTCCTGAAGAGGTTCAAACGTGCCTAGACTTGCTGGAACCTCAAATGAGGTCATCGTAGTATACAGGTCATCCTAGTCTCACCGCTGGGGTCGTTGGGATGCCAATTTAGTCTGCTGACTTAAACCGTCGGAGGCACGATTCAACTGGTGGAAGGATCTTGGCGTGCATGTTCCGAAGCGAATGGGCGTATGGCGCACACGCAACAGGTACCAATTGCGCCATGATGTGCCATGAGGCATGATGCATGATATATGATAACCAGAATGGTGCCTTCGTTGGGGATTTTGTTTTTACAAAAGTGCCTTCCGTCGGATCGCCGAAAAATACGCCCTGGAGCAGGGAGAAAAACGAGTTACGAGGGCATGTCCAAACGCTCCCTCAGACAACGTGCCTCTCCGGAAATATGAGTATGATCATGACTGTCACGGACGACCTTTCGTTTGAAAGCCACTGAGACCATGACGCTCGACAAAATCGTGAGGGCATCTAATGCGGCCTTCCGACGTCAAGTCCAAAGAATGGCGAGGATTCTACTCCCGGTTACATGCCGCGGATATTCACATGATAACAATGAGCTCGCATTTGCAAAGATTTGCTGACAGGTATCGTGAAATGATTCGGCGCAATAGCAGTAGCTAGTAGTGAATCATCTCAGACGGGTAGCGACAAGCCGGGGACCTGCGAATAACGGGTGGTGTGGCTCTCGCGGCTCAGAAAGTGGGTGTGCAACGGCTTGGAAGACGGAGATAAACGCAAAGCCCGGTACTGAAACTTTTTTGGTGAGCGAGCAGGAGAACATCCCTTCCACATGAAATCGTTGTAACGCCCAGCATCAAGGGTTCCTGCAAGCGGTAAGACCCGATCCTGAGAGCCCAGACTGTCCTGTGGTGATTGAACGGCAACGGGTGGAGTGATGTGCAATACATCCTGTACATAGCGATATAAGGGGCAACTGTCGATTGAATTGTGGGGTGAGCGCTATGTTATCGCGACGTACTAGCCAGATAAATCGGGGTGGCTTCATGCTGGGGCGCCCTGGTCTGGCAGTCGCTCGATGGCATAGCGCCTTCGTACAATGTACATCAACGGAGTTCCCGGAATCTTGCGTATCCGGCGGCGGAGCTCGCGATCACAAGTAGCGACAATAAAGCAACGATTGGCGGTTACTCGTTGTACAAGACAATCGTCAGCATAGGTACCAGTGTGTGAACACGGAAGGCGCTCGAAGCGGGGGTCGCGGGCCACACTAAGAGAAGGATGAGCACGGTCGCAGAAAGGGAGCACACACGCTTACGCACCGCAGAGCTAAGCGATAACGCTGTCCAAGCTTTTCAAGTTCGGCTATCACACAATCCGTCACACACGGAATACCTGCGAGAAAGGTGTGAACGTATGGGAAAAGAGACACCTGAAATACGCACACTTAGCATACAAGCAGTCCATCATACCACTGACAAGTTCAAGCTTATTTTGAAGTGAGAAGTTAATAAAATTGGTGTCGATAAGAACCCGGTATGGTGGAACAAGGGCGGTGTTGTGGGCGAGGAATAGTGACGAGGCAACTGGAGCTCTGTGCAAGCGGGGATGAGGAGGCTAATCGAGGAGAAGTAAGCAATTAGACGTACACTCGACGGACGGTCCTCTCCTTTTCCTCCTCTTCTTTCTTTTTCTGCTTCAGCTGGTTCTCCTTCCTACCGATAGAACCTGGGGTTAATTATGTATTAAAAAGAGTGTATGGTCTTCGGGGCATACAATCGGATGTCGTTCGGGTTCAGCATTCGCTTTACCGCAGCAAACTTTCTAGTCTTCTTTGCCTTCCCCTGGATAAGAATTTAGTCATTCGTTTTTATTCAGAAAAAGCGACGCAACGCACCATAGTCTGCCTCTTCCTCGGTCATCCAATCTTAGCACAAGGAGAGAAATTTGGCATCGTCACATGTCACGACGCGTGGTCACGTGATTCGTGACGCTCTGGAAGGAAATCCACCTCGGACGAGAACGAGCGCCTTGTCCTTCAGACTTGACCGGCTTCAACCACTTCACTTCACCGCCTCGCTTCTTGCAATGAAAGAGGCTTGGAATATTCTCTCTCACTCGGCCGCTCTCCACTCTGCCCCTACGACACCGAATGCCTCTTCTACCAAGTCTTCGACGCGCACTTCTCTCCGGCCTCCAATCTTCAATCCCTACGACAGGTTCACCCAACCAGAGTTCGACGCTTGGATAGGGGACATCACTGGCTCCATAAAGCGTGCTCTTCGTCACGAGGTGGAGCCCGAGGTCGAACTTCCCTCTGGTCGTAGCAGCAGTTGGAAGACCCTTCCAGACCGGGTCGGTGGCAGCTTGACCACTGAGAAGCGGGCTCAGTCACCTACATTCACTGAACCGCGCGATGAAGAGAGCGTTTTTGAAGACTCATTTGCTCAGATAACGTCTCGAAAAGCTAAGGGAAAGGGGCGCGATCCTCGCGAGGGCCCTGGACTTGGTCTCAAGGATCAACCCATCGAACTTCTCTCTGACTCGGAGGAAGAAGAGGTCGCTGACAGCCTTGAGGAAGATGCTGTTCTCTCGGAGAACTCGGAAGATGATGGCGCCTGGGAAGGCAGCTTTGAGGAGATTGGTCACACTACTGGTTCTGGATTGGTCGAAAGCGGGGGGGCAGAACCAAGAAGGCCAGGGGCGAGCGCGCACCGCCCCGCATCGTTGCTGTCAAGAGAAGACTCTGGTCATGTTCAAGAGGTTGCCGATTACTCTGACGCTGACGCACCCGACACCGGGGACGAGGATGATCTGCGACTCCCCGAAGGTACAAAGTCGTTCTGCGAGGACGACATTGTCGTTGACCGCGGAACAGAAGGTTTTTCCATGCAGAGGAGTAGAGGCGGTAAAAGCGACTCTGAGGACGGTGCGTCTCAGATCTTTACATTCTATCTGCGGCTAGGAACAAACATATGGACAGATTCCCTTCATTTAAGCCAAAGCGCAGCCCCCATCAATGTGGAACTCGTTGATCCATGGGATGGACCGCGTACTTTCGCCGAGGATTACTATTCCGGGGGTGACCAACTGGCTCCTGGCCTCACACCCAACCACCTCACCCCCGTAGCTCGCAGCCCAGTGCCTACTTCCGCAGCGGACTTTCCGCCTAATCCATCTACAGACGCAAATGCAGATAGTCGTCCTGTTTCTTCAAGTGTCTCGTCCACTTCTAGCTCGCCTAAATCACGGGATACAGCGGATGTTGCTGGGGCCAAAGCTACCTCGTCACAACGCAGCTTCGCGCCAGCCACTTTCATCAACAGCCAGCAAGACGAACTGGAAACTGAGTCGTATTATGACCATCTCGAGGTGGAAGGTCTGTCTGTTCCCTCATCTGTCATTCATCGTGTCTAAGAGTTTTGTGTAGACGTTACCGTGCATGCCATCGAAGACATTGAATGCAAAGGGGTTGAGAGTGCAGAAGTTGCCAGTTTCATGGAGGCAAGACCCGTCAGGAAAAAAGATCTCATGTCGGGCGAACCGGGATCCGACCAGAGGCGCGATATAATCTTGGTTCCGTTCTCTGATGATGAGCACACCGATGCTGATGGCGAAGACGACGAAGGGAAATTCTCGGCCATCCCACCTCTTGGGACCAGCGACCTGGACATCGGAGATGACTGGGGAACCACCAGTCGTTATAAGGGTGCCAATGACACATCGGATGAAGATGAAGAGGATGAGATTCAAGAGGTGGTGCCCACTCAGACCACAGATGATATCGCTAAGACCGCGGCACTAACACTCACCCAGTTCTCTGAAGCTGTAAATACCGATGGCCTCAGTGGTGCGTAGCATTACCCTAATCCGTAGTGTTGTCGACTCCGCACCCGCTTATATGTCTCCGCTGCCCAGGCCCGACAGTTGCGATAGCAGATCCATCTACTCCTACCTTAGCGCGGACATTCCAACTAACAGACACGGAGAGCTTTGGGGATCTTCCGATGTCTTCCCCTCCTTCTGAGACCCCTTCACCAGCAGCAGGCGGCCACGCTGAGGAATTGCAACAGTCCTCAATAGAACAGCTATTTGCGGTCCTCGAGAGAGAAATGTATGAGGGGCGTAGTCAAACACCAAAGCCTTCCACCTTACTCGCTCCAGAATCTGGGGCTGAACCGACAGATAATTGGGCATATCAGGAACTAGAAAAACTCCTCTCGGAAGAGTTATCTGCTACCGATGATGCAACAGGAATTGCAGGTCTTGCCCCAATGGAGGACATGGCCTCTCAGGAGGAGGTTTTTTCTATGCAACGTTCGGAATATGTGGTAGAGGAAAACGGGCCCGGGACAGAAGTCCTCTCTGTCGATGATTCCGATGACGCACGTTCTATCCCTCTGGATATACCGGAGGTGGTAGAGATAATTCAGCAGTATGAGGTTGAGGAACCGGAGTCTGATCTCCGTTCGACAGAGGTAGGCGTGATCCGACCATACACATTCGTTGCTGATGATACTCAGGTGCCGGAGATCGCGGTTCAAGTCTCCAACAACGAAGACGCCTCTATCACAGCTCCTCAAACCCAACTAGCAGTTCCGTCACCCGAAAGCGTCCCCTCCCCCGTCTTGGAATATCCCGTGTTTTCTGTCAGCGCGCCACGAACCGAGGGCACCTCACAAGCGGGTCTTCCCTCGGCGGCCGTGATTATCCCTGCACCGATTGTCGCAGATCCCTCAGTTCCTGACCCCGTTCCAGGGGATTCATCGCCAACTTCACCTGAGCCCATAGACTCCCTTATTGCACCGCGGCTTTCAATTGTTCCTCCCCTCAAAGCTTCTGATCTCGAACCCTCCCAGATAACCACAGGGATTAGTGGACTATTCACTCCGGCACAGAGGAGCGGTGTTGCCACACCAGTGCTATTAGAGGATGAGGCCGCAGAAGCACTGAGAACCCCAGACAACGAGTCAATTAATGGTTTATTGGCTGTGTCGACTCCGCCAGTTGACAATCCTCTTTCTTCCGACAAGCACTTAACCGCAGGTGAGGAAGATGGAGGTAACGCAGTGGATAAAGATCTCGTAAGGCCAGACAACCTTATCAAGGCACCAGGACTGTCGTCTCCAAACGCACATCAGTTGGAGTCGGTGGTTGTGGATGTCGATGCACAAGACCCCAAACCCGACTCTGTCGAGACCGACGATGACATCTCTTCTACACCCCGCGGCGGATCTGTGGAATCAGCTGTCTCTCCTCCTTTACTCGCCGGGGACACATCGGGAGCTTCTCTCGAGTATTCTGACCGCCCTGGCGTCTTGGCTTCTGGTGGTGACCGTCGTCTAGGCACCGATATCGCCGAGGGTGATGAAGACGCTGACGGAGAGGCCGATCCCGACTACCCTCAGGAAGATGCGGTGGCGGAGAATGTGGTCTTGGAAACCGAGGCGGCTTCTAACGAAGTAGGCAACGATACCCGCACCCATGCGGAAATAATCCCAAACCTAGAGAATCCTCCAGCGAGGTGAGCCGGGTCAATATCTCCCTTTGGGTTGCAGTTGTTAAGTTGCACTTCTTCCATCGTTTTAGATCTCTGGTTCGAACAGAGGAGCATCAAGCGATCAAGGAAAGTTCTTCCGGTCATACCTCCCCTACATTACAGGACAACTCGTCAGCCCAAGACAATGGGATACCCGATGGCTCGTCAGGATCTAATGTGAAGGCCACTAATGAAGGGGAAGAACCAACCCAGGCTCTCAAGCGCAAACGGAGGTATCCTAACACGGGGTCGGCTCGTATAACCCGATCCAAATCTGGTGCCAATGCAAGAAGTGGTGAGAAAAGGGGTCGTGCCTCATCCTCCCGTAGGAGGGGCACAAGTAGGAAGTCCAAGTTAGAACAAGTCGATGCCAGCGTTGATTCCGCCGATGAAGACGCCAGCGAGATCGCCTCTGTGAGCTCTGGGGCTAGCGCCGTGTATCGTCTACTTCGCCCTTCGTCTCGCGCGGGATCCGTCATCTCCTCAACCTCAGGTGACGCACCGTGGGCTTCTCCTTTGTCGTCCAGAGTGGTACCTCTTATACACTCCCATGGCCTCTTGCTTCATCACCACGGCCGGCCTGCACCCCCACCACTCGCATTGCCTGTTCCCCCTGCTGGTCCTCTCAAAGACCCGCAGTCGGATCGGGCGAAGGCGAAGTCCCCGGCACCCACCTCGGAACCTTCAACACCAACGTTGAGGCGTTCCCAAAGCATAAACTCACCTGTGACGCGCTCAAACTGTCGTTTCCATAAGATAAGCCTGCCTCGAGGAGACAGCGGGCAACTGGCCCACTTCGTTGTTCCTGGGTGCGCTCTTGGTGACGGCGAGCTCATGGAAGGGGAGGACATCAAAGACGAGGGCCTCTCGACTCATGAAGACCACAAGCGTATGCTACCTAATGTTGAGACCCTCGACTTAGATCCATACCTCGTGGGCGTATTGCGGCAA
>Ga0137385_10002698_pt1 | contig 15203 bp, 14 predicted proteins | sample SagtaG_FD_104921 | JGI IMG/M metagenome (GOLD analysis project Ga0137385, IMG submission 104921) | Vadose zone soil microbial communities from Sagehorn Ranch, Mendocino, California, USA - Sage2_R_80_16 metaG | ecosystem: Environmental > Terrestrial > Soil > Vadose zone | place: USA: California...
ACGGCTTCACCGACCGTATTCTGGCGTGGTACGCAGCCAAGAAACAGAAGTCCTAGCAGCACGAACGGGGCGCCGGCACCAGAGCACAACTACTCAGGTGCCAGGCCGAGGTCGTCATCCCAGCTGGCGTGACTGCGGTCGCGGATCGCGCTGTGGGACGCGCTCAGACCGGCGGGGGGACGTAGACGCCATCGTCGGGGTCGTTGAAGCTCTCCCTGGCCACCATCTCGCTCATCGGGTTCGATGTGCCCCAGACATCCTGCGTGTCCGGGTCGGTGACGTCGTAGATGTGCGGGTGCCACGAGTCCTCGTCGAGCACCTGCAGCTCGGTGGTGTACTCGACGGTGTTCCCCTGCGGGTCGAGGAAGTAGGAGAACGTGTTGTCCCCGGCCTTGTGCCGCCCTGGCCCCCAGACCATCCGGGCGCCGGACCGCAGCACCCGGCCGCTGCCGCGCATGTACTCGTCCAGCCCGCGCATCTCGAACGACGCATGGTGCAGCGACACGTGCGGGCCGCGCGCGATCGCGAAGCTGTGATGCAGCGGGTTGCACCGCATGAAGTACATGAGGTCGCCCAGGTGCGGCGAGTTGAGCGTGTCGGAAAGGCGGAAGGCGAGCGTCCGCGCGTAGAAATCACGGGTGGCCTCGGGGCTGGCCGAGTTGACCACCACGTGCGAGAGCCGGACCGGGATCGCCTCCCGCTCCTCGATCCTGCGGTGCGTCCTGGCGGCCACGTCGCTGGAGACCTCGACCGTGCGGCCGTCGATGTCGAAGAACCTGAAGCCGTACCCGCCGCCCGGTGTGCCGAGCGCGGCAGGCTCGGTGACCAGCGTGAGGCCCTCCGCGGCCAGGCCCGCGGCCAGCGTGTCAACGTCCGCCGCCGAGGCGGCGCCGAACGAGATCAGGTCGAGCCGCTTTGCTGCGGACCGGCGCAGCCTGACGATGTACTGCTCGGGCGAGCCCGCGGCGGCCAGGAACACCAGCCCGCTGTCGTCGGCGACCCGCAGCAGCCCCCAGGTGTCCTCGTAGAACCGGACGTAGCGCTCGAAGTCGGGCACCGCCAGGTCCACGTGCCTGAGATGGCTGATCAGACTGCCGGTCACGGTGGTGATACCTCCCGCTCCGACAGTAGGCACCGTGCCGGCGGCGGCGGAAATGCGAATCCGGGATGCCTGGCATCGGGATGCTATGCAGACAGCCCCGGGTCCTGCTCCGGTGCGGAGTCGAGGGCCGACGACACCTCCCGCAGGATGCCCCGCAGCCACTGCAGTGTCGGGTCGGCGCTCCGGCCCGGGTGCCAGTGCGCGGCCTCGACCAGCTCGGGCGGCTCCCAGTCCACGTCGACGATCACCAGGCCGAGCGGTCCCGCGCAGCGGCGGGCCAGGCGTTCCGGTACGAAGGCGATCAGCCGCGTGCCTGCCACCGCGAACGGTACAGGCAGCAGGCCGGGAACGATGACCGCGTTGTCGGGCTGGATCCCCCGCCGCAGCAGCGCCCGCTCGGGCGGCGTCGCCGTGCCGCGGCCGAAGTTCGCGGTCGCGTGGCGCGCCCCGGCGACCTCGTCCAGCGTGAGCGAGCCGCGGGCCGCGCGCGGGTTGTGCCGGTCGGCGATGCACACGAACCGGTCCCGGAAGACCACCTGCCTGCGGCCGGGTATGCCCAGCCCGAGGCCGCCGATGAGCAGGTCCCGGCGCTGCAGGTAGGACTCGGTGTCGTCGCTGTCCCTGGGCAGCGGGTCGACCTCCACGCCGATGAACGGCGCCCGGCGGCGGAGCAGCTCGAGCAGCGGCGCCAGCATGACGGTCATCGCGTAATCGGAGATCGAGATGGAGAGCTGCCGCGCGCTGGTCGCCGGTTCGAAATCCGGCGGCACCTCCAGCGCCGCCTCCGCCTGCCGCAGGGCCTCATGGGCCAGCGGCAGGGTCCGGGCGGCCAGGGGAGTCAGCACGTAGCCGCGGCCGACCCGGACCAGCAGCTCGTCGTCAAAGTGCTTGCGCAGCCGGGCCAGCGCCGCGCTCATCGCGGGCTGGCTCATGTTGATCCGCTCGCCCGCGCGGGTCAGGTTGCGCTCCTCGAGCAGCGCCCCCAGGGCCACCAGGAGGTTCAGGTCGGTGCCGCGAAGCCCGGACATGTCGCATCACCTGCCTGCCGTCGTGGCCCGAGCATATCGGCAGTAATCCCAGCCAAGGTGCCATCAGGACGCAACCGGTGGCACCATGCAGAAGGAGGTAGCAGCATGACCGTGGGCGGGATGGACCTCAACCTCCTCATCGCGCTGCGCGCGATGCTCGAGGAGGCGAACGTCACCCGGGCCGGGGAGCGCATCGGCATGGCCCAGCCGGCCATGAGCGCGGCGCTGGCCCGGCTGCGCCGGCACTACCGGGATGACCTGCTGGTGCGCGTCGGGCGGGACTACGAGCTCACCCCCTTTGCCCGGTCACTGCTGCCGCTGATCCAGCAGACGATGCCGATGGTGGAGCTCGCGCTCGCGCTCCGCGACGATTTCGACCCGGCCACTTCCGCCCGCACGTTTTCGATCACCCTGTCGGACTATGCGTTCACCGTGCTCAACGCGCCGCTGGTGGGGCGGATCGCGGAGGTCGCGCCGGGGGTCAGGCTCGATCTGTCCCCCATCCCCTGGGACATGCACGTGTCGGACCGGGGCCTGCTGCGCTGCGACTTTCTGGTGGGGCCGCTGGGCTGCGGTTTCCTCGGGCAGAGCGCGGTGATCTTCAGGGACCGGTTCGTCTGCATCGCCGATCCCGCGCATGAGCGGCTGGAGGCCGGCGCGATGAGCATGCGGGACTTCGAGGAAGCGCGGCATGCGGTGGCGACGTTCGGCCCGAACCTGACCCCGCTGGACCGCGCGCTCAGCGCAGCGGGAGTGAGCCGCAACGTTTGCGTTACGACCGTGGGGTGGCTTTCGCTGCCGTTTGTCGTCGCGGGCACGGATCTCGTGGCCGCGCTGCCGGAGCGGCTGGCCCGGCAGGTCAGCGACCTGGCCAACGTGGCCATCGTGGAGCCCCCGTTCGGCGCCGTCGAGATCGTCGAGGCGCTGTGGTGGCATCCGACCAGGGAGTCGGATCCCGGGCATCGCTGGCTGCTCAGCCTGGTGCGCGATCTTGCTGAGGACATCGCGGCTGTTGGCCCCGGCGAGCTGGCATGCCAGGCATTCAGAACGGCTATTTCCGCGCCGGGCTGAGACCGCCTTAGCATCCGCCGCATGGGCTCGATCGCGGGCAAGGTGGTGGTCGTGACCGGGGCTGCGCGCGGTCAGGGCGCCGCCGAGGTCGCGCTGCTGGCCGCCGAGGGCGCCCGTGTCATCGCCACGGACGTCCTCGACGACCTCGGGGAGGCGCTGGTCAGCGAGCTGCCGCCGGGTGCGCGGCCGGCCCTGTACCGGCATCTCGACGTGGCCAGCCCGGCGGACTGGGAAGACCTGGGCGGCCTGCTGCGGGCCAGGTACCCGGCGGTGCACGGGCTGGTGAACAACGCCGGGGTCGCGGCGCGGGAGCGGCTCCCGCACGTCCAGCTGGACACGTGGCGGCGGACCTTCGACATCAACGTGACCGGCGCGCTGCTCGGCATCCAGGCCCTGGCGCCGCTGATGACCGAGGGCGGGTCGATCGTTAACGTGTGCTCGGTGGCCGCGGTCAGCGGGCACGTGGCGGCGGCGTACACGGCGAGCAAGTGGGCGCTGCGCGGGCTGACCCGGACTGCGTCCCTGGACCTGGCCGGCCGCGGCATCCGCGCCAACGCGATCATGCCCGGCCTGATCGACACCCCGCTGATGGCATCGGCGCCGCCGGCCTTCACCGCGGCCGCGCTGGCCGAGATCCCGGCCGGCCGCATCGGCACTCCCCGTGATGTGGCGCCGCTGGTCGTCTTCCTGCTCTCGGACCAGTCCAGCTATATCAGCGGAGCCGAGATCGTCGTCGACGGCGGCATGACCGCCCACGTGTCGCACAAGCGGATCGCCGACGCGATCGGGCCGCCGGCCGGAACCGCGGACTGAAGGAGGACGGGCCATGCGCATCGCCGCCTACGAGCTCGCCGGCGCTCAGCGCCTCGGCCTCCTTGATAGCCACGCGGGCCGCCATGTGATCCGCCCGCTGCCGGCCGGACTCGCGGTGCTCGACCTGCTCGCGGCCGACAAGCCCGGCCGCCGGGCCGCGGAGGCTGCGGCGACCGCGCCGCCGGTCAGGCTCAGCGAGGTTCGGCTGCTGCCCCCGCTGCAGCCGCCGAGCCTGCGGGACTTCGTGTCCTTCGAGGCGCACGTGGAGGGCGTCACGCGGGTGATGGAGGGCAGGGACGGCGTCCCTGACGCCTGGTATGAGCAGCCGACGTTCCTGTTCATGAACCCGCACTCGGTCATCGGCGCGCACGACCAGGTTCCCGTCCCGGCCGGGTGCACGCTGCTGGACTACGAGCTTGAGGTCGCCGCGGTCATCGGCCGCGACGGGCGGGACCTGACCCCCGCGCAGGCCGCCGAGCACATCGCCGGCTACACGATCCTCAACGACTGGTCAGCGCGCGACCTGCAGGCCCGCGAGCAGCGGATGGGCCTCGGCCCGGCCAAGGGGAAGGATTTCGCCTCCACCCTGGGACCCTGCATCGTCACGGCGGATGAGCTGGCGCCGTACCAGCAGGACGACCGCCTCGACCTGGAGATGACCGTCCTGGTCAACTCCGCCGAGATGGGCCGCGACCGGCTGGCCAACATGGCCTGGTCGTTCGGTGAGCTGGTCGCGTACGCGTCCCGCTCGGCCTGGGTCCGGGCACGATCCGCAGCGAGGTGGTCAGCGGCCCGGGCGAGGCCTGCCCGATCCCGCGGGCCCGGCGCCGCCACTATGACCGCCAGAGCGACCGGGGCTGACCCGCCGTGACCAGCCAGCTGGAGGATGAGCTCGCGGCGGCCAGGGCGGCCTACCGGAACTGGGGACGCTGGGGCCCGGACGACATCAAGGGCACGCTGAACTTCATCGACGACGCCAAGCGCGAGGCCGCTGCCGCGCTGGTCCGGCGCGGCCAGGCGATCTCGCTGGCCCAGGAGTTCAACCGGGACGGGCCGCAGAAAGGGTTCCGCGGCCGCGGCAACCCGCTGCACACCATGCTCGAGTCGGGCCTGGACGCGGCCCAGGGAGTGCAGGGGTTCTCGCACGGCTTCGGCGGCGCGGACGACGTGGTGTTCATGCCGCTGCAGGCCTCGACCCAGTGGGACGGGCTGGGCCACATCTTCGACCAGAAGCAGGCCTGGAACGGCCGGTACTGCGCCGAGGTGGTCACCAGCAGCGGTGATCTGGTGACCGGCATCGAGAAGATGGCCGCGGACTTCGTCAGCCGCGGCGTGCTGCTCGACGCGGGCCGCGCGCTCGGCGACGGGGGTGAGCTGCCGGACGGGTTCGCCATCACCGAGGAGGGCATCGCCGCCACCATCACCGCCCAGGGCGCCACCTCGGCGGTGGGACGCGGTGACATCGTGCTGGTGCGGACCGGCCAGCTGGCCAGGTGCCGTCGCCGCGGCGCGTGGGGCGAGTACGCGGGCGGGCCGGCGCCTGGCTTCTCCTTCGCCGCGCTGGGCTGGCTGCACCGGACCGAGATCGCCGCCGCCGCCACCGACACCTGGGGCTTCGAGGTGCGGCCTTACGAGTTCCCGCCGCCCTGTTTCTCGCCGCTGCACCAGATCGCCATCCCGAACATGGGCCTGCCGCTGGGGGAGATGTTCGACCTCGAGGCCCTGGCCGCCGAATGCGCCGCGGACGGCGTCTACGAGTTCCTGCTGGTGGCCGCGCCGCTTCCGGTGACCGGCGCGGTGGGCGCGCCGGTGGCGCCGGTGGCGGTCAGGTAGGCCGGCGATGGCCGGGCTCGTGGTCCTCGGCAGCCGCAATCTTGGCGCGACCATCCTGCGCCACTTCGTGGCCCGCGGCTGGCGGGCGGCCGGGATAGCCCGCAGCGCTGAGAGCCTGGATGCGGCCAGGGCCGCGGGCGCGGTGGCTGTCGGCGGCGACGCCCGCGAGCCCGGCTCGCTGCGCCGGGCGCTCGGCCGGGCCGCTGGCGCGCTGGACGGCATCGACCTCATCGTCAACGCGGTCGGCGTGGCGTCGCCGGAGGCGGGCGAGCCGTTCGGCGGCGGGCCGGTCGCCGACGCCGCGCTCGACCAGTACCGCCGGTGGGGAGCGGCGGTCAGCGAGACGGCGTTCGTCTTCCTGTCCGAGGGCGCCCGCTTGCTGCGGGAGTCCGGCGACGGCGGGACTCTGGTGCAGATCGCTGGCGAGGCCGCGCGCCGGGTGCCGCCGGGACAGGGCCTGTGGGCGTCCGGTCACATGGCCGCCCGTGCCCTGGTCCTGGCGGCCGCCCAGGAGCTGCGCGGCGAGGGAATCCGGGCCTGCCTGCTGCTGGTGGACGCGCCGGTCGAGTCGCCCCGGACGCTGACCCAGCCGGGCCAGGCGGGCATGCCCTCGGACGTCACCGTGTGCCAGGAGGACGTGGCCAGGGCCATCGAGTTCCTGGCCGGGCAGGGCAGGCGGGGCATCAGCTATGAGCTGCAGCTCACCGCGGCGGGCCGGGCCTGGGTGCCGTGATCAGGCAGGTTCCTGCAGCGCCGAGAGCGTCTGCGACATGATCCCGGCCGGGTCGGCGCCCGGCGTGTCCGGACGCATCTCCCACTCGGCCAGCGTCATCGAGTTCTCGACCACCATCCGCACCCGGGCCATGCGCCGGCGCATGAACCGGTGCAGGGCGGCGTCGACGTCGCCGTCCGCGGTGAGCTCCTCGGCCAGCACCACCGCGTCCTCGGCGCACTGCGCGGCACCCTGCGCGATCAGCGGCGGGCACGCGTGGGCTGCGTCGCCGATCACGATCACCCGCCCGCGAAACCAGGGGTCAGGCAGCAGGATCGACTCAATCCACTGGTAGTTGACGATCACGTCGTCGGCCAGCCCGTCCCGGATGGTGCCCCAGGTCCCGCCGTACCCGGCCGCGTGCTCGCGCAGCTGCGCGCCGGCCCGCCGCTCACCGATCAGGGAGCGGTCGAGGTTGTGGTCCAGCACGAAGGCGTAGCACAGCTCGTCGGAGATCGGGCTGTAGCCGGCCTTGAACCGCGGGCCGCCGTAATAGAGCTCCGCGCAGTCCATCTCTGGCGGGCGCTTGGCGACCACCCGCCAGATGCCCATGCCCACCGGCGCGGCCACCGTGCCGATGCCGATCATGCGCCGGATGCTCGAGTAGATGCCATCCGCGCCGACGACCAGGTCATAGCGGGACGACGTGCCATCGGACAGCGTGACGTGGACGCCCTGCGCCTGGGCCGTGAGCGAGTCGACCGTCGTGCCGAGCCGCACCCGCGCGCCGCTGGCGTAGGCTGCCCGGCACAGGATCGCCTGCAGCGAGGAGCGCAGCGACCCGAACGTGGCGGGCAGATCCGGGCCCCCGGTGCGCGGGGTGGTGAGCTCGACGATCAGCGACCCGTCGGCGTTGCGCATCCGCACGTTCTCGAACGGGACGCCCTGGGCCAGCACCTCGTCCAGCACCCCGACCTTGCGCAGCGCGAGCAGCGCGTTGCCCTGCATGGTGATGCCGTGGCCGATGCCGGTCCACACCTGCGAGATCTCGGCCAGCTCCACGTCGACTCCGCGGCGGGCCAGGCCGATCGTGAGCATGCTGCCGGTGATGCCGCCGCCGACGACAAGGACTCTCAACGCGCTCACCTTCGGCCCGTCTCGTGTGACTTCCCCTGCAGTGACGTGTGCTGCAGTGACGTGTGCTGCACTGGCTGACGCTAGATGAGGTCGCGAGCAGATCTGAAATGGCCAACAGGCATGCCACCCATAGGCCGCGGTGATCCCGGGGGGCCAGCGCCCCCGGCTCTGGCCGCTGTGATGCCAGCCATCCGCGCTGGCTATTTCCGTGCTCGGCAGCGATCCCCTAGCGTCGCTGATGACCCGTCACGACAGCGAGGCAGACATGACATCCGCGACGTTCGACCACGTGGGGATCTCGGTAGCGGACCTTCGCGCGGCGGCCGGCTGGTACTGCGCGGCGCTGGGCCTGGTGAAGGAGTTCGAGTTCGCCGTTGAGCCCGTGGCGCTGCGCGGCGTGATGCTGCTCAGCCCGTCCGGCTACCGGGTCGAGCTGATCGAGCGATTGGGATCAGCTGCCGCCGGCCCGGTGCCGGCCGGCCCGGATGAAGCGGCCCTGCGGCGCGGGTACGGCCACATGTGCCTGGACGTTCCCGATGTCGACGCCGCCCATAACGCACTGCTGGCGGCCGGCGCCGCGAGCCGGATGCTGCCGCGTGCCTCGCCCGAAGCCGGCGTGCGGATGGCGTTCGTGGCTGACCCGGAGGGCAACCTCATCGAGCTGATCGACCGGACCGCGGCCCGGGCCCGGGCGCACTGACGTGCCCCGGCCTGAGGTGACCGCGTCCCGGCCCGGGGCGGCTGGCCTGGCCCGGGCCGGGCGTCTCGCGGGCAAGGTTGCCCTGATCACCGGGACCGGCGGCGGGATAGGCCGGGCCGCGGCGGTCCTGTTTGCCCGGGAGGGAGCGCGAGTGGTCGGGTGCGACCTCAACCCCGGGGCATCGGCCGAGACCGTCGAGCTGGCCCGGGCCGCCGGCGGGCAGATGACCGCCGCGGCCCCCGTCGACCTCGGCGATCCCGGCGCCGCCGCGGACTGGGTCAACCAGGCCGCCGCGGCCCACGGCGGCATCGACATCCTGTACAACAACGCCTCGGCAATCCGGATGGCGCCGATCGACCAGCTCAGCGTGGCCGACTGGCAGTTCACGCTGCGCAACGAGCTGGACACGGTCTTCTATGTCACCCGCGCGGCCTGGCCGCACCTGGTCGCGCGGGGCGGCGGGTCGATCATCAACGTCGGCTCCATCGCCGCGATGCGCGGCGTGGAGTTCGTGGAGCAGAACGCGCACAGCGCGGCCAAGGCCGGGTGCGCGGCCCTCACCCTGCAGTTCGTGGCCGAGGGCGGCAAGCACCACATCAGGGCCAACACGATCAGCCCCGGCCTGATCCATACTCCGGCCACCGACCCGGTGATCTCGGACCCGCCGGAGTTCTTCCAGCGGATGGTGCTGGACCGGATCCCGCTCGGCCGGGTTGGCCGGCCGGAGGACGTGGCGCGGGCAGCGCTGTTCCTGGCCTCAGACGAATCGGAGTGGATCTCCGGCGCCAACATCGTGGTCGACGGCGGCCTGACGACGCTGGGTTAGCAGGCAGGAGGACGGCAGGTGGTCGCGGCATGAACCCGGCCGACTGGGATCTCGCCGGCCCGTTCGCGCTCGGCACCTTCGCCGCCCCGGACGGCGAGCCGTTTACCGGGCTGGTAGTGGGCGATCGGGTGCGGGACCTGCGCGCCGACCGGACGGCCGGGCCGGCCCGCGCCCTGCTCGCCGACTGGGACAGCGCGCTGCCCCGGCTGGCCGAGCTGGCCGGCCGCAGCCGCGGCTCCTGGCGGCCCGTCGAGGAGGTGCGCGTGCTGCCGCCGGTCGAGCCGCGGAACCTGCTGCAGAGCGGCGCGAACTACCGCAAGCACGTCATCGACATCATCGTGTCCGAGCACGACCCCGCGGACGGCCGGACCGAGAAGGAGGTGCGGGCGGATGCGGCGGCGTTCATGGACCACCGGGCCAGCTCGACCGATCCGTACCTGTTCATCGGCCTGCCCAGCGCGATGTGCGGGGCCTGCGATGACATCGTGCTGCCCGCCGACGGAGCCGAGCACGACTGGGAGCTCGAGCTGGCCGCGGTGATCGGCCGCCCGGCCCGCCGGGTGCCGCCGGAGCAGGCGCTCAGCCACGTGGCCGCGTACACCATCTGCAACGACGTGACGACCAGGGATCTGGTCTACCGTCCCGAGCTGCGGAAGATCGGCACCGACTGGCTGCGCAGCAAGAACGCGCCCACCTTCCTGCCCACCGGCCCCGTGCTGGTGCCCAGCGCGTTCGTCGGCGACCCGATGGACCTGCGCATCGTGCTGAGCGTGAACGGCCAGGTGATGCAAGACGAGTCGACGAAAGACATGATCTTCGACGTGGCGCGGCTGGTGTCGTATGCGTCGCGGCTGGTCCCGCTGCTGCCCGGTGATCTCATCCTGACCGGCTCGCCGGCGGGCAACGGCGCCCACTGGCGGCGGTTCCTGCGCGACGGGGACCGCATTGACGCGGCCATCACCGGCCTCGGCCGTCAGCGTAACCGCTGCGTCAGCGAGCCTCCGGGCTGAGCCGCAAGCATGGGCCGCCTCGGGCTCAGACACCGAGCCGTGCGCGGACTCTCCTGGTCATGCCGCCGACCTCGCCGACCCTGAGCATCCTGGCGGACACCAGGTACAGCAGCAGCCCACCGCTGCCGGCGAGGGCGACGGTCGCCAGGGCGGTCAGTGTCCCGGGCGGCGCTTCGGCGCCGATCAGCACCGACACCGCGATCGCGAAGATTACGCCGGGGATCGCCGCAATATGCATGCGCACCAGGCTCGAGCCGATGCGGCGGTTGTCCAGGCCGCCTATGCGCCGGCCGAGTGCCCACCACAACGCCACGGTCATCACCAGGTTCGAGAGTCCGAACCCGACGCCCAGGCCTGCGACGACGTATCGGGGCGGGAGGACCGCCAGCACGGTCAGGCTCACCGCGATTCTCACGGCCATCGCGACGGCGCCGATCACCGCCGGGGTCCGGCTGTCGCGCATCGCGTAGAAAACCCGCAGCAGCAGGTTGAACAGGGTGTACGGGAGCAGGCCCAGGGAGAGCACGCCGAAGACCTCGCCGAGGTAACGAGCGGAGGCGACCGACGTGCTGCCGTACCCGAACAGTCCTTCTGCCAGCGGCGGCCCCAGCACGGCGAGAATCAGGGCGGCCGGGACCACCACGGCCGAGGAGAGCCTGGCCGCGGCGGAGAAGTCTCTGATAACCAGCCGGTGGGAGCCCTCGGCTGCGTGCGCGCTCATCCTCGGCAGCATCGCGGTGATCACCGAGATGCCTACGATCGCATAGGGCAGCTGAAACATCGTCCAGGCATTGGCGAAGACGGCGTACCCGGCGCCAGCGCAGCTCTGGCATACGCGCGCCCCGGCGTTGTTGGACACGACGGTGGTCACCAGGAAAGAGATCTGCATGGTGACGACGTAGCCGAACATCCAGCCGCCCATGCGGCCGATCTCGGAGATCTCGGCGCGCCTGAAGTCGAACCGGGGACGCCAGCGGAACCCGACAGCGCGCAGCGACGGCACGAGCCCGGCGGTCTGCATGACGATGCCGAGCGTGGTCCCGATGGCCAGCAGCCGCACCTCGCCGGAGGTGATGTTTCCCGGGTCGCGATCCAGGCCTGCCGTGGCCACGAACGCGACGCCGGCCAGGATCACGACGACGTTGTTGATGACGGGCGTCCACATGGGCGCAGCGAAGCTGCCGCGCGCGTTCAGGATTGCCCCGGCCAGCGAGCTGACCCCGTAGAAGAAGATCTGCGGCAGGAAGAAATAGGAGAAGATCACGGTCAGGTGATACGTGGCGGCATTGGGCATGCCGTGCCCGTAGACGGCAGTGATCGGCAGCGCGGCAGCTGTCGCGATGACGGTGATGCCGCCGAGTGCCAGCACGCCGAGGGTGAAGATCCGCTGGTCATAAGCCTCGCCCCCGTCGCTGTTCCGCTTCGCGGCGTGGACCAGAAGCGGCACCACCACGCTGGTGAGGATGCCGCCGAGGGCCAGGTTGTAGACGGCGTTGGGGACCGTGTTGGCGACGTTGTAGCCGTCACCGAGATCCTTGGTCCCGATGGCATAAAGAAGAACGAGGGTGCGCAGGAACCCGGTCAGCCGGGAGGCGATGGTCCCGGCCGCCATGACGCCGGAGGAGCGAACCAGACTGGCCCTGCGGCCTGGCGGACGGCTGGGTGCACGGCTGGGCGCAGTGCCCACCCCGCGGGTGCCCGGATGGTCCGCGCCGGCATGACCGGGGGCAAGGCCTGCACTGGCGGCGGGCAACTCGGCCCGGCGCTCCGCCGTGGTCATCGGCGTCCCCTGGACTGCGCGCCCGCGGCGCTGCGGTGCCGTCGCCGTGCTTTCACCCGGATGGCGGGCCTCCGCAGTGCGCCACGGGCATGGCTGCGGCGCGACCTGAGCCTGGCGTGCGTAACGCGCTGCATGGCCAGCTCGCGCGCGGTGTGCTCGGTTTCGTCGGGCAGCGCCGGCAGCTCTGCGTCACCGTAACGCCGGTTGAGCGCAGCGCCTATCAGGAAGTCAGCCAGCGCAGGGTTCCTCGGCAGGCACGGGCCGCGAAGGTGGGTGCCGACCGCGTTGCCGAGGAGCACGCCCTCGCTGCCGTCGCCGTTGTTGCCGTACCCGCTGACCACCTGTCCGAGCGGTTTCGCCGTCGGCCCGAGGTAGGTGCCACCGCTGTGATTCTCAAAGCCGACGAGGAGCCTGTCACCCCATCGCACCACCAGGTCGCCGATGGCACGCTCCGCGTTTGCCTCGGTGAGCGTGTCGTAATGATCGTCGAGGATCGCGCGATACCCCATGGTCCAGGCGTCGAACAACCCCGCTCCTGGGAGTTCGGCCCCTTCTCCCGGCCGGCAGAAGCGCCCGAAGAGCTCGTAGCCGCCGCCCACGGCGAGCGCGGCGGCCCCCTGGGCCACTGCCTCGCGGATGCCCGGTCCCTTGATTCTGCTGAGGTCAGAGGCGATCAGCCGTTGCTGCGACTCGCCACCGCTGCCCATGACGATGAGGTCAAGTTCGCCCGGCTCGACCCGGTCGCCCAGCCGCAGTTCCCGGACTTCTGCCGTGATGCCGCGCCACTCGCAGCGGCGCAGGATGGTCATGACATTGCCGCGGTCGCCGTAGGTGGACATGATGTCCGGGTACAGGCATCCCAGCTTGATTCTCATGATGGCCACAGATCCGCTCCACCTCGCTGATCCTGCTCTTGCCACACTTTCCTGACATATCCCTGCTGGCGCAGCCAGCGCCGCACCTGCTGCAGGACGATGGAGGTCGACACCACCCACAGCGGCTCGCCACCAGGCGTGCGCGCGAGGGCAAGCTGGAACGCCCGCACCGGATCTGGCTCGGTCGTTAGGGCCGTGGCCTCGGTGGTGCCGAGCCAGCCGGCGTACTTCAGCCGCACCGCAAGGTCGTAAGCGCGATTCCCCGAGATGACCGGGGCGGGGATAAGCCCGCAGAGCGCATCGAAGTCGATATCCCAGATCCAGGAGGTGTCTGGCTGCTTGCCCGCGCAGTCATTCAGGCCGAGCATCATCTGCTTTGGCTGCCGGTCGCCAAGCAGGGCGCGAAGCACTTCGGTGTAACCGTTGGCGTTCTTGGCCAGCGTCAAGTACACGTCGTGCCCGCTGACATCCACCCGCTCCATCCGGAACGAGCTGGGCGTGACACGCTCGATGGCCGAGAACGCGTGGTCCGATAGCTGGCATGCGGTGGCTGCCGCGAGCGCGGCGGCCGCGTTGTAGGTGTTGTACAGCCCTGGGACCGGTATCTCCAGCACCATCTCGGCGGTCGGGGTGGCGACCTGAATTCGCGAGGATCCGGATCCGAGCAGATCAAGCTTGGTGAGCTGGACGTGCGGCACCGGCCGAGCCAGACCGCAGCCGCCGCAGGTCCAGTGGCCGAGATGAGCGTAAAAGACGCACCGGTAAGCTAGCTCACCGCCACAGCGCTGGCATCGAGGGAAGTCCGAGGTGGGGTCGATGCCATCACGACCACACTCAACGTCCTGGATGCCGAAATAGAGCCGCGGGTTCTCCAGCTCCGGTGCGAGATACGCGACCCTGGGGTCATCAGCGTTCAGAACCAGCGTCGTATCGACGGGCAGGTTCCGCATTTCCCTCTCCAGCAGGGAGGTAAGGTAAGCGGGCTCCATATATCGGTCGAGCTGGTCACGGAAGACGTTGCCGAAGACCAGCACACTCGGCCGGGCGATCTGCTTGAGAATCTGGGGGACCGATCCCTCGTCGACCTCGAACAGGCCGATAGCCTGCCCATCAGTGGGCAAATGGCCGGAAAGGCCAGAGCGAGCCACCAGCGTGGTGGCGATCCCGGATAGCTGGTTCGAGCCCTCGCGGTTAAGTATCGGGTGCAACCCGGCAGCGCGCATTATCTCGGCCAGCATCCGGCATGTGGTGCCTTTGCCATTGGATCCTGTGACCAGCACTGCTCCGCGCGGTATCTCCGCGGCGAGGCCAGCCAGCGTGCCGGGATCTATGGCGAGCGCCACAGCCCCGGGGACAGCGGTGCCATTCCCTTTGCCGAGCCGGCGGACTCCCGCGCGCACGGCCTTGCCCATCGACACAGCAAGGGCGCGACGGCCTGATGCGACTGAGTTCAGCCGGGCAGCTTTATATGCAGACAACGGTGATTGCATCTCCCCCGAATATTTGGCCACAATGCGAAGCCGCGATAGGCTTACTGCCCCCAAACCGGCTCGGCCCAAACATCGGACGGAAGCCGGCCGTCCTTTTCCTTTAGAATAAATTTGCTGAACGCTGGTGATTCCGGCCGGTCTCCTTGCGCGGCAGGTGCTCTTACCCGCTATGGACCGCTGGCGCGATGCCGCTGAGGATCGTGTCCGTGAGCCTGGCGGCCAGGTCAGGAGGCGAGGCCAGCTGGCTGCCCGGCGGGCTGAACAGGACCTGGGGCAGGACCTGGCCGTGGATCGCGCCGACCACCAGGGTGACCGCGGCCTCGATGTCGGCCGCCTCGTCGATACGGCCGAGCTGCTGCTCGGCGCGCAGATAGGCCCGGAGGATCGCCGGCAGCCCCTGGGGGCCGCCGCGGCCCGGTGCCGCGTCAGGCTGGCCGCGCGTTTCATCGCCCCCGTCCGTGGCCGCGCCGAACGCCTGGGCGCCGCCGACCATGGCGTGGAACCGGGCGAGGACCTTGGGCTGGGCCAGCAGCCCGGCGAAGGCGGGCACCACCCGGGTCAGGACCTCGAGGCCCGCGTCGATGAACTGGCGCAGGTTCCCGGCCACGGTGCCGGTCCCGGCCTGCGGCATCGGCCGCATGCTGCCCATCACCGCGCCGACGTGCGCCAGCAGGGCGTGCACGAGCAGGTCTTCCTTGTCCTCGAAGTAGTTGTACAGCACGCCGTCGGCGACCTGGGCCTCCCTGGCGATGTCCCGGACGGCCAGCCCGGCGCTGCCACGCTGGTCGATCAGCCGCGCGGCGGTGGCGCTCAGGTACTCGCGCAG
>Ga0137385_10002702_pt1 | contig 15197 bp, 17 predicted proteins | sample SagtaG_FD_104921 | JGI IMG/M metagenome (GOLD analysis project Ga0137385, IMG submission 104921) | Vadose zone soil microbial communities from Sagehorn Ranch, Mendocino, California, USA - Sage2_R_80_16 metaG | ecosystem: Environmental > Terrestrial > Soil > Vadose zone | place: USA: California...
GACCGTCGCCTTTCGGTTCGCAAGAGTGAGCGCCGCTAAAGCAGCGCGTACTCGGCATGCAATGCAGGATCAAAACGCCCCCAGCGTAGCGTTGATTGCGATCTCTTCCGCGCCGCAAGCGAGGGGGTTCCCCAAGGCGGTGTCCTCACGCCATGGACGCAAAAGATAACTTTGGTCGGCGTGAGCGCCTCGCGGAGATCCGGGCAGGCGAGAGGGGCCTCCATTTCCGCCGGCCTGTCGCGTGGCGGTGGGAATCGAATGGCGAATGGTGATGCTGTTCGGCAACCACCACCTCCTTGACGAGCAGTCTTGTGATGCGCTGACGGTCCTGAACATCGAGGGTAGCGGCACTGCTACGCAAACGCCCCAGGAACGCCGTTAGCGTTTCCGCCAGGCGTAGGTAAGCCGACTGGTCGACCAACTGGGCACTGAGCCCGCGCAGCTCGTCCTGAAGACTCTGCTCGCGTTGGCGCAGCGCAGGCATGCGCCGCCGCAACTCGTTCAGAGAAAGCAGGTCCTCCTGGTACGCGGTGAGCAATCGGTCCATACGTTTCTGCGCTTGCGCCAGATCCTGCGTGACGCGGTCCTGCTGCCGCTTGGCCGGACTTGAATTGCGCGCCGTCTCAAGGCGCCGATTCAATTCGGTCTGGATGAGCGCGGGATCCTCCAGCAGGCGCACAATTTCGGACCACACGATGTGCTCCAGCAGATCCAGCCGGATGGGGCGCTGCGCGCATTTGGCGTGGCCGTCGTAGCGCCAGGCGTCAGCGCCCAGGCAGCGGTAATAGGAGATCTTGCGCGCGCTACTGCGTGTCGAGGTCCGGTACAAGGCATACCCGCACTGGCGGCAGTGCACAAGGCCCTGGAGAATGCTGGGTTCGAGCGTTCGACGCGAAGCGTGCTTCCTGTCGCTTTCCAGGCGCTCCTGCGGCCAGGGCGAACGTATCCGGGTCGATCAAGGCGGGAACCGGAATTTCGATCCATTGATCACGCGGCAGTTCGTGATTGGCACTGTTGCGGGCCGGCAGGCCGCCGCGCCGGCGCAACGTCCGGTTGTTGGTCCGTTCTCGCGCGGCCTGTTGGGTCTTGCCGAAGCAGGCCATTCCACGATAGGCAGGATTGCGAAGGATGGCCCAAACAGTTGAGCGCTCCCAACGTGCTGCGCCCTTTCTGGTAGGTACCCCAGCTCGTTCAACCGGCGGGTGACAGCACCGATGCTCAGCCCCGTCAAAGTATATAGCTCGTAGATCTGGCGGACTACCTGCGCCTCGGCGGCGATCACCGCATAGGCCGCGGCCTGCTCGTCGCCCTTGCGTTCGTAGCGGTAACCGTAGGGCGCGCCACTCAACACGCTGACCTCACCTTGCTTCGCACGGTGTCGCTTGCCTCGCCGCGCGCGTTCGAGGATCTGGGCCCGTTCGTACTCGGCGTTTTGCAGAGAACCGCAAAAGACAGAGATGCTATGGAGGGCTGCGAAAGTAAGTCAGCTGGAGTAAAACGGGATTCTCAAACTCGTTTTACTCCGAAGGAGTACGCAAAATGGATGCGCCAAACACAGCCCTCCAAGGGCAAGATACGACGGCAGGTGGCCGGCTATACATGGGTTTTGAACTGAGCGAGAAGAACTGGAAACTCTCACTGGGTGATGGCCAGCGCGCGCGGAGCCGGTGTACGGTTGCCGCAGGTGATACCACGGCGGTCCTTACCGCCATCGCCAAGGCCAGGACGCGTTGCCACCTCAGCGCCGACGCACCCGTCTACAGCTGTTACGAGGCTGGCCGCGACGGCTTCTGGCTGCACCGCTGGCTGGCTGAACAGGGCATTGCCAATCTCGTGATGGACTTCGCCAGTATCGAGGTGAACCGGCGTGCCCCTCGCGCGAAGACGGACCGGCTTGACAGCGACAAGCTGCTGTCGATGCTCATGCGCTATCACACGGGCGAGCGGCGGGTGTGGGCGGCAGCAGGAGTCCTGCCGCACGCGTGCGGATGTCTCGATGTTGACGATTCACGGACATTTTCTGCAAGGTATACCGAGCGCTCTCATCTTGCCACTGCTTTTTGGTATATAAATTCTCCGCAATGGTCCCGTTACCTATACGCCGAGAAAGCAGACATTCACGAGATACGTCTGCAGGCCTGCAGCCGTCACGGCCTATCCAGACGAACACCTCCGCCGCGTTCGTCGTCAGCACGCCATTCCGCCCCGCTTAACCCGGCAAGTCCTATAAATTTTCGCGGATCATCGCGAACACATCGGCGGACTGCCCCTGCAGCATGGCTTTCGCTGAATACAGGACCATGCCGTACGCAGCCCCCCACTCGATCTTCGGCGGCATCACGAGCGTCATCGTGTCGACCTTGACGTTCAGCAGCGCAGGGCCGGGCTCGTTCAACCATGCAACGACGGCGTCTTCGAGTTCGTCGGCTTTCGCCACCGTGCGCCCCCATAATCCGATCGCCTCGGCGACCTTGCCGAAGTCCGGGTTTTGCAGGCCCGTATAGAGCGGCAGCATGCCTTCGGACTTCTGCTCGATGTCGATAAAGCCAAGCTTGCCGTTGTCGAACACGACCACCTTGATGGGCAGCTTCTCCTGCACGACCGTCATGAGCTCACCGAACAGCATGGCGAGACCTCCGTCGCCGGACATCGAAATCACCTGGCGTCCGGGCTGGCACTTCTGCAGCCCCATCGACATCGGCAGGGCTGCCGCCATCGTGCCGTGGAGCAGACTCGAAAACACCCGGCGTTTTCCGTTCGTCTCGATATGACGATAAAGCCAGACAGTGGGCGTCCCATCGTCGGCGCAGAATAGTGCATCGCTCGCTGCGTGCCGGTTGAGCAGCTCGGTCAGATAGATGGGCGGAATCGTCCCGCGGTCCGACGCAACGGCCTTGGACCGATGGGTTTCCACCGCACGGGCATGCCGTTCGACGAGTTTGTCGCGGAACTCGGTTGACGTACGCGGTTTAAGCCGTGGCAGCAACGCCTCCATCGTGGCCTTGATATCTCCCACCAGCCCTAGCGTGACCGGATGCCGGCGGCCGAGATGATCGGGTGCCATATCGATCTGAACGATTTTGGCCTTCTCCGGGTAGAACTGTCGCCACGCGAAGTCGGCACCCAGCAACAGCAAGGTCTCGCATTCGGATACCGCCAGATAGCCCGCTTCGCCGCCGATAATGCCGGTCATGCCGACGTTGTACGGGTTGTCATGTTCCAGCACGTCTTTGGCGCGGGACGTGTGCGCAATGGGCGCCTTGAGCCGCTCGGCTACCGCAAGGATTTCGGCGTGGGCGCCACGGCATCCCGAACCGCCATAGATGGCGATCTTCTCTCCCGAATTGAGGATTTCGGCGACACGGTCGAGGTCTGCGTCACTCGGCCGGACAACGGGCACGTTCGTGTGGACCGAATACGGGACGTTATCGCTCGCATCAGCATGGGCGATGTCAACTGGAACGATCAGCACAGCGACGCCACCCTTTGCAATGGCGGTCTGACAGGCAATCACCGTTTTGCGTCGTGCCTGCTCCGGCGTAATGATCATGTCGCAGAACACGCTGCACGATCCGTAGATCGCCTTGAAATCGACTTCCTGCGGAAAGTTAAAACCGAGTTCCTCGCTCGCCACCTGGGTTGCGATCAGGATAACCGGAGCCCGATTACGGTTGGCGTCCACCAACCCGTTGATGAAGTGAAGGCTGCCAGGCCCGCAACTTCCGGCAACGGCCGTCAGGTTGCCGGTCAACATGGCTTCGGCTTCGGCGGCGAACGCCCCTGCCTCCTCGTGGCGCACATGGACCCACCCGATGTCGCTCTCGTTGATGTGGTGAGCGATGAGATTCAGCGTGTCGCCCACGATGCCGTAGCAGTGCTTTACGCCCGCGTGTTCGAGAACTTCGACGATGATTTCCGCAACTTTCTTGCCCATGTACGTCTCCGAAATGTGAAGTGATGGGGATGAATGCCTGTCGGATACGCGCAGGACTCAGGTTCGCGCATCGGGCTGCTCCAGTACGTAGCGTGACGCTTGTGCGGCTTTGCTGTTTCCTGATACGAACGGCAACGTTCCGTTTCGCACGATGATTCTTCGCCACCGGGGCCCGTCGAAAATCGCTTCCCTGGTCCGCATCGCGTGCACTTCACGCGATGCGCGCGTCAGCATGCAATTGCACAATTTCCGTGCAAGCGCGAAGGTCAGTGAACGGCAGCACACCCAAGCTTTGCCATACGCGTTACCGTCCTCCGGACGAACTATGATCAAGGAGAGAAACGATGACGAAAGTGCTGTGCGTGCATTATCCCGATCCCGAGCGGCCTCGCTTCCCCGATCACGCGTTATCGGAGCGCCACTTATGAAGCCGATCGCCCTGAATTCCGTCCGAACTCTCTACTTCGCCGCTGCCGTCGCGTTGGCTGCCGCGGCGATATGCGCCAGTCAAGCGCCGGGCTTCATCAGGGCGGTGGCCACAGTGGAAACGGAAACGCAATTGCCGCTGGAACGCATCGCCAGCGATGGCGTATTCGTGTTGGACTTCGCCCATGCGTCGGGCACGCCGCGTCGACCGGCAGCGGCTGACCGGCTGACTGCGACGCAGTTGGATACGTCGAAGCCCGAGCCGGCGCCGCCCAGCGCGCAGCCCAGGCTTTCACACGGCGCGCCCGGATGCCGACGAACCATCACGGACTCAATGTCCTGGACCTGAACCTGGCACAGACAGAGAGCAGCAAAGGCGTTGCTGCCTCGCCGTATTTCGACGATCGCCCCGGCAGACTTGAGGTATCTACCCATGACTAGCGAAACCCAGCTTGAATTGATTCGGATGCGCGCCTCTGCGAAGGCTAATGTAGAGGACGCAAGACTATGGCGCTGGTTCGCCGATCTCATGGAGGATCAGCCCGTCGTGTACCTGCACAAGGGTCCGGCCTGGAGCCGTCGTTCGACTCGGCGGTTCGCACGGCGTTTGTGCTCTCTCATGCGCTTCCGTCGCCGAGCGGCGTACAGGCGATATGAGCAACATACGTCGGCCCTGCGATGCCGCCGCCAGCTAGTCGCAACGGTACGTCAGATGATCGGCATCGCGCACCTGCGCGCGATAGCGGGCCGGCGTCGCGCCGACGCGTTGCCTGAAAACGGTTGTGAAATGCGTTTGTGAACGAAAACCGGTGGCAAGCGCAATATCCAGCACCCCTTGCTTCGTGGTCGCGAGCAGCACCTGCGCCGTTTCGATGCGTCTTTGCAGCAGGTAATCGTGGGGGCTCATGCCGGTAGCCGCGCGGAACTGGGCGGCAAAGTGCATGCGGGTGAGTCCCGTGCTTTGCGCGATGTCCTGGAGCCCAATGGGCTCGGACAAATGCGCGTCGATGTATTCGATGGCCCGTTTCAGGCGCCAGCGTGGCAGTTCCGTTACCGCGCGCTGCGCCTTGTGCGTGGCATGGATCTCTCGCGACAGCAAACGCGTGACGATCGCGAGGCCAATGCTGTCGGTAAACAAATCGTTGACTGTCGAGCCTTCGACGTGTGCCCATACGAGCGCGTGAGCGAGCCGTGACACGGCGACATCCGGCACTAGCGCGGCGTTCCCAAGCATCACCTCACCTCCCGGTGCCCGGCCGCAGACATGCGCGTAGCACTCGCGCAGCAGTTCCTGTGGCGCGTACAGATGCAGCACGTCGCAAGGCGCTCTAAAGATCGCACTGACTTCCTGTCCAGGTTGCGTGATCTGAGTCACCCCGGGTGTCACCCGGCCGTCGCAGATCACACGGGCGCCATGACAGAACGTCAGATCGGTCGACTTCAGGCTCACCGCGATCGTGTGGCAAGTCCCTTCGCTCCGATTGACCACCCGTTCTCCGCCGGGGGCAGCAAGCCTCCAGCGCGACAAGCCGAGTGTGCCGTCCGGTGACGACGAACACGCGGCTGCCGGCCGCGCATCACAACGCCAGCCCGTTTCCGCCGCGATGGTCCGTGGCGTCCCGCTCGTCTCCCATGGCGCCGTTAATACGGCGCTACCGTCCGGCAATGCTTTCACGTTGACACCTCCTGGAGTGACTTTTGCCGCCTCGCTCATCCACCGGTCCGGCGCGCATAATGGGCGCTCAGTGATGAGCGAAGATCGACGCGGTGTCGTTCAGCACGAGCGGTGCACCGGACTGCGAAGCACCGGTCATCGCCACACCGCCCACCGATTGCGCCTCGGGAGAAGCGTCTTGCGCCGCTACTTTCGCTTCGGCAGCCTGAATGTCGGCGGGGTAGTACGGATCGGAACCAACCGGGTGATAGCCGGCTTTCTCAACCCGGATCAGATCGGCGCGCACTTCGGCGCGAGTGATCGACGCGTTGCTGGCCTGCGCGAATGCGAGTGCCGGTGCGCCGAGCGCGCAGGAGATCAGTACTGCACGAAGGAGCGTTTTCATGATGGTTCACCTTGGTGACGGTAGCGGCTACGTCCACCATGAACGCGGCCTTTGGACTCCCCACCAGGATCGGTGAAGCGTTAAAGCGCATTCTGCACGGCCGCTTCTTCCCCAAAGCTGACCGCTCGATTACAGGTTTGTTATCTGTTTTGCCGCTCGCGTCCGCCGCTGCAAGCCGCGATCGCCCGAAACGCGCGCGGACTCGCCAACAGCGTGCGAATCCTGAACTCGCGGGCGATTGCTCAATCTTTGCGTGTCCTGATCGACCATGATTACTCCCCGTCGTCCCCGTCGGGACTGTGAGGAAAGAGACATGGCCAGGAAAAAAGTCATACGTATCTATAGAGAACCCGCGGGCGGTTGGGGTGCGCTCAAGGCAACCGGCGAAGCACTCGCTCGTCAAGGCGTGGCGGTATCCGGCGCGAAGACGCTGCTGCACATGAACCAGCCGGAAGGATTCGATTGTCCCGGCTGTGCGTGGCCCGCGCTTGCCGCGGACAAGCCCCGCGTGCTCGACAACGAGTTCATCGAGGGCCACACGCACGGCATCGATGCACTGCTCGAGAGCCTGCGCAATACCCGCTGGAACGCGATCGAACGTCAGTCCGGGATCACGCGCGCCGTGGTGCTGCCGCAATGGGATGGTCATCATGCTCACTGAGGTACTCGACCTGTCGCGCGCCCAGTTCGGGATGACCGCGATCTTCCACATTCTGTGGCCGATCCTGACCATCAGTCTCTCGGCGTTTCTTGTGCTGATCGAAGCGCTGTGGATCCGCACCGGCGACGTCGTGTACTACCGTCATGCGCGCTTCTGGGGCAAGCTGCTGGTGCTCAACTTCACGGTCGGCGTGGTCAGCGGCATTCCGATGGAGTTTCAGTTCGGCACCAACTGGTCCGGCTTCTCGCAGTTCAGCGGGCAGTTTGTCGGCAATATCCTTGGCTTTGAAGGCGCGATGGCGTTCATGCTCGAAGCCGGTTTTGTCGGCGTGATGATGCTGGGCTGGGGACGCGTGCCACGGGGAGTCCATTTCTTCGCCACCGCGATGGTCGCGCTGGGATCCAGTCTTTCGGCGTTCTGGATCATGGTCGCCAACTCGTGGATGCAGACGCCCGCCGGCGTCGCCCTCGTCAACGGCAAGCTCGTCGTGACGGACTATCTGGCGGCCATCTTCAACCCCGACATGGTGTGGGGCGTCTCGCATATGTGGGTCGCGGCGATCGAAACGGGCATGTTCGTGATCGCCGGCATTTCCGCATACCACCTGTTCCGCCGGCGGCATCCCGAATTTTTTGCGCGCTCGTTCAAGCTCGCACTGGCCGCGCTTGTCTTCGTCGCGCCGCTGCAGATCTGGCTCGGCGACTCGAGCGGAGTCAGCGTGTTCGAAACGCAACCGGCAAAGGGCGCCGCCATCGAAGGACGCTGGGAGACCAACAAACCCGGCACGGGCGCCGCATGGTCGCTCGTTGCGTGGCCCGATCAGCAAAAGCAGCGAAACGACTGGTCGATTGAAGTGCCGGGACTACTCAGCATCATCGGCACGCATTCGCCGCATGGCCAGGTCAAGGGCCTGACGGACTTCCCCCGCGCCGACCAGCCGCCGATGGTGCCGCTCCTCTACTACGCATTCCGCCTGATGGCGGGCATCGGCTTCGCGTTCATGCTGCTCGCGTTCTGGACCGTGTATGCGCTGCGTAAAGCGCGCGGCAGCCTCGGCCGGCTGCTCGCACAGCGCAAGCTGTTGCTCGCATGGGTGCTGTGCATTCCGCTGCCGTACTTCGCTGTCGAGGCCGGGTGGATCGTGCGGGAGGTAGGACGTCAGCCGTGGGTCGTTTACGGGCTGCTACGAACGAGTCAAGCCGCGTCCACCGTGCCGGCAGCCTCCGTGTCGGCCAGCATGACGATGTTTTTCGTGTTCTATGTCGTGTTGCTCGTCACCTTCGTCGTCCTCGCGCGGCGCTGGCTGAAGAACGGTCCCGATTTCACGTCCACACCGCCCGCGACCTTGACCGCCCGGTCCCAGAATGCGGTCACCGGGTACTGAGCCCTCTTTCTCCGATCTGAAGCGAGATTGTTCAATGGATAGCACCACTCATTCCCTGCTTGCCGTCACGTGGTTCGGCCTGATCGGCCTGATGCTGGTCTTCTACGTCGTCACGGACGGATTCGACCTCGGCGTGGGCATGCTCACATTGCTGAGAAGAAAACGCGAAGACCACGACGTGATGGTTCAGACCATCGGTCACGTGTGGGATGCGAACGAGACATGGCTCGTCGTCGTCGGCGGTGCGCTGTTCGGCGCATTTCCCGCCGCCTATGCGATCCTGATGCAGGACCTCTATCTGCCCGTCATGGCGCTGATAGCCGGACTGATCATGCGGGGCGCGGCAATCGAGTTCCGCCATAGCGCCCTGCATGGGCGGCTGTGGGACGCCGTGTTCGGTGTGGGCAGCCTGGTCGCGGCGATATCGCAGGGCGTCGTGCTCGGCAAGGTGATCACGGGCTTCCTGCCTGGCGGGTCAAGCACAGTGTTCATCGCGGTAACGGCCATTGGCGTGGTGACCGGCTATACGCTGCTCGGCGCGACCTATCTCGTGAAGAAGACGGTGGGCGCGCTCGAACAATGGGCCCGGCGGCTGGCCTTGCTGAGCGCGGAGCTCACCGTGGCCGCCGCGATCGTGCTCAGCGCGGCAACCTGGATTGACAGCGTGGCCGGCCACGCCCGCTGGTCCCAGCCCGGCGTGTTTGCCTTGCTTGCGGTACTCGGCGCGCTCGCCGTACTGTCGTACGTCTGGCTCATGGCCTCGCTCTATTGGGGAGGCGCAAGCGGGCCGTTCCGGGCGGCGATTACGCTCTTCATCGTGTCGTTCGCGGGCCTTGCGATCAGCCTCTATCCCGACTTCATTCCGGGCAGGCTCACGATCCTTCAAGCGGCGTCGGACACCATGACCCTCGTTTTCATGTTGATCGGGATCGGCCTCGTGTTCCCGGTGATGATCGGCTACAACCTGTACCAGTACTCGATTTTCCGCGGTAAGGTGATCGGCGGCGCCCGCGCGGGAGAGTAGCCGGCGCTGTGCTTGATAGTCGTTCCGACATGAGTTCCTCACTTCAATCGCGCCTGAAAGGAATCGGCATGGCAACCCGTCTTCTAAAACCACTCGCTGTGCTGCTCGTGTCAGGCACAGGCTTCTGCCCCATCGTGGCGCACGCGTACGCGCTTGATGCGCAATTCGACTGCAGGGCGCGTCCGCACGCGTTCATTGGGCAGCTCATCAACAGCCAGTTCATCGACCCGAATCCGATGCACGTCGAGGCGAATTCGGTCAACGCGTTTCGGCCAGCGCACGGCAGCGACATAACCGCCTTCGGCTTTCGTGTCTACGCCGTGATCGGGTACGAGCAGGACGACGGATTGTTCAAGAGGGGCCCCGGCCAGGCGCTCACCGGCCCGCTGTACGGCGTGGTTCTGTCCGCTCCCAGCGAGGCGGTCGAATCGCGCTTGCGCGAGGCAGGCAGCAACGCTACCGTGCGCACGGTGATTCCGTTGTTGCTGACCGCGGTGGTCTGCAGCGCATCTTGACGCGCGGCGTCGTATCCGTCACGGTGCAAGGCTTTCTGCCTGCTACGCCACTTCGGCGCCCACGTCAGGCTGGAAGCCTGGGAATGACCGCTTCTCCAGAGAGCCGAACGGGTAGTTCCGACCCGTTGCGGCCCCTTGAGGGTTGGCCGTGATTCGTAAATACCCGAAGCTTCAGATATTTATGAATCACGGCCAACCCTCTTGCTCATACCGGTGTTCTATGTCGCGTTGCGGCGCGTGCTGGGCGACAAGCTCGATGAAGTCACGCGCAAGCTACCTGATGAGGGAAGCGCCGACAAAGGCCAACGCCTGATCACAGTGGGCAATGAAGCGCGTGAGTGAACAGGCGCTCATCACCCCGATGTTTCCGGGAACGGGTTGGCGAGTGCCGCGCCGGGTGAGTGGTCAGTATCCCGGACCATGTCGAGGAATGCGCGCAGCGCCGCCGATATATGCCGGCGACTCGGGTACCCGACCCAAAGGCCCTCGGACGAAGGCGAGAATTCCTCCAGTACCTTCACCAATAGTCCTGAGCGCAGGAACACCTGCGCATGTGCATCGACGGTGTAGGTTATTCCGACTCCGTCAATCGCAGCGCGCACCGCCAACTCAGAACTATTGAGAATCACACGGCTGCCCACTGGCACGCGTTGGAGCTGCCCGTCCCGAATGAACGACCACTCGGATAGCGGCTGATCGGGAGCAAAGCGGTATCGGATACACCTATGACTCAGGAGGTCTTCAGGTGTACGTGGTTGTCCATAGCGCGCGAGATAGGCAGGCGCGGCCACGACCGCTATCCTCATCGGCCCCGTCGCCCGCACGCCCACCATGTCTGTGGCGAGGTGCTCCTGGCAGCCGATCACTGCGTCAAATCCCATCGCCACAATATCTGCAGGCGCCTGATCCACCCGCAGTTCAAGCTGCACATCGGGATAGGCAGAGAGAAAGCGCTCCCAAACTGGCGCGACCACGACTGCGGCGGCCCCCGGACTTGCATGGATCCTGAGCGTGCCGACGGGCCGCTCGCGCTGCCGGTTCAAGTCCTCCAGTGCACCGCCGATCTGGCCAAATGCCGGTCGCAGCTGATCGAGCAATCGTACCCCCGCATCCGTGAGCGATACGCTGCGCGTCGTGCGATTGAGGAGGCGCACGCCCAGTCGCCCCTCCAGTTGACGCATCGTTTGGCTGAGCGCAGAAGGCGTGACACCCAGCCGCGCAGCCCCAGCGCGGAAGCTGTGCAGTTCGGCGACTTGTACGAAAGCCATCAGGGCGGCCACATCTTTCGGAAGCATCGTTAAGTGTCGCTTAATACCAAATGCAAATTCTAGCGGTTTTCATCCGGTTTGCCCGCAGCTACATTGATGGCGTGTTCGGACGGTTTCTCTTGCGAGCGAATCTCCCCCGGTAAACGCGTGCTTCTTCCGGCACAACGGGCACGAAAATGAACAAACTCACGGCTCTTTTACAGAGGTTTTAGCCATGACTCAAAAAGAAATTCGCGTCGGAATCGTCGGAGCCAACGCCGACGTAAGTTGGGCGAAACTGTCGCACGTTCCCGCGATTAAGGGGCTTCCCGGCGTGAAGCTCGCGGCTGTGGCAACGCGCAATGAGCACAGCGCGCGGCAAGCGGCTGAAGCTTTTGGCGCCGACCGCTGGTTTTCCGATCCCTTCGCGATGATCCGCGATGACCAGATTGATGTCGTGACGATCGCCGTGAATGTGCCTGCACATCGAGACCTCGTTCTGGCGGCGCTGGACGCTGGCAAAGCGGTCTACTGCGAGGCGCCGCTTGGACGCTCTGTCTCGGAGGCTGAAGAGATGGCGTACGCGACGCGCTCACAGCATACGGCGATCGGGTTGCAGGGCCGGTTAAATCCATCCGTGCGGCGCGCGGCTCAATTAATTTCCTCGGGAAAGATTGGGCGGCCGCTAAACGCGAGAGTTGTCTGCTCCACCGCGGGTTTCGGGCCGGAAATGCCTTCCGCGCATGATATTTTCAACAAAGCATCGTCTGGCGCCAGCCTGCTGACCATCACTGGGGGACATACACTCGATCTGGTGGAAGCGGTCCTCGGACGGATCGTCGAGGTCGATGCCCGGACCGAGATTCTGTGGCCTACTGTCAAACTGATAGAAAACGGCGAGGAGCGTTCGCGTGAAACTGCCGATCACGCGGACGTTTTGGGAAAGACGCATTCTGGCGCCGTATTCACGGTCGACATTAACGCTGGCGTAGCGCCGGAGAATGCGCGCTTCACCTTTGAAGTGAGGGGATCAGAGGGATGGCTCAGCCTGACCGGTAACCACCCCTACGGCTTTCAGGCCGGAGATCTCGAGCTGACATCAAACGACGCATTCGTGAGTCCCGAGCAGGCGGCGGTCTCCGGTGGATTCATGGGTGCGGCGATCAACGTGGGAGAGGTCTACGCCCAGCTTTACCGCGATATTCACGCGGGCAGTTACGACACACCAGGCTTTGAACACGCACTGCATAACGCCCGTCTCATCGAAGCTGTAACGCGTGCCGCCGAACGAGGCGAGCGGCAGCGAGTTATTTTTCGCGAGTCGAAGCGCACTTGCTGATGGAACCAGGGCTGCACCAATAGCGTCGGAAGGCAACCCGCTGCGAGTGGCCTTAAAAGGCCGATGAAACACTGCGCACGGTGGCCGGTCAACGACCGTTCGCAATGGCGAAGCAGCCGCTCCAACGTCCGGTTGCTGCGACGGGCGAAGGACTGTTCATGGCCGATGAACGAAACCGCTCGCGCGGTAAGGGGCTCCGGGCGGCGGTAGTGGTAATGGAGAGGGAACCGACTCTGTTTTCATGTTGATGTGCGAGGCAATCCGCCTCGTCACTCAACGGGAGCAGAGTCATGACCCACACCAGCCAGGGTATCAGCCCGCTGCGCCAGCGCATGATTGACGACATGCGCATGCGCCAGCTTTCCCCCAGGACGCAGGCCAACTATCTGCGCATCGTGCGCGAGTTTTCCCGGTTTCCCGGGCGCTCACCCGACACCGCCACCGTTGAGGACCTGCGAGGCTACCAGCTGCATCTGGTGGATCACGGCACGTCACCCGTTTCGCTGAACGCCGCGATCACCGGCCTGAAGTTCTTCTTCGAGATCACGCTTCATGAGCCCGACCTGATGGCGCGGATGCAGCCGGTGCGCGTGCCCCGGATGCTGCCCGTCGTGCTCAGTCCGGACGAAGTGGGCCGCCTGATCGCTGCCACCGGCAACCTGAAACACCAGACTGCGCTGTCGGTCGCGTACGGCGCCGGCCTGCGCGCCAGTGAAGTCGTCGCGCTGAAGGTCGGCGACATCGACAGCCAGCGCATGACGCTGCGCATCGAGCAGGGCAAGGGGCGCAAGGACCGCTACGCGATGCTCTCGCCGGTACTACTCGAGCGCCTGCGGGTCTGGTGGCGCGTGGCTCACGCGCAGGGCAGGATGCTCGAAGGTGGGTGGCTGTTTCCGGGCCTGGATCCGGTGGATCCGCTGAGCACGCGGCAGCTGAACCGTGCCATCCATGCCGCGGCCGAGGCGGCCCAGATCGACAAGCGCGTGTCCATGCATACGCTGCGCCACAGCTTTGCCACCCACCTGCTCGAACAGAAGGTCGATATCCGCGTAATCCAGGCCCTGCTCGGGCACAAGAAGCTGGAAACCACCGCGCTCTACGCACAGGTCGCCACCGATCTGCTGCGCGAAGTAATCAGTCCGCTGGAGAACCTGCACCGCACCTGAAACACCGAGCACGTCCGTGCCCGAAGTCGCGGATGTCTTCCGCGCGCATGGGCCAGCGTGGCGACAGACCATACAGCTAAGCCTGGGACAGCTGAAGGTGATGTCGGCCATTGAACAGTGCCGCAGCGCGGCGCTGGGTGGACATGTGTTGCGCTGTTCCGGCTGCGAACAGATCGAAATCGCCTACAACTCCTGCCGTAACCGCCATTGCCCGAAGTGTCAGGCAAGCGCCGCACGACGATGGCTCGAAGCGCGTGAGGCCGACCTGCTGCCCGTCGAGTATTACCACGTGGTCTTCACGCTGCCCGCCGCGATCAGCGCGATCGCCTGGTACAACAAGGCAGTCATCTATGGGCTGCTGTTCGATGTCGCGGCCGAAACCCTGCGTACCATCGCCGCCGATCCGAAGCACCTGGGCGCGCAGATCGGCGCGACGCTGGTGCTGCATACGTGGGGCTCGGCACTGACGCATCACCCGCACGTGCATGGCATCGTTCCTGGCGGGGGCCTGTCACCTGATGGCGAGCGGTGGGTCGCGTGCCGACCCGGCTTCTTCCTGCCAGTGCGCGTGCTGTCGCGCCTGTTCCGGCGCCGTTTCCTGGAGGAACTCGCGGCCGTGCATCGCCGCGACCCGCTGCGGTTCTTCGGCGAGTACGCCGCGCTCGCCGATCGGGCCGTCTTCGCCCGGTGGCTCGCGCCGCTGCGCACGTGTGAGTGGGTCGTCTATGCGAAGCGCCCGTTCGCGGGACCCCAGGCGGTGCTCGCGTATCTGTCGCGCTATACCCATCGCGTGGCCATCTCCAACCAGCGGCTCATCGCCCTCGACGAGCGCGACGTCACCTTCCGCTGGAAGGACTACCGCGCCAGCGGCCGCACCCGCTACAAGACGATGACGCTCGAAGCCGGCGAGTTCATGCGGCGCTTCCTGCTGCATGTGCTGCCTGGTGGCTTCCACCGCATCCGTCACTACGGGCTGCTTGCCAATCCGGTGCGGCGGCACAACCTGGCGACCATACGTGCGTTGCTGCACGCTCCAGCCGTCATTGACGCCAACGATGACGCGTCTGCGGATGCCCGGGCGCCGACCTTTATCTGCAGACACTGCGGCGCCCCAATGATCATCATCGAGATCCTCCTGCGCAGCCACCCGATTCGCGCGCCGCCGACATTGCGAGGCAGCGCATGAGCGTAAACGACCAGCATGTTCAATCCGACTGTCGGCTCTTCGGCAACGAGCGCCAACAGGAGACACCCGCGCCTGCCGCCCCAGGTAGACCTTGCCGCTGCTCGCGGCATCGTCACAACATGGCGAAAGACACCTTCGAAGCCACCTTCGAGATCATCCCGACCCGGATTTGCGTCAGCCTTCCGTGGCAAGGCTGACGGTCAGCTCCCTTCAATCCCCATAGCCGCCGAAGGCTCCCGCCGCGTCGGTCCACTC
>Ga0137385_10002704_pt1 | contig 15194 bp, 13 predicted proteins | sample SagtaG_FD_104921 | JGI IMG/M metagenome (GOLD analysis project Ga0137385, IMG submission 104921) | Vadose zone soil microbial communities from Sagehorn Ranch, Mendocino, California, USA - Sage2_R_80_16 metaG | ecosystem: Environmental > Terrestrial > Soil > Vadose zone | place: USA: California...
GCGCTCACCGCGCTGCTCGTCCTGGCGGTGCTCAGCGGCGGCATCCCGGTCCTGCTGTGGCGCCTGGGCGGCTGGCCGCTGCCGCACAGCCTGCCGTCAGCGGCTGAACTCCGCGTTGGCCTTGCCCATCCGCTCCCAGACGACGTCATCGCCAACACGCTGATCACCCTCGCGTGGGTCTGGTGGGCACACTTCCTCATCTGCCTGGCCACCGAGACGATCTGCACGGCGCGTGGGCGCATGCCTATCCGGATTCCCGGCGGCTGGCTCAGCCAGGCGATCGCCGCTCGCCTGATCGGCGCGATCTTGTTCCTGACCCCTTCGGTCAACCTCGTCCAGCCGGGTGCCATCGCCGCGCCCGGCCCTATCGCCGCCGTCACGGTCACCGCACTCCCGCACCTCGATGGAACCTCCACGATCCAGGGCCGGACCACCCAGCAACAGCACGAGCGGGGTCTGGCCGAGGAACATCCAGTCCTCAAGCGCTACATCGTCCAGGCCAAACATCCCGGGCAGCCCCACGACACACTCTGGGGAATCGCCGAGCGCCACCTCGGTGACCCGCTGCGCTGGCCGGAGATCTGGGAACTCAACCAGGGGCGGCCACTGCCGGACCCGCCCGGAGGACGGGTTCACCGACAAGGACCGGATCTGGCCGGGCCAGGAACTCCTCCTCCCCGCGGATGCCGTTGGCATCCCGTCTCGGGAGCATCCCGTACCTTCATCGCCCCGACCGGACCAGCCTCGGCCGCTCAGACAGCAGCGACCGCAGCCTCCCTCGGACCAGACACCTTCGACACTGCCCGTTTCGCCCTCGACCACCTCGCCGGTGCAGCCCACGCCGGTATCTCCACCCGGCTCCGCGACCTCGCCCGACGAAGGTCAGGGTGGGGAGATCCTGCGGATCGTCACCGGGCTCGCCGGCGCCGGCCTGCTCGCCGTCGGCGTCATCGCGCTGCTAACCAGGCTGCGGCGTCGCCAGCAGCGGTCCCGGCGGCCCGGTCGCAGGATCCCCCTGCCGACCGGCACCGACGCCGATGTCGAGGTCGCGCTGCGCACCACCCAACAACCCGACACCGCCCACTTCCTCGATCTCGCCCTGCGAGCCCTCACCCACGCGACTCGGCAGGCGGGACTGGCCGCTCCCGAAGTCCAAGCCGTGCTGGTCACGCCAGACCAGGTCGAGGTCCGGCTCGACCACCCCAGCGAGCAGGCGCCATCACCGTTCCAGCAGGCCGCTCCGGACCGCTGGCGGCTGCCTCGCAGCACCCCCGCCGACCAGCTCGCCGAAGCCGCGGCACAGGCGGTCGCGCCGATCCCAGCGCTGGTGACGGTGGGGCAGGTCGAGGACACACGGGTGATGCTCAACCTGGAGGCCGCCAGCATGGTCGCCCTGGCCGGCGACCCCGTCGACGCGCGTGCGATGCTGGACGCTTTCGCTGTGGAGTTGGCCACCAGCGTGTGGAGCGACCACCTCGACCTGGTCCTCGTCGGCTTCGGAGAAGAACTCGGCCCGCTGGAGCGAGTCCGCCACATCACCACCATCGAGGACTACCTCGTGTTTCGGGGTTGGTTGCGTTTGGGTGATTGATTGAGCATGGTGGTGGGCGTGCCGGTTTGACCAGGCGGCAGGCAGCAGCGAGCATCGGCGGCTCGAACCCCGCTAAAGGAACGACCGCCGATGCTCTCCGTGAGCCTACCCGACACGCTGGCCGCCCTGCTCACCGTGTTGGCACCCTGCTTCACCGCTCGGACCTTCCCGACCTTCCAGGCGCTGGTGGCCGGGTTCCTGGTCCAGCCGGGCCTGCGGACGGTCACCGGCATGCTGACCGGGGCGGGGCTGGCCGGCCGCCGCCACCACGACCTGGCCTACCGGTTCTTTGCGACCGCACGCTGGTCGGCTGACCAGGTCGGCCTGCTCCTGCTGGACCTCATCACCCAGACGCTGGTCCCCGTCGGCGCCCCGATCGTGCTGGCGGTCGACGACACGCTGTGGCGCCGCACGGGCCGCAAGCTCCATGGCACCGCCTGGCATCATGACGGCAACGGCCCCGCACGTCACCGGCCCGCCTGGGGCCACCGCTGGGTGGTGGTCGGCGTCATCTGTCGGCCGCCGTTTATGCGCCGGGCGGTCTGCCTGCCGATCCTCGCCCGGCTGTGGATCCCCGGCGACCCCGACCACACCCCCCTGGTGCTGGCCCGCGAACTGCTCGACCTGGTCGTTGAGCATGTCGGGAAGCGCCCCATCCACCTGGTCGGCGACGCCGCCTACATCGGCAAACCGCTGCAAGCACTCCCCGCCCAGGTGACCGTGACCGCGCGGCTGCGCTGCGACGCTGCCCTGTACCAGCCAGCCCCGCCCCCAACCGGCCGCCGGGGCCGCCCACGGGTCAAAGGCGACCGCCTCCCGGAGCTTGTCGTGCTGGCCGCCATGACCCGCTACCGGTGGACCCCCGTCCAGGTGCGCTGCTACGCCACGACCCTGGAGCGGGAGGTGCTGGCAATCCGCTGCCAGTGGTATGGCGCGCTCAAAGCCCAGCCCGTCCAGGTCGTGCTCAGCCGGCCGGTCGGCTCCCCCGACGGCTACGAGCTGGCCCTGGTCACCACCGACCTGGCCGCCACCCCAGCCCAGGTCATCGAACGCTACAGCCACCGCTGGGCAGCGGAAACCGCATTCTTGGACGCCCGACATCTGGCCGGCGTCGGCCAGGCCCGCACCCGCACCGAACGCTCCGTCACCCGCCTGGTGCCGTTCGGGCTGGTCTGTCTGAGCCTGGCGATCGTCTGGTACGCCCGCCACGGGCAGCCCGCCCGCGACCTTGCCGCCCACCGTGCCCGCGCGCCCTGGTATCGCACCAAGCGCACCGTCTCGGTCGCCGACATGCTCGCCGCGCTGCGCCGTGCCCTACTGGCCGCCCAATATCAGCAGGGTCACCCTGACCTGCACAGCCTCGACCTATTCCCAGACGTGCTGCTCACCGGACTCAACCCCGCCGCATAACCCCGAAACACGAGGACTACCTGCCAACCCTGGAGCGTCGCCTCCACCACGCCCGCGAACTCCTCGACACCGAGGGGCACCCCTCCGCCACCACGGCACGCATGACCAGCCAGACACCCGACAGCTGGACCCCCACCATCCTGCTGTGCGCCAGCCCACCCTCCCCGACCACCCTCGCCCGGCTCACCACACCAGACGTCCAACTCCACCGCCTCCCAGTGGCCATCGTCGCGGTCGGCGAGCTACCACCACCCGCATGGCGCATCGAGGTTGCCGGAGGGCAGGCCACCATCGACGCGCTCGACCTCACCGTCCGCTCCCTGCAGCTCACCCCCGAGGCCTACCAGGCAATCACCAAACTGCTCGCAACTGCCGCCCGCACCGACGACGTCGACCCGTCCGTCCCGCCCTACGACACCCTCCACCGGCCGGCCGCTGCTCCCCCCAGACTGTGGCTGATCCGCGACCACGAGGCAGCGCCTGCGGCCCCCGCCACCCAAGACGACCTGGCGCCAGCCTCGCCGATCGAGGTCCGTGTGCTCGGCAAGATCGACATCGGCGGCATCCCACGGATCGAACGCGCCAAGGCCCTGGAGCTGATCGTCTACCTGGCGCTGCACCCCACTGGCATCGACCTCGAACGACTCTGGGAAGCGCTGTGGCCCGAACGACCCCTGAACCGACCCACCCTGCACACCACCGTCTCCATCGCCCGCGGCCGCCTCGGCGACGCCCCCGACGCCACCCCCTACCTCCCCAGCGCCCGCAACGGCCTGTACCGGCTCAACCCTGCCATCAGCGTCGACTGGACCCGCTTCCAAGCCCTCACCCAACTCGCCGCGCAGGACGAGGATCACGCGACTGAAGCGCTCCACCAGGCCCTCGACCTGGTCAGCGGCCCTCCCCTCGAATCAGCCACACCCAACGGCTACGAATGGGCTCTGGTGCACCGCACCGAGATGGAATCCGCCATTGGCGACGCCGCCGACCAACTCGCCCGTCGATACCTCGACCAGCACGACCACGCCGGCGCAACCAGGGCAGCCCGCCGAGGCCTGCTCGCCAGCCCCTACGACGAACGCCTCTACCGACAACTCATGCTCGCCGCCTACGCCGCCGGCAACCCCTCCGGCGTCGACGCCATCATGCGCGAACTCATCCAAGTCCTCGACGCCGAAGCCGAACCCCTCGACGACCTCCACCCCGACACCATCGCCCTCTACAAGAAACTCCGCGGAACCCGACTGCTGCGCACCTGATGTGTGACGACAGACTTTAGTTGGCCTCTGCAGGATCTGATTGGCCAGCAGGTTCGATGAGAGTGATAGGGCGCTTCTCGATTCGCCCCAAATGGTTCGAGGCTTCGGCATAGGGTGGGGAGAACAAAGTGGGCGAAGAGAAGCCGTCGGTTGGGCTGACGCCCAATGCGATGTCAGAGGGTGACTCGGGTAGGCACCCCAGCCGCAACACCGTGGCGATGCACAACGTCATATGACGGCATGTGATATCCCGGCGCTTGACGCTTGGCTATGGGCAGTCTGGCGCTTGTCAGCGGCCATGGAACTCAAACGGCCACCGACAGCGCTTGAGCGCCGGCCACGGGTTGACACTCGGGCCGCCCCGGCTGTAGTCCCGCCGCTTCGCCTCGGCGGCAACCAGCGCGACTTGTCGTGATCCCGCTGCTCATCGAGGAAGCAGTGGCGTTCCCTTCCCCTCGCCCTGCTTTGCGGGTATAAAGAGCGATCGGAACCTTTATGAGCGTTGTCTGCTGAGGGCGGCACATCCTACCTGTCAATCGGTGGTCAACATGACGGAATTGCACTCCAAACCTGGTCAGCCCGCCGATGGCCCATCCACCGGGCGTGAGCACACCCGGCCCGCCGCCGGCGACGGGCCTGCCAGCCAGCCGGGTTCCAACCGTGGCGCGGGCATCCAGACCCCGCCAGACCCGGAGGCGGGCGACGCCGCTCAGGTGGGCGCGGTGGGACCACCCCTCGACCACCAGCGGTCCGACGGCGCCGCCCCGCAGGACGCACCGGACACGGTCGGCCAGCAGGAGGCTGCCGCGCCGGACCCGGAGGGCCTGCCAGTCGGGGCGGCGCCTGAGCGGCTGGCCCCACTCCCACTGCGGCTGTTGGCGTTCGCTGTCGACCTTGCGTGCGTGGTGGCCGTGCTCGTGGCTCCGATCCTCTTCGGCACCCTCGCGGGCGTCAGAAGCCTCTGGCTGCTTGGGTTGGTGCTGACGGTGGGCTTGATCACCTACCTCACCGTGTCGGTGTGGCTGACCGGCGGGCAGACCATCGGCAAGGCCATGTGCAGCCTGACCGTGCGTCGCATCGACGGCACCGCGCCCGCGCGCACCTGGGTCGGGCTGGCCTGGTCGCTGGGTCGGCACTCCGCGGGCTACCTGCTGGTCGACGTGTTCGGCCTGGGGGTTCTGGCCGCGCTGGCCCCGCCGCGGCGCTGCCTGCACGACTACGCCTTCGCCAGCGAGGTGGTCATCCGCCCGACCGACGGCGACCAGCGGCTCGGGTCGCCGTTGGCGCGGCTGCGCGACTTCGACGAGCGGCTCAAGACGGTCCTCGAGAAGACCAGCAAGCAGTACGCCTGGCTGGTGCGCTTGTGGAACTGGCTGACCAAGCTTGTGCTATACCCGGCGATGGCGATTATCGTCGTGGCCGGCAAGAATCCCGAGTCCTGGCTCGGCCGGGTGTGGGCCTGGATGCAGCGCCGGATCGTCCGGCTGGTGGCGCAAGCCCGGTCGCCCGCCGGGCCGGCCAAGCCGCTGTCCGCCCAGGCCCGCGCCGGCCTGTGGGCTGTCACCGCCCCCGTCGCGGTCGTTATCGGCTTCGTCGCCGTGCAGGTCCTATCCCCACCACCAGCCATCCAGGGCAAGGTGTCTGTTTCCGGGACCGCCGACATCTTCGCGGCAGGGCAGAGTTCCGTTCCCAATCTGTCCCAACCCGGCACGCTTCCTCCTGGCCTGACTGTGACCGAGGGCAGCGTTCTGCGCTTCGACGCAGCCGGAACCGCCACCTGTGAAGTCGGTGGACCGCTCAACGGTCCTGATGGGGGAGGCTGCGTAGGGGGTGATACCGACATTTCCTCCTTTGGCACTATTTCAGGCATCGTGGACCATCAGGCTTCGATGTTCTTGGTCGGGGTCTTCACGGGAGACCGTCCTCCGACGGGAACCCCTCCGCCTTCGCTTGACTTCTCCGCCGCCGCCATTGGGCACAACTTCTCTCACCTTGACCCCGCACTGAACCAGGTGTTCTTCATCGGCGACGGCAAACGCTCAGACGCCTCAGCGGATCGGCAACTGTTCATTGCTCCCCGGGGCGCAACCCACCTTTACCTCGGTTTTGCTGATGCCTATGCGTTTCAAGGCACCCCAGGAGCGTATGACGATAACTCGGGACTCATAGGAGTCACGATAAGAGAACAGTAACCTCTGACGTGAAGTTGGGACTCGGATCACGCAGGGTGAGCACGTTTTCGCTACCTCCACCCCATCCGAGACCAGCAGCCGCCGGATCGCCAGAGCGCCTGGCGACTGAGTGCCTCGATAGCGGCCAGGTGCAAGACTGGCGACATGTGTCACCACGACCGAAAGCTCAAGCAAATGCTCGACAGGTACGCCGATCAACTCGCCGCCCGCATCGAGGCCGGCCAGCCCACCGAACTCGCAGGAATTGGCCAACAAGTATCTGTATTCCTGGCCAACTGAGAACTGCAGCGGCCGGCGCCTCGCACGTCAGAGACTCCCCGCTGGCCAACTAAAGTCTGCTGTCACATGAAGTGTGACTCATCGCGTTAAGCCGGCGTTAAGCCGGCGTTAAGCCGCGGGGGTGGAGCACGATAGTTGGCGGATCAGGTGCCGTCCCGGATAATCAGCGGTGTACTTCACATCGAGCATAGATACCTCGTTGCCGCCCAGCCGCGTAGGGCCAAAGGCCCACTGGTTTCCCCAAACGCCCAGGGTCCACTGACTTCCTTGACGAGGAACCGATCGCCACGGTGCGCGAAGCCGGTCAATCTTGCACCGGCCGAGGTCGATGCCGGCTGATCACGTACTGCCAGGCTCCCCGCACACACAGCCAGGCCACCGGACCTCTGATTCGGCTTGGGAGCACTGGCCAGCCAAAGCTGTGCAGACGCGAAGGCGATGACCAACACGAGAACGGCGGCCAGCGCCGCAGTACCCCGAACACGGATCGTTGCCGAACCATGGATCTCCACCGTGAGTCGCAGGGACACTTGGAAGTCCGTCCGCCGCCTGACCTCGTCCTGACGCGGGTCCCGCAGGGGACGGCGCATCCGGAACGCGGCGACGATGAACCCAATCGCCCGAAGCAACCTCACGACGTTGCCAGGCACGCTCGCAAGCTCAGCTTTCCACTCCGCCTCGTAGAGCATTTGGTCTGGCTCGGGCAGCCGAGCGGCCGCCCACTCCACGAGCTTGTTTGCCAGCCAGGGGCAGCATGCGTGGAACTCCTGCAGTGCGATGGGCAGAACGAAGAGGGTCAGGACGCCGAGCAGGACCCGAGCAAGGCTCACGGGGTTGCCCTTCCAGGTTGAACATTCCAGACGGGCGGGATTGCTCCTTGTGCGTCGCTGGCCGCTCGGGCTCGCTGGAAGCCCTTGGCCGTCAGCCGGTAGAAGCGTCGTGGTGGACGCTGCTCAATGACCGGATCAATGTCCTCCCAGTCGCTTTCAAGCCAATCTGCCTGCTGGAGGTGAACGAGGATGGGGTAGACACTACTGATAGGCAGGCCGGTTTCCCTGGCGATTTGCAGCCCGAAGTGCTGACTTTCCGGATCGAGTAGTACCTGGAGGACGGCTCGTGTGGCGCGCGCCATGCGTGGTTCGCTGTTCATGTCCACCTAGAGCGAGTACCCAACCCATGCTGTGCATCGAAGAGATAGCTGTAGGCACCCGCAGTCTGTCCCGAGCTGGCCAGAGCGCCGACGATCCCACCGCCAAGAGCAAGCAGGGCGGTAATCGGGTCGTGGTGCCCGACCGTTTCCCACACCGCGCCGGCTGCGCCCAAGGAGAAGATGGCAAACGGCTGGCGCCAAGCACGACGAGCCGCACGCCGAAGGTCCGCTGCCTGGTCGGCCAACTTCTCTTGGCGGTCGAGCAACAGGCGCTCGCGGTCCTGCTCGGACAACGGCCCGAGTTCGATGAGCAGATGCCGCAGATCCCGTGCGTACTCCCGGTAGGACCGCCCGTGCTCCGCACGGAACCCGAGCACCTCATCAAGCGGCACGGTGGCCAGGTTGACCGTGACCGTCTCCAGGTCCAGCGCGACGACGTGGCCGGCCGAGGGCAAGGGAGCGCGGGCCAGCGTCTGCATGAGGGCGCCAACAGATGCCGTCCGGCCGGTGGTGGGATGCAGGTTCAGGCCCTGCCGCTGCCCTGTCGTGCGAGCAAGCTGGGAGAGCAGGACGAGGACCGTGGTGCGAACCACCGGATGGAGGGGCACGGACACCCCGTCCTGTGAGGGCCGGGCGAGCTTTCGCGCCTCGAGTTCCTCGATGACCATGCCGGCCAGTTCAACGTCAGCATCCCATCCCATCCGGCTTTGCGACAGCTCCGCGTAGTGGTCGGTTGGCTTGAGATCATCGAAGGCGCCGCCGGTGATGAGCTCGACCATCACCTCGGTGAGCTCCTCGGTCATCTGCTGGTCGACGAAGACCTCCGGCTCCAGCACCCGTAGAAGCCCGTGCTCGTGCAGCGGACCGGCCAGCACCGGATCGGCGGCGGTCTCGCGGCCGTGCATGTAGCGCGGGAGCAGGATCGCGATCTCGTCAAAGAACAAGAGCAGCGTCTTGAGCGGGTCGACCTCGCCGACGAGCCAGTACGGCTCGGGGTAGTAGTACGCGGCCTCGTTGGCTACCTCAGCCGCATCTCTCGTTTCGGTCATGCGCGCCTGCCCTCTCTGGCAGCTTCACCTGTGTGGCCGAACGTATCAGAACAAGCAAGTGTCCTCACAGCGCGCCATTCGGCCCGGCATGACAACTGATCCGCCAACTACCTTGAACCATCTCCGCCAATTATCACGATCCTTCACATGAAGGACAGCTCCGAGCATCCGCTTCCATTGGCCGACAGCGGCGCAGTTCGTCACCATGACGCGCTGGTACAACACCGCTAGATCCGTAGCCCGACGGCGATCGTCCGCTCGTGCGCCTGTGGCCCGTCGGTGCTGCTCACAGCCCTCCAGACTGGTGCTATCCGTCCGGCTGGACGCCCGTAGTCTGTCTGTTGTGCTGTCGTTCTCCGTCAAGAAGTCCGTCAACGACGGCCTTCGCCGAGTCGAGCACCAGATTTCACGTCTGGTGCTCTACCTGCTCAGGTACGGGTGGAGTAGCCCTTGGCGATGGCGGCGACGGCCCGATTCGGGGGACCGGCTGCGCTCCGCCTCGTACGCTCGAACTGCCGCTCGACCCGCTCGTGCATGGGGACACCTTCCCCGGCGGTAGGGCCAACGGCGTTGATGTCGACGGACGAAAGATCCTCGGCCTCGGAGCGGTCGGTGTCGTCCGCTCTGGCCGGTTCCCGTCTGCGCTGATGGAGGCACGACCAGTGTGGCCGCCTTGGGCGGCGTAGGCCCTGGTCGCTGCTATGTCTGCGGGCGGCCCGGCTCGTCGGGGCCCGACCGGGCCGACGGCCGCTCCCGGCTGGCCTCGCGGCGCTGGCTGATGGCGGTGCGGGCCAGGGAAGCGGCGCCACGCAGGACCAGGAAGCCGGCGACGAGCGGCGCCAGAGCGAGCCGAGGATCATGGGCGTAGCGGCGGCAATAGAAGCGCAGTCCGCTGCGGTGATGGTGGACCACCTTGTGGTAGGGGGCGCTGCGCGTCGACCCGCCGACCACATGTTTGACCTGAGCCAGCGGGTCGAACACGGTCCGCCAGCCGGTCCGTTGTAGCCGCAGGCAGAAGTCCATCTCCTCGAAGTACATGAAGTAACCAGGGTCGAACCCGCTGACCTCCTCGAACGCCTGGCGCCGGATCAGCATACAGGCCCCGGAAACCCAGTCGACCTCCAGCGGCTGGCTGCGGTTCGCCCCGGCCATGTGGTAGCGGCGGGTGGCCGGGTTTTCGGGCCACAGCGGGGCTAGGGCGGCGTGGACCGCGCCCATGAGCGGCGATGGGAAGCGGCGTCCGGTTGGGTAATCGGATCCATCGGGATTGACCAGGTGCGGGCCGACGCAGCCGATCCGACGGTCGGAACTGGCGGTGGCCAGCAGCCGGGCCAACGACTTCGGCGACAGCCAGGTGTCGGGATTAGCGATCAACAGCCAGGGTGCTCCGGTGGCGGCCACGCCGATGTTTATGGCCCTTGACAGGCCCAGGTTGGTGTGATTTTCGACTACCTTGGCGCCGTAGCCGCGGGCGATCTCGACGCTGGCATCGGTGGAGGCGTTGTCAACAACCACCACCTCCAGTGGGTGCGGCCCGGCTGCGCGCTCCAGCGATCCTAAGCACATGACCAGGTCGCGGGCGCTTTGGTAGGTCACCAGCACCACCGCGACTGGGGTCCCGGACAAATCGGCTTCTACGGACAAGATCACTCCCAGATCAGTCTTCGCTCCCCGTAGACGACGTGCGACTGGCGCGGGCGGTCCGGATGGGTGGGGTAGCATCCTAACCCTCATCCGGCTCCTGCTCCGACCATGCTTCCACGAGGTAACCATGATGACCGACTCCGCCACCGACAATCGATTGCCACTGGTCACTGTTGTCGTGCTCAACTACAACGGTGCGCATCTGCTGCCACCGTGCTTGGAAGCGCTTGCGGCTCAGGACTTGCCAGAGGGCCAGATGGAGGTTTGGGTCGTTGACAACGACTCCAAGGATGAGTCGCTGGAACTCCTGGAACGCGACTTCCCCTGGGTGACGCTGATCCGGAACTCGCGAAATGACGGATTCGCCGGTGGCAACAACATCGGTATGTGCGCGGCTCGCACACCCTTCGTGGCGCTCACCAACAACGATGCTCGGCCGAACCCGGAATGGATTCGGCGACTCGTCGAGCCGTTCGAGCAAGACGCAAGCGGACGGCTGGCCGCCACCACAGGAAAGATCGTGTTCTTGCCGCGCTTTCTCGAGCTGCAACTCTCGACGCCGGCGTTCGTGCCCGGTGGGCTAGACGGGCGCGAGCTCGGCGTGCGGATCCACCGCGTCACCGTGAACGACAGCGACGTGACCGAACACGTGCTTTGGGACCGCATAGCGTATGGTCCGGAGGGGGAGGGTGAGGGACGGTTCCGTTGGACGCGACCGCACGGGCCGCTGCTCGTGCCGGTCAGCAAGGACGGCTCACCAGTGCAGGGTCCGGTTCGGCTCCAGCTTCACATGGTCGCCGAGACGGCCAAGCCAGTTGAGCTGAGCTGGCCGAGCGGGAGCACGACGCTGAAGGTGACCTCCCATCCCGAGGAGTTCGAAGTCGTACTGCCCGACGGTCTCCGGTTCGTGGATGTGCTCAATAACGCCGGCAGCATCGTGTTCAGCGATGGGTACGGAGCCGACCGCGCCTACCAGATGGTTGACGTGGGCCAGCACGATGAGCCAGAGCAGGTCTTTGCCTTCTGCGGTGGAGCGGTCTGTATGCGCACCCAAGCGCTACGTGAGGTCGGGTACTTCGACGATCGCTTTTTCATGTACTACGAGGACACAGATCTTTCGTGGAGGCTGCAAGCTGCTGGATGGTCCATCGTTTACGCGCCTTCCTCGATTACGAGACATATCCACTCGGCCTCGTCGGTGGAGTGGTCGCCGTTCTTCACGTTCCACGTCGATCGCAATCGACTCCTGATGCTTACCAAGAACGCCACCATCGCTCTCGCGGTCAGGGAGGTGTTGCGCTACCTTCTCACGACGCTGTCACTCGCCGTGCGGGCGGTCGCGCAAGCGCGCCACACGGGACGGCGGCCGCCAGTTCGGCCCTCCCTGCTCAGGCTGCGTGTACTCGGCTCATATTTCCGGCTCCTTCCGACCATGCTCTTGGAGCGTCGTCGGCTGGCTCGCCGTGCAATAATCGGCTGGCGGGAGCTGCAGCACTGGCTGGTTCCCCGCTGAACTCGGTCAGCCACCATTACCGCCCGCAACCATCTCGAGGCGGGTCCGCAGCCGCGTGGTGTGCGGATGCTGTGGTCCATGAACCAGCTCGGCGATCTCCAACGCCTCCTGATAACAGGCCCCTGCCCCTTTGAGGTCTCCGAGCTGTGCAAGCATCCGGCCTAAATTATTGAGAATCGCGGCTGTATCAGCGTGTCTTGGACCGCGTACGGCCCTAGCGATCTTGAGTGCCCGCCGGTATGCGGCGATGGCGCCATCTCGGTCCCCCGACTCCTCCAGCACGCGCCCAAGGTTGTTGAGGGTCAGGGCAACATACGGATGCTCATGACCGTGGGTGGCCTCGTTGATGGCCAGAGCGCGCGCGATGTACGCCTTTGCCTGCGGCAGCGATCCCAAACACCGCAGTGTACGTCCGAGCTGGTTGAGGATCGCAGCGACGTACGGGTGCTCCTTCCCGTACTCGGCCTCGGCGATGGCGAACGCCCGCTCCAGGGTGCTCCGGCCCTCCGAAAGCTCATCCAGGTTGCGAAGCGTACGACCAAGGTGGTTCAGCAGGACAGCGAGCTCGGCATGGTTGGGACCGTACAACGCCTCGGCGATTGTAACCGCCCGGCTTGAGAGCTCCCTCGCGTGCTGGTACTCGCCCGCCGCCTGAAGGTAGACGCCCAGGTGATCCAGCAGCCAGGCAACCGCATTCAGTTCGACGCCGACCCGCTCGGCGTTATAGGCGGCCGATAGCGCATGGGGCAGGAGCCGAGCACACTCCGGGCGAGCCGACGCGTCGGCGCTGTTGGCCGGAAAGGCGACTCGGAGAAGCCGCACCGCGACCGCGGCCCAGCTGCGCTCACTCCGTGTTCCCGGACGCTGACGGACCGCGGCTTGGACGAGGCGGTGGATGCTCAACACGTCGCTTCTTGTGTCCACCAACGAGAACCGGCCGAGTGCCGTGATCACCTGGTTATATGCGATCGCGTCGGACACGGTAGCGCGGAGGCGTCGCGGGAGTATCTGCACATGGTCGGTGAAGAGGGCCCGAGGGATGTCGTCCGGAGCCAGGAACGCGGCCACGTCGAGCAGATCCCGGGCTGCTGGCGTCTCGCGAGCGATCCGTTCTAGTGAGACGGTCCAGGTGGTAGCGACTCGCTGCTCATAGCTGAAGGGGTCGCCTTCCCTGACCAGATCCGGACTCCGCTCGCGGAGGAGTCGATGGTAATCGGGTATTCCCATCCGGGTCTGAGTCATGTAGGCGAGGGCTTGCTCGAGCGCGAGCGGAAGGTCGCCGAGGGCCTCGGCGAGATCGCTGGCGGCCGTCTCGTCGAACGGTTGGACATGCCGGAGGAACTCCAACGACTCTGGCCTTGACCATGGGTTGACCGGAACGCGCGGGGTATCGCGCCACAGGGCATCCCTGGAGGTAATGATGATGTCCCCAGATCTGTTGCTTGGAAGGTACCGCTCGATTGCCTGGTACCGCTCGGCGTCATCGAAGATGAGCAGCCAGCGGCCATGCTCTTCGAGCCACCGGCGCGCTGTCATGACCGCGTCGGCGTGAGCCTGGTGGCTATGGTCGCCTAGCCCTACGGCGCTTGCGATGGCACCGTAGTCCCGGGCCAGGCTCGCCGCTTGGCCTGCGCGAATCCACCATACTAGGTCGTAGTCGCGCTCGTGCCGCTGCGCGTGGACGAGCGCCAATTGGGTCTTACCAACACCGGCCAGTCCGGTCAGCGCGACAATATGCTCCGACCGAAGGCAGCTGTGGAGCTTGGCAAGAGTGCTCGAGTGGCCGGTGAACCGAGGCGTGGGGCGAGGTCGCGAACCCGGGACCGTGAGGGTCGCGGCCGCCTCAGCCGAGGTCAAGGGGTCTTGCGGCAGACCCTTGTGCGTATGGGAGCGCAAGCCGGCAAGGATAGCCCCAAGCCCTAGAAGGAACAGGATGACCTGACGGCCAGGGGACGCAACGCCTCCAAGCTCCAGGCCGAATGCCTTGACGCCCTGTGCCGTGACTGCGCCAAGGAGGCAGACGACACCAATTCCGATTAGCCATCGGCTGGCGTCGGGCGGAAGGTCCATCTCCAACCGGCTGAGCAGCTGCCGGAGCACCCTCCGCGCGCGGTTGGAGACAGCGCTCAGACGCCACGCGGCCATCGGTTACCGCCGCCGGTCGTGAAGGCGCTCACGAACGGCTGCTCCTCAAGTCCAACGCCGGCCCTTTGGTCGCCAAGCACCTTGGCGTACACCGCGTTGCCAGTGCGCGAACTCGGCATGCACTCTTCACATGCGTTCGGGATAAAGCGGGCTGGCATGGAATCGACCACGGGAAGGACCCGGTTGGCGCCGACCGATCCGAGGTTGAACTGGCTGGACGCGAACCGCGGCTCCGCCTTGAGGTCGCAGGGAGCGAGGATGCCGAACGGGCTGATGGTTGGCCGAAAATACTTAGCCATGCATTCACCACCGCGGCGGCGGATGTACGGCCGGCCGTTGGTGAGTGCCACCAGCTCGTCGGAGAGGTCCATCGCCGTCGCGCCGTAGCGGCCGTCGAGCGCCCGGGCCCGTAGGGAGGCAAGCTGCTCGGCCACTGACCTGAGCTGGTCGGCTGAGAGGCCCACGGTCACATCGACTTCGTCCTTGCGGATGTCCAGGAAATCGACGCCGAGCTCGGCGGCGAACTGGGCCATTGGCAGGATCTGCTCGTAGTTGAGCGGCTGGATGACGAAGCCGATGCCCACGCGGACACTGCCGCCCAGCTCGCGGCGGAGCGCCAGCAGGCGGGCCGTCTGTTCCACGACCCGCCGAAGTGCCCCAAGGCGGGTCGGTAGGCCGGTGATGCGGTCGTAGGTGGTCGCCAGCGGGGAGTGGATGCTCAGTCGGAGTCGCTCAATCCTCACGAGCTCAGCCCAGAGCGCCTGGGAGGCGTGGGCCAGATTGAAGCCGGTGGTGTACAGGCTGACCCGGAAATTGAGCGAACGTGCCCTCTGTAGGATCTCGTGTTTCGGGGTTATGCGGCGGGGTCGATGTGGGTGAGCAGGGCGTCTGGGAATAGGTCGAGGGTGTGCTGGTCGGGGTGACCCTGCGGATATTGGGCGGCCAGCAGGGCACGGCGGAGC
>Ga0137385_10002705_pt1 | contig 15189 bp, 7 predicted proteins | sample SagtaG_FD_104921 | JGI IMG/M metagenome (GOLD analysis project Ga0137385, IMG submission 104921) | Vadose zone soil microbial communities from Sagehorn Ranch, Mendocino, California, USA - Sage2_R_80_16 metaG | ecosystem: Environmental > Terrestrial > Soil > Vadose zone | place: USA: California...
CAACGCCGCGCCGGTGCTGTTGAAGGACGTGGCCGATATCGCCGACGGCTTCGAGAACAACAAGGTCGGCGGCTGGTACCAGGGCAACCCGGCGATCATCGTCGACATCCAGCGCCAGCCCGGCGCCAACGTGATCGAGACCGTCCAGGGGATCAAGCGCGAGCTGCCGCGGCTGCAGCGCGCATTTCCCGCCGCCGCGAAGCTGACCGTCGTTCACGACGCCACCACCACGATTCGGGCATCGATCCACGACGTGCAGTTCACGCTGATCCTCAGCGTCGCGCTGGTGATCCTGGTGGTACTCATCTTCCTGCGCACCATTCGCGCCACGATCATCGCCGGCGTCGCCCTGCCGCTGTCCCTGATCGCGACCTTCGGCATCATGTGGTTCTGCGGCTTTTCCCTCGACAACCTGTCGCTGATGGCGCTGACGATCGGCACCGGCTTCGTGGTCGACGACGCGATCGTCATGATCGAGAACATCGTCCGCCACATGGAGGAGGGCGATGACGCCTTCCATGCCGCGCTCGAGGGTGCGCGCGAGATCGGCTTCACGGTGATATCGCTGACGGTGTCGCTGGTGGCGGTGTTCATCCCGCTGTTGTTCATGACCGGGCTGGTCGGCCGCATGTTCCGCGAATTCGCGCTCACGCTCACGATCGCGGTGGTGACCTCGGCGGTGGTGTCGCTGACCCTGACCCCGATGATGTGCAGCCGCCTGTTGCGGCCGCATGTCGAGAAGGCGGGCAACACCGTCACCCACGGCTTCAACCGCGCGATCGACTGGACCGTGGACGTCTATCACCACACCCTCCTCTGGGTGCTCCGGCACCAGACCCTGACGCTCCTGGTGACGCTCGCCACGCTCGCCGCAACCGTCTGGCTCTACCTCATCATCCCGAAGGGATTCCTGCCGCTGCAGGACACCGGCTTGATCTTCGCGGTGATGGAGGGCGGCGAGGAGGTCTCGTTCACCGAGATGCAGCGGCTGCGGGCCACGGTCGAGCGCGCGATCCGCCAGGATCCCGAGGTGACCGGCGTCGTCTCGGTCATCGGCGTGACCCCGATCAACGCCACGCCGAATGCCGGCCGGCTCGCCATCACGCTGCGCTCACGCGACGTGCGCAGCACGAGTGTCGCGACCGTGATCGAGCGCATGCAGGAAGAAGTCGCCAAGATCCCCGGCGTCATCGTCTATTTCCAGCCGGTGCAGGATATCCAGATCTCGACCCGCATGAGCCGCGCGCAGTTCCAGTACACGCTCACCGGCAGCGAGGCGAAGGAAGTGGGCCAATGGGCCGAGCGGCTGGCCGAGCAGCTGAAGTCGTCGCCGCTCTTGCGCGACATCGCCTCCGAAGCCCAGGACCAGGGGCTGCGGATCAACATCAATGTCGACCGCGAAATCGCCGGTCGGCTCGGCGTGTCGCTGCAGACCGTCAACGACACGCTCAACGACGCCTACGGCCAGCGGCAGATTTCCACGATCTATGCGCAGTCCAACCAATACCGCGTGATCCTCGAGGCGATGCCGCAGTACCAGCTCGACCCCGGCTCGCTGTCCAAGCTCTACGTCCCGGCCGCGGGCAATCAGGCCACCACCCAACCCACCTCGCTGACCGCGGGCACAGCGCCGACAGTCCTGCCCGCGACCGCCGGCGCGGCGCAGGTGCCGCTCAGCGCCTTCGCCCGTTTCGAATCCACCACTGCTCCGCTCGTCATCGCCCACCAGGAGCAGTTCCCCGCGGTCACCATCAGCTTCAACCTCGCGCCCGAGGCGGCGCTCAGCGACGCGGTCGCGGTGATCACCGCCGCCGAGCGCGAGATCGGCATGCCGAGCTCGGTGATCGGCAGCTATTCGGGCGATGCCGCCGAATTCGCAAAATCGCTCCGCGGCGAGCCGTGGCTGATCCTGGCGGCGGCGATCACGATCTATATCGTGCTCGGCGTGCTGTACGAGAGCTTCATCCACCCGCTCACCATTCTTTCCACCCTGCCCTCGGCCGGCGTCGGCGCCCTGCTCGCATTGATGCTGTTTCGGCAGGACCTTTCGGTCATCGCGCTCATCGGCATCGTGCTGTTGATGGGCATCGTGAAGAAGAACGCGATCATGATGATCGACTTCGCGCTCGAGGCCGAGCGCGGGCAAGGACTCTCGCCGCGCGATTCGATCGTGCAGGCCTGCCTGCTGCGCTTCCGCCCGATCATGATGACCACGCTGGCGGCGCTGTTCGGCGCGATCCCGCTCGCGGTCGAAGCCGGCACCGGCTCGGAGCTGCGCAATCCGCTCGGCATCACCATCATCGGCGGCCTGCTCCTGAGCCAGTTGCTCACGCTCTACACGACCCCGGTCATCTATCTGCAGATGGAGTGGCTGAAGGCGCGCGCCCGCGCCAGGCCGGAGCCGCTCCAGACCGAGCTCGATCTGCCGGCGACGCCCGAGCCCTCGCAGCGGGCGGCAGAGTGATGGGCATGCCATGAACATCTGCGAACCCGCGATCCGCCGGCCGGTCGGCACCGTGCTCCTCGCCATCGGGCTCTTGCTGGTGGGCGCGGTGGCCTATCGATTCCTGCCGGTCGCGAGCATGCCGACGGTCGATTTCCCGACCATCAGCGTCAACGCGAGCCGCCCCGGCGCCGATCCCGAGACCATGGCATCAACCGTCGCCGCGCCGCTCGAGCGCCGGCTCGGCGAGATTCCGGGCGTCATCGAGCTGACCTCGCGCAGCTCGCTCGGATCGAGCCGGATCTCGGTCCAGTTCGAGCTGAGCCGCAACATCGACGGCGCCGCGCGCGACGTGCAGGCGGCGATCAACGCCGCGCTCACCGACCTGCCCGGCGACCTGCAGTCGCGGCCGTCCTTCCGCAAAGCCAATCCGGCGGCGATCCCGATCATGATCCTCGCGCTCACCTCGCGCACGGTGCCGCCGAGCATGGTCTACGACTATGCCGACAGCATCATCGCCCAGCGGCTGATGCAGCTCGAAGGGGTGGCCGAGGTCAGCGTCAATGGCGCCGAGCAGCCCGCCATCCGCGTGCGAGTGAACCCGATCGCGCTCGCCTCGATGGGCCTTTCGATGGAGGACGTGCGCACCTCGATCGCCAACACCAATGCGGCGGGACCGCTGGGGGTGTTCGACGGCGAGGGCCGCGCGGTCACCATCGCCACCAACGATCAGCTTCGCTCCGCCTCGCAATACGACCCGCTGGTGGTGCGCACCGCCAACGGCACCGTGGTGCGGCTCTCCGCCATCGCCTCGATCGAGCCGGGCGTGCGCAACAGCCGCTCGTTCGGCTGGTACAACCGCCAGCCCTCGGTGCTGCTGGTGGTCACCAAGTCGGTCGATTCCAACGTGATCGAGACCGTCGACCGCATTCGCGAATTGCTGCCCGAGATCAAGCGCTGGATTCCCTCCGACCTCGACATCAGCGTCCTCTCCGATCGCACCGGCACGATCCGCGCCAGCGTCGGAGACATGCAGCTCACGCTGTGCGCGACCATCATCCTGGTGATGCTGGTCGTGTTCGTTTTCCTGCGCCGCACCGCGGCGACGATCGCCGCCGGAGTCACCGTGCCGCTGGCGCTCGCCGGCACCTGCGCGATGATGTGGCTCGCGGGCTTCTCGATCGACAATCTCTCGCTGATGGCGCTCGCGGTCTCGGTCGGCTTCGTGGTCGACGATGCGATCGTGATGATCGAGAACTGCTTCCGCAATCTGGAGAAGGGCATGGGGCCGCTGCAAGCGGCGCTCGAAGGGGCGCGGCAGATCGGCTTCACCGTGATCTCGATCAGCGTGTCGCTGGTGGCGGCCTTCATCCCGCTGTTGTTCATGACCGGCCTCGTCGGCCGCGTTTTCCGCGAATTCTCGGTAACGCTCGCCTTCGCGATCGCGATCTCGACCGTGGTGTCGCTCACCGTCACGCCGATGATCTGCGCGCATTTCCTGCGCAAGCCGCCGAGCCCGGACGCGACCTGGCTCGACCGCATGGTCGAGCGGGTCATGGCCTGGCTGATCGGCTTCTATGGACGCACGCTTGCCGTGGTGCTGCGCCACCGCGGCATGACCCTGCTCGCGTTCCTGGGAGTGGTCGCGCTGACGGTCGTCCTCTATATCAAAATGCCGTGGGGCTATTTCCCCGGGGACGATACCGGGCTGATCTGGGGCGGCACCCAGGCCTCGACCGAGACCTCCTTCCAGGCGATGTACGAGCTGCAGCAGAAGGCGACCGAGATCGTGCTCGCGGACCCGGCGGTCGAGGGGGTCGGCTCCTCGATCGGCACCTCGGCATACAACGCATCCAGCAACCGCGGCCAGCTCTTCGTCAGCCTCAAGCCGGCGTCGGTGCGCAAAGTCAGCTCCTGGGACGTGGTCAACCGGCTGCGGGCGCCGCTCAACGCGATCCCCGGCCTGCGGGTGTTCATGTTCCCGATGCAGGACGTGCGCTCGGGCGCGCGTTCGTCCGATTCATCCTACCAATACACGCTCTGGGATCCCGACTACCAGGAGCTGATCCAATGGGCGCCCCGCGTCAGCGACAAGCTCAAGACGCTGCCGGAGATCGTCGACGTCTCCTCCGACCGCGAGCAGAACGGGCTGCAGGTCAATGTGGTGGTCGACCGCCTCGCCGCCGCGCGGCTCGGCGTCAAGATGCAGGACATCGACAACGCCCTCAACAACGCCTATTCCCAGCGTCAGATCTCCACGCTCTATACCCAACGCAACCAGTACAAGATCGTGCTCGAGATCGACCCGCTCTATCAGCGCGACCCCAACGACCTTTCCCGCGTCTATGTGAACGGGGCCAACGGCACCCAGATCCCGCTCAGTACCGTGGTCAAGGTCGAGCGCGGGCTCTCGCCGCTCGTGGTCAATCATCAGGGGCAGTTTCCCTCGGTGACGGTGAGCTTCAGCCTCGCGCCCGACGTGCTCATCCAGGACGCGACCTACGCCGTCGACCGGGCGGTCGCCGAGCTGCATATTCCCGACACGCTGCACGCCGAATACGCCGGCGACGCCCGCAGCTATCGGCAGTCGATCGGCGCCCAGCCCTTGCTGATCCTGGCCGCGCTGATCGCGGTGTTCATCGTGCTCGGCGTGCTCTACGAGAGCCTTGCCCACCCGCTCACGATCATCTCCACGCTGCCCTCGGCCGGGCTCGGCGCGCTGTTGGCGTTGCTGATTTTCCGAACCGATCTCTCGCTGATCGCCTTCATCGGCATCATCCTCCTGATCGGCATCGTCAAGAAGAACGGCATCATGATGGTCGATTTCGCGCTCGAGGGCGAGCGCAATCACGGGCTCACGCCCGAGCAGGCGATCTACGAGGCCTGCCTCGCGCGGTTCCGGCCGATCATGATGACGACGCTCGCGGCCATCCTCGGCGCCCTGCCGCTCGTGATCGCGACCGGCCAAGGCTCCGAACTGCGCCGGCCGCTGGGCATCACCATCGTCGGCGGCCTCCTGGTGTCGCAGGCGCTCACGCTCTACACCACCCCGGTGATCTACCTCCTGCTCGACCGCCTCCACCGCCGCCTCTGGGGCACCGGCCGCGCACAGCACGAGCGGGGACGCCTCATCCGTTCGGCCGTGCAAGCATTGCGGTCGTGATCTTGCGGGGCGAAAACAGCTCCGCGCGATCGGCAACCCCGTCTCGACCCCGCTTGCGGGGAAGGGAACTCGGTGGCGGCGCCGCTATTTCGCCTGGCTGATGACGATCTCCTGGTAGAGCTTCTGCCACTTGTCGCCCTCGTCGAGCACCCGGGCGGGGTCGATGACCTTGAAGGGGACGTCGAGCGGCTTGACCTTCATGTTGGTCGGCGTGAAATCGCGCCCGAGCAGAAGCTGCTGCGCGTCGGACAGCATGAAGTCGAGGAAGAGCACCGCGGCATGCGGATGCGGCGCGCGCCGCATCACCCCGGCGCCGAGGAAACGCGCGAGGCCAGGCGGCAGCACGTACCATTCGATCGGCGCACCGCTGTTCTTCAACTGCTCGGCCTTGTAGTGGTAGACGGTGAGCGCGAAGGGAATCTCTCCGGAGATGACGAGATTGGCGATCAGGGTGTGGCCCTTGCGCACGGAGAGGCCGTTCGAGCGCGCCAGGTCGCGGAAAAGCTTGAGCGCCTTCGCTTCGCCGATCTCGGTCGCGAGCGCCCCGAACCAGACCGAGTCGTCGGCCTCGATGCCGAGCTTGCCCTTCCATTTGGGATCGAGCAGGTCGTCGTAGGATTTCGGCGCGTCCTGCTTGCGCACGAGGTTCGGGTTGTAGGCGGCGGAAATGATGTTGAGCCGGTCGCCGATCCATTCCCGGTGCGGACGCAGCGCCGCCGGGACGATGTCGGCGAGGAGCGGCGTCCTCACCTCCTGCAGGAGGCGTTCGCGGTGGAGCGACTCCATCTCGGCCGCGCTGGTCTCGATCGAGTCGACGTCGTAGCGCCCGCCGCGGAATTCCACCAGGGCGCGCTGCAGGATGCTTTCGGAGCTGGCGCGCCAGACCTGCAGCTTGACGCCGTATTTCTTCTCGAAGGCGGAGGCGAGCACCTTCATGTCGTCGACCGTGACCGACGAATAGATGTTGACCACGCCCTCCTTCTTCGCCCCCGCGACCAGCCGTTGGGTGCGGTCGGCGCCCGCGTAGCTGGCGAGCTCGGCGAGCGTCGCCGCGCCCGCCTGCGCCAGCGCGGGCGCGGGCAACGCGATCAGGCCGGCAAGCGCAAGCGCCGGCGCCCAGCGGCAAGGCGAGCAAAAAGCGGAGCAAAATTGGCGGATCGACATCGACCGTCCTCCCCGCGAGCCTGGCGCCAGGCGCGAAGCCTACCCTGCCTTGGCGAGAGGCGGCAGGTCGGCTAGCTCCTGGGCGTAGGCCTGGTCCATGCGCGGCACCGCGCCGTTCTTGGCCAGCTCGTCGGCAAAGATCCTGCGGATCACCGGCTTCTCGTCGGCATAGTCGATCTGGTCGCCGCCGACGCGCTTGCTGATCCAGGCCTTGGGAACGCCCTGGGCGTTGCGGATCGACACCACTTCGTGCTTGAAGGCGAGATAGCGCGCCGGCGTGGTGCCGCTGTTGAAGTGCTGATGGAACCACATGTTGGGCGGGACCACGAGGGTTCCGACTTCCCATTCGTAGCGCTGCGGCTCGTCGCCCTCCGGCCACATCAGCGAATAGCCCTCGCCCGAAAGGATGATCACATGGGCGCCCGGGCCATGGGCGTGCGCCTTCTTGTAGGTGCCGGTCGGGAACTGCGAGATGTGGCTGTTCATCGAGCCCTTGGCCATGTTGAAGCGGATATGTCCGCCGCCGGCGCCGCGCTCCTTGGCGCTGATCAGCGGGAGATTGACCGCATCGGCGACGAAATTGGTCTCGAGCAGCAGGCCCTTCTGCTCGCCCTTGGCGCTGAAGTAATCGGGCTCGCCGTTGAAGCGGCTCCTGAAGTCGTGCTTGGTGTTGAACACGAAATCGAGATCCTCGTAGAGGTTGATCACCGGCGGCGCGTTGGTGACCGCCACATAGCGCGCCGGTTCCTTGCCCGAGCCGTTGAAGTGCTGGTGCCAGCAGTTGAGCGGGATCGCGAACAACGCGCCGTCCTTCCATTCGAAGGTGATGCGCCTGCCTTCGTCGTTCCACGCCGTGGTCGAGCCGCGGCCGGAGAGGACGAGGATCATCTCCTCGAACAACTGCCGTTGCGGCGCGAGCTTGCCGCCGGCGGGGATTTCGCAGACGTAGCAGTCGTTCGACGTGCGCGACGCCTCGTGGTTGATGAAGACTCCGGAGCCGCCGCGCCGAGCCCATGGCTTGAGGTCCACCGTGCGCAGGTTGCGCACGTAATGGGCGCCGATGATGTCGAGGCCTTCGCTCTTCACCCAGCGGGTATAGGCGGTATCCTTCTCGGTGCGGAATTTGTTCGCCAGCTCTTCCGAGGCGACGGCAGTCTTGGCCATGCTAGTCTCCTTCCCAGGTCTTCGACATCACTCAGTCTAGCTTAAATTTCAGCGTCCGTTCGGCATCACTTCGGCCCGATCGCGCTTCGCGGCGTCAGGTCGGAGGCAATGGCGACGCATTTCTCCGCCTTCATCCGCAGATAGATCGCCTCGCCGGTCGGCGTGCGCAGCGACGGGTGCGCCCGCGCCTGCAGGACAACATCGCCCACCTTGACGTGGAAATCCAGATATTCGCCGAGGAAATCCTTGGCGTGGACGGTGCCGCGGATGACGTTGTCGCCGTCCGCGGCCGCCGGCTCCTGCTCGGAGAGTTCGATGTCCTCGGGCCGCACCGAAACGGTCACCTTGTCGTTCTTGGCGACGCCTTCGCTCGCATGCGCCTTGATGTCGCCGACCGACGAGCTGACCAGGCAGCGGCCGCTGCCGTCGTCGACCGCGGTCACCGTGCCGCCGATGAAATTGGTCGAGCCGACGAAGTCGGCGACGAACTGGTTCGCCGGCTGTTCGTAGATCTGGCGCGGAGTGCCGACCTGCACCACGAAGCCGTCGTTCATCACCGCGATCTCGTGCGAGAGCGCGAGCGCCTCGGCCTGGTCGTGGGTGACGTAGACCGTGGTGAGGCTCAGCTCGCGCTGCAGGCGCTTGAGCTCGGAGCGCATGCGGTCGCGCAGCTTGGCATCGAGGTTCGACAGCGGCTCGTCGAGGAGGAGGAGCTGCGGCTCCATCACCAGGGCACGGGCGAGCGCCAGCCGCTGCTGCTGGCCGCCCGAGAGCTTGGTCGCCTCGCGGTCGACCAGATGGTCGAGCTGCACCGCGGTGAGGACGCGCATCACCCGCTCGCGGATCTCCTTCTTCGGGAGCTTGCGGACCTCGAGCGGGAAGGCGACGTTCTGAAAAACGTTCATATGCGGCCAGATCGCGTAGGACTGGAACACCATCCCGAAATTGCGCTTGTTCGGCGCCACGAAGATTCCCCGGCTCGAGGAATAGACCGTTCGCCCGCCGACCTCGATCTCGCCTGAGCTGGGCTTCTCCAAGCCGGCGATCGAGCGCAGCGTCGTGGTTTTTCCGCAGCCCGAAGGTCCGAGCAAGGTGAACAGCTTGCCCTCCGGCACATCGAAGGAGACGTCCTGCGCGGCCTTGACGACCGCGCCGCGCTCGCTCGCATATTCGGTGAAAAGCGATCTCACTCTGAGCACGTTTTGTCCCCGTTCGCTTAAGCCTCGGAAATTCCGAACCGCTTGCCGATGAATTGCGCGACCATCACCAGGCAGAACAGCGCGATGATCAGCATGACGCCGAGCGCGGACAGCTCGACATATTGTCCGTTCTGCCAGAGCTCCCAGATCATGATCGACACCACCTCGGTGCCCGGACTGTAGAGCAGGATCGAGCTCGACAGCTCGCGGATCGAGACGATCATCACGTAGATGAAGCCGGCGAGAATGCCCGGCTTGAGCAGCGGCAGCACCACGCGGCGGAAGGTCATCGCCCAGGACGCCCCGCTCATGGCGGCCGATTCCTCAAGCTCCTTGTGGATCTGCAGCATCGAGGTCGAGACATAGCGCATGCCGTAGGGCAGGAAGCGCGTGATATAGGCGATGAGCATGATCCAGATCGTGCCGTAGACGCCGATGTCGAGATAGAGGTAGCAGATCATGATCGCCAGCCCGAGCACGAGGCCGGGGAAGACGAGCGGCAGCGACGCCAGATTGTCGAGAATCCACCGGCCCGGCACCTTGGTGCGCACCACGACCCAGGAGATCACCGCGCCGATCAGCATGATGACGACGGCGGTGGTGAGCGCGAGGAAGAGGCTGTTGCGCACCGTCGACCAGAACTGCGGGTAGTCGAGGATGGTGCGGTAGGAATCGAGCGACAGGCGGCTCAGCGCGGCCCAGGACGGAGCGCTGTAGAATTTCTGCAGCGACGACCACACCAGCACCAGGAACGGCAGCAGCACGATGATGACGAAGTAGAGGATGAACAGCGCGGCGGTGAAATGGCGCCAGCTGCCGAGATCGATGGTGCGGGGACGGAAGCCCTTGCCGGTGACAGTCGAATATTTGGCGCCCTGATAGGCCAGCCGCGATTGCAGATAGATGCCGACCGAGGTGATGAGCAACAGCGTGATCGCATAGGCGGCGGCGAGCCCGACCTGGCTCGGATACTGGTGGATCGCCTGGTAGATCGACGAGGTGTAGACCTGGATGCCGACCGGGAGGCCGAGCAGCGCCGGCACTTCGAAGGATTCGAGCGAGCGCACGAACAGGATCAGCAGCGATCCGGCCGCGGCCGGCCAGGCGAGCTTGAAGGTGATCAGCCGCGCGACCTGGAGCACCGACGCGCCGCTCATCATCGCCGATTCCTCGAGCGAAGGGTCCATGGAGCGGAAGCCGGCGGTCATGAGCAGGAACGCCATCGGCGAGTAGTGCAGCCCGTCGACCCAGATCATCCCCGCCATGGTGTAGACGTTGATGAAGACGGTGTCGGTATTGAACAGCGTTTGCAGCATCAGGTTGAGGATGCCGATCTTGGGGCTCCCGAGCATGATCCACGACACCGTGAACAGGATGCCGGGGATCACCAGCGGGATGATCGAGAGCGCGAAGAACAGCTTCTTGAACGGCGTATTGGTGCGCTCGTTCATCCAGGCGAGGCCGGTGCCGAGGCAGAGCGAGAGCAGCGCGGTCCCGGCCGCGTATTCAACGGAGGTGAGGAACAGCCGAAAAGTCTCGGCGCTGAAATAGGCGGTGCGGAAATTCTCCAGCGTGAACTCGGCCGGCCGCAACGCGGTCTGCGGGGTGAGGAAGCTCTGCCACAACAGGAAAACGAGCGGCACCAGCGAGAGCCAGGCCACCAGGGCGACCGGGACGCCGATCAGGATCCATTTCGAATCGAGCCGCCACCGGGGCGCGAGCTCCGCGTCCCGCATGCGAGCAAGGCGGCCGACGGCTTCGGTCATGGTCGCGTGGGGCTTGCGCGCCCCGCCCTCCTGGAATCAGCCCCGTTCGCCCGTGGCGGCATGCGCACCATGCGTTCCGTGATCGTGGTCATGGTGATCGTGGTCATGGTGGTGATGGTGGTCGTCATGACGGTGATGATGACCATGACCATGATCGTGATCATGGTCGTGATGATGGATGCGTTGCGCCGGGCGGCCGCCGCGCGGGTCCTCGCTGAACACCAGCGACTTGATCGTCACCGGCACCGTGTAGGAGGGCATGCGGATGCGGCCGAGGTCGATATAGTCGAAATCCCGCAACATCACGCCGTCGATCGCCAGGATTTCGCTCTCGACCAGGAGCTCCTCGCGCAGGATGGCGCCGAGCGTCTGGGCGATGTCGCCGTCGAGCATGATGTAGACCGGCTTGCGGCGTTCGATCGTATTGGCGAGGCCGTGGCGGATCCCTTCGGCAAAGGCCGAGATGCGCTCGTAGGAGGGCGCTCCCTGCCAGCGCAGCGCCAGCGCGACCTCGCCCTCGCCCTCGATCAGATCGAAGGAGGTGAAGTGGCTGCGAATGGCCTTCGCCAGCACGCTCGGCTCGATGATCTCCTCGCACACATAAGGCGGCTGCAACACCTGCAGGTTCCGCCGCGGCAACAGCTCGCCTGGCTTGCTGATATAGCTGGTATTGCCGCTGAGCTGGACGCTGTATTCGGACGCCCCGAGCGCGGTCGCGCGGATGCATTCGCCGGCCGCCAGCATCGGCCATGGCAGCGCGCCGGCGTCGACGCGGGCGCGGATCGCCCGCCCGAGGCGGCGCCCCAGGTCGCCGAAGTCGCGCTGCTCGCGGCCATAGACGTATTCGCCGACACCGCCCGAGAACATGATGCCGTCGATGCGGCCGAAATCGAGGATCGGATCGGTGAGATAGAGGTGCTCGATCGCGTGCGGCATCGGCCGCTGCCTGAGCGCCGCGACCAGCGCATCGGCCATGCTGGCGGCGACTTTGTCGAGATCGGCGAGCTCGATGACGTCGCCCTTGTTCCAGTGAAAGCCCGCCTGGCGGGCGTGATATTTGCCGGCGGGATCGAGGCGAACGATCTGGCCATTGTCCTCGACCACCTGCAGCCGGCCGCCGACGTGAACGGCCGCGGTCGCGATCACATGGCCTTTCTCGACCACGGCGAGCTTGGTGGTGCCGCCGCCGATGTCGATGTTGAGGATGCGCTTGTCCTCGTCGTGGGAGACCCGCGAGGCGCCCGAGCCATAGGCCGCCAGCATCGACTCCATGTGATGGCCGGCGGTGGCGCAGACGAACTCGCCGCCCTGCTCGGAGAGGATGCGGGCAATGCCTTCGGCATTCTCGCGCCGCAGCGCCTCGCCGGTGAGGATCACGGCGCCGGTATCGATCTTGTCGGGATGCAGGCCCGCGGCCTCGTAGGCGTCGTCGATGATCTTGCCGAGGCCGGCATCGTCGATGCGCTCCTCGCTCTGGTAGGGGGTGAGCGCCACCGGCGACTGGTAGAGCGTCTCGCGCGAGACCACGTAGTAGCGGCTGGTGAGGTCCTCGCCATAGCGGCGCAGGTTGATGCGCGAGAAGATCACCTGGGTGCCGGCCGAGCCGATATCGATGCCGACGCTCACCAGCGTCACATGGTCCTGCATCCAGATCGGATTCTGTTCCAGCGGACCATCGTCGTCGAACTCGAAGTGGTCGTGGTCATGGTCGGTGAGACCCTCGTGGTCATGCACGATGTTCTCGCCATAGAGATGGTCGGCCAAGCTGTGGCTGGGCTTGTCGTTTTTGTCCTCGGCATCGGCCATGGAAGACTTCAACTCCTCAACGGGTCAGCGCGGCGCCCGGCCAACGGCCTGGCACCTCTCGCGGCCTGCCGAATGACCCATTCGACCTGCCGGCGCGGCTTGGGCGGAAGCGGACGGATTGGCGGCTAGGTAGAGGGGAGCTCGCCAAACCGCAAGTCCTTTCAAGGGGATCGCCTCGAACTCAGGGCCGTTCGCGACACCCGGTTTCCACCCCGGACGGGCCTCGTTTCCTCGCCTGCTTCTATCCGGACACCTCTATAGGGCACGCCCGGTCCGGGTCAAAGTCCCACGCTTGCGTCACCGCGACACCCTCGGAGCCGTGCCGATGCTGAGCCGGGGCGTCCGGTCGGCCCGCAGCGGCGGTGCGCGTCGCGAGGGAAACGGCCGCTTCGGGTTTTGGTTCATTGACAGGGGTGGGCCGCAGGGTAGTTTGAGGCGACGATCAGGATGGCGATGTGCCAGGCGCTTGCAAAGGATTGGACCCCACCGTGCAAGAGAAACACACACCCCCAGAGATGACCGCCGACGCCTACCTCGCCCGGCTGGCCGAGCGCGGCATCGACTATGTGTTCGCCAATGCGGGAACCGATTTCGCCCCGATCGTGGAGTCGCTCGCGCGCAATACCAGCGCGAAGGCGAAGTTTCCGCGCTTCGTCACGGTTCCGCACGAGAACGTCGCCATGGCCATGGCGCACGGCTACTACCGCACCTGCGGCAAGCCGGCCGCGGTCATGGTTCATGTCACGGTCGGCACCGCCAACGCCATCTGCGGCCTCATGAACGCGGCGCGCGACGGGGTGCCGGTGCTGCTCGCCGCCGGGCGCACGCCGATCACCGAGACCGGCCATGTCGCCTCGCGCAACCGCTCGATCCATTGGGGCCAGGAGGCCTTCGACCAGGGCGGCATGGTGCGCGAATTCGTGAAATGGGACTACGAGCTGCGCGCCGGCCAGCCGGTCGAAGCGGTGGTCGACCGCGCGCTCGACATCGCCATGAGCGAGCCGCGCGGGCCGGTCTACCTCACGCTGCCGCGCGAGGTCCTGGCCAATCCGGCCGCGCACGCGCGCCGCGACACGGTGCGCCCGCTCGGCGCGGTCGCGCCCGAGCCCGCGCGCGGGGCGATCGAGGAGGCGGCCGCGCTCATCGCCAAGGCCGAATTCCCGCTGATCGTGACGTCGAGTCTGGGGCGCGATCCCGAGGCGGTCGACGAGCTTGCCGCGCTGGCGCAGGAGTTTGCGCTGCCGGTGGTGCAGAGCGAGGCCCGCGACTTCAATCTGTCGACCGACCACGCCATGAATATCGGCTTCGAGCCCGGCCAGTGGCTCTCCAAGGCCGATGTGATCCTGGTCATCGACAGCATCGTGCCCTGGATCCCGCGCATGCATAGTCCGCGCCCGGACGCCAAGGTCATCCATATTTCCGCCGATCCGCTGGCGAGCCGCTTCCCCTTCCGCGAGATCGAGACCGACCTCCTCATCACCGGCGCGCCTCGGGCGGCGCTCAGGCTCCTGCGCGAATGCCTCGCGGGGTCGGCGAGAGCCAAGAACGGCGCCGCCGACGGCCGCCGCAAGACCATCGCCGCAGCGCGCGAGGAGATGGCGGCGAAGAAGAAGAAGCTGATCGAGACCGTCAAGGACCAGACCCCGGTCCATCCGGCCTGGCTCGCCCATTGCATCAATCAGGTCAAATCCGAGGACGCGATCATCATCAGCGAGCTCGGGGTCCCGGTCCCGTTCCTGCACCTGACCAAGCCGCGGTCCTACATGGGAGGCTTGCTGTCCGGCGGGCTCGGCTTCGGCATGGGCGCCGGCCTCGGCGCCAAGCTCGCGGCGCCCGAGCGCGAGGTCATCGTCACGGTCGGCGACGGCTCCTACATGTTCGGCAATCCGCTGCCCTATCACTATGTCGGCCGCGCCGAGAACCTCTCGACGCTGACCATCATCACCAACAACATGATGTGGGGGGCAGTGCGCCAGGCGACACTCGACGTCTATCCCGAAGGCACCGCCGCCAAGGCCAATGCGATGCCGCTCACCGAGCTCAAGCCCCCGCCCGACTACGAGAAGGTGATCGAGACCTGCGGCGGGTATGGGGAAAAGGTGGAGTCCCCGGCCAAGGTGCTCTCCGCGCTCGAGCGCGGGCTCGACGCCGTGCGCTCCGGCACCCCGGCGACGCTCAATGTGATGTGCCAGGGAAGGCGGTAGGTTCGCGCCTCACCGTTTCGGCGGATTGCCCATGTCGTCGTCGATGAAGTTGCGCATTTCCGGTGTGGCCACCATCAACGCGGGTCACGTCAGGGGGCGACCGCGGCGCAAGTGCCGTCGGCCGCGTTGCCGCAAGGCTTGAAGCGAACGGTATCGGTCGCCGACCCGTCCTTGAAGATCACCCGCACCGTGACCTCTCTTGCGGTGCCGAGGGCGAGCGACACGAACGGCGGGTATTTCGCGGCGTCGAGAGCCTGTGGCTGGGCGGGATCGCAAGGCG
>Ga0137385_10002709_pt1 | contig 15181 bp, 9 predicted proteins | sample SagtaG_FD_104921 | JGI IMG/M metagenome (GOLD analysis project Ga0137385, IMG submission 104921) | Vadose zone soil microbial communities from Sagehorn Ranch, Mendocino, California, USA - Sage2_R_80_16 metaG | ecosystem: Environmental > Terrestrial > Soil > Vadose zone | place: USA: California...
GCCAGCCCCGGTGCAGCGACGCGCTGCCCATCCTCACGTTGCCCCGAAACGAAGGTCGGATAGCCCCAATATCCAATTCCTTGGTTTGCCAGTCTGAGCCATCGGCCGCCTCAGCGAGGGAGGCTGGCGCGTGCGAACTGCCTTTGACAAGTCATGCACGTATCGCTGTCCCTGATTGCTAACGCAACGGCACCTTGGCTTCGGTTCGATTTCCGCATTCCGTATTCCGCGAGCGGACCAGACGAGCCTCCGAGCCCGTCCTACAGCGATTCCCCGAGCTGATCGAGAATGGCCGGGTTTTCCAGCGTCGACACGTCCTGCGTGATCGCTTCGCCCTTCGCGAGCGAACGCAGCAGCCGGCGCATGATCTTGCCCGAACGCGTTTTCGGCAGGTTCTCGCCGAAGCGGATGTCCTTCGGCTTCGCAATCGGCCCGATCTCCTTGCCGACCCACGTGCGCAACTCGTTCGCGATCTTCACGGCCTCGTCGCCTTCCGGACGCGAACGCTTCAGCACGACGAACGCGCATACCGCTTCACCCGTCGTATCGTCGGGACGTCCGACCACGGCGGCTTCCGCAACCAACGGATTCGCGACCAGCGCCGACTCGATCTCCATCGTGCCGAGCCGGTGACCCGACACGTTCAGCACGTCGTCGATGCGGCCCATGATCGTGAAATAGCCGGTCTCCTTGTCGCGCACCGCGCCGTCGCCGGCGAGGTACAGCTTGCCGCCGAGTTCCTCGGGGAAGTAGCTCTTCGTGAAGCGATCGCGGTCGCCCCAGATCGTGCGGATCATCGCCGGCCACGGGCGCTTGACCACCAGAATGCCGCCCTGACCGTTCGGCACGTCCTGCCCGGTCTCATCGACGACGGCAGCCATGATGCCCGGCAGAGGCAGCGTGCATGAACCCGGCACGAGCGGCGTCGCGCCCGGCAGCGGCGTGATCATGTGGCCGCCCGTTTCCGTCTGCCACCACGTATCGACGATCGGGCAGCGCGAGCCGCCCACGTTCTCGTAGTACCACACCCACGCTTCCGGATTGATCGGCTCGCCGACCGTGCCGATGATGCGCAGCGTCGACAGATCGAAACTCTTCGGATGCACTTTCGGGTCGGCTTCCGACACCTTGATCAGCGAGCGGATCGCCGTGGGCGCGGTGTAGAACAGCGTGACCTTGTGCTTCGCGATCATGTCCCAGAAGCGACCGGCATTCGGATACGTCGGCACGCCTTCGAACACGACCTGCGTGCCGCCCAGCGCGAGCGGCCCGTAGGTGATGTAGCTGTGCCCGGTGATCCAGCCGATGTCGGCCGTACACCAGAACACATCGGACGGCTTCCAGTCGAAGGTCCACTTCATGGTCTGCGCGGCCCACAGCAGATAGCCGCCCGTACTGTGCTGAACGCCCTTCGGCTTGCCCGTCGAACCAGACGTGTAGAGGATGAACAGCGGATGTTCGGCGCCCACCCACTCCGGCGGGCATTGATCCGATTCGTTCGCGACGATCTCATGCATCCACAGGTCGCGGCTCGCGTCCCACGCAACCTTGCCGCCCGTGCGTTGATAGACGATCACGCTCTTCACCGCGTCGCAGCCGCCCTGCGCGATCGCTTCATCGGCGATGTTCTTCAGCGGCAAGGCCTTGCCGCCGCGCATCTGTTCGTCGGACGTGATCAGCGCCACCGCACCGACATCGATGAGCCGTTCATTCAGCGACTTCGACGAGAAGCCGCCGAACACGACCGAATGCGTCGCGCCGATCCGCGCGCACGCCTGCATCGCGACGATGCCTTCGACCGACATCGGCATATAGATCACGACGCGATCGCCCTTCTTGATGCCGCGTTTTTTAAGCGTATTGGCAAAGCGCGACACGCGTTGCAGCAGGTCCTGATACGTGACGTTGGTGACGGTGCCGTCATCGGCTTCGAAGATCACCGCGACGCGCTCACCGTTGCCCGCCTCGACATGACGATCGAGACTGTTGTACGAAGCGTTCAGTTCGCCGTCGTCGAACCACTTGTAGAAAGGCGCATCCGACCCGTCGAGCACCTTGGTGAAAGGCTTGTTCCAGCTAAGCGTCTCACGCGCGAGCTTCGACCAGAAGCCCTCGTAATCGCGCTCGGCTTCGGCGACGAGCGCACGGTATGCATCCATGTCCGGGATAGCGGCGTCGTCGCTCACAGTCGCCGCCGGTGTAAAAGCGCGGTTTTCACGCTGTACCGATTCGATTGTTGTCATCTTTTTCGCCGCACCAGAACCCGACGGACCAGCATCAAAACTAAGTGCATCGACTGCTTCCCCTCGCTTGGACAGAGCGGACATAACTCGTTTTTCGGTTGCCATCCACGTCTCCTAGCTTTTATGAAGTCGTCGGCGCCTACGTCAAAAACCATGAGCAATAACGCCATATTCATTTGAGTATACGGTTACCGTTGAAACGAGCCACGGCCGGTGCCGCATACCAGCTATGCCGGCTAAAGCATCACTCTCAGACTCTTTGGTTCACTGTTATTTCCAGCCGCATTATGGTGTCGGCGTAAATAGATACTCGATCTCGCTCTCCGACCCGTCGGTTCGCTGGCTCAATCGATTCCATTCGAGCACAGCGACTTTTGGGAAATTCTGCGTTCCACCCTCCTGTCATCCATACGCCAGGGCATACCCCGGAACCGCTGATCGAGCACGCGCATGCATCGTTCACCCATGAAGCAGGCCGCGCCCGGTGTAGCCTCCGACAGAGCGCCTCTTGGCGCCGCTTGACGCAGCCCCCTCGATGAAAAGGTTTGATCTATGCCCGAACCCTATAGCTGATATGCGATCCATGCCGTTGCGCATATTCGCAGCGGCCATATACTCAAAACACAAACTACAGCAGCGGGTCACGGGCGGACCGAACCCACTGCGACGATCAGTCGAAAAGGGAGACAGGCGATGTGGCCGGTGTCAATCTGAGGCTACCGCGCTACTGACATTGTCGTTCAGGCCGTGCCCGAGTGATGCAGCGGCATATTCAATCTCCTACCTGGTCGCAGGGACCTGCGGCAATCGATGGCGGGCCGATGCGACGCTACAGCTAGCGTCAAAGGCCGGGTCTGGAAGTTTGAATCCGCGGCTTTTATTACCTAATAAGCTGGTCGGTCACATCGGAGGCAACGTGGCAAGCAAAGAAATGCAAGACGTCATCGATTCAATTAGCGACTTTCCATTAGACGTTGAAGGCCAGCGAAAGCACTATGAACGGGTTTGGAAGCAGGTTCCTGTCGACCCGGACATTAAAGCGGGGTCGATCGACGTCGGTGGCATCGGCGCAGGGGACTCCGAGTGGGTATGGACGGAGGGAGCGCGGGACGACAAAGTCTTCTTTTACTATCATGGCGGCGGCTACGTCTGCGGTGAACCGTGGATGTGGCGTCAGTTCAACGGCCGCTTGTCACGCGCGTCTGGTATGCGTTGCCTAGCCTTTGGATATCGCCTGGCTCCGGAGCACCCCTTTCCAACGGCCATCGAAGATTGCGTCGAAGCCTATCTGTGGCTATTGAAGTCAGGAACCTCACCGAAGCGCATCGTTCTAGTCGGCGACTCAGCCGGAGGTGCACTCGTGCTGTCCGTTATGATGGCGCTTCGGGATCGCGGGGAACCACTCCCAGCTGCTGGTGTTCCGATGTCGCCTTGGACCGACCTGGAACTCAAGGGCGAAACCATGACACCCTCGACAGGCGATCCATTGACGACCGAGGAATCGGCGCGGTCGATGGCCGAGCGATTCCTTGGAGGCAAAGATCCACGTCACCCTTGGGCGTCTGCCCTGTACGGCGATCTAAAGAGCCTTCCCCCTCTGCACATTGAGGCCGGTGAGCGGGACGTTTTATACAGCGACTCCACACGCCTTGTCCAGATCCTGCGCGACTCGGGCAATGAGGTCAACTTTTTTTCTGTGCCGGGTGCCATACACTCGTTTCCTGCTCTTGCGGGACCGACTCCGGAAGCCGCGACAGCGATTGAACGAATGGCGGCGTTCATGCGACGACAGACGTCCGATTGACTGATCCAATGCGGCGAGCACTGTGACAAGCATTGGGCACCGATTATAAGCACTAGCATAGCGCCCTCAGGTCCCGACAGATCGAATGACGTTGCCTGACCCACCGCCGCTTCGCTCGACGCATTCATCGTTCACTTCGCCGTACCTTGTTAAATTTACTTCGTCAGATATTTCGCATACCTACATACAACCAATTTTATTTTTACGCCTATAGGTAGCGCTTCATTGATTAGCGAGGAGACACAAGATGATCGACAAAACTGTTCTAGATGCCAGAAACGATTTTGAGCCTCAGGGGGCGAACGAGGCGGAGCTGCTAACCGAGAAGCGCGGCGGGCTGCTGGGATTTCTCGGCCTGGGTGGTATTCCGAAACGTGCGTGGACCGTGACTGTGCTGTCGCTACTCGGTTGGCTTCTTGTGAACGCCGATGGTAGTTTGTTTAACTTCACCTATCCGCTGATTCAGAAAGACCTTGGCATCTCCGACAACCAGATCGCCGTCATCTACACGTTGCTCTATGCAGTGGGGGCCGTTTCCACATTTGTTGCCGGTCCGTTGATGGATCGGATTGGTCGTAAGCCAATCTATCAAGCTTGCCTCTTCGCAGCAGCGTTAGGGAGCGTTATTACTGCCGCAGCTCCAGGCTTCATTGTGCTGCTACTCGGTCGCTCCATTACCCAAATAGGCGCTGCGACTGAGTGGATGTCCGGGCAAGTAATGGTGGCGGAGGAAGCACCGGCGAAGGTTCGTGGACGGCTAATCGGATTGGCTCAAGTTGGCTATCCGCTTGGCTTCTTCGTCGGCGCTCTTATGGCTATGCTTATAGTCGACAGGTTCGGCTGGCGAGTACTGTATGTTTGTGGTTTGCTACCTGTATTACTGATGATCTGGGCCCGTCGCGGAGTGGAGGATACGAAGCGATTTCAAGAAGAACAGGCAGTAGAACGGGCACATACAGAACTGCGTGAGAGCAGGTTCAAGCAGCTCTTTGAGAGTGACCTTAGACGCACATCGATATGTATTTCGGTATGGCACTTCGTCTATGCGTTCGGGGCCGCCGGAATTATCAGTTATCTCCCCACCGTCTATAACCATTTCGGAATCTCGCTGGCCAACACGTTTTCGTCTTCTGCGATAGCAACCGCTGTAGCAGCGATCGGCTATATCCTGGCAGCCTATCTCGGCGAGAAATTCGGACGCAGGGAAGTTTGTGCGCTGTTTCTCTTTTTCGGTGCAGCTGCCGGAGCGCTGCTCGCGTTTTACGCAAGCACATGGGCATTACTGACCGCGTTTTATGCGATGTTCTACTTCTTCACAATAGGGCATATCACTGCCGCCGTCGGCTTCGCTGCTGAGGTCTTTCCCACTCGGGTTCGGGGCACGGGATCTAATCTCGTCGCTGGTTCGGAGTGGATCGGATTCATGGTCGCCGGCTCCACTGGCCCCTGGCTGCTCAGTCACACCGGCTACACAGTCACACTGCTGCTGTGGTGCGTGGCGGCACCGATCGCAGCCGCAATTGCCGCAATGTGCATGAAGCGAGTACCGCCTCAGGCCGTACTTGAGTCGATCCGGCGCTAGTGTTCAAGTGGTGTCGGAAAAGACACCACCTATTCAGAAAGAATGAGCTCCGCGGCGGGGCAACCCGCCACGGACGTCGAAGGATAGGCCGCAACGGTTGGCCCTCTTCGGGTCATCCGCGCCGAGACTTTCAGAAAGCTGTATCTCTATGCCCAAGTTATATAGCTGGTATGCCTCGCTCCCCGTTGCTGGCCTGGCTCGTATCCCTATACTGGACCCATAAAAATTGCGCATTGTGGCAGTCATGAGAACCGCCGCGATGTCCGCAACTTACATAGGAGACAGACGTGGCGAAGGTCCGTTTGAATGTGAAGGTCGCCGATGCCCTGATCATCGGCGCAGGCGCCTCGGGTATGGTGGCGGCAAGACACCTTGCCGAGGCTGGCATGAGCGTGGTGTGTCTGGAGCAGGGTCCACGGGTCGATAACGCGGAGTTTGCCGGCGACAAGCCCGAGTGGGAACTGATGTCGCAGAAGCGCTGGCATCCGAACCCCAACGTTCGCGATCTCGAGAACGACTATCCGATCGAGACGAGCGAGTCCGATGTCAATCCGCTGATGTATAACGCGCTGGGCGGCTCCACGATCCTGTGGGCCGCGCACTGGCAGCGCTTCATGCCCTCGGACTTCCGCGTCAGGACACTCGATGGTGTGGCCAGCGACTGGCCGATCACCTATGAAGACCTCGCGCCTTTCTACGAGCAGATGGAAATCGAGATGGGCGTCTCGGGCGTGGCGGGCGATCCGGCCTATCCGGAGAAGACCAACCCGTTCCCGTTGCCGCCGCTGCCGATCGGCAAGATCGGCATGAAGGCCGCCATGGGCATGGACAAGCTCGGCTGGCACTGGTGGCCGGGCACCAACGCCATCCCCACGCGCGACTATGAAGGCCGCAACGCGTGCACGCGGCGCGGCACCTGCCTGACCGGGTGCCCCGAGAAGGCGAAGGCCTCCACCGATCACACCCATGGGTCCGTGGCCGCGCGCCACGGCGCCGAACTGATCACCGGCGCTCGCGTGCGCGAGATCACGGTCAATGACCAGGGGCTGGCGACGGGCGCCATCTATATCGACCGCAACGGTCGTGAATTCGAGCAGCGCGCCAAGGTGGTGATCGTGTGCTGCAACGCGGTAGGCACGCCACGGCTGCTGCTGAACTCGCGCTCGAGCCGGTTTCCGGACGGGCTGGCCAACTCGTCGGGGCTGGTCGGCCGCAACCTGATGATGCACCCCTATGCGGCCGTCTCCGGCCACTTTGACGAACCGCTGGAAAGCTGGATGGGGCCCTCAGGACAGAACATCTACTCGATGCAGTTCTATGAGACCGATGCGAGCCGCAACTTCGTGCGTGGTGCGAAGTGGCAGGTCATGCCCAGCGGTGGTCCGCTCGGGTTACGTGCTGCCTACGGTGGCAAGGCGCTGGAAGAAGCCTGGGGCGCCAGCCTGCACCGCAATACCGCGCGCACCTTTGGCCGCTCGTTCGAATGGGGCATTAGGCCTCTGACCAAGATTCGGTCGAATTGCTACCATAAGCCTTGAGGTCATGTGGCTGGCGCTTATTATTCCATTTGGTTATAAAGCAATCAGGCTGTGAATGCCTCGCCGAACAGTCACGCCCGTTTGACGTCGTCGGTGTGCAGGTAAATTGACGCCATTGAAATCGATGTGTGACGCAGGTTGTCCCGGTCGGCGCTTAGCTCGACGTCCCTGGCGATCGCGCGGGCTGCATGGGGATACCGTAATCAGGGGGGCTGACGTAATCTCTCAGCCACCGCGGGCTGGTCGCGCCGTTCGCGCGGCCTCTCACCCGGTCATCGTTCGCAGCAAACTCCGCATGACATCCTTCAACGTGTCGTGACGGGGACGGTCGGCCGCCGCCGCTACGACTCGGAGCATGTCGCCTTCGATCCTCGCCTCCCACGAGACAATGCGGCGGCGGTCATGGGGAAAACGGGCCAGTTTTTCTCCAATCAGGCGCTCGATGCCCTGTGTGACCTCACGTCGTATTTCAGGTGGAACACTTTTGTCGAATCCGATCTGATCACGTAGCGCTTCGCCACGCTCGTCCTCGGGCAGGAGGCTGATATTCCATGCCGCCACAATCGCCATCAGTGCGCTCTGATATTCCTCCAGTGTTGGATCATCTGATACCTCCTCCTGAAGCATTTGGGCGAGGGGCCAGGAGATTTTCTGTTCCGGCGGCAGGTCATTCCGATCGAGAACGATAGCATCAGGGATCCCCGACTGAGCCGCTCCCCGTCGCAATGCCTTCAGGTCACGCATGCCCAGCTTGCGGGCTCGCGACGATTTTTTTTGCTGGCTGGCTTTGCCCAATTTTCTGCCCCCTTCGCTGCGTTCTGAATCCGCAAATTATAGCGGCCATCTGGTTGCACGGATTGGCGAAGGTGCGACGGTTTTGCCGGATTTTTTGCGCTACACTGACCAGCCCATTCGAGACCCGCAATCCGGCATGGCGACCGTCGAACGTACCGCGTATCCGCGCTTTCCCAAGGGTTTTTCATCGGCGGAGCTGCAGGCGTTCTACACGCCGGACGTTGAAGAGCTGGAGTGGGCACGCCGCAGCGCGCGTGGCCAGTCTTCGAGACTGGGTCTGCTCGTTCTGCTGAAGGTCTTTCAGCAGATGCAATACTTTCCCTTCGTTGATGCCATTCCCAGCGTTGTCATCGAGCACATCCGGACGAGCGCGAACATCGCTGCCGGGACGGCATTCGACTACAACAGGGCAAGGTCGCCCGCATTGTTTCGTCACTATGCGGCAATCCGGGAATTTCTCGGCATCCAGTCCTACTACGGCACCGATGCCAACGAAATTGCGGTGCGCGCGGCGCACGAAGCCGCTGAGACAATGGATCAGCCGGTGGACATCATCAACGCAACCATCGACAGCCTGATCCAGCAGCAGGTCGAACTGCCAGCGTTCTCGACGCTCGATGCCATTGTCGAGCAGGTCCACACGCGAGCTCAAACGACGCTGTTCCGACGCGTCTCGCGTCGCCTTTCCGAGGAGGACAAAGCCCAGCTGGACAGGCTGATCAAGCGCGAATTCAACCAGCGTCAGAGCGCGTACAACACCATCAAGCGGTACGCCCTGCGGCCATCGCGCAAGCATATCGCCCTGCTCGTCGACCATCTTGCCTGGCTCGATGGTTTTGGCGACTTCGCCCATGCACTGGAAGGTGTTCCCGCGACAAAGCTGCGTTCCCTGTCGACGCAGGCGATGAGTCTGGACGCGGCGAATCTGAAGGAAACCCTGCCAGAGCGGCGATATACCCTCATCGTCGCATTGCTGCATCAGATGCGCGTGCGTGCCCGCGACGACCTGGCCGAGATGTTCATCCGCCGTATGGGCGCGATTCACAAGCGGGCCAGGGAAGAGCTCGACCAGATCCAGGCACGTCAGCGCGAACAGATGGAAAGCCTGGTTGATACGCTTGACGGGGTCGTCAATATTGTCGACGACTATCCGGACGACACCGAACTTGGCGCGCGTGTTCGCCAGTATCTGGCGCCCTCTGGCGACCTCGAGCCATTGCGCGAAAGCTGTGCCGAGGTCCGGGCCTACAGTGGCAGAAACTACCTGCCACTGCTGTGGCGGCATTTCAAGGCACATCGATCAGTACTGCTACGTCTGGCGCACGCACTGGCATGGAGCTCGACCACCCAGTCCGAGGCCTTGCTCCAGGCAGTGGAGGTCGTTTTCAGGAACGAATCGCTTCATCGGGAATGGATCAACGTCGAGATCGACCTCAGCTTTGCTTCTGAGCGCTGGCGCAAGCTCGTTTGCCGTCCGCCCGAGAAGGGTGCGCCGACCAACCGGCGTTATCTGGAACTGTGCGTACTGTCGAGCATGACGAGGGAGCTGCGCAGCGGAGACCTGTGCGTAGCCGGCTCGGATGCCTTTGCTGACTATCGCGATTACCTGTTGCCCTGGCATGAATGTGAGAAGCGTCTGCCGGGATACAGCGAGAGGCTTGGCATCGCAGACAGCAGCGCTGGCTTTGTGGCCCAACTGCGCGAATGGCTCTCGGATGCAGCACGCCAGCTGGATGACCGTTTTCCTGAGAAGTCCGAACATGTGACCATCAACAAGGCGGGTGAGTTTGTTGTCCGTCGCACCGCAGCGACCGTCATCCCGGAAAGTGCGGTGGCCTTGCAAAAGGCTATCGTCAAGCGCATGCCAGTGCGCAATCTGCTGGACGTGCTCACCAATATCGAGCACTGGACACATTTCACGCGACACTTTGGTCCGTTAAGCGGCAACGATCCCAGAATCCGCGATGCCGAACAGCGGTACCTGCTGACCATCTTCGCAATGGGGTGCAATCTGGGCCCCACCCAGGCTGCACGCCATATGGGTGACAGGATCACGCCGCACATGATGTCGTTCGTTAACCGCCGGCACCTGAGCCTGGAGCGACTCGAGAGCGCGCAACGCGAGCTGATCGAACTTTATCTTCGACTTGACCTGCCGAAACACTGGGGCGACGGCAAAACGGTTGCAGCCGACGGCACACAGTACGACTTCTACGAGAACAACCTGCTGGCCGGCTATCACTTCCGCTACCGCAAGATGGGCGCGGTCGCATACCGGCACATCGCCGATAACTATATCGCGGTATTCCGGCATTTCATCCCGCCAGGCATATGGGAAGCCATCTACGTTATCGAAGGACTGCTCAATGCTGGCTTGAGCGTTCAGGCCGATACGGTGCACGCCGATACCCAGGGGCAATCGGCTGCGGTGTTTGCTTTCACCTACCTGCTGGGCATCAAGCTGATGCCGCGGATTCGCAACTGGCAGGACCTCAAGCTGTACCGCGCGGATGCCGCGACCGAATACATACATATCGATGGCCTTTTCACGGAAACGGTTGACTGGGAACTCATCGGGCGCCACTGGAAGGACCTGATGCAGCTCGCGCTGTCGATCCAGTCCGGAGCAATTTCATCGCCCCTGCTGCTGCGCCGTTTCGGCGCGGCCAGTCCAAAGAATCGCCTGTCCCTGGCGGCCGAGGAGCTTGGCAAGGTGGTTCGCACGGTATTCCTGCTTGAGTGGCTCGGCAGCAACGAGTTGCGGCAGGAGATCACCGCCACGACCAACAAGGTCGAGTCCTATAATGGTTTCGCCAAGTGGTTTTCGTTCGGCGGAGATGTGTTGCCAGTCAATGACCCGGACGAGCAGCAGAAACGCCTGCGTTACAACGACCTGATGGCTTCCGCCGCAATCCTGCAAAACACGGTGGACATGATGCAGGCGTTGCGATCGATGGTGAATGAGGGCATTGAGGTCAATCCCGACGACATCGGATTCCTGAGTCCCTACCTCACCAGCAACCTGAAACGTTTTGGCAGGTACGAACTGGACTTTGGACACGTCGAGGGCTGGATACACGATCACTTGTTCGCCGGCCCAGTCCGTTCCCTGCAGAGATCCCGATCCCATGCCCGACATTGAGACCCCCTATGGCATCGTCGACGCCGACGCGCTGCAATCATTGCAGCAGCGATACGATACGACCGTTATCCAGCAGGCCGTGGATCTTTTCGACACGATCCGCGCTCGCTGCGAGCCCGATGGGTTGCGTGACGATCTTTTGGACCTGCACGGCATGGCACATACCGTGATCAACGGCGCAAGCCTGTCGATCCCGACGGACGATCTCACGCTGGTCGAACAGGCCGATTGCATCATCGAGGAACTCGAGGACTGGATGATGGTGCTCGAAAGAATGATTCTCGCCTTGCGCCCTCTGCAGGACTTGCGATCCGAAACGGACGAATCATTGTGAAACCAGCCTCGTACAAATGGCAGTTCGCCCAACGTTTTCGTCGCCACGCTTTCGGCTGGCGCTCTGACCTACCGATCCAGCGTATCAAGGAGGCGCTTACGGAGATCCGGCAGGTGGCGCGCAGCGATGCAGTGCTCGCGGCTGAAGGCGCCGTGAAATTCCTGGAGAAAGTTTCGCCCGCGCTGGAACACGTCGACAGTTCGTCCGGCGCCCTCGGCTCCGCCGTAAACCGGGCAATCGAAACGCTGGTGCCTGTCATCGCTGGCGCACCGGTCGATCCCGCCACGCGTCAACGCTGGCTTGAGCGGCTGTGGGAGGCCATTCAGGATCAGGGCGTCCCCTACATCGAGGGCCTGTCGGACGAATGGGACAAACTATGCGTGACAGCGGAGATCGCCAATACGTGGGCCGACAGGTTCATTGATCTGGTCGAGCACGTCTGGTCCGAGGGTCCCGGGGGATATTTTGCGGGAACACCGATCTGTCTGGCCTCGCTATATGCAACTGGACGACATGCGCAGTTGATCGCACTGGTGGAGCACGCGCCCTTCAAGCTGTGGCACTACCGGTGCTGGGGAGTCAAGGCGCTGCTTGCGATGGGGAGGAAGGCTGAAGCCCTGGCCTACGCGGAAGACACGCGCGGTCTCAACAGCCCGGATGGGCAGATCGCGCAGACGTGCGAAGCGATTCTGCTGTCATCGGGTCTTGCTGACGAGGCATACCGGCGCTATGCGCGCGAAGCGAACCAGGGCACCACCTACCTGGCAACTTTCCGTGCCATCGCGAAGAAGTACCCGCACATTGCGCCGGAGACCATCCTGAGCGATCTGGTTGCTGCGTCGCCGGGTGAGCCGGGAAAGTGGTTCGCGGCGGCCAAGGACGCGGGCCTGTTCAACCAGGCCATCGAGCTGGCCAATGCCAGCCCAACCGATCCCCGAACGCTGACGCGCGCAGCAAGGGACTTTGCCCAGAAACAGCCGGGTTTCGCCATGGCCGCCGGTTTCGCGGCGTTGCGCTGGATCTCGCTGGGCTACGGCTACGAGATCACAGGCGTCGATGTGCTCGACGCAAGCCGCGCCACGCTTCAGGCAGCAGTGCACGCCGGCGTCGATCCCGAATTCGTCAGGGAGCAGATTCGCTTTCTGGCTTCCGGAACCTCTGCGCACGCCGAGTTTGTGAGTCGGCTCCTGCAGGCGATCTAGCCCGGAAACTCGTCGTGCAAAATCCAGGCGATCGGTCCTTCCCGATTGATACAGAGATAAGCCTTATTATCTCTGCAGTATCATTCCGGTACCAAACTACCAGATCCGCAAATGCCCCGACACCTGCCCACGCCAGACGGCTTTCCGGATGCCGATGCCCTTGCCGCCCTGCGTGCCTGGTACGAGGGCGCTTCCTCGCATGATGCTGCCGCCCGATACCTGCGTGACCGGCTAGACCATGGTCAGTCCGCCCGTAGCGTTATCAATCAGATCCGGCGGCAACTTGCACTCCACGCTCGCAACCGGCAACGCCCGGATCTGGCCACGCTGTTCGAATGTCCCGTGCGCGAGCGCGCACGCCATGCCAGGGCCATCGCGCAGGCTGTCGGGATCCTGCGTACACTGCCTGTGCCGGCTCCGCAGATCGGCGACGACATTACGTGCTGGCTACCCGATCGCGCAATCCGCGCCCTGCATGCGGCTGGCATCCGGACCCTGGCTGATCTCACGGTAAGGATTCCTCGCCGTCGGCAGTGGTGGAGCGCCATACAGGGGCTCGGCCCGGCCAGTGCAAAACGCATCGAGGCCTTCTTTGCCGCGCATTCGGCACTCACCGAGCGGGCCCGCGCCCTGATCGTCGCGGATCAGCAGCCAGTCGTGACGCCCTGGGAACAGCTTCGGCTGCCAGGGGACGTTGACGGATCATCGGGCGCCTTTCGTGCACCCGCATCGTCCTGCATCCTGGGCGTCGACAACGATTACGAGGCCATCCAGGCCTGGCTCGCGCTACATGAATCCCCGGCCACACAACGCGCCTACCGCAAGGAAGCGGAACGGTTGATCCTCTGGGCCATTGTCGCTCGCGGCAAGGCGCTGTCCTCCCTGACCACGCCCGATGCAACCGACTACCGGGCGTTCCTGCGCAGACCGACACCGCGGGACCGCTGGGTCGGGCCACCACGGCCACGCACATCGCCGGACTGGCGCCCGTTCGTCGATAACCTTTCGGCCCGTTCGGTTGCGCACGCGCTTGCCGTGCTCAACGCCATGTTCCGCTGGCTGGTCGAGCAGCGCTATGTCGTGGCCAACCCCTTCGCGGGTATCAAGGTGCGCGGCAGCAAGCGCGCCATGTCCATGGAAACCACGCACGCCTTCACCGAAGGCGAATGGCTGCTCGTGCGCACCATCGCGAACGGCCTCGAGTGGTCGTACGGCTGGCAAGCCGCCGCCGCGCAACGACTTCGGTTCATGCTGGATTTCGGGTACGCGACGGGACTACGGATCAGCGAGCTGGCCGATGCCACACTACGCAGCGTCGAAGCTGATGCCGCCGGCGATCACTGGCTGCACGTCATCGGCAAGGGCGGCAAACCAGCCCGGGTTACCCTGACGCCGTTAGCCCGCGCAGCGCTGGACCGGTATCTTCAGGAGCGCGGATTACCCGTCAGCCGTGTTCACTGGCACTCCGCCACGCCCCTGATCGGCAGCCTGGACGAGAGCGGTGCCGGCATCAAGCCACTGCGTCTATGGGAAGTCATGCGCAGGTTTTTCCGGCTCGCTGCGCAGATCATTGAAAACGACCATCCGGTGGTGGCCGAGAAACTCCGTCAGGCGACACCCCACTGGATGAGGCATACCCATGCAACCCATGCGCTTGCCAGGGGCGTTGAGCTGAGCGCCGTACGGGACAACCTGCGGCACGCATCAATTTCGACGACGTCAATTTACTTGCACACCGACGACGTCAAGCGGGCGCGACAGTTCGGGAAGGCATTGCCGGGTCGGCCGGTGGAATTTCACCACCAGCCGCCCACAGAACGGTGCGTAAACCTCTCGATTTACACCGCTCGTCCCAGCCATGCCCTTGCGACCTCGCGGTAGCAAAGCGACGCGGAAGATCAAAGCTCATCCCGGTTGCCCGGTTGGCAACGATCTTCTCTGAGCTGAGTCATCCCCTTTGCTCCACACCCATTACAGGCGCTTCAACGCTCGTACGGGATGATCCGCCCCCTGCATGTGCATCGGTACTTTCCCCCTTCGTGGGTCCCACTTATAAGGTTTTCCCTTGGCATCACATACAGAGTTCCCAAGTTCCATACCCGAGCCCGGATTAGAGTCACGCCACCTATACACCGGACACCGCGTAGCCAATAAGCAGGTCACCGCCACGCTAATCCCGGGAGGGTAGTGCGCCCCCGGTTTTGATGTCGTTTATAGAGACGTATCGATGCGTCGTCAGTGGTTCACTTGCGTTCGTCTCTCTAATCCACACATGACGTGTTTGATCACGCCTTTTAACCGTAACGTTCACCACCGCAGCGTTTCCGACTGAAGCAGCTTACGGCTGTTTGAAGTCTGCGCCTGCACGCCGGCTCCGGAGGACCTACCTCCATCTCAGGTACAGCATCGTGTCCCAAAGAATGCGGACACGTTCATGGCACAACACAACCTGATCTCTTTATAACCATACGGAATAAAAAGTGCCTACCTCATGACCTCAAGGCTTGTGATAGCAATTCGACCGAATCTTGGTCAGAGGCC
>Ga0137385_10002712_pt1 | contig 15176 bp, 10 predicted proteins | sample SagtaG_FD_104921 | JGI IMG/M metagenome (GOLD analysis project Ga0137385, IMG submission 104921) | Vadose zone soil microbial communities from Sagehorn Ranch, Mendocino, California, USA - Sage2_R_80_16 metaG | ecosystem: Environmental > Terrestrial > Soil > Vadose zone | place: USA: California...
CAAATACGGCACGAGCAAAAGCAAGGGCAAGAACAACGGCAAGGCGATTTGATTGCTCTCCCCACACAAGTCGCGCAAAAGACGCGCGACATATGTGGGCCACCTGCTTTGGTATCGAGGCGAGGGGAAAGGCACAAATAAGGCAGGAGCAAAAAGCGAAGGCCGCTGCTTGAGGGCAGCGGCCGGCTGGAACGAAACTAATCTTTGGGCTCTTTGCGAATCTTCTTCTGTGCCCGCTTACGAGCCAGAGCTTGCTTTACGCGGAGCTTGGCGCCAGGCTTCAGATAGTAGGAATGACGCTTGACTTCCTTAATGATGTCTTCCGTCTGAACTTTGCGCTTGAAGCGACGCAGGGCGCTCTCAATGGACTCGCCTTCTTGCAGTCGAATTTCTGCCAAACAAAATCACCACCCAACTCAGCCTTAATTGGCCATGCAAAAAGTTTACCACACCGGTGCGGCAGACGGCTTGAGGGGAAAATTCGATATGGGAAGCGGCTCTAATTTTTGTTCAAGGGAGCCGACACGCGCTACTCACCCTGCATCTCAAGGGCTGCCATCTGCACCACAGAGCGGCAGAACCCAATCAATTGAGGATCAGAGAAATGCGCGGAAGACTCTTTTGCATAGGAGTGATGCTCACCATGCTGCTGCCTATTGCTGGACAGGCGGAAACAGGGTGTCAGGCGATTGTGAAAGCTTTAGGTAACACCGCAACCGATGTTGTGTGCTTCGCCAGCACCGACCTGACAACGAACAACCCCTCTACTACACCGGCAAACAACTCGTTGGCCGGGTGGCCGCCATTAGCATTTACGCCGGTTACCGATCGGGGAGTGATTGCTCCCGCCCCTCCGAACCAGACGACGATCACCAAGGTAGTGCCGGGCATTCAGGTGGAAGGCTACTTTGCCGATGATCCTACGCACGAAGCACGCTTCTTGTTGCGATTCCCCAATGATTGGAATGGCAAGCTGGTGATGGCTGGCGCTTCTGGCACGCGCAGCGAGTACAACGGTGACTTCGCGTGGAGCGATTACGTTCTGCAGAAGGGATATGCTTACGCTTCGCAGAACAAAGGCATCCTGAACCTGCGCCTGAGCGACGCAACCGATCCGCTGGGTTGCCGGTTGAATCCGAGTTCGACGACCTTCGTCCACTTCTACGATAACGATCCGGCGAAACCCTTCACACTATGGACCCGCTACATTATCGAAGCCACGGTGCTGGCGAAGAAGGCCGTTCAACAACACTATGGAAAAGAGGCAAAGCACACCTATGCCGTCGGAACATCAAACGGCGGATACCAGGTGAGACGAGCACTGGAGACGGCTCCGGAGTTGTTTGACGGAGGAGTGGATTGGGAGGGCACGTTCATCGATCCCCGCGGTCCGAATCTATTGATCGACCTTCCGCCAGTGCTGGCCAACTTCCCGGCGTACGTGGCCTCGGGATACGATCCAAACAGCCAGGCGGCAAAGAACATTGAGGCCGCAGGGTATCCGCCGGATATCACGATTCCGGTGGGCAGCGCTACTGCTTCGATGTGGGGAAATTACAATGCCTCATTCTGGGAAGTGACGATGTGCCAGTGGCAGAAGCGACTGGATCCGACGTATGACACCTATGTCGCGGGACTGGCGAACTACAACTACTTCCAGCGCGTTTTTGCGACTCATGGCCAAGTCTTCAAGAACCTCTCACAGATTGCGACCACGGGCGACATTGGAAAGCCGCTGATCACAGTAGCCGGTACGATGGATGCATTGTTGCCGATCCTCCGCGATGCCCGACAGTACGAAGAGAGAGTGCTGGAGCAGAAACATCATCCTGCGTATCGGCTGTATGAAGTGCAGAACGGAAACCACATCGACGCTTATGCGGCTCAGTTCCCACAACTTGAAACCATTCAGCCACACGCGCAGCAGGCATTTGATCTGATGGTGAATCATGTGGAGAACGATGTGCCTCTGCCTGAGAGCCAATGCGTACCACGCGGTGGGACCATCTCAACAACTCCTGCAGAGGCAGGACACTGTAAGAGTTTGTTTGTACCGTAAGAAGTTGGTGCGAGAAAACCCACGTCTGCTAACGACGGCAGATGTGGGGACCAGAGAGTGAACAGAAAGTCCAACGCAAGATCAGACTCGGACGAGTTTCGAACGCGCCAGCGGAAACAGTGCTGGCGCGTTTTCATTTTTGGAGTTTGATGTGGGTGCAGAAACGAAAAGGCCGCCCGGCAACTGGGCGACCTTTTCTTCAAGGGAGAATAGTTCCAACGGAGGCTAGACCGTCAAAACTTTCTGAAGAAATACTATGAGCCTGTAAAACAGGGTGTCAAGCGAATTCTCGGAATTAAATGTGTTTAAAATCAATAACTTAACTTTTTGGCCCAATAATACGCACGTGACAAATTTTGTCACTTTTTGCAGTTTTTCGGGTCTAACCCGTTCCCCGCTGGCAGCTTACGGGGTTCCGCTACTAGCGCAAATCGAGCTTAATCATCGCGCCATCGTCGCGGGTTTCTCCTGCTTTTCTTGCCCTGAAACGGGGTAAGTAGATCCTTCCGAAGCCGAAAACGGCTCCGGCGCCGACCGAAATGAGGAAAAGAACACCGGCGAGGGTGAGAGCGGCGACGACTACGTTGCCGATATTGTCGCGTTTGCTTTGGCCGGCATTCTCATTCCAGGTGACATTGGCGTCGTAGTTGATGCTGGCGAGAACGCGGTTGGCGTCGCTGCGAGAGATGTTGCCGCGAATGAGCGCAACGATGGGACCGGTGCGCTTGGCGATCGCGGTGTCTCCGGTGGAGGCGGGGGCTAGTTGTTCGAAGCCGGAGAGCTTGTCGATGGCAATGTGGGGCGTGGGGTAGGCGATGAGGAGGAGTTCGGCCGATCCGGGAGCTTCTCCGTTGACACGCGCCCAGAGAAGTTCGGGACTCTTGCTGAAATCGATGAGCTCGGGGCTGACGTTGATGTTGAGTGCGGAGTAAGCGGCAGGGCCAATGAAGTAGCGCGCGGTCTGAGGCACGAGTTGCTTGCGCGGCAGATGGGTGGGGAGAGTGGGCAGCACTCCGATGTTTCCCTTGGCTTCGGGTAGAACTTTGGCGAGTTCGCGAAGCTGAGTTCCGCTCATTCCAGTGACGTGATCGAAGCTGGCATCGACAACAATGTTGCCGGAAAAGAAGAGTACGCGGTCATTGAGCGATGCGGCGAGCGCACCTACGTCTTCCTGACGCATGAGAGGCTGGCGATAGAAGGTGAAGGCGGCATAGGCTCCGGCAGCATCCTGAAAGCGGGCGGCTCTGACGGTGAGCGTGCGGTCGTCGTGCTTGTAGGTGGCCACCTCAAAGTCGGTAAAGCGATCTTCGGTGAGCACGCTGGAGGAGGTGCCGTCGAGACTACGAGGATCAGTACCGGTCTTGGGCGCACCGCTGATCTCCCATCCGGCGAAGGCCTCGGGGAGAATGCGGGCGGATGGCGCCTTGGCGGGCGCAGGCAAGGCGGGCGCGGCAACAAACAGGGCAAAGAGCGCGACGCACAAAGAGCGAGACAGAGATTTCATGGGCTTGGAACGGTTCCTCTTTCTATTAGACCACGACGGAGGGGTAGAAGTTTCTTCTCAGTCGGTGAAGGCGGCAGATGGGATGCAAATTGGAAGACGAGAGCAAGAGCAGGAGCAAAAGCAAGGGCAACGACGGGAAGATCGCGGGAAGATAGAGGGAGTACTCGTCTCCACATATGCCAAAAGAAGGCATATGTAGGCCACCTGGTTTCGGCGAGGGGAAGGAATGGCGTGGTATCCTGATTGTACGCAGTGCATCCCGCCTCCTGGCACCAAGCACGCCCTAAAAAATTATGATTTCAGTCTCTAATGTTTCCATGCGCTACGGCGCAAAAGTTTTATTTGACGAAGTATCTACGGCATTCACGCCGGGGAAGCGCTACGGTTTGACGGGTCCGAATGGGGCCGGGAAATCGACCTTCATGAACCTGCTGACCGGTGAGTTGGAGCCGCAGAAGGGCACGGTGGTACGTCCACGCAAGTTTGGCGTGCTAAGGCAGGATCAGTTTGCGTTTGACGCCTATCGGGTCATCGATACGGTGATCATGGGCAACAAGCGTCTGTGGGCGGCGATGGAAGAGCGCGAAGTTATCTACGAGAAGGCGGAGCTGACCAACGAAGACGGCATGAGGCTGGGCGAGTTGGAAGGAATCGTCGGCGAAGAGGATGGATACTCGGCCGAAACCGATGCGGCGCTGCTGCTGCAGGGACTCGACCTTCCGGATGAGCTGCACGAGCGCAAGATGGGCGAGTTGCAGGGCGGACAGAAGGTTCGCGTGTTGCTGGCGCAGGCGCTGTTCGGGCAGCCGATGGCGCTGCTGTTGGACGAGCCTACGAACCACCTGGATCTTGACTCGATTCACTGGTTGCAAGGGTTCCTGAACAACTATGACGGCACGCTGATTGTGATTTCGCACGATCGCCACTTCCTGAACAGCGTTTGCACTCACATTGCGGACATCGATTACCAGACGATCATCACCTACACGGGAACCTATGACGACATGGTGATGGCGAAGACGCAGGTGCGTTCGCAGATCGAAGCGCAGAACTCGCAGCGCGAAAAGAAGATTTCGCAGCTCAATGATTTCATTGCGCGCTTTTCGGCCGGTACGCGGTCGAGCCAGGTGCAGTCTCGGCGCAAGGAAGTGGAGAGGCTGCAAGTAACGGATCTGGCAAAGTCGAACATTCAGCGTCCGTACCTGAAGTTTGAGCAGAAGAGGCCCTCGGGAAAACACATTCTGGAGTTGGAGGGCGTGACCAAGTCCTATGACGAGGTCGAGGTGCTACGCGGATTTACCGCTAGCGTGACACGGGGAGAAAAGATTGGGCTGATGGGGCGGAACGGCGCAGGTAAGACGACGCTGATCAATTCCATTCTGGCCAACTCTCCGACAACGCCGATGAAGGAGCTGCGCGAGACCAGCGGCTATGATGGCGAGTTCCTGACGGATGGCAAAGTCATCTGGGGACACGAGGCGGCAGTAGGATATTTTGCGCAGGATCACCGGGCGCTGGTTACTCCAGGGATGACGGCCTTTGAGTGGCTGCATCAGTGGGACCCGGGCGCGGCGGATGAAGAAATTCGCGGACTGCTGGGACAGATGATGTTTGCCCGCGATGAGGGCAACAAAAAGACCGACGTGCTCTCAGGCGGAGAGATGGCGCGGCTGCTGTTCTGCAAGCTGATGCTGCAAAAGCCGAATGTGCTGGTGCTGGATGAGCCGACGAACCACCTTGATCTGGAATCGATTAACGCGCTGAATATTTCACTGCAGCGGTATCAGGGGACCGTGATTATCGCCTCGCACGATCATGACTTGATCGATGAGGTGGCGACGAGGATCTGGCACTTTGAGACGGATCACAAGATCACGGATTTCAAGGGAACGTACGAGGAATTCCAGTCGGTGCTGGTGTAGAAGGCAAGAGCAAGAGCGTTGAATCCGCCGTTTAGATGTTCCCCACACATGCCGGAAAAGCATCGGCATATGTGGGCCACCCATGATTTCGCTTGGGTGCGGAAAAAAGGCAAGAGCAACAAGGCACAAAAATACCCTCCAGAGTTGGAGGGTATTTTTGTAGGTCAAAGCAATTGAGAGCTACTGCGCGCCTTCGGTGGGGCCTACTTTGGAGGCTACCTTCACTCCGCTGAGTCCGTTGATATAGCGAGCGACCCCTTTGTAGAGAGACTCGGCAATCTTTTGGCGGTACTCGGGAGTTTGGAGTTTGCGCTCGTCTCCGGGGTTGGAGACAAATGAGATCTCGGCGAGGATCGATGGCATGTTGGCTCCGATGAGAACGATGAAGGGAGCCTTCTTGACGCCGCGATTGCGTAGAGTTTTTTCTTTGCCTGCTAATCCTTGATAGAGCGAAAACTGCACATCAGTGGCGAACTCTCGCGATTCGTCCACCTTCTCTTTGAGCGCGATCTTCTTCACCAGGTCGCCGAGTTCGTGGACGGACTTTTCGCTGACGGCGTTTTCGCGCGCGGCTACTTCAAGGGCGTCGGGAGAAGGGTTGAAATTGAGGTAGTAGGTTTCGACGCCGCGGGCAGAGGGGTCCTGGCTGGAGTTGGCGTGAACGGAGATGAAGAGATCGGCCTGCTGCTGATTGGCGATGGCGGTTCGGGTTTCGAGTGGGATGAACGTATCGTCGTCACGGGTGTAGACGACTTCGGCTCCCATTTTGCCTTTGAGCAGTTTGCCGAGACGCAGGGCGACATCGAGGACAAGAGTTTTTTCCAGGAGACCGTTGGGGCCAATGGTTCCAGTATCGTGGCCGCCGTGTCCGGCGTCGATGACGATGCGTCCTACCTTGAGGCCGAGAGCGCGAATGAGAGAGCGCTGTCCATCGGCGCTGGGCTGGGCCTGGTGAATCTCGGGATAACGCTGATTTTTCTTGGCGGTGGCGAGCGTTTTCTTTTCGCCGCGCGGAGCTACGACCTGCACGGTGGGCTGCGAGGTCGGCTTGTCGGTGGCCTTAAGCTCCGCCCCCTTCATGTTGGCGACTTCAGAGTTGGTGGACTCCTGCGCAGCGTCTGCCGATGGAGCGGGAGAAACGAAGCTGCCATCGGCAAGGCGAGGTCCGTATTCGGGAGCAGGCTTTCTGGATTCGGGGGCAGATGTCGAGGCGGACCCGGCGGGAAGCTTTGAGGGCTTGGCGTCGGCAGCGGTGGGCACCTTGGAAGGAAGAGGGGCAACCATCGACGGAAAGACCGGCTTCTCGGAGGCTTGCGGTTTTTCGGGCTGCGGTTTTTCGGGCTTTGTCTCGGGCGGCGTGGAAGAAGTGCCAGCCTTGATCTCTTCCTGCTGTTGCGCGCGGGCGACGAGAGTTTGCGGAGTGTTCGGCTTGCGTCCGTGGATGTCGACGATGAGGCGGTAGGGATTCGGCAGCAGGAAGGCCGAGTAATCAGAGACGTCATCGACCTCTAGAACCACGCGCACCATGCCCTTGTGGAATTGCGCGATGCGCACGCGGCGCAGGAAACCGTCAGAGACTTCGAAGGTTTTTCCTACGAGCGTGGAGGCCAGCTTGGTGTCGTGCAGGTCGAAGAAGATTCGATCGGGATTGGGGACGCGTCCCGCTTCGTACTTTACTTCCTGCTCAAGATCGATGGCGACGCGAGTGTAATCAGGCGTGGACCAGTGCCGGATTCCGGTGACGAGCGGGAACGTTGTACGCGGCGCTTCAACGGCGGAAACTTCCTGCGGCTTCGATTCCTGGGACTTGGGTTCCTTTGATTCCGTGGTGCGAGCGTCGGGAGTACGTGTGTCCGGCGTGCGCGAATCCGCTGTACGGGACTCCTGTGGCTTAGCATCGCGAGTGACTGATTCCTGCGGCTTCGCATTGGCCGAGCGGGAGGCGCGAGCTTTCTGCTTGCTGCGTGGCTGTGAATCCATTTCGACGATGGCTTCGCGGGCGTCGGCAGAGAGTTGCAGATGGGGATAGCGGCGAATCACTTCCTGGAAAGTGTCGCGCGCTTTGTCCATCTCCTCGAGATCATCCTTATATATCTGGCCGATGGTGAAGAGGGCGTCGAAACGATACTTGCTTCCGGGATATTCGCGGCGAAGGAATTCGTACTGGGCGATGGCGGCGCGGAGAGCTTTGACGTCGTTGAAGGAGCGTCCGCTCTCGGCGAGCAACTCGGCTACGGCTATGACACTGGCATCGGCCTTGCTGCTGGCGGGCGAGGTGTAATAGACGCGGCGGTAGGCATCCATTACGCGCTGGTATTCGCGGCGGGAACGATCACGCTGAGGCAGGCCGTTGAGTTCTTCGCGCATGCGCTCAGCGGTTTCAAATTGCGAGCGCGCCTGCTGTCGCTTGAGCTGAGGCGTTGCGGCCAGGGCGGGCGCGGCGAACAGGCAAAGCATGAAGAACGCTGAGATCCAACGCTTCCACTGCCGCTTATATGTTTGTCCCGTCATCGACTGCAAAGTTTTCCTTAAACATCTAACACTGCAACTGGCTGAAAGTTAGTCCGTGTTGCTGATGAATAGTTTGCCACGTTCATCACGGGTAACGCGAATGGGAATCTGCAAACTGCTGTAGCGCACGTCCGAGCCGCCACCCATGAGATTGGTGATGCGCTTCACGTAGTTGCGAGTTTCCGTGTAGGGCGGAATTCCACCATTTCGCTCGACGGCTCCCTGCCCTGCATTGTAAGCGGCCAAAGAGAGAGAGACGTTTCCTCCGAAATTGAGCAACAAACCTTTGAGGTGGCGGACTCCGGCATCGACGTTTTGTGCGGCGTCAAAGGCGTTGTGCACGTCATACATGCGCGCCGTGGCCGGCATCAACTGCATGAGGCCCATGGCTCCCTTGCTGGAGAGGGCGCGGGGATTGAAGTTGGACTCGACCTTGACGAGAGAACGCACGAGATTGGGATCGACGTGATGGCGGGCCGCTGCTTCATTTATATAGCGATCGATTTCGGCGGCAGTGACGGAACGGTTTTCGGCAGCTTTGGAATAGTTGGGATCCTGCTCGGCGAGTTTGCCGGTGACGTGGGTTGAAGCCGAATCCTTCGAATCCAATGCTGGGCGCGACTCGATGAAGGTGGAAACTTCTCCGGCGATGACGCGGGCGGAGCGCAGAGCGGAAGGCGTTGCGGGTCGAACCACTTTGTAGCGTTGCTCGGTGTTGCTCCAGTAGAACAACTTCGGTGACAAATGATGACGGGTGGCCACACTCGTTGTCGCCGGAGTAGAAGATGCGGCAGGCGCGTGCTGGGCGGGAGTGTCGTTGGTCCAGACGGTGCGTCCGTTTTCCGTGGTGGGCTGAACCGATTGCGCCGCCAGCAAAGTGGCGGAGGCAAGCAGCGCCGCTAAAACTGCGAAATGAAAGCGGGGGCGCGCCGGAGTTCGGAATGTCCACACGTCGATTCTCATCATCATCTTCAAAGAGGCAGAGCCAAATTGCCGCAGAACGACAAGCTTGCTTCCGAAACTGTACCCAGAGTGACTGGATTATAAGACCGCTGCACGCTGACATCAATCATTGAGACACAGGGAATCGATTAAGTGAACTGGGTAAAACACGTACAAGCGCAGAAGATAGCGTAAGTGGCGACGGAGGAGGGTTACGAGGGTTCATGGCTGGATGAGTCAAAAGGCTGGAGGCTTGGCGGCGAGGGGTGTGGGGTTTGCGGAGTCCCCACATTTGCCAAAGGAGGGCAAATATGGGCCACCCGGGGGCGGATGAGGAGAGGAAGAGCAAGGGCAAGGGCACGATGGAGGAAGAGTATGGGTCCCCCACTCAAGCCAAAAAAGAGGCTTGAATGCGCCACCAGGGAGTTCACTGATCAAAGTCGAAACAGTTGGACTGGTAAGCTGGATGCGAGGACGCGATGCATTCCACTGAGACAAGTTATGTAGTCAGGCTGCGATTTGGTTCGGATGCGAAGCTGCGACGGCGATTCATGGTGACCGATGAGGACGTGCCTTCGAATCTGCGCTTCGGGCTGCTGCTGGAGCGGCTGGACAAGCTGGCGGAAGAGACGGCGTTGCGTTATGTAAGGCGCACGTTTCCAGAGGCACGGGTGGTGACGGCGGCGATGGATTCGCTGCTGGTGCGGTCAATGCCGGACATCAACCGCGACGTGGTGATGCGGGCACGGATCAATCTGGTGGGACGCTCGTCGATGGAGGTGGGAGTGCGCATTGAGCAGCCGGGCGAACCGCTGCTTCACATTGGTTCGTCGTACTTCACGATGGTGGGACGTGTGCGCGAGAACGATGAGGAGAAAAGCGTTCCGTTGCCGCCGCTTGAGTACAAGTCGAAGATGGAACAGTTGCGCAGAGATCGAGGACTGGCGCGAAGAGAAAGGTATCGAGCGGCAGTGAACCTGGCGGCAGAACCGCCTTCACGCGAGGAGTACGAGATGCTTCGGCGGCTGCACGAGGCGCAGGAACAGCCGGGGACGAAGCTTCTACTGGCGAGTAAGCAGGTGACGGAAGGCTGGGAGCGCACGTATCCGGAATATGAGAATGTGCCGAAGAAAATTTTCGGCGGCTGGGTAGCGCATCGCGCATACACCTACGCTCATATTTGTGCGGAGAGGCTGGCAAGCCATCGCATGTTGCTGGCGTCGGTGGATCGCATCAACTTCTATCACCCGGTAAGGATGGGAGATAAGCTGCATTTTGTGAGCCGGGTGACGTACACGGGAAATACTTCGGTGTCGGTGGAGACGGAGATTACGCGGATCAGCCGCGACCGCAAGGAAACAGCGCTGAGCAATGTGTGCGCGTTTACGTTCATCCACATGGGGACGCAGATGGAGCGGCTGCCGGTGCAGCAACTGCATCCGACGACATATGCGGAGGACGCGCGGTATTTGGCGGGATATCGGAGACGGAAGGCGTATTTGGAGTGGAAGGAACAGACAGCGAAGAAATCGGAGGGCTGAGTCGAGGGGTTCGATGAAGAACTCCAGGCCGCGCATGAGATTTGAACGGTGCGGGGGTTCTTCGCTTCGCTCAGAATGACCCGTTTTAACTTCAATAGCTAGGAATGACCACTAAGTACAAGGGCCGGACGCATGATGTGTCCGGCTCTTTGTTGCGAGAAATGAACTAGCCGATCAGGGACTCGACGGTGGCGTAGCTTTCGCGGAGAGCCTGGTCGAGAGCTTCGGGATTCTTGCCGCCAGCTTCGGCCATGTCGGGACGGCCGCCGCCGGAGCCCCCTACCTTTTGCGCTACCTGGCCTACGATTTTGCCGGCCTGGAGTTTGGCGGTGAGGTCCTTTGTGACGCCGACGATGACGGCGACCTTGCCTTCGGTGACAGAGCCGATGATGACGACTCCGGAGCCGAGTTTATTGCGGAAATTATCGACCAGTGTGCGGAGTTGCGAACGGTCGAGGTTGTCGGCGCGATGGGCTAGAACCTTGATGCCCTTGATGTCCTTCACGTTGTCGTCGGCGCTGGCAACGGCAGAGGCGGCGGACTTCATGCGAACTTGATCGAGTTCCTTGCGGAGTTTCTTGAGTTCCTCTTCACGGCGGTCGAGCTCCTGCTTGAGAGCAACGGCGGGAGACAGATCACTGCGCCCGACAAGGGTGGAGACGAGGCCTTCGAGTTCGTGATCCTGACGGAAGTGGCGCAGGGATTGTTCGCCGGCGACGGCTTCGATGCGGCGAACACCACTGGAGACACTGCCCTCTTTCAGGATTTTGATGAGACCGATTTCTCCGGTGGCGGAAACGTGGGTGCCGCCGCAGAGTTCGGTGGAGAAATCGGCAATCTTCAGGACGCGGACTTTTTCGCCGTACTTTTCGCCGAAGAGCGCCATAGCGTTGTGCTTCTGAACTGCTTCGTCAATCGGCACGTCTTCGAGTGTCTGGACAGGAATGTTGAGGAGCACTTCGCGATTGGCGATGTCCTCGATCTCCCGCAATTCCTCGTCGGCGACGGAGGAGAAGTGGGAGAAGTCGAAGCGCAGATAGTTGGGTGAGACGAGCGATCCGGCCTGCTTGACATGAGTGCCGAGAACCTGTCGCAGCGCGGCGTGGAGCAGGTGCGTTGCGGTGTGGTGGCGACGGGTGGCAGAGCGCAGATCAGAGTCAACAACGGCGATGAGCTTTTCACCTACGGTGATGGGCTGGCGCGCGGTGATCTTGTGCGCGCGCACACCCTGCACGGGCGAATGCACGCCTTCGACTTCGGCTACGAGCACGGTGCGGTCGGCGGAGTAGAGCCAGCCTTTGTCTCCGACTTGGCCGCCGCTTTCGGCGTAGAAGGGCGTGTAATCAAGAATGACCTCGCCTTGCTCCCCAGGCTTCAGGTCAGCAGCTTTGACTCCGCCTTTCACAATCGCGAGAACAGTCGCGTTATCGAATTCGGTGCGCTCATAACCGACAAAAATAGACTGCGAAGTAATGGTCGGCAAGCCGCCTTTGACGCCGGGGCTCGGCTTTGTTCCAACTCCTTCCACGATCTCGATGTACACCGGAGACGCGGTCTTTTGCGATCCTCCCTTCCAACTGGCGCGAGCTCGCGCCTGCTCCTCAGAACGAGCTTCCTCAAAGCCGTCATTGTCGAATTCCATCCCCATATCGGCCAAATCTTCGATTATGAAGTCTTTAGGAAGACCAAAAGTTTCAAATATCTTGAATGCTGTTCTTCCATCAAAACGTATGGGCTCGCCTGCAGCTTTCAAGGCTGCGGCTGCCCTTCTAACACCCGAACCGGCGCCTGTATGTTGTTGTGAAATCAAGCTTGCAACTTCAGAGTTAGGTGGATTGATTTCTAACTCATGCGCCCTATCCGAGCAAGCGTTCACTGCAAGGGAAATTTCTGTCTGTAATTCTTTCCACCCTTGCGAAAGTACGCGATCAAACTGACGTTCCTCGCTCTCTATTACTTTGGCGACACGCCCGGCGGACTCGCTAAGTTCAGGATAGGCTCCGATCATCTCCTGCACGACGGCCTCAACCATTTTATAAAGAAATGGCTGGGCCTGGCCGAGAAGGCGTCCGTGGCGAATGGCACGGCGAATGATCTTTCGCAGGACGTACTCACGACGACCATTGCCCGGACGCACTCCATCATTGATGAGAAAGGTAGCAGCACGGGCGTGGTCGGCGATAATGCGTAAGCTTGCATCTCCCTTGGGGTCACTTCCATGTTTGTAATTCGTAAGTTCGGCGGCGCGATTGATAAGTGGGATGAAGAGGTCGGTTTCGTAGTTGCTGACGACGCCTTGCATTACGGCGGTAACGCGTTCGAGTCCGGCTCCGGTGTCGATGGAGGGCTTGGGGAGCGGATTGAGGACGCCTTCGGAGCTGCGGTCGAACTGCATGAAGACGAGATTCCAGATTTCTACGTAGCGTCCGCACTCGCAGGGGAACTTGCATTCTCCGGCGGCGCACTCGGACAGCTTTTTGTCGCTGGAGGCGATGCCCATGTCGTAGTGAATCTCCGAACAGGGGCCGCAGGGGCCGGTGTCGCCCATCTGCCAGAAGTTTTCCTTCATGCCGAGTTCGAAGATGCGCTCGGGCTTGACGCCGACCTGGAGCCAGAAATCGTAGGCTTCGCTGTCGCGAGGGACGCCGTTTTCTCCCTGGAAGATGGTGACGTAGAGCTTCTCGGGCGACATGTGGAACCACGCGGGCGAGGTGATCAGTTCCCAGGCATAGGCGATGGCGTCCTGCTTGAAATAGTCGCCAAAGCTGAAGTTGCCGAGCATTTCGAAGAACGTGTGATGGCGGTTGGTGAAGCCGACGTTCTCGAGATCGTTGTGCTTGCCACCGGCGCGGACACACTTCTGCGAAGTGGTGGCACGGGTGTAGTCGCGCTTTTCAGCGCCGAGGAAGACATCCTTGAACTGGTTCATTCCCGCGTTGGTGAACAGCAGGGTGGGGTCGTTGGCGGGGACAAGCGAGGAGCTATGCACCTGGCGGTGCCCCTTCTGGACGAAGAAGTCCAGGAACATGCGTCGAACATCGTTTCCGGTAGGCATCTGAGTCACTTTCGATGAATCCCCTGGCGGCCAAAAAGCCGCGACGGATGCGCGGCAGACGCTCGTAGGGAGACGAAAAGACGATTCTAACATCCCGAAATCCCGCCGGGTGCCGCCACCTGAAATGGAACTGTCGTGCCATTAGTAACCATGTACAGTAAAAGACCCATACCTGAACGGCGAAATTGCTGCGACAATTTAAGCTCATAGCCATAATAATGTGAGTATGTACAGCGAGGCGTATATGGATGTTGCGGGCAAACTCAGCGGCCAAACCCTGCTCCCAAAGAGGCGGGAGACCCGACTTCCCGCGGCGTTAAACGTTCGAGTACTGGGGATTGACGCGAAAGGCAAGCCGTTTCATCAAGCAGGCATGACGCTGGATATAAGTCTCTGCGGTGCGCGAATCACGGGGATTACGGCTGAGCTGAACCCGGGCGATATTGTTGGTCTGCAGAGCGGCGGAGATAAGTGCCGTTTTAAAGTGTCATGGACGGCAGCCAACCGGGACGGCACCTACCAGGCGGGACTCTGTTGCGTGGAAAAAGGCAAAAGTCCGTGGCGCGATCAGTTGAAAAAGGAGACGGACGGCGACCGCCGCAGCAACGAACGCTATCCCTGCACTGGCTCGGTATCATTGCGCTCGGCATCGTTTGCAACACCGATCTGGGGAACACTTCGCGATGTGGGCGCTGGCGGTTGCTATGTGCAATCGGTCAACGTTGCGCCGGTGGGAGAGATCGTCAGCGGACAGTTCGTGATCAACAGCGTACATATCAATGCCGTGGCAGAGGTGCGCTCGTCTCGCGTGACGGTGGGAATGGGATTGCTGTGGTGCGACCTGGGGTGGGATGGGCAGTCGAAGCTGAATAACGTTCTACGGACGCTTGCCATCAGCCACATGGATGCGAATTCCAGCAAGCAGAAAGCACTGGGACAGTTGAACAAGATTCATCAGCTTGCGACGGCGCTGCGGGAGCGACTGGAAAGCAATCATAGCTTCGTGGATGTGCAGTTGATCGAACTGCTGGCCGACGCAGAGGAGAACCTGCAAACAGCACTGAAAAGCGTGCAGGGATAAGTGAGCTGCGGTTAGGCTAAAAGATATGCGTAATCTATTTTTGTCTGCCTTCCTTATGATTAACCTGAGTGTCTTTTGTCCCAGCATGGGCGTTGCCCAGAGCGGCGCGTCCGCGGTGCCGCCTACGGAGATTTCCGCTGACATGGGGACCTGCTCGGCGTTGATCACGGTGACAGGAACAGACTCAAAGCCGGTGTATAACGCGAAGGTCAGCACGCGTATTCACTACGGCATGATGGGTTTGAAAAAACTGGATCTGGAAACCTTTACGAGTGCTAATGGGCAAGTGAAGATCGTAAAGCTGCCGGAAGTTCCCAAGAAGCCGGTGTATATCTACATATCGAAAGACGAAAAGTGGGCGACCGTGGAATTTCAGCCCGATATACGCTGTCGCGCTAACTTCGATGTGGTGTTGAAGTAGAGTTCGGAAGATTTGTCTAGAACGGTTTCGAGGAAGGTATATCCCGCGAGAGCGAGGAAAAGAAGAATCGATGGCGGGCTGAAAAGCTTGAGGCTGCACGGGAGACTTGGGCATTGCTGGGGTCCTTCGCTTGCGCTCAG
>Ga0137385_10002725_pt1 | contig 15148 bp, 9 predicted proteins | sample SagtaG_FD_104921 | JGI IMG/M metagenome (GOLD analysis project Ga0137385, IMG submission 104921) | Vadose zone soil microbial communities from Sagehorn Ranch, Mendocino, California, USA - Sage2_R_80_16 metaG | ecosystem: Environmental > Terrestrial > Soil > Vadose zone | place: USA: California...
CTGGACCCGGCGGCACGTTGACGGAACTAGGGTACTGGCTCGGTCATTAGTCCCTGATCTGTAGGGACAAGGGGTAGTAGAGAGGATAGGTGGGGGCCTTGTGCTTGTCCTGGCTGGCGAGTCGAGCAGGCACACCAGATGGCGGGCAACGCAAGCGTCCCCTCCCCACATCTTCTGCCGCCCCTGCCCTACGGGTATATGCCAAATAATGTGTGGAAGATCGTAATCGGGTCTTTGCACTAGAGGAAATTGTATGCGTATCCTGATGATCGCTCCAGAGCCATTTCTGGAACCACGCGGTACACCATTCAGCGTCTATCATCGCGCAAAGGCATTGATCGCACTGGGATATGAAGTAGACCTGGTAACATACCCTGTTGGACAACAGGTAAGGCTGCCTGGCCTGCGTATTTACCGGGTGCCGCGTATTCCATTTCTACGCAAGGTCAAAATAGGCCCTTCGCTGGCCAAGTTGCCGCTTGATGCACTGCTTTTCCTGGCAGCCGCGTGGCGTTTGTGTTGTGGATGGAGGGAAGAGTCCAACAAAGGGAAGGGCGTCCTTTCCCGCCCTGGCGCTCGCCCTAATAGCAGAAGACGATATCGATATCTGCATACTCATGAAGAAGCCGGTTTGATGGGCATCGTGTTATCACTGCTCTTTGGCTGCAAGCATCTCTATGATATGCACTCGGACCTGGCGCAGCAGATGTCGAATTTTGCTTTTACCCGCAGTAAACGGCTGATTGGCCTCATTGCAGCGATCCAGCGCTTGATTGTACGCAGGTCGGACGCGGTGATTGCTATCTGCCCCGATCTCGAAGGCGCTGTCAAACGTATGGCGCCGCGCAAAACGGTCTATATGATTGAAAATGTCGCGGTTGACGAGGCGTTGCCGCCAGCAGATGAATACGCCGCCGAGCGTTTACGCCAGCAGTGGAAGCTGGGGGATGGCCCGGTCTTGCTGTACACGGGTACCTTTGAAAGTTACCAGGGCATCGAACTCTTGCTGCGCAGTGTAGCGCCGGTGTGTGCGGAGTTCCCAACCGCGCGCTATGTGCTGGTCGGTGGTAAGCCGGAGCAGGTCGAGAAACAGAAATTGCTGGCACAGGAATTAGCCATTGCAGAACGGGTCTGTTTTGTTGGGCAGCGTCCGCTCGAAGAGATGCCGCAGTACATGGCGCTGGCCGGTATCTTGCTCAGCCCGCGTAGCGAAGGCACGAATACACCACTCAAATTGTATACCTATTTACGTTCTGGCAAGCCCATCCTGGCTACCGCCATTCTTTCGCATACACAGATACTCACTACTCGTATGGCGAAACTGGTAGCACCTATATCTGAAGGATTGGCGCAGGGCGCGCTTGAACTCCTACGAGACCCGCAGCAGGCCAGGGAGTTGGGCGCGTATGGCAAGTACGTCGCCGACGAACATTACAGTTGGCCTGCATTCTTAGAGAAGCATCGCCAGGCATATAGCGAGTTTGCAGGAAAACCTTGAGGGAAAAGATGATGGAAAAATACCTGGTTGATTTGTTTGTTGCATCGGCGCAGGAACAAATGCGAGCGCCGAAGGCACTATTACGGCTATACCTATCCCTGTTCAGCCCGCCCCTGGGAAAAACGCTGCGGCTGGATATGGTTAAGGATATGCTCACGGGTCAGGACCTGCATGGAAAGCGTGTGCTGGACGTTGGGTGCGGCATTGGCGATCTTTCCTTTCTCCTGGCCCAACGTGGTGCTGAGGTAATCGGGGTCGAGCTTGACGAGCAGAAAGTGGCGCGCGCCACCTCCATTGCTCGCAAATGGCATTTTACGGGATTACGCTTTCTGGCGGCTGACGTCACAAAGCTTGACCAGATGAGCCTCGGACAGTTTGACGCCATCTTTTGCGTCGCGCTGCTTGAACATATTGCGGATGACACCGCGTTATTGCGCATGATGCAAGCTATGCTGCGGCCAGGCGGTATCTTTGTACTGGAGGTACCCAGCGCGCGCCGCAAAACCATCCCGGAAGTCGAAGCGGCCGATGGGCATGCGCGCCCGGGCTACGTTTTTGAAGAGGTGCTGCCTCTCCTGGCCAGTATAGGGCTGCGCGTCGTCTACCAGCGCACCATGGACCCAGTTGGACTCAATTATTACTGGTTTGTCTCGTCGCGTATCGCACGCTCACAAAAGGTGCAGCGCTGGCTCTTCGCGCTGTTCGCGCCGTTCTTTATCTTTCTCATTCGCCTCACCTCGGCCTTTATCAAACGTCCGGGTGCTGAGCTATGTTTCCTGGCAATCAAAGAAGGAACTGTATAAAAGAAATGAAGTGGAGTAGGGAATAATGCGATGTCTTGTAACAGGTGTGGCTGGATTTATCGGCTCGCACCTGGCCGAACGACTGCTTGCCGATGGGCATGAGGTCCGCGGTATCGATGCCTTCATTGACTACTATCCTCGCTCTTTGAAAGAGCGTAACCTCGAGGGGCCACGCGCGTGGAAGAACTTCACCTTTGTCGAAGGGAATCTGCTGGATGTGAATTTGTCTCCTTTGCTCGAAGGAGTGGAATGGGTCTTTCACCAGGCAGCTCAGGCGGGAGTGCGCGCGAGTTGGGGACATGAATTTGCTCGCTATGTCGATTGTAATATCCTGGCAACGCAGCGTTTGCTGGAAATTGCCATGCGCGTGAAAACGCTGCGCCGCTTCATCTATGCATCTTCCTCGTCCGTCTATGGTGAGACAACTGCGCTGCCCGTGCGGGAAGAATCGAACATGCCCCAGCCCGTCTCGCCCTACGGGGTCACGAAACTGGCGGCGGAGCACCTCTGCACGCTCTATCATCGCAACTTTGGCATGCCTACGGTATCGCTGCGCTATTTCACGGTCTATGGGCCGAGACAACGACCGGATATGGCCTTCCACCGCTTCTGCAAGGCCATCGTTGAACGGCAGCCTGTGCGGATCTTTGGAGATGGCTACCAGACGCGCGATTTTACCTACATCTCTGATGTGATCGAGGCGAATATACGAGCCGCCAGTGTTGACGCCGCCATCGGCCAGGTAGTAAATATCGCTGGCGGTGCGCGAGTCACGGTGCATACGATCATCTCGATCTTGCGCGAAATTACCGGCATGCCCGTAACTGTCGAGAGTATTGAAAAACAGCACGGCGATGTGCGCGATACCTACGCGGACACTACATTGGCAGAGCGTATCCTCGGCTATTGCCCACAGGTGCAGCTACACGAGGGATTGGCGCGTGAGTTTGCATACTTTGCTGCTTTGCATAAAGTAATGGATGAGGCGAGAGGCATGGCGACTACAAGGGTCGCCACTACTCTACGCGATTGAGTGTTCCGTATTGGAATCTAGTAGTGGCACCACAAGGGTCGCCACGCCTGCGCGATTACCATACTTCCTGATCTTAAAGCAGACCTGGGGTAGATAGATGTGGAAATGAAGGCTTCACCGGAAAAAGATAGAACTCATCAAGCTGTTACTGCACGTTATACGCGCTTGCGTGATTTTGGCGCATTTCAACCAGATATCTCCACGCTTGCAACATGTAAAATGACTGCTTTGAAGCGAGAGGTGACAGATATCACCGCGCTTGCGACACGCACGGTCGCGGCTGTAAATGGTGGTTCATTGCAAGCAGGCTCGGTGGAACGAAAGGAACACGTCGAGCAGGTAGGACAGAGAGGCCCGCGAAAAGGCAGCCGAAAAAAGCAGCTCAGTGTCTTGATACGCGTGGCTTTGACTCTGCTGCTGTTTGCGCTGCTCTTCAAATCGCTGTCGTGGTCGAGTTTGTTTGAACTACTGGGCAATGTGCGTCGCGCGCTCGTCTTAATGGGATTGATTATCGGCGCGGCCGGTGTTGTGATCAGTTCGTATCAATGGCGCAGCCTCTTGCAAAGCGAGCGTATTCGCTTTGACCTCGCTGATCTGATAGACCTGTACCTGGTTGGCACGGCGTTCAGTCACTTTCTTCCTACGGGTATGGGCGGCGATGCCATCAAGGCCATGTATGTTGGACGGAAGGCGGGCAATACCGGGGGAGCGGCCAGCGCGGTCGTAATGAGTCGTGTCACCGGTTTCTTCGGCATGCTCGCTATCGCAACAGTCATACTCATCGTCGAGTATACTCACTTCTCGCGCGCCCTGGTACTCGAGTTTGTCCTGCTCAGCCTGCTGGTTGGGGGCATGATGTGCGGCGCGCTTCTTTCGGTGACGCTCTTACCCAGGATGTTACCAGGGAAATGGAGTCGGCTTGTTCAATGGAAGGTGTTTCTCTCGATCACCCGTATTGGCGATGCGCTGCGGGCGAGTGCAACACGCCCACGTTCCCTGGCAATCGCTACCTTGTTTGGCGTGCTGTTCTGGATTACCGCCTGTTTGAATTATTACAGCTATGCCATCGCCATTGGCGTCAGTGTGCCGCTTTATTTTTACTTCGTCGCTATTCCCTTTGTTTCGCTCGTCACGTTTCTGCCCATCTCGATTAACGGGTTTGGTGTGCGCGAAAGCGCGTTTGTCTCGCTCTTCGCGACCGTGCATATCCCGGCGGCCTCGTCGCTGCTCATCGTCTTGCTCATGGATGCGCAAGTGATTTTCTTTGGAGTCCTGGGCGGATGTATCTATTTTATGCTGAACAAAAAGAAGACCCTGCAACAGGGAATATTGTAAAAAAGAGGCGGCATAGAAATGCCGCGGAGGTTAGAAAGATGCATGACCAAAATCAATTTCAAAAAACGCCACTTTCGCATCCAACGGTGGGACGGAATGCTTTGTTATCCGGGTACCCCACGCAGAATCTCCACATACCGGGTGGCAGCCAGGAATTAGACGTAGGGGCCCGATTTATCGCGCCCAAAGAACCGACACCTCTTGCACCCGGCCTCCCGCCACCTATACCTCATGATGGGCTAGCGGAAAAAGCGGGTGGTGGTTCTCAACCTGGCTTGCGTGATGCGCTGGATATCTCTTCTTCGCGTCCGCCGTTTCCTTCTCAACACAGGCGCAGGCGCATCACAGCCACGCTAGTTGGCAGTATTCTTCTCGTGCTGGTCGCTATGAGTTATGTCACCTGGAACCTGGTGCAGGGAGCCGTGCCTGGAGTTACCCTATACCAGGTGGGTGCGCAAAACGCCTCGCAAGATATCGGTGGGGGCGGCATCGTCTATCCGCGTCAGCAGCTCGACATCTCCTATCCCGTTGCTGAACGCATCGTCGGTGTGCTGGTGAAACCAGGGGATCAAATCTCGCGCAACCAGCCGCTCGTCCAGCTCGACCCGGCGCAGCTCAATGTGCAAATTCGCCAGGCGGCGGATGATATGGCGGCGGCGCAGGCCTATCTCGATACGGTCTCCTCCAGTCGCAATGCAGTGACCATTGCGCAAGCGCAACAGGCCTTTGTCCTCGCGAAAAATAAGTACAATGCGTTGGTTGCGGAAGCATCTTCGCCGCTTTTGCACAATGGCAATCTTATCTCGCCTCTAAGCGGTGTTGTGACGACCGTGAATGTCAATCCGGGAGAGGTCTTTGCTGCGGATACGCCCCTGCTGACGATCATGGACGAGTCCATCGTGATTGTGCATGTCAAGGTGCCATTAGCAAACCTGGGGCAAGTTCACCTTAATCAGACTGCCCTTGTCACCCCCTCCGCGCTGCCTAACCAGCAATTTCACGGGACAGTCACCGCCATCATCCCCCAGGCTGATCCTCAGACGGATACCTTCGAGGTCTGGATAGCGGTGGTGAACGCTGATATGTCTCTCTTACCTGGGATGAGCGCCTATGTGCGTATCCAGTCGTCCTTGAAGGCCATGGCGGTTCCGCGCCTGGCAATCCTGAACTCTAGTGGTTCCTCCCTGGCCTTTGTTGTGCGCGGTTCCCAGGCCTACGCGCGGCAGGTGCATATCGCCGGGCGTTCATCTGATACCATTCTCGTTGACGCCGGACTGTCCGAGGGAGACCGCATTGTCCTGGTCGGGCTGGATCAATTACGTGACGGTGAAACCGTGCACGTGACGAGTGTTGAAAGGTGGAGATCGTGAGAGCAGTGGAGATCATAGGCGGCGATTGGCGCGCAGGACAAGCACAAGGCCCCCGCGTCCTCCTCACACCGCCCATTGTCCCTACGCTGGCAGCCTGTATGATGCTCGCTGCCAGCTTTCTGCCCTGGCTTGATGATCCTCTTGGCGGGCACAACAACGCCTGGCAATTGCCCATCAACCTTGGTTGGCAACTTCCCGTGGCGCTGCCTGCTGTGCTGTCCGTCATATGCAGCTATGGTATGCTTTGCCTGTGCTGCGCTGCCTGCTGTCTCCTGGTGGGGTGGCCGAGCAACAAGCCCAAATTGCTGATCGGCAGCTATTTCACAGTCGGCCTGTTCTGCCTTTTGCCGGTCGCACTCTTTTTGTTGCAATATCTGTGCATTGATATGCAGGCTCTCAACCGCCTGGCGCAGCACCAGGTACAATGGCTGCTGGTCAGCCGTCACGTTGGTTATAGCCTTCCATCGCTGCGTATTCCTACCGCGCCTTTTACCGTGGACGCTGCCACCATCCAGGGACGTTTCATCCTACTCGTACAGCAGGTGTCATATGGCCTGCTGCTTCCCTGCCTGAGCGCGTGCTGTTTGTTTGCCTATAAACGTCACACGCAGCCGCGTACTGTTAGTAAACAGAACAGGCGTTATGGGCGGCTCATCGTAGGGGCAGCACTGCTCCTCATTGCGCTTGGGCGTGCTCCGACTGCCATGTTATGCGAACACGAAGCCAGAAATTTGCTCGCGGCAGGGAACTACGCATCCGCTTTAGGCTGGCTGGATGCCGCGCTTTTCCTTAATCCATCGCTGAACCAGCTTTCCTCCTACCATATCGAGCGCGGCCAGTCATTGTATTACCTGCATGGTGACGAACGCAGCGATGATAGCCGTACCTATCTCGCCTATACCTATCGCCAGCAGAACGATGACCTGGGCGCGTACCAGGAACTACTCGCTATCTGGCAAAGCCCCACAAAGGGCACCAGGCCCTCTTGGGTGATGGACGAGATGAGCCTGACGCTTGCCAAACTCGCCGAGTTAACTCATCCGCTGAATGGCCCACCACTGCTGCGCCCAATCGACGACGATAGCGCGCTGCCCTGGCTGGAGCTACTTTCGCAGGTAGACCCGACCAATGTGTATGGGCGCTATGCCGTCGGACGCATTCAGTACGACCTGCATAACTACACCATGAGCATCGCCCAGATGAACGCCGTCATCCACCTCAGCGACAATGCCGATTTGCAATCATCCGCTTACACCTATCTCGCCTTGAGCGCGGGTGGTCAGGGCAAGTATAGCGACGAACGCGACCTGCTCTTCAAAGCGGTAGCGCTTGATCCCGGTTATCACAACAATACGGCGCGCGAGGCGTTGTCCGGTCTGCATTGAGAATGTCATAGGAGGGTTCGTAGACATGATTTCAACAGAGGTAGCCACCCGGCAAACTATCAAGACAGCTATTCCAAAAACGGACGGAAAGAGGAAGCCCGCTGGATTACACCGTGTAGCATGGCTGTGCCTCGTACTGGCCTGCCTGGGAGCAAGCTGGTTCACTTACCAGTGGTTGCTTGTGCCGCAGCCTGTCACATTCGCGCCGGATTGGGCGGGAGCGCAGTGGATTTCGGCTGCGGATGGCGCTGGCCCTGTTGCCTACTTCCGCTATACTACCACGCTGAGTGTTCCGCCCGATGGCGCCTTTGTTACTGTAGCTGCCAGCCAGATATTTCGCCTCTACGTCAATGGTACCTTAGTAGGCTCAAATACCCACGATTTCGCCTGGGGTGACTATCCACGCGCCTATATTTATGATATCGCCACGCTGCTGGAGCCTGGCCCAAACGTGATCGCCCTGCGCGTGTCCAATGTTGATACTCGTGCGCCGCTCGTGCGTGCCAGTATTGGCATCGTCGAGGGTGCGACCATTGCCTATCATGTCACCGGGGATGGCTGGCAGGCAACTGCGCAGAGTACGCTGGTGTTTGCACATACTGTTCCAGGCCCTGATAGAGTGAATAAATGGATCACCACCGGCTTTGATGCCAGTTCCTGGCGGCCAGCACTGCACGCTCCTGACCCGGCGGGTACTCCCATGCTCACCGTTAATCCGCTGCTCTACGAACGCCCGGCTGCAACGCAGTGGATCAGCACTGGTGCGGGTCACGATGCCTATTTTGTGCGCCAGTTCGCCGTCCCTTTCCTCTATACCAATGCCTGGCTACGCCTCGCCGCCACCGGAACCGCCAGTATCTTCATCAATGGACATTTATTGATTACCTGGAATGGCGCGGCTATCATACCGGCACAAAGCGTTGCCGACTACCTGAGCGATGATGAGACCATCGTGCAGTATCGTTCAGGCCTGGCACTGGGAGTGTATAATATTACTCCCTACCTGCATGCTGGCAGCAACACTCTTGCCGTGCATGTATCCGCGCCGGGAACAAGCGCGGCCCAGGTTGGTTTGGAGACTCTTAACGCCGCTATGTCGGCGGATGTTCTGCTCAATGATGTCCTGGGTCACAACACCTGGTTAAGCGTGGACAATGGCTGGCGCGCCTCGCCCCACTCCGCCTATGGGTGGTCATCAGGCGCTGACCCCGCGTGGCCATCGCCGCTCCTGGTGGGGCGTCCAGGCGCGGTACATACCTTTTACCTGCAAGACAGCGCCACGCCGCGCAATCAACAATTTCTCCCTTTCTTGCTCATTTTCTGGGCCATGCTCTTCACCGTTGGCGCAGTGCTTGGACTGTGGCTACTGGCCGCGTTGGTCTTGCTGCGGCGTTATTACACTTCACGACGTGCCGCGCTCGAGGCAACAGCGCTGGCCTATCTTCCAGCGCTGGCGCTGGAAGGCCTGCTGCTGGCGTTGACGCGCGAGCCGTTGCTCCCCCAGCCATTTCCTTATAGCTGGCAGTGGGCCGTCGCGCTGGTGTGCATGGTGGGCGTTGGCTATTTGCTGTTGCGGCGCAATGCAGTTGCTACGGCGCGGGGGAATATGCCTGAGGCGCAGCGGCCTGACGCCCACCGCCATGACGCCCACAAGGGGCGTCACTACATTTCAGCTGACCCATCCCCCCATTCCCCCGCGGGCATACGGTTACCGCACGTCGAGAAAGTGTTATTTCGTCTCTGGGCGGTATTGCGGGAGCATTGGGTGATGGTTGGAATATGCCTGGTGGCGCTGCCCATGATCTCGTATAACCTGGGGTATGAACCCTACTGGCAGGATGAGTTGACCAGCTTTTTTGCTGCTAAAGGCGTGCTTGCGCATGGGCTTCCGGTCCTGTCCTCGGGCTTTCTCTATCCTAAGGGAGAACTCTATTCTTATTTGCTGGCATTAAGTATGCTGATCTTTGGCGACCATGGCGCGGGGCCGCGCGTCCTCAGTGTACTGGAGTATCTCGTCAGTTTGCCGCTGTTTTATGCTATCGGTTGCTACTTTTTTGAGAAGCGTATCGCGCTGCTAGCGACGGCGATGCTGGCGTTCTCACCCATCACGCTGCTGTGGGGTCGCCAGGTGCGCATGTATGAGCAGGCGCAACTCTGTACACTGTTGACCGCGTACCTGTTTTATCGCGCGCTGGATATGGGGGAGAGCATGTCTCCTGCCAGGCGCAAGCGCTACATATACGGGGCTATGCTCGGCGTCATCGCCACATACCTGAGCCACGAGGAGACCTTTATTATCTTTCCCGCCCTGCTCTGCTATGCGCTGGGAACCTGGTACGTCCGGCGCGCGCGGCACAAGAATGGAGGGGCGTCCCTTCCTGCCCTGGCGCCTGCCCTTTCACCCAGAAAACACTGGTTACTGGCCACTTTGATCATGGTCAGTGTAGTCAGCGCCCAGTTACTGGTGGTGCGTTTCTCACATCCACCGCTGCTGGGTACCGATCAAAGCCAGCGGCCACTCATCTCATTGACTTCCGGCAACATCCCATACTACATCGATCTGATGTTTTTTCCCGGCGCGCTGGGGCGCAGCACGTTTCCCTGGATCACACTCAATTCAGTGCTGGCGGTAATGGGGTGTGTCTGGGCCATACGCAGGAGAAACACGCGAGCAGCTTATTGCGCCTGGTTTTTATGCCTGTCATTTGGAACGCTGATGCTGACGTTTACGCTGACTTCCGACCGCTATATCTATCCCGTTTTGCCCATCTACTACCTGGTGGGGGCCTACGCGTTGTTCCAGGTGTTGTATGGGCTGTGGGGATTTGCCTGTGTGCGCCTCATGCCCAGTACGTCCCATCAATCAAGAGATGTTACGACACCAGGGCGGGGGCAAGCCCAGCCCCTACCCTATACGAAGCAGCCCACGAACCCGCATAGGGTAGGGGCTGGGCTTGCCCCCGCCCTGGTTGGTTATCTCGCTTGGCCAGTGCGTATCATGGTCACGTTGATAACGCTGCTGGTGCTTGCTACGACGCTTATCCTGCCGGTATTGCCGGTCAGTGGCTATAACCTGTTTATTAGCCGCGAAGTGGGGCTTGCCTATCATCGTCACTATGCCGATTACGATGCGGTTGGCATGTATATGCAGCAGCACTGGCAGAAGGGCGATATTGTGATTTCGGTCTCTCCCGCCATCTCGATTCTCTATTATGTTGGGCACGTCAATTACTTCTTCTCGCTTGATCGCGCCCTGTACCTGTTCGAGAAGGATGGGCACATTATCGATACGCCGACGGGTTCAGTGGCTCTGCTCGACCAGCAGGATTTCCTGGCGGTGATTGCGGCGCATACCCGTGTATGGATCATTTCGGACAATGGCGTCTATCAATCTGAGACGGCGAAGCGTATTAGCTTGCCACTTGATTTTCATGTAGTCTTTGAAGGATATGGATCGGCTATTTATTTTCGCGGAGGATGACGATACATAGAGTGGAAACCCCCATGGATGCCATCTGGAGTGTCAGATGATCCGTAGGGGCGAGGGCGGACGATGAGAGGTGGGGTGGGCCTTTATGGTCGCCACGTGGGTGGAAGTGATCGTGTTCCCTCAAGATGTCAGCGAGATGAACAGGACGCGGACGACCATAAAGGCCCACCCCACCGCACGTCGCCGCTCTCGCCCCTACGGATGTTGATGGGCTTGTTGTCAGGTTGATGCCTGTTGGCGCACCCTTGCAGTTGCCCTGGCGTTCTTGGGAAAGCTTTATTAGGAGAATGTTATGCCTCACCGTTTAACCAGGTTCTATCGCTATGGGCTGCTACTGGCTGTAGCCCTGCTTCTGGGAGGGTGTGCCTGGTTTGGCAATAGTGCCGTGAGCACTCCCACACCCCGGCCAATACAAAATGCGTCTACCAGAGTTGCCTCGAATTCGTCCTCGATTGACCAGCTTGCCAGCGACGTGCTGACAAATATGCTCCTGCATAGCTGGAACCCAAAAGCTATATCGCACGGCGTCGTTACCGGGGGGTTGTTTATCAATTGGAAAATGAGCGATCCGGCGATTACGAATAGTGTGCGCCCGGGGCCAGATGGCAATCCGCAGCATAATCACGATCCGCAGGTTGACCTGCTCTACCTCAGCGCACTTGCTGAGTATCATCAACTACACCCGAAGGTTTCTAGCTTTGACATTGAACTGGCGCGCATGACACAGGTTGTCGTCGGAGAATACACCACCTACAGCGTCCCGAAGGGCTGGATATACTTCTACCTGCTCAAAAATGGATTGTTGCTGCATAACCGCGATCTCGTCAACGAGGCGCACACCGCTGCATCGAACTTTTATTCTACCTGGTATAACCCAAAACTCGGCCTTGTCTACGATATCAAGCACACGCCGGGAGATTATAGCGTCGATCACTCGCTCTTTTGCGGCGCGGCCCTGATCGATGCGGGTCAACGCTGGAATCAGCCTGACTGGGTAAAGGCGGGGAAGAGTACCATCAATCATATCCTGGCTGTCGCTTTCGACTCCCGTTATCACCTCTTCTACAATAGTATGGTGGTGAAAAATACGGGGCATGATCGCGTTGAAAACTTCCAGGCCAAGCCCAGTACGCAAGGTCAGGTCGTCGATGCCCTGGTAACGGCTTATTCGCTCACCAACGATCAACACTACCTGGATGTGGCGAACCAGACACTTCAGGCGCTCTTTAGCTCAGGTCTCTGGGATAGCAAGCAAGGTGGGTTTTACTTTGCACTCGATATGAGCAACGGGCGACTGCTCAAAGACTATAAGGAGACACGCAGTCAGACCCTGCTGCTGCTGGGATTAGACCATTTTAACCAGGTGAAGCCACTGTTCTTGCAGCAAGAGAAACAGCTCGTCGCGGTTATTACCGATCATTTCTATCAATCTACCTATCACGGTTTCTTCTATCGCGTCACGCCAGGTTTCCAGGTCTATGTCAGCCGCCCGGGGGCAGGCATTGGCGTGGAGGATTTCTTTACGACAGAGGCGATGGGAAGCGCGTTGGATGCGCTCCAGACGACCGAGATGGCATAACTCTGGGGGTTTTTCAGGCAACAAAGAAACCGAGGCCAAAGGCAAGGCCAGAGAAATGGGCGGCAAAGTAGAGGATAAGGCCGGCAAAGCTGAGAAAAAGATAGACGATACTCTGAAATCCTAGGTCAGCGGTTTGTAAGGTGAAAACGTGACACCCCTCTGTAAATGTCAGAAATTAATTTCTGACATTTACAGAGGGGTGTCACGTTTTCTCTCTGTTGGACGTATCCATTATGTAGGAATTGCCTTATCTAAAGGTGAAATTGAGGATATTCGCGCGCAGCTCCCAGTCGAGTTCTTCTATGAATTCTTTGAAAGGAAGTAGGGGAAGCAGAACCAGACTTCCAGGCCGTCCTCTGTTGAATACGTAGAACCTGTCTAAAGCGAGAAGAGGAGAAGCATGCCAAAGAGACATCAACAGCGACCCGCCAAAGAGATACATGGTCGCAATAAGTCGGAGAAGAGTACGGTTATTACGAAAAGCCGAGGGCACAACGGATGCCTATCTCCGCACCGCGCGTCACCTGATGGGATGGGTGGCTCAGAGTCCGGGCAATAATGGGTATTTTCAGCCGCCGCAGTTGACGAAGCCGGTAGTCGTGCTGTACCTGGCGCACTTAGAGCAGGAAGGTTTGAGTCTTCACCACCGGGCGCGCGTGAAATCGAGCATCAGCAATTTTGCCCAGTTTCTGATCGAGGAGAAGAGGCTGCTCCAACGCAACCCGACCCGCGGCATAGAACTTCCCCCCATACCGCTGTCCGCTCTTCAAGAGCTCTCGCAAGAGCAACGCTTTATCCTGCGTTCGTTGATTAAGCAAACAGAAGACCACCGTGGCGCAGCCCTCTTCGCCCTGGGCTATTGGGCGGGCTGCCGCGTGAGCGAACTCTCCTGGCTGCAGATGACCCATACCTATGTGGGTTCCAAGCAGGGATGGCTCCATGTGGGACATAACGGGAGCAAGGAGCGTGAGATAGATCTGCTGAACGAGGCCCGCAAGCCGCTCTATGCGTACTTGCAAGCCACTAGCGACACAGCACGGACCTACGTGTTTGCCTCGCAGCGCGGCGAGCGTTTGACGGAAGAAGGGATCTACTACTGGTTCCGCACGCTCAAGGCGCAGGGCACCAGGGACCAACGGGAATCGATCGAGGATCTCACCTTCAATGACTTGCGGCACGACTTTTCCCACCGGGCAAGAGATGCAGGGTGGTCACTGGAAGAAGTGGCCTACTATTTCGGGGATGTCACCGAGAACGGCATGCAAGCTCTTCAAAGCGCCGTACTCTCTACTCAGACCAGCCGGGAGCGACTCAAACACAAGCTCAACAACGTCAAAGGGTGAGTAGTACGTCCAATCCTCAAGCCTGAATATGGTACAATACTCGATGACCAGTAAAAAAGGCCATCGTAGTAAACATATCCTTATCTACAGACATATAACCTCAATGAGGAGGAACTATTAACTATGCTTGAGCAAAAAGCGCCAGAAACAGCCATTGAACAAGGCACACTGTTTGATAAAGCTGAACTTGAACACCTGGAGAGTGAGCGACGGCGCTGGGAAGAGACGACGGTCGCCAAATCGCAGGAGCGCATGCCCGAACGCGCTAACCTCATGACCACGTCCAGTGTCCCCATCAATCGCATCTATACGCCGCAGGATAATGCCAACATTGATTATACGCGTGAACTCGGGTTGCCGGGCGAGTACCCGTACACGCGCGGCGTGCAGCCCACCATGTATCGCGCGAAACCCTGGACGATGCGCATGTTTGCCGGATTCGGCACGGCAGAGGATACCAATAAACGCTTCAAATACCTGCTCTCGCAAGGTCAGACGGGTCTCTCGACAGCCTTTGACATGCCCACATTGTACGGTTATGATACCGATCACCCATTGGCATCGGGCGAATTTGGCAAGTGCGGCGTGGCCATCTCATCGCTCGCCGATATGGAAATCCTCTACGATGGCCTGCCACTCGATAAGATCACTACCTCGATGACTATTAACAGCCCGGCATCGGTGATCTGGGCTATGTACATTGTCAACGCGGAGAAGCGCGGTTTCCCGATGGCGAAGCTGGGCGGCACGCTGCAAAACGATATCCTCAAGGAATACAGCGCGCAGAAGGAGTTTCTCTTCCCGCCGGAACCATCTATGCGCCTGGTGACGGATACCATCGAATTTGGCACGCGCCATATGCCAAAGTGGAATACCATCAGCATCAGCGGCTACCACATCCGCGAAGCGGGTGCAACCGCCGTGCAGGAACTGGCCTTCACCATCGCCGATGGCCTGGCGTATGTCGATGCCGCCCTGAAACGGGGCTTGAAGATCGACGAGTTCGCGCCCCGTCTCTCGTTCTTCTTTGATGTGCATAATGACTTCTTCGAGGAGATCGCTAAATTCCGCGCGGGTCGGCGGCTGTGGGCAAAGCTGATGCGCGAAAGGTACGGCGCAAAAGACCCGCGTTCGTGGCTGATGCGCTGCCACGCGCAGACGGCAGGGGTCTCGCTGACTGCTCAGCAGCCCGATAACAACATTGTGCGCACCGCCATTCAAGCTCTAGCCGCTGTCCTGGGTGGCACTAATTCCCTGCACACCAATTCCCTGGATGAAGCTCTGGCTTTACCGACTGAAAAGGCTGTGCTGA
>Ga0137385_10002747_pt1 | contig 15106 bp, 10 predicted proteins | sample SagtaG_FD_104921 | JGI IMG/M metagenome (GOLD analysis project Ga0137385, IMG submission 104921) | Vadose zone soil microbial communities from Sagehorn Ranch, Mendocino, California, USA - Sage2_R_80_16 metaG | ecosystem: Environmental > Terrestrial > Soil > Vadose zone | place: USA: California...
GCTTGGGGATTCCAGCTCGTGCATCACGATCTCTGGGATTACGACTCGGCCCCGCCGCCACTGCTCGCAACGTTGCGCCGCGACGCGCAAGGGGTTTCAGGGTTTGTACCTACAAACCCTCAGACAAAGGACGTTCCCGTCGTCATCCAGGGCAACAAATCAGGACTTCTCTACGTCCTTGACCGCGACACGGGAAAGCCCGTGTTTCCCGTCGTGGAGCGTCGCGTTCCGTCGAGCGATGTACCCGGCGAACTCGCTTCACCCACGCAGCCTTTTCCGCTCGCGCCTCCACCGCTCGCTGCTCAGAAAATGTCCGCGGAGGACGCCTGGGGTGCGACCCGGCAAGACCGCGACACCTGCCTCGCCTGGATTAAAACCCTTCGCAACGAGGGCATCTTCACGCCGCCAAGCCTCCAGGGCACCCTCGTCATGCCGGGAAACTTGGGTGGCATGACGTGGAGCGGCTACGCTTTCGATCCACAGCACAGCCTTCTGATCGTTAATACAAATAATCTCGTCGCGAAAATAAAGCTTATTCCTCGCGTAGACTTCTCGCGGCGCGATGCTCGCGCGGAAGACGGCGAGTATTCTCCTCAAACTGGTGCGCCTTACGGCTTGTTTCGTCGCTTCCTCCAGTCGCCATCGGGCTTGCCGTGCACTGCGCCCCCATGGGGCTTGCTCACTGCTGTAGACATGAACGAAGGAAAAATTCGCTGGCAAATTCCGCTCGGCTCGATGCAGGACTTCGGAGGCAAGCAGCCTGTAATCCCGCCAGGCTCGATCAACCTCGGCGGTCCGATCGTCACGGCCGGTGGACTGGTCTTCATCGCAGGCACCTTCGATCCATTCTTCCGCGCGTTTGATATCGACACGGGCAAAGAATTGTGGAAGGCGCAACTACCTGCGAGCGGGCATGCCACGCCAATGACCTACCGCCTCAGCGCATCAGGTAAGCAGTTCGTCGTCATCGCAGCTGGCGGTCATCCCAAAATCAGCGAAGAGTCGCTAGGCGATGCACTCGTCGCCTTCACTCTGCCCTGACCCTGGCTTGTTCTCTCGTTCACGAAATAGTATCGATTTCGACGAGTAGTGATCTGCCGGGCAGACAGTTAAGGTCAGAGCACCTGACCACATCGCGCCGTTGTCCTCTCAGGAACTCCAGGCTATCTTGCCGTCAGATGACAAACGCAAAGAAATTGAGCTCGAACCTGCTGGTCGTTTCGTTTGTGCTGTGCCTTTGCTCAACCGCGCGGGCCCAGACGTTGATCTATTCAGTGTCCTACGCGGAAACCCGCACAAGTTTCCATGCACGTTATCCAAGCGGCGCCTTTCGAGCTTCCATCAATGAAAAGCTGGCGATGCTTCGCAGTTTCCGCAAAACCGAAATCTATGGCGTTTCCATGATCGATGGAACGCGTTCTCTGTTGTTTTCGGACGAAGGGATGAACCTTGACATCAGGCCGACCGGCCCCATCTATGGAACCGACAAAGCCTTTGTGACAGGAGTCGAGCGCGAATGGCGAACTGCGCCAAGTCCGGGCGCGTTTGCCAACCCTCCGGCGCTTTACGAGATCAGCCTCGATGGTTCAAAACAATTCCGAAAACTTTTTGAGACCAAGCCAAACCAGTCACCTACCCTTCTAAATCCGCGGGCCACAAAGGCGGCCATCGAAGCCCTCGTGGATGGCAAGTACCTCTTTTTCATTTATGAACTGCCCGCATGGAAGCTGCTTCATAGATGGGAACTGACCAACCTCACTCAAGCGCACTGTCCCGACTGTCTTCCGTTGTCGTATGGCTGGCTCGCGAGCGGAGATCGCCTGTTTTTGAATCTAGTCCTTGGGGACGAGGACCTGATCGATCCGAAGAATCACAACGCACCGGGAACCTACTTCGTCTCCGAAGATGGCGGCGATCTCGGCAGCATTTCCTCGGAGACCGGCCGCCTGCAACTGCCAGGTTACATTCCATCGAGCGTCGCCCAACGTTTTTTGATCGCACAGTTGCCCAACGGGAGCTACCTCTTCCAGGAATATGCGGCAAAGAAAGGGTCGCCGGGAAATCCGGAGACATTTCTTGTGATCTCCAGTACCGACTCCAAGTCGCAAACGCAATTTCCACAAAAACGCCTCGCCGGTACTTATCACGTGTCCCCTTCCGGAAAATACCTGGCATATGTCGAAGAACGGCGGCTAGCGCCAAATTTCCAACCTGAACCGCATTTGTGGGGCCAGGATCTCCGGTCAGGAGAAGAAAAGGAATTATTCGTCGCTCCTCCCCCGAATCCTCCAACATCTCCTGAACCAAACGTGGTGCTGACAGTGCTCGGCTGGAGCAACTGACCCGCCAGCACCCTTGCGCGGAGCCGTACTCCTCGCCACTTTTTTTACTTGACTTTCTGTTACTTATCTAGTATAGTAACTATTGGGGTGTAGATCCGTTAAAATCGTCCTGGCGCGTTTACTAAACCCTTAGCTACTCTTATCGAGCTCGCAGTTTTCACTCCTCTCTTTTGCTACTCTTCACTTTCCCATACCTTGGACGCCCTTTGTTTTCATAGAATTGCGGACAGCAGCCTGGGGAGGGGGTAAAACTCAAGAATCGTGCCGGACCGCCGCCAGCCGTCCCGAAGGAAAGCTTCGACGACGAAGTACCTCCTCCGTGGTTAGCTCTTGAGCACTGTTCTTCCCTTTACCTTTCTTTCCCGCAATCGCGAGCGTTAAATTCTTTTTATGGATGTCGCTCGTCTTCGCTGGCCAGGGCACCCGGCGAGGAATATCTTGGGGAATGGGGTAGGTCCATGACTCGCCAAATTTCTGCAGCTGTGCTTTTGATTTTCACCTCTCTCGTACTGGCTTCCTGTAGTGGCGTTGGAAGTGTTTGTACGAACTGCGGTGGCGGCAACGCCACTGTTTCGTTTGTCCTGACTGCAACTCCTCCGCCGCCCAGCTCCCAACTGTCCATCCAGGCGTTCATCGCAACCATCACCGGCATCAAGTTGACGCCCTCAACCGGCAGCGACTTCAGCGTGCCGCTGAATTCCACCACGTACATCGCCGAATTGAACCGCGTCACCAGCGATTCTACTCTGCTTGCCGCGAAAGTTTCTGTTCCTGCGGCCACCTACACCCAGTTGACCGTCACGTTTTCCGCGCCACGCGTAACGTTTTGCACGCAACCCAATCCCGGCGTTCCCGGCTGTGCTGCCGGCACGCTGAGCTCAGTGAGCGGATCGGCAGGCTCCGTGATCGTCTCGACAAATCTTTCGTTAGCGGCTAATCAGCAGATTGGGATCGCTCTGAACGCCAATCTCGGCACTTCGCTAACTGCGAGCGGGCAAACCATCACCGCCGTCAACCTCAATGCGGCTAATACATTCACCGTCAATACGTTGCCTCCGTCTTCCACGCAGACCGATCTCGCTTCCGGCCAGCTTTCGCATGTGGACGACGTGATGGGCGTAGTCACGGCGGCATCCTCGCCCATGGTAACGATTCAGACTTCCAGCCGCGGCAGCATTACCGCAACGGCAAACTCTTCCACGCAATACGGCTGCACATCGCAGAATTTCACCTGCGTGCAACTGAACACCTCCGCGATCATCGACGCGATTCTAAATGCCGACGGCACATTCACTCTGACCTTTTTCGAGCCGTTGCCATTTTCTTCTAATGACATCATCGAAGGCGTCGTCATTAGCGTGCCAAATTCCGTTACGAATCAGTTCACGATTGTCGCCACCGACAGCGTTTTCGCCGGCAGTGGCAGCCTCCTGAATGGACAGCTCAAACCCGGGGATCAAATACTGGTCACGGCGACCGCTCCGAATCCTTTTCAAATCATCTCGAAAGGGCTTTTGATTCCCACAGGCAGCGCTTTTGAAAACTCCAACAGCGTGGCTTCGATTTTGCCCGGCCAGACGATCGCGTTTCCGGCGTTATCCTTCGCCGCCGAGTCAGGCACCACCCTTGGAACCACAACTGCCAAAGACATCGTTCTTCGCTTCACGCGCATCACCACGTCCCTGGCGACGGCTTCGCTTCCGGACTTTAGCGCGAACGCAGCCGGCTTCCCTCCGTTCTTTGGCATCGCTATCAATCAGCAGTTCCGGACCACTAGCGGCCGGCTAAGCCTTGACGGCGTTTCGGTTTTGACGAGCATTTCCGCCGGCACCACTTTCTCGACATCCGCACTTTATGTAGGGCCGCCTGTGGCTCCGCAATTCGCAGCGCAAACCGTCCGCGCACACTAGACGGAATTTCCGCCTCCGCAGAAAAAGGGCCGAATCGAAAAATCGATTCGGCCCTTTTTTGTCTGCCTGCCGTTACTCAGAATTGATGATTTGCTCTCAGTACCGCTTTCCTCAGACCGCCGCCGCGCCACCCGCAGACGTCAATGGAGTCAACGGCGCGCTAGGCGGCGCGTAAGGAGTCTGCGCCGGCGGAGCAACCGGTTGGAACCGTCGATAAAGTGCCAGCGAAATCGCGCCAATGCCCCACAGCAAAACGACCAGTTTAATCCAGCCACCGTGCGGCAATAGCGTGACCGCGCGAATGATCAGAACGCCGATGGCCATTCTTCCGATGCGTCCCCAGGTGTCTTCGGTTTTGCCCAGAATCCACTGACCGATCACCGCGCCGACGACCGTTTGCGCTGCGAATAATGCGATGATCCAAACCACAAATGTCGAAAGCCCGATGAATATTCCAACAAATGTAACGCACGCAATCAAAGAAGCGATCGGTACGGCAAACAGCACCAGGACGCCGAGCCCCAAAGAAGCGCCGTAGCTTTCCGACGCGTGCACAGCTTCTCGGGAGAAACTAGACATTACCAGGAACAAAACAAGTCCGAACAGAACAAATGCGGCGGCAAGCAGCAGCGCCCACACGACGGAGCTCTTGCCAAACTCCTCGCGGTGTTTCACGTGACGAATAAATTGAACTTCCGATGCCAGCTTGGCTCTTTTCGAGACGACCGGCTCTTTGTTACCTTCATATCTAATCGTGCCGCTCACCTGCGCGGAATCTTCAATCATGAGCGTTTCGCTTTTTTCATCGATATTGCCGCCGATGCTTCCAGCGATGCGTGTTGATTGATTGCGGATAAGTAGATCCCGTCCTACTTTTCCATCGATGCCGAGCGTCTGCGAAAACGAAGTCAAGCTGCGGCCAACGGTTCCGCGGCTATCGACATGAATCACTTGCGCCCACACCATTAAGCTTCGTTCCACAGTTCCTGAAATTGTTACGTTGTTGCAAGCGCCCCGCACATTTCCATCCACCTGGCCCTCGATGCGTCCGCTCTGCACGAACAGAAAAACATCGCCGGTGACATGACCTCTGATAGTCGCTTCCTGACCCCATACATACAGGTCGCCGTCCACAGTACCGTCCACGCTGATTTCCTGGCCCGTGAAGTAGACATCTCCTTTTACGGTCTCATCCTTTGCGATTTGCATGCTGGGGCCGCTGCGAAATTCCGTGGCTGTTGCTGGAGGCGCGGACACAAATGCCGCGCACAGCCCGGTCAGCACCAGCGCCAGCGCCGACCCTCGCCGCAAACGCCTTCGCGCCACGATCACCCCGAACCCCCCCAACGTCACCAGGGCCAGCACTTCCACAAGTGAAATCATCGACTGCCATCCCTTCCAGAAAGAGCCTTGAAAAATCAGCATGCTCAGCAAACTGGTCCCTCCAAATCCTGCCTGTTCGAGTCTTTGCTGCAGGGGTTCGATATAACCGGTATACATGGCGTAAACGGCGGTGGCCGAAAGTCCAAAGGCCACCATCCAAACCCATTGCATGGAGCGCTGCACGCGCTCCTGGAAACTCGCGATGCGCGCAGGCAACGGCTCTTCTTCTTCCAGCATTGCTCGCGTCAAAAGCCGCGATTCTCTTTCCATCGCTCGCAGCAGCGTCCGGCATGCGTCGCAGCTCTGCGTGTGCGCTGAAACTTCCAGCGCGCGCGTGCGTTCCAACTGTCGTTCGAGATAAAGCATGCAGGTCATCTCGTCGAGATGTTCCTGCCCTCCGCCCTTTTGTTGACTGGAGGCCTGATAACTCGGTGGCGAACTCATCGCGCACCTCCCGCCGCCATCGCGCCTGTGCCTTCAAGCGCCTGCCGCAGCTCATGCCGCGCGCGAAGAAGCACCACGCCCACAAAGGCGCGGCGCACTCCGAGCGAATCGGCAATTTCGTCGTAACTCATGTCCGAGTAGTAGCGCAACACCAGCGCCATGCGCGCTCGCGAACCCAGTTTGTCCAGCGCCTTGCGAACCTCTTCGCTGGTTCTTTTTTCGATCAGCTGATCGAGCTGATTTGGATCCGGATGCTCGAGCGGTAGCGTTTCGAGATCATCGGTTTCCTTGTCCTGGCGGATTTTGCGGCGCCGCAGCAGGTCCCAGCAATGATTTGCAGCTACTTTGTAGAGCCAGGAGGAAAAAGGCCGCGTTGCGTCGTATTGATCCAGCTTGTCCCGAATCTTCATGAAAATTTCCATCGTCGCGTCTTCCGCATCTTCCCTGGTCGGAAGCGCCCTGCGGCAAAAACGAAAAATCGCCGGAGCGTACTCCCGGTAGAGGTCGCCCCAGGCCTCGGCATCCCCTGCCCTGGCCCGAGCGACGATTGCGCCCGACTCCCTTGTTTCCGCCGCGTTCATCCGGCCTGGTTTCTGGACGTCCATAAACTAGTACGCACGCGAACCGAAAAAATTACACTGCGGTGGCACAGGCCCGTGCCTGTTCAGCTTTATGCGGGCGGCATCGCCAGGCCAGCACTCTACCAGATTCCGCCGGGAACCAATCCGGAGAGTCGCCCGCAAAGAAAAACGGCCTCTGGTGCTAAGGCAGAGGCCGTCAGTAAATTGGGATTATAGCTGAGGTTAGAAGGTGAATTTGGCTGCAAGTTGCAGTGTGCGCGGCCCGCCGCTTCCTAGGAACGGATAGCCGATTCCCACGTCACCCGTAGCAGTTAAGCCCAGCGTGCCTACCAGAGCACGCCCATCAGGTCCCACTTGTGACTGTCCACCGGCGGCGTCCGCGATGAACGAAGGCAGATAAGGATTCGCGAAGTTCGGGTGATTGAGTAGGTTATAAGCTTCAAACCGTAGTTCCAATTTGAGCCGTTCGGTGATTGCCGTGTTTTTGAAAATCGAGAAGTCAAACTGTCGGAAATGCGGGCCCAACAGCGAATTGCGACCCTCATTGCCGAAGTGCCGGGTTCCAGGAAGACAGGTGTCAGCAAACCCGTCGCCCCCTCCCGCCGGAAATGTGCACGGCGCGGTAAACGACGTCAGGTCAAGGAAATTGCGTGGATCGCTGGAGTAGTGGACGGGTCCAGTCACGTCCGGGCGGCCAAAGAATTCTCCGCTACCATCGTAGTCGTCTTGGAAATTGTAATTGAGATGAAACGGCTGACCCGCTTGAACTGTAACGATTCCGTTTACACCCCATCCATTCTTCAGCTTCTGCCAGCTTCCGCTGGTGTTCGGAAATTCGTAGATGAAATTCCAGGTGAGACGGTTGCGTATGTCAAAATTTGAGTTGCCACGATTGAAGCGAATTGGAGCTGTGCTGTCATTCGGCTGAGCAGCGTTCGGCACGAAATCCTCGCCGTCACTCGCGTCGTCAATCGAATGAGACCAACTGTAATTCAGTGTGGAAGTCAGTCCGTGCCAGCCGTTTACGCGGAAGCTCGTCTGCAACGCGTTGTAGTTGGAATTCGCTGAGCTCTCTTCGTAATTGATATAGAAGGAAGGCGAGGTCGCAGCGAAAATTCTCGGAACGCTTCCGTCATTGATGCAGTTGCATGCCAGATCGGCTGCAGTGATCTGCGCTTGACTGGGCTGGTTGATATCCCGGAAACGGAATAATTTGTGCCCGTTCGAGCCGACATAGCCGACCTGTACCACCATCTTCTTGTTCAGCTCCTGCTGAAAGTTCAGGTTGAAATTTGCCATATAGGGTGATCGGATGCGCTGGTCGACGCCGAATGCATCACTCATCGGAGCGATATTCGGAAAGATCGGGGAACCAGGAACAAGAGGCAGTGCGGCACCACTGCCATCTGTTGCCACCGTTCCGAAGAGGATTGGCGTTCGCGGATCGAGGCCGGAGTACGCCGGGCCCGGATCAAAAATACTGTTGAATGGCAGATGTCCCATGAACATGTCCTGAGAGAACGCGTCGTAAAAGATGCCATATCCGCCGCGGAGCACAGTTTTTCCCCGACCTGTAACGTCCCATGCGAAGCTTGCGCGTGGTCCCCAGTTGTTGTAATCCGGCTGATAGAGTCTGCCGTTGGCAACTTGGGACGTGACGCCGTTCGTTGGATCAACGTTGGTGAATAGGCCGTGCTTCTCCTGCACGATACCGAAATAGTCGTAGCGCAGCCCAAAGTTGAGAACGAACTTCCGGGTTACATGAATGCTGTCCTGGAAATATCCAGCATGCGAATTTTCAAACGTATTGCGGTTGGTATCGCCGGACGCTTGCGTGGAGTGGAAAATGCTGGGGTTCGGCGTGCCCGAGATGAAATCGGCAAGTGAATCGAAGCCCAGCTTTCCACGGAAGCCACGGTTGAAAATCTGCGAAATTGACGTCCGGCGATACTCATATCCAAACTTGATGTCGTGCTTGCCGGCCTTCCAGGAAACGCCGTCTATGTAGTGCCAATTGGTGTCCACGCGCTGCCGTGGATCACCATTGTCCGCCCCTAATGGCGCCACTCCGCCAACATTGATTTTTGGCAGGCCAAAATTGTAAGCAGTCACTCCGGTGTTAAAGCCAATTGTCGAGGGATCAAAACCGCGGTCTTCGGGAAAGAATCCTTCGGCAAAGCGGTTCCAACCGAGCCGCGCCTCATTCACGATTGCTGGAGTAATCGTTGAGACGTAGGAGAGCGAAACGAGTTGCACGCGCGTCGGAGTCGCTGTGTTGTAATTCGGGAGCAACCCGCCACCAACCAGCGCAAGCGGGAAGCTCTGATCGCTGTCGCCAATGTAATAACGGCCAGTGAGCAAATTGTTGGCATTGAAGCTGTGGTCAATCTTGATGATCGCGCTGTCCACGCGATTCGAGAACGGTGTCGCAAGCGAGATGTTTTCGCCGTCAGGGGAAACCGCCTGCCCATCGCTGCCGTCGCCAATACATGTTTGGTTCTTGCCGGGCGTCGGCCAGGGATTGGTCGCCAGCAAGTTCGCGATGAGCGGGTTCACGGTTCCGCCGTTTGCCGCCGTCGCTGTGGCAATATCCTGCGCAGTCGGCACGCAGGCGGTGCTGCTTTCTGCGCCTTTCTCCCGCATGCCTTCATAGTCCACGAAGAAAAAAGTCTTGTCCTTGAAGATCGGTCCGCCGAGCGCGCCGCCGAATTGATTATCGTGAAACGGATTTTGCGCCTGGCCCTTTTCGTTGAAGAAATTTCGTGCGTCGAGAGCGTTGTTACGGAAAAAATCAAAGCCGGAGCCATGAAAGCTGTTGGTGCCGCTCTTGGTAACGATGTTGATCACGCCGCCAGCACTGCGGCCGTATTCGGCTTCGGAATTCGAGAGCACGCGCAACTCGGCAATCGCTTCGAGCGGGAGGATCGTCGCCGGCGTACCGAATACGCCCGCCTCATTGATTGCCGGGTCGTTGCGGTAGCCGTCGTTCATGTCTGTGCCGTCGAGCAGGAAGTTATTGGAGCGCCCCCGGGCGCCGTTCACGGAAAATACACCGAACGAACCTGGCGAATCGGTAATCTGGTCAGGCGAGCCCGCGACTCCGGGGACGAGGTAAATCAATTTTTGGTAGTCACGGCCATTGACCGGCAGATTCGTGACGACCCTCGATTCCACGATCCCGCCGAGAACATTGCTGGTGGATTCGACTTGCGGGAGTTCGTCGCCAGTGACTTCAATCCTTTGCGACACTTCGCCGGGTTGCAGCGCGACGTCGGCGCGGCGTTCGCTCGAGACTTCGACCTGAATGCCTGTGACAACACCCTGCTTGAAACCGGCTTTCTCGACGGTCACGATGTACGTTCCGATAGGAAGCTCTGGCACGGAGTAGGTGCCGTCGTCGCTCGTGGTGACAGTGCGCGAAAGGCCTGTATTGACGTTCTTCACGGCTACAGCAGCGCCTGCAATCGATGCTCCCGTTGAATCGGTTACCGTGCCGAGGATCGTTCCCCGAAAGGTCTGGGCCGTAACTGCGCTACTGCAGAGCAAAAGAACCGCGGCCAGACAAAGTAGCAATGCGAACTTAAGACTGCGGACACACCCCATCATCACGATCTCCTCAGAATTTCGCGTTTTCATAGACTCTCCCCAGAAACTTTTGCCTGACGGCACCCCATGCCGCGCCGGCAAATTGTCCAACCTACGAGCCAACGCACAGTGCATTTACACTAGTCCGCACGGAGCAAAGCCGTCAAGCGACCACTAGACGGATTGTTCTTCATCGGCATGCCTGGATTACGGCTTTGTCAAAAGTCGCGGCTTCCGGTCAGAGACCGGTTCATCTGCTACACTGGAAGATTCCAAATCACTTGCGGCGCGTTCTTGAGTGACCGCAGTGGCCTGTTCAAAATGGCTGAAAAACTTCCATCGCTGGTAATTGTCGGGCGCCCCAATGTGGGCAAGTCCACGCTATTCAATCGGCTGACGGGCACGCGGCGATCGATTGTGACGAACGAGCCTGGCATCACGCGCGACCGCATTTATGGAAAAGCGGAATGGCGCGGCAAAGCTCTCGAAATTGTGGATACGGGAGGGATTATTCCTGACGACAAGGCGCTGATTCCGACCGAAATTTTCCGGCAGGCGCGGGTGGCATTTGAAAAGGCGGCGCTGCTTGTGCTGGTGGTGGACAACCAGGCCGGAATTACGCCGCTGGACCAGGAATTGGCGCGTCTTCTGCGCGGGACCGGCAAACCATTCGTGATTGCAGTAAACAAAGTGGACGCCGTGGGGCAGGAATCGCAGGCAGCGGAGTTTCATAAGTTCGGGGCGAAAATTTTTCCGATTGCAGCGGAGCACGGGACGGGCGTTGACGATTTGCTGGACTATGCTCTCGAAGTGACATCGGCACTAGATATGGTGCACAAGGAAGACCTGCCGATGGAAGAGGTCACCGAGATCGCGATCATCGGGCGGCCTAACGTTGGCAAGTCCACATTGTTGAACCGTATGGCGGGCGAAGAGCGCTCGATTGTGTCGCCAATTCCTGGGACGACGATTGATTCGGTCGACACGGACGTGGTGCGTGACGGACGCCATTACCGATTTGTGGACACGGCGGGAATCCGCCGCAAGGGCAAGACAACGCTTGTGGCGGAAAAACTGAGCGTGGTAATGGCGCGTCGCGGGCTGGAGCGCGCGGATGTTGCGCTGCTGATCGTGGATGGTGAAATGGGCGTGACGCAGGGTGACGCCACGATTGCGAGCTACGCCGAGGAATCCGGACGCAGTGTCGTGATCGTGGTGAACAAGTGGGACCTGGCGATCCAGGCGGCTCAGGTTGCCGCGAACCGCGAAGGCACCTCCGCGCGAGGCAAGGCACGGCGCATCGCGGACCGCAAACCACCCACGGAAATCGTGGACAAAGGGGAGCTGCTTTCGGACTACGAAGAAATCATTCGCAAGAAGTTGAAATTCTTGAGTTACGCGCCGATTGTGTTTTTGTCCGCAAAAACCGGCGACCGCGCGGACAAGCTTTTTCCCTTGATCGACCAGGTAGCTGCCGCGCGGAAAAAACGAATTTCAACACCAGAGCTGAATCGCTGGCTCAAATCGATTGATTTGCAGCGCGGAACGCTGCCGAAATCGCGGCCGATCCGGATTTACTACATTACGCAAGCGAAAACTTCGCCACCGACCTTTCTAATGTTTACGAACCAGAAGCAGCCGCTGCATTTCGCTTACCAGCGCTTTCTGGAGAATCAATTGCGCGGGACGTTTGGATTTGTTGGTACGCCAGTACGCTGGGTACAGCGATTGCGCAAGCGCAACGAGCGATCGTCTGGCAGCGAGAACGACGAATAGCGAGTCCCTGTAGAAAAAAAATGCCTCCAGCCGGGCCGGGCCGGTACAACTGCGAAGAGCAACGGACGCAGAGAGAATCTACAGTTCTTGCTCACAACTTGTTAGAATCGGCTTCACTTTTGCTGAGGCGCGCTCAACCATGGCTAATAACGGCGCTGGTGCGCAAATTTCACTGGATCTGGAAAGCGGGCTCTACCGCATCGGCGAGGTCAGCCGAATGACGGGAGTGAAAGCGTTTGTGCTGCGCTATTGGGAAACGGAATTCCCGATGCTGGAGCCGGAGAAAGGCCCGAATGGGCGACGCTCTTACCGGCAGGAAGATGTTGAGCTAATTCGGAAAATCAAACGGCTGCTTTACGACGAAGGATTCACCATAGCGGGCGCCCGCAGACATTTGCGCGAAGGCGGAGGATCGGCTGAATCCGAAACGGGAGCGGCGATTCCGCCTGGCTATGGAGCAACGCAGCTTTTGAACCGCAAAATGCTGCTCGATATGCGTGATTCGCTGCGCGCTTTCTTGACCCTTCTCGAACGCCGGTGATAGCCTTACAAAGTACGTCGGGGCGTAGCGCAGTCTGGTAGCGCGCACGCTTGGGGTGCGTGAGGTCCCCGGTTCAAATCCGGGCGCCCCGACCAGCTTTCCTAAGGTACTGCCGTTGCCTACTCCGATAGATCTCCAATTACTCGAACCTTGGGCGGCCTTCAAAGATTCCGAGCTTGACCGGAGCCGTGCGAGAGGTCTTGCTGCTGAGCTTTTCACCAACTGGGAAGAGTGGGTGCGCCAAGCCATGCTTCCGGACGACGAGGACTACGCCTGGGCCAATGGCACACATTCTTCTCACGAATGACGATGGATATGGCGCGGAAGGGTTGCGCGCGCTGCAACAGGCGTTGGAAGACTTCGCTACGGTGAGCGTTGTAGCGCCTTTCGCGGAGCAGAGCGGGACGGCGCAATCGCTGACGCTGCGGCGGCCGATCGTGGTGCACCCGAAAAGTCCGCGGCACTGGGCGGTCGAGGGCACTCCCGCGGATGCAGTGATTGTGGCGTTGCACCGCTTGCTTCCGGAAAAACCGGACCTCGTGATCTCCGGCATCAATCACGGCGCGAATATGGGCGAGAACGTCTACTACTCTGGAACGGTGGGAGCGGCGCGCGAGGCGGCGTTGCATCATATTCCGGCGGTGGCGATATCGCTGTGTGCGCGGAAGAGCGAGCAGAATTTTGCGAACGCCGCGCGAATTGCGCGTTCGACGGCAGAATTGATTCTGAAAGAGGGGCTGCCCGACCAGGTTTTGCTGAATGTGAACGTGCCAGAGCCATGGACCGGCGAAGTGCGCTTCACGCGGCAATCGAAAAAAATTACGCGGAATCAGTTGACGGAAGGCAAAGATCCGAAGGGCCGCAGCTACTATTGGATTTTCGAGCAGAAAATCGATAAAGACATCGAGCCGGACACGGATTACGCGGCGGTGTTTGCGGGCGATGTGAGTGTGACTCCACTGCATCTTGATCCCACGGATACAGAATCGCTGACGAGCCTTTCGCATTGGGCCAGCCATCTGGGGCAGTTCAGTCGGAAGTCATAGGCGGTAAGTGCCAGGGATCGAATCGCAGCAGAAAAACGGAATTTTCGGTTCCAGTAGGTTCACGAAGAAACTCCAACGCAACCCAAGATGGCGACCTGAAGGTCGCCGCTACGAAAATCCTGAAGAGCACAAGCTGCGAACTGTTGCGCAATGAGAAGCACAGCTGAGAATGGTTGAATGCCGCTTGCGCCCCGGTGCGTTATTGGTGCGGCTTGCGATAGGATTGGCGGACGATGAAGGTGACGAAAACGTGCGACGTGGCGGTGGTTGGGGCGGGAGTGTTTGGCGCATGGATCGCGCTGCATCTTGCGAAGCGCGAGCAGCGAGTCCTGCTGCTCGATGCGTATGGTCCGGGACATTCGCGGTCGAGTTCGGGAGATGAATCGCGAATCATTCGCATGGGATATGGCGCGGATGAAATTTATACGCAGTGGTCGCAGCGCTCGCTGCTTCAGTGGAAGGAATTATTCGCAGCGAGTGGTAACCAAGAATTGTTTCAAAAGACGGGCGTGCTGTGGCTCGCGGAGAGCGGAAATCCTCAGTTGCGAGCGACTGCCGATGTGCTGGGGCGGAATCAAGTTGAATTCGAACAGTTGGATCGCGCTGCACTTGGGCATCGGTACCCGCAAATTAATTTGGAGGGAATTGCGACCGGAATTTACGAGCCAGAGAGCGGTGTGCTGATGGCGCGCCGCGCAGTTGCGGCAACGGCTGCGGAAGCCGTCCGGCTGGGAGTCGAAGTCAAATTAGCGGCCATCGCGGAGCCGCATGGAAGTGGAACAATTGAATACGTCACGAGCAGCGCTGGAGAAAAATTCGTGGCAAAGGAATTTGTGTTTGCTTGCGGAGCATGGCTGGCGAAACTTTTTCCAGAATTTCTGGAAGATCGGATTTTCCCGACGCGACAGACTGTATTTTATTTTGGCATTCCGGCCGGAGACGACCGGTTTTCTTCGCCAGCTTTGCCGACCTGGCTCATCAAGAACGACGAATGCTACGGAATGCCGGACCTCGAAAGCCGCGGGCTGAAAATTGCGATGGACCAGCATGGAGAGCGGATCGATCCGGACACGCAATCACGCGTGGTGACCTCGACTGAGGTGGAAGAGATCCGGCGGCTCGTCGCGTACCGATTCCCTGCCCTTGCACATGCGCCAATTGTTGAGACGCGAGTCTGCCAGTACGAAAACACCTGGAACGGCGACTTCTTGATCGACCGGCACCCTACGTTGAGCAACGTTTGGCTCGCGGGAGGCGGCTCCGGGCATGGATTCAAGCACGGTCCTGCCGTGGGCGAATACGTCACGCGTCAAATCTTGGACGACGCGGAGCCCGAGCCACGCCTCCTGCTGGCGAGCAAAGAAACTCTCCAGCACCGGACCGTATATTGAGGGCGCGAATCATTCCGATCGCTGACGATCAAGCTGACGAAACTAATTTCGCTGGCGTGCGTCTTTAGACAGTGACAAGGTGTGTGTGCCCGAAGTTCCTTTCTGCA
>Ga0137385_10002751_pt1 | contig 15099 bp, 17 predicted proteins | sample SagtaG_FD_104921 | JGI IMG/M metagenome (GOLD analysis project Ga0137385, IMG submission 104921) | Vadose zone soil microbial communities from Sagehorn Ranch, Mendocino, California, USA - Sage2_R_80_16 metaG | ecosystem: Environmental > Terrestrial > Soil > Vadose zone | place: USA: California...
AGATCGACGGTGGTCAGGTCGACCTGCAAGCCGGAAGCGATCAACGGCAGGATTGGCTGCGTGCAGTAGATGTTGGTGATCACCGCGCCGGCGATGACCGCCATCATGACGATTTTGGCGCGTGACGCGACTGCGTGGGTCTGGGGATTATTCGATGTATTTGGCAGGCCGTTCACGGCACTCTCCTTTTATTTCGATCTTCAGGGCATGTCCAGCAAGATGCCGTGGCACACAGTCTGCAGGCTACGCGCTTGCATTTATAAAGAGAATCTCCCAACATCGGGAATCATCCTTCCATTTTTTGATAGGGCCTTCCGATGAATCGGCTTGATTCCATGTCCATCCTTGTCGCTGTCGTTGACTCGGGCAGTTTGTCGGCCGCCGCGCGGCGCCTCGGCATGCCGTTGGCAACAGTGAGCCGCAAGGTCGGAGAACTGGAATCGCATCTGAAGACGCGTCTTATCCAACGCACGACGCGGCAGCTTTCATTGACGGAAGCGGGCGCCTCGTATGTGGCGGCGTGCCGGCGCATCCTCGATGAGATTGCAGAAGCCGAGCGCGCGGCGACGGGGGAATACGCGTCCCCCAAGGGCGAACTCGTGGTCACGGCGCCCGTCGTGTTCGGCCGCTTGCACGTCGTGCCCGTGGTTGCGGAATTTCTCGCGCACTATCCGGAAATCGACGTGAGCCTCGTGCTCACGGATCGTGTCGTGCATCTGATGGAGGAGCAAGCAGACGTCGCCATCCGCATTGGAGAACTGCCCGATAGCACGCTCATGGCGACGAGAGTGGGAACTGTGCGCCGGGTCGTCTGCGCGAGTCCCGCGTATCTGGCAACGCATGGTGAGCCCATCAAACCGCGCGATCTCGCGGCGCACGAGTGCATTACCTTCGAGGTGCTTGCATCCACGCGTGCCTGGGTGTTTGGGTCCGGCAAGTCAGAGGTGTCCGTGCCCGTTCGTTCACGGCTTGCAGTCAATACTGCGGAAGCGGCGATCGCGGCGGCGATGCTTGGCGTTGGACTGGTACGTGTGTTGTCTTATCAGGTCGCGGACGCGATTCGTGACAACGCACTGAATGTCGTGCTCGACACGTTCGAGTCGGCGCCGTTGCCCATCAGTCTCGTGCATAAAGGACAGACGCCTCTGCCGCTCAAGTTGCGTGCTTTTCTCGACTTCGTGGCGCCACGTCTACGGACCCGTACATCGCGCATACTCGAAGACGCCACGACAAAATGATTGCTGCCGCGATATGACAGTTGTGTCGCTTGCAGATTGAGCGTTCAAGTGTGCTTGGGAAACGGCTTGCTCCAGAACTTCGACGCGGCCAGGCCGAAACGCCAGGGCAACGCGATTGCCTTGGTAATGCCGATACGTGGCCCCGACACGATCGGTGCCGGTTCTTGCGGCGCTTCGACGTGAAAAGGCGCTTCCAGTAACGACATGCCGTTGTGCCGGTGTGTGATGCCAAGTGCCTGTCCAACGCGGCCCGGTCCGGAACAGAGCAGGCGGATCGGTTCGAGCCCGCGCCGCTGGCGCATCGTGTCCAGTCCGGTCAACGGTTCGATCGCGCGGATCAGTACCCCGGCGCCGTGACCTTCTTCTCGGCACACGAAATTGAGGCACCAATGAATGCCGTACGACCGGTACACGTAGACGTGTGCGGGTGGCCCGAAAAGTACGGTGTTGCGCGTCGTCGGCCCGCAGAAAGCATGCGACGCTGGTTCCTCGGGATCGTAAGCCTCCGTCTCGACGATACGGCCGCCTACGCCGTCCACCGTCAAGATCGCGCCAATCAGCCGCTGTGCCACCAGCGCCGCGGGCGCTGAAAAATCGATTGGTTCGACATTGGAGGAAGGGCGCAAGGTCACGATGGGTAATGATTCTGCTGCAAACATATGCAGCCACTCAGATCAATTCGCGGTAAAGACAGCTTGCTCATGTCATAGCTTGCCCGTTGAATGCGGCATCGCACGGACGGAGTATTCACTACCGGGACTGATGTTTAAAGACGTGAACGGAAAAGACAGGTTTCGCGTTGCTCAATAGTCTCACCCGATATGGTGCGCGGGCACACTTGAGAGTGCCGGCAGAAACGCCTTGAAGCGACGCGAGAGAGGCGCTCGTGCTACTCTCGTTTCATTCTACCTAACCGCATCGGGATAGCTGCGGTAGGTGCGCAAGCGCCCCGGGGCTCATCAAGGAACTCGACAAATGTCTCATCCTGCTCTTTCCAAGGGAGCCGTTGCCGTCATCACTGGTGGCGCGGCCGGTATCGGCCTGGCTGCGGCAAAACGGTTTGCCGAGCTCGGACTTCGTATCTGCATTGCAGACCGCGATGCCGATCGAATTGCGTATGCCGTGGAAGAAATCGCCAGGTTGAGCGCGAGCGGCGCGCGGGACGTCTTTGGACTCGAAACCGATGTCAGTGCCATTGACGATGTCCGCCGGCTGCACTCAGCCGTGGTCGAAAGATTTGGCGGCACCGACATCTTGATGAACAACGCCGGCGTTCAACCGGGCAGCGGTATGTTCGGCCCCACCGAGAACTGGATGCGCGTGCTGGGTGTGAATTTGTGGGGCCCAATCCACGGCACGCAGGTTTTCGTACCAGACATGATCGCGCGCGGTCGACCAGGGCTTGTCATCAATACGGGTTCAAAGCAAGGCATTACGACACCGCCTGGGGACCCGGCGTATAACGTGTCGAAAGCCGGATTGAAGGCGTTCACGGAGGCGCTCCAACACGAACTCCGTAACACCCCCGGGTGCAACATAAGCGCACATTTGCTCATTCCCGGCTTCGTGTTCACGGAGTTGACTCGCAAAAACCGGACGGAAAAACCCGCTGCGGCATGGACACCTGAGCAAACCGTCGAGTTCATGCTCGAGCGCCTCAGCGCTGGTGACTTCTACATCCTGTGTCCGGATAACGACGTGCCGCGCTCGCTCGACGAGCGCCGCATGTTATGGGCCATAGGGGATATCGTAGAAAACAGGCCTGCCTTGTCTCGTTGGCATCCGGATTACGCGGAGGCGTTCGAAGCGTTTATCGAACAGCCTCGCTAGTTGGAGCGGACTGCACGCGCTGTACATATTTGCCCGTCGCTCTGTCGCTCGTGGCTGCCGGGTCGTCATGCGTGCGGTTAAACCGTCTGGAACCTGCAATTGACGAGTCAAACGCCTACTACGTAAAACGTTTGTTGAACCGGTGCAATTGGCCAGTTTCCGCCATTCGCGACCGTCCGCTATCGAGCCGACATTGATGCGGGAAAACGATTCTGGCCAGGCTGCGGTTCGTGCACTAGCCTTTTGCATACAGAAGGCGCTTCACTTCCATAGTCCGCTCTTGTGCGGTGCTCGTCGAGCCTGGCGCCGGGCGCCACCGGCTCTGATTAGCGGTCGTCATTCGCGACGGCTGAACAGCCATTGAAGCGGCCCACGCCCAGGAAATGGAACCGGCAATGCGGTCACGCGCAGAGGCCGCACAGATCCAATATCACTATTTCAGGCGGGGAAGAGCGACCGATGTACAGAACAGCCGCTGGAGATACTGCTATGAACGGTAAAGCTCTCGTTACCAGCATATTGCTACTGGTTGGATTATTCTGCGCCGCGTCGCCTGCATTTTCTCAGGCATCTCCCCCGACGTCCGAGACAGCAAAGCAAACCGAAGCGTTGGTCGACAAAGCCGCGGCGTTGATCGGAAGTAAAGGCAAGGTCGCGTTTTCCGAGTTCAGAATCAAAGGCAGCGAGTGGTTCCACGGCGACACCTATCTGTTCGTTTACGATCTGAAGGAAAACGTCTTGTTGAATCCCGCCTTCCCAGCCCGTGAGGGGACCAACGTCAGCGGTCAGAAAGATACCAACGGCAAGCCGTTTCATGACGCGATGATCCAGACAGTCGAAACGAAGGGATCGGGCTGGGTTGACTACATGTTCCTGAGACCGGGGCAGAGTCAGCCATCGCACAAATGGACCTATGTGAAGGCAGTCAAGATCGACGGAGTGCCAGGCCTGGTGGGTTCGGGATTCTATTCGGAGTAGGTTCTGGCCTTCGTTGACTTTCAACGTGTCGCTGATGTACTGCGTCGGGCGGCTATGGCCAATTGCGTGGGGCAGCCGTCGGCCAAGGGGTGGTCGATGCTGTCGCTTCGAACGCCCTCTCGTTGGCTCAAGGCTGATCTTCACGGTTAGCGCCATCCCCATGGAACAGGCCGGGACGCGCCCGGCCTGTTGTCGTTGTCGTGTTGGTGTGCAAAGCGTTGCTTGAAGACTGCGGAGGCGCTGCGCCTTAGATCACGCTGCGTTGATGAGTCCAAGTTGTTGCAGCGCGGTCACGCCGTCGTCCAGCCCGATTTCTTCAACTATCTTGCCGTCCTTGAGCCGAAGCACGGTTGTGCCGGTAAAGTGCATTTTCCGACCGGTCGCAGCAGGCAACGATCCGATGAGGAAATCGCTGAATGCCGGACCGGTATGTGTGCCGCCACCCTCCCAGCGGCCAACTACATAGTCTCCTTCGGCGATGAGATCGGCGGCGCCCCAGAAGTTGAGGTCCGGGAAAGCTTCGCGGAATCCGGTCATGAATGCCTTGATGTCCTCGTGGCCACGCCGCGGTTCGTGCAGTGAGTATTGAAGAAGCATGTCGGGCGCGGCAAGTTCATCGACGATCTCGAGATTGCATGCCTTGCCCCAAAAATCGGTGAACCAGCGGCCCACGACGGCCTTGTTGTCATCTTCCTTTGACATGGTGATTCCTCATTGACTGAAGTTGGGAGAGAGAAACGCAATTGCTTCCCTCTGCCTGAACGATATTGGCGTAAGCAGTCGGCTGCCCCCCGTTTCTTGCTGCAACACTCGTTAAACCGACGCGCGGCTTATGGCGACGCGGTTCTTCACGCGTGTTGTTTCGACTGATGTGGATTACGCCGGAGTATGCAAGGACGACAAGCGGCATAGCAGTTCGCGTTACGCGTTACTTTGTGTTCACAGCAATCAGGCAGCAAGAATCGGGGTGTCTGCGCCGAGCCACTGCCATATCGTGTCCATGCGATCGCACAGCAGACGAGGTCGTCGGACGAAGAATGGTGCGCTCGAATCGCGTGTATCTTGCGGGCGCCCGGTCGTCAATTCGGTCATCGGCGTAGGGCTCGCCTGTCCTTCATTGACTGGAGTCCGATCATGTTGCCGTTTCTCTCGCTTCACGCGCTCGCAGCCCAACGCGGCGATAGACTGCGCCCTGAACTTAAAGCCTTGTTCGAACACCATGCCAGAATGGCGACTGGTCTCGCCGCTACCATCGAGCCTGTCGAAACAGAGTCGCTTTCCTAGGTGGCAGACGCCGTCGCCGACGTTCCTGTGACGGAGTGCGGGGCCGATGGGTCGTCGGCGAACATCTCAAGTTGTCGCGGAGGCAGACAGTAAGGCGAGCATTGAGCGACTCAAAGGGAGTCGCCTGCTGCCGGTCGCGGCCGCGCGAGTATCGGGTAGTCCGTGCCGTTCGCATGAGGCAGTGATCGGCCATGGCCGGTCATCGGATCGATTGAAAGGGCGGTCACTCGAATAGCTGCTTTATGTCGGCCGCGGTAGTTCGAGGCTCGATGGCCCAGTAGTTTGTCTCAACGTCGTACGGAAAATGAAGAACAGGAAGTGTGGCGGCACGCCCAGTCACCATGCAGGAATGCCTACACTGCCATGAACTCTTCTACCCCGAGGATGAGGAGATTCAAGTCCGGCTCGGGCAAAAGGACAGACCGGTCGACGTGACCGCGTATTCCAGTGCGCCCATCGCGTTCGACGATGAACGCGATGGACAGAGTGGTTTCGCGACACCGGCCAAGCGGATTGAAACGCTCTGACCTGACGTAGCACCTCTCAAACAAGCAAGGTTTCCTTGCCTGTTTTTCTTTTGATTAGCCCACGTGTGCAAGACCGCGTGTCGTGCGAACCTTGGGCGGCCGGTCGCGCAGCAGCAGGGGCATCAAACGCCGGTTGGCTGTCTGCGCCGCCCACTCGCAATACGCGGCGCTGCCGAGCACCCAGCCCTTGAGCGTCGACTCCATCAGGTTATTGACCTCGAGTTCGTCAAGGGGCTGTGCGCTCAAATCGCGGTAGGCCTGGTGGCGCTCGAGCGGCGTATTGCCGAGCGACCGGTAGAGCGGATGGTCCTTGATGAAGCTATCGACACGCAGCCCGATGTGATGCGTGTAGCTCGACCACCGGTAGTTTCCCGGCTCAGCCACAAGGCGGTTGCGCACCGGCGCATGATCGATGACCTGGCTCGTGAACAGAAAATACCGGTCGGGCTCAATTACTGTCGCACAGTAACCGCCACGCCACACCGTACCGCGGCGTCCGTGGCGGCGGTTGAAGGTCTCGACATAGCGGCGGCCGACCGCCTGCATCGCCATGGCCACGCTCGACTCGTATGAAGGCGTGACGAGGAACTGTACCGCGTCAGGCATGAGCACCCACGCATGGATTGCCAGATCGGCGACGCGCGCTGCGTCTGCCAGGCAGGCGAGGAAGTACAGGTAGTCTCCTTCGTCCAGGAAAGCGGGCCCCGTGAGCCCCTGCAAGATAACGTGCTGCGGTTGTTCTGGGACGTAGTGCCGTGCAAGCCGTGTCATGCTGAATTAACCGGAAATCCGATGTGAGAAAGCGATCCGACAGGTATCGGACGCGTGACGGTACGTAACAAATTCTATCGGGCCTGTGCGTGCGGTTACATCGCGAACAGGCCTTTTTTCTGGCCTCTTTTCGTTGATTTGCCGATCGCAACCGGCATCTCTTTTATGCCACCGCTGAATAGCGGCGCCGCGCTACACACCCCCACTGCATGCGCGCCATCTGGCACCAATACATCTGCGGCACGACGGTACAGCGGTTGATGCGTCCCTAGTTCTCCATTCGCATCCCACCTGAACCGGCAAAGCCGAGCATAATGACGTTCGCGAATTTGATCGGTAGGTATCCGAACGATAACGATCACCTCCAATCCGAGACCCTTCCAATGATGTGAATTCCCGGATTGGCAATGATCAGTCGTTCGCAAGTCGTCACCGAGACCACCCATTCGACGGTATTGACCTGCGCAGCCAACAGACGGTAGGATTGTTGACATGTCTAGTCACGCCAAACTCCTCGCTTTGCTGATCCGTGCATGTTGTCAGAACGTGCCGGGGGGAAGCTGCGTCTAGCGATCTAGCTATACGTTGAAGCAAACGCCTTCTGGCCGCCCGTTGCAAAACCGGCGGCCTTTCTGTTTTCTGGCCGTATGCCTTCGGGATGGAGAGACTCGATGCCGCTTGCGCTGTATGACACCTGGTCGCGTACCGTGCGCCCGTTCACGCCAATCCACGCCGGTCGGGTCGGCATGTATTGCTGCGGACCCACCGTCTATGACTATGCGCACATCGGGAATCTCAGAACCTACGTGTTCGAGGACATCCTGCGCCGCGTACTGATGCGTAACGGTTTAGAGGTCCGACACGTCGTCAATATCACTGACGTCGGCCATCTGACTTCTGATGCCGACGAAGGCGAAGACAAGATGGAGACAGGCAGCCAGCGAACCGGGCAATCAGCGTGGGCGATTGCTCGACGCTACACCGACGCCTTCGTCGCGGACTGGCACGCCCTCCACCTGCTGGAGCCGACGGTTTGGTGCCGTGCGACCGATCACATCACCGAACAGATCGCGTTCATTGGCGAGCTGGAACGAGCTGGCTACGTGTATCGGACGGGCGACGGTCTCTACTTCGACACCAGTAAGCAGGACAATTATGGCTATCTCGCGCGGCTAGACCGCGCAGGTTTGCACGCGGGGAAGCGGGTCGCGCTCGGCGCGAAGAAGAACGTCACCGACTTTGCCTTGTGGAAATTCAGTCCCCCCGAAGTCAGCCGGCAGATGGAATGGGAGACCCCGTGGGGTCGCGGCTTTCCCGGTTGGCATATCGAGTGCTCGGCCATGTCCGCGAAATACCTCGGCGCGTGGTTTGATATCCATTGCGGCGGCGAAGACCATATCGCCGTGCATCACAACAACGAAATTGCGCAGACGGAAGCGGCATACGGCACGCGGCTTGCGAATTTCTGGATGCACGGACACTTTCTGACGCTCGATACGAATACGAAGATGTCAAAGTCGAGCGGGGATTTCATTCGTCTTCAGACCTTGCAGAGTCGAAGCATCGATCCGCTCGCCTACCGTTATCTGTGCCTGACAGCCCATTACCGGAGCAATCTGCGCTTCAACTGGGCGTCTCTCGATGGCGCGCAGACGGCATTGAACCGGCTGCGCCATCTCTATTCGACCTGGCCGGACGCAGGTCATGTCCATCCGGAATTCGCCGCCCGCTTCGACGCCGAGGTGAACGAGGACCTGAATCTGCCGAGGGCGCTTGCCGTACTTTGGGAACTCACCAGGAGTAACCTGCCACCCGCGACTCTGAGAGCCACCGTGGACAGCTTTGATACTGTGCTTGGTCTCGGTTTGCACGAATGGAAACCTGTTGTGTCTGATATTCCGGAGGATATTCGCGTGTTACTCAGCGAACGCGAGCGGGCCAGATCTGGAAGGGATTGGGAAAGAGCCGATCACATACGGGCAGCGTTAAACGCGCGAGGCTGGAGAGTCGAGGACAGCAAAGAAGGTCAACGCCTGGTCGAAATCACTACGGACCAGACACATGTTGGGGGCGGTTAGTCACTGCATTGGCGGTGAACTGAATGCGTTCGTCATCCGTTTCCGGCAAAGGCGCGTCATTGCGTCCTGAGGTGCAGATCGTTGCTCAGGGATTGCACCCCCGGCACGCCGCGCGTCACGGCAAGCGCTTTCTGAATCTGTACTTCTGAATCCACGTAGCCTGACAACTGCACGACGCCTCGATACGTCGCGACGCTGATCGGTAACGATCTCAGCCCCGAGTCCGCGACGAGCGCCTGCTTCACCCGGGCGGCGAGTGCAGCGTCGTCAGTGGCGATCTGCCCCGGTGCGGTCACGGCCGGCGTCGCCGCCGACTGACAGCCGTTGATGAACACGGACGCGGACAACGCGAACGCCGTGACGATCAGCAACCGGCCTTTGCCGTATCGCGCGTTTCGCATGTCGGCTATGACTGCCTGATTCGTGCACGACGAACGTCGTGCGGGTTGGCTTCGCAGGTACACGTGTGCGCCCTCCTGAGTCCACCATGATAGTGCAGAGTGGCGGACTTTGACTGAGCCGACCCGGCCAGGTCTGTGCATGCCGGCGACAACCCGATCCGCGATGAGGCACTAGCTATAATGCAACAGCGACTCGTTACTATGTCCCGAATAGCCCGCGCGAGGCGGTACTGGGAGGTAATGCTTCATGGTCACGCCAACGCACGCCCCCCGCGTGCAGTCAACCGTGGCGCAGACATTCGGCCGTTTCTGCGCCGGCCTCGAATATGACGCGCTGCCACCCGTCGTGGTCGAGCGCGCCAAGCATTTCTTCATTGACTACATTGCCATCGCGCTGCACGGTTCCACTCTGGATTCGAGCCGACCAGTTCGCATGCTGCCTGCCGCACGGCCGATCCCCGGTGGCGCAACGCTGCACGGCCGGCCCGACCCGGTACACGCGGCCTGGGCCGCACTGGCCAACGGAATGGCCGCGCACAGCATGGAGCTGGACGACACATTTCTTCCGGGCTCAATCCATGGCGAGTCGTTGCGGGGATTGCCGGGTCATCCACGTGCGTTCGTTTTCTAGCAAAGGGAGAAATGATGGAATGCACTGAGATATACACCAGCGGCGACGGACACTCGCTATTCAGGCACATCAAGGCTTTTGAGGTTAGCCCAGTGTCTTTCAAGGGCATTACTGTGTCGCTGTCTTCGCCGCAAGCGTGCGAGAGCGTACTCCTGCACGAGTTCGACAGTGACTATTTCCTCGGTTGGCACAATCCACCGTCCAGGCAATATGTGGTTGTGCTCGCAGGGGAGCTCGAAATTGTTGTGGGAAGCAGTGACGCTGCGCAACGCTTCGCGGCGGGCGCCGTTTTCATTGCAGGTGATTTGCACGGTAAAGGCCATACGACGCGCGCGATCCAGGCAGGCCGCGCACTAGTCGTCAATTTGCGAGGATGAGGCTATGCTACTCAAGCGTGCTTTGGCTGTGGTGACAGGTGGCAGCAGTGGCATTGGCTTCGCAACTGCCGAACGATTCGTATCCGAGGGCGCGCGCGTGGTGATCAGCGGGCGTAATGCGGACAAACTAGCCCAGGCTGCGAAGAAACTCGGCGACAACGCTTTGGCTGTCGTCGCAGACGCCGCAAGCCCGAAAGACATGCAAAGGCTATACGAGAGCGCAGTTGGCCATTTTCAATGCGATGTAAACGTGGTGGTCGCGAATGCCGGCATTTCCCGGCAAACACCCGTGCGCGAGACGTCGTGGGAGCAATTCTCCGACGTGCTCAACGTCAATGTTGGCGCAGTCTACGCGACTGTACGCGAGTCGCTGCCGTTTCTCACTCGACCTGCATCGATCATCCTTGTTGCGTCGCTTGCGGCCAATCAGGGTACGAAGCATTTCTCCGCGTATTGTGCGTCGAAAGCAGCGGTGGTTTCGCTCGCCAAGAGCTTTGCCGCCGAGTTCGTCGAGCACGACATACGCGTCAACAGCATTTCACCCGGGGTTGCGGACACGCCGATCTTCGATACATTGGGAATATCCAACGCACAACTGCTGCAATGGTCGAATGTCATTCCGATGAAGCGGCCTGCTAAGCCCGATGAAATTGCTGCAGCCATCCTCTTTCTTGCGTCGGATGCATCGCGGTATATGACGGGCGCCGATCTGGCAGTAGACGGGGGGATGTCAGGGATCAGCCCATTTTGATGGTGCATTGAAGCGACAAACGCGAAGCGGCGCGCGACGGTACAAACCAAAAATCGCTGTAAGCCTTACTGGGTAATCCTTTCAGGCTTGCTCGGAAGAATCATATGGCGATACAGCATGCTTCAACGCGGTCAAAGACTCGACGTGGACTGCGGCATGAACTCGGACCACGGAAATAGAAGTTGAGTCGTTGGGCACGCAAGGAAGTGGCCACGTACCCTCCAAATACGCGATACGGGAAGCGACATATACTTTCGCCACTTGCTCAAGCACCAGACGAGAGGCGACCATGTTGCAAATGTCCCGCCGTCAGTTTCTGAAGGTGACGGCGAGCACGCTGGCCGGATCGAGTTTGGCCCTGATGGGCTTCTCGCCGGAACCCGCGCTCGCCGAAGTCCGACAGTACAAACTGGCTCGTACTACCGAAACGCGCAACACGTGTCCTTATTGCTCCGTCGGCTGCGGCATCCTGATGTACGGCCTCGGCGACGGCGCGAAGAACGCGACTGCCAGCATCATTCACATTGAAGGCGACCCGGACCACCCGGTCAATCGCGGCACGTTGTGCCCGAAAGGGGCGAGCCTGATCGACTTCATTCATAGCCCGAGCCGTCTGAAGTATCCCGAGTATCGTGCGGCAGGTTCCGATCAGTGGCAACGCATCTCGTGGGACGACGCGCTCGACCGCATCGCGAAGTTGATGAAGGAAGACCGCGACGCGAACTTCATCGAGAAGACGGAAGACGGCAAAACGGTCAACCGTTGGCTGACCACGGGCATGTTGGCGGCGTCGGCGGCCAGCAACGAGGTCGGCTATCTGACGCACAAGGCCATCCGCAGCATGGGGATGCTTGCGTTCGACAACCAGGCGCGTGTCTGACACGGCCCGACGGTGGCAGGTCTTGCCCCGACGTTTGGCCGTGGAGCGATGACGAACCATTGGGTCGACATCAAGAACGCGGACGTGATTCTGGTGATGGGCGGCAATGCGGCCGAGGCGCACCCGTGCGGTTTCAAATGGGTGACCGAGGCGAAGGCGCACAACAAGGCGAAGCTGATGGTCGTCGATCCGCGCTTTACGCGTACGGCTTCCATCGCGGACTTCTATGCGCCGATCCGCACGGGCACCGACATCGCGTTTCTTGGCGGCGTGATCAACTATCTGCTGACCAATGACAAGATCCAGCACGAGTACGTGAAGAATTACACGGACTTTGCGTTCATTGTCCGTGAAGACTTTACGTTCAACGACGGCATCTTCTCCGGCTACGACGCGAACGCGCACAAGTACCCAGACAAAACGACGTGGGACTACGAGCGCGGCGACGACGGTTACGCAAAAGTCGATATGACGCTGCAGCATCCGCGTTGCGTGTACAACCTGCTCAAACAGCACTACTCGCGCTACACGCCCGAGATGGTCGAAAAGACCTGCGGCACGCCGAAGGACAAATTCCTGCACGTCTGCGAGACACTCGCGACTACCTCAACACCGGGCCGTGCTGGCACTATTCTTTACGCGCTCGGCTGGACGCAACACTCTGTCGGCGCGCAGATGATCCGCACGGGCGCGATGGTGCAACTGCTGCTGGGCAATATCGGCATCGCGGGCGGCGGAATGAACGCACTGCGTGGCCACTCGAACATCCAGGGCTTGACCGATCTCGGACTGCTGTCGAACTCGCTGCCCGGCTATATGACGTTGCCGACCGAGCCGGAGCAGGATTTCGACGGCTACATCAAGAAGCGCGCAGCGCAACCGCTACGGCCGAACCAGCTGAGCTATTACAGGAACTACCGCGCGTTTTTCGTCAGCATGATGAAGTCGTGGTGGGGCGCTGCCGCGACGGCCGATAACAACTGGGGCTACGACTACCTGCCGAAGCTCGACAAGCCGTACGACCTGATGCAGATGATCGAGCTGATGAATCAGGGCAAGGTCAATGGCTATATCTGCCAGGGCTTCAATCCGCTCGCGGCCGCGCCGAACAAGGCGAAGACGTCGGCGGGTCTCGCGAGGCTGAAGTGGCTCGTCATCATGGACCCGCTCGCGACGGAAACCTCGGAGTTCTGGAAGAACTACGGCGAATACAACGACGTCGATGCGTCGAAGATCCAGACGGAAGTGTTCCGGCTGCCGACCAACTGCTTCGCGGAGGAACGCGGTTCGCTCGTCAGTTCGAGCCGCGTGCTGCAATGGCACTGGCAAGGCGCACAACCGCCCGATGAAGCGCGCAGCGATCTGGAAATCATGTCTGGTCTATTTCTGCGCATGCGCAAGGCGTATGTGGAGCAGGGCGGCAAGTATCCCGATCCGATCGTGAAGCTCGACTGGCCCTACGCGGACCCCGACAGCCCGACGCCCGACGAGATCGCAATGGAGTACAACGGCCGCGCACTCGCCGACATCACGGACCCGAAAGATGCATCCAGAGTATTGGTCAAGAAGGGCGATCAGCTGGCCGGCTTTGCGCAGCTGAAGGACGACGGCACGACGGCAAGTGGCTGCTGGATCTTCTGCGGCGCGTGGACCCAGAACGGCAACCAGATGGGCCGGCGCGACAACAGCGACCCGACGGGCATCGGCCAGACGCTCGGCTGGGCGTGGGCGTGGCCTGCGAACCGGCGCGTGCTGTACAACCGCGCATCGTGCGATGTGAACGGCAAGCCGTTCGACCCGAAGCGCAAGCTGATCGCGTGGAACGGCACGAGCTGGAGCGGGCCCGACATCCCCGACTACAAGATCGACGAGGCGCCCGAAAACGGCATGGGACCGTTCATCATGAACCCGGAAGGCGTCGCGCGTTTCTTCGCGCGCGACGGCATGAACGAAGGGCCTTTCCCCGAGCACTACGAGCCGTTCGAAACGCCGCTCGGCTACAACACGTTCCATCCGAACAATCCGCTGGCGACGAATAACCCGGCTGCGCGTGTGTTCCCGGACGACCGCAAGGCGTTCGGCAAGGCGGCCGATTTCCCGCATACGGCGACTACCTATCGTCTGACGGAACACTTCCATTTCTGGACCAAGCATGCGCGCCTGAACGCGATCATCCAGCCGCAGCAGTTCGTGGAGATCGGCGAAGACCTCGCGAAGCAGGTCGGCGTGGTGGCGGGCGACCGCGTGAAGGTGTCGAGCAATCGTGGGTACATCATCGCCGTGGCTGTCGTCACGAAGCGGATCAAACCGTTGATGATCGACGGCAAGAAGGTGCAGACGGTCGGCATTCCGTTGCATTGGGGTTTCAAGGGGCTCACGAAGCCGGGCTATATCACCAACACGTTGACGCCTGTCGTGGCCGACGCGAATTCGCAGACACCGGAATTCAAGTCGTTCCTCGTGAAGGTCGAGAAGTCATAGGGGAGGCGTCATGGCATTTCAATCGCTCGATATCAGACGTCTTTCCGCCACGACCGTGCAGCCGACGTCGGTGCGCGAGCCTGTCACCGGAGAAGTCGCGAAGCTGATCGACGTAACCAAGTGCATCGGCTGCAAGGCGTGCCAGACAGCGTGCATGGAGTGGAACGACCTGCGCGACGAGGTCGGCATCACGACGGGCGTCTACGACAACCCGCGCGATCTCACCGAGCATTCATGGACGGTGATGCGCTTCACCGAGTACGAGAATCCGAAAGGGGATCTCGAATGGCTGATCCGCAAGGACGGCTGCATGCACTGCGAAGATCCCGGCTGCCTGAAGGCGTGTCCGTCACCGGGCGCGATCGTGCAGTACACGAACGGCATCGTGGATTTCCACGAGGAGAACTGCATCGGCTGCGGCTACTGCATTGCGGGCTGCCCGTTCAATATTCCGCGGCTGTCGAAAGCGGATCATCGCGTATACAAGTGCACGCTCTGCTCGGACCGCGTCGGCGTCGGCCAGGAACCGGCGTGCGTCAAAACCTGTCCGACGGGCGCGATCGTGTTCGGCACCAAGGTCGACATGATCCAGCACGCCGAAGAGCGCATTACCGATCTGAAGGAGCGCGGCTTCGAACACGCGGGACTGTACAACCCGGCGGGCGTGGGCGGCACGCACGTGATGTACGTGCTGCATCACGCGGACCAGCCTTCGCTCTACCACGGCTTGCCTGACGATCCGCACATCAGCCCGTTCGTGAAGCTGTGGAAAGGCCTTGCGAAGCCGCTCGGCGTCGCGGCGATCGCGCTGACGGCGCTGGCGGGCTTCTTCCACTACACGCGCATCGGTCCGAACGAGCTCAGCGAAGAAG
>Ga0137385_10002752_pt1 | contig 15098 bp, 13 predicted proteins | sample SagtaG_FD_104921 | JGI IMG/M metagenome (GOLD analysis project Ga0137385, IMG submission 104921) | Vadose zone soil microbial communities from Sagehorn Ranch, Mendocino, California, USA - Sage2_R_80_16 metaG | ecosystem: Environmental > Terrestrial > Soil > Vadose zone | place: USA: California...
AAGTTGGTGCACGGCAACGTCGTCGGCGACCCCACCGAGGGCGCCCTGCTGGTGCTGGGCCACAAGGCCGGCCTTGACGTCGACGCCACACGGGAGGAGCTGCCTCGGCTGGCGACGCTGCCGTTCGACCCGGCCTACAAGCTGATGGCCACCTTTCACTCGACCACCGACGCGACCGGACGGCCGGTGGTGCGCTGTTTCGTGAAAGGGGCGGCGCCCGCCGTACTGTTCCGTGCCGCCACCGCGTTGTCCAGCGGCACGCCCATTCCGTGGGACGCCCGGCTCGCCGATCAGGCACACGCCGAGGTGGCACGGATGGAGCGCGGTGGCCGCCGGGTGATGGCGGCCGCCGTCCGTGACGTGGACCCGGCGACATTCGACCCGGCAGGCGATCTGCTCCACCACATCACCGGCCTGCGGGTCACCAGTCTGGTCGCGATGGTCGATCCGCCACGTGCGGAGTCCACAGCGGCCGTAGCCGCGGCCAAGGCGGCACACATCCGGGTCCGGATGGTCACCGGGGACGACGTGCTCACCGGTGCCGCCATCGCACAGCAGGTCGGCATCGAAGGAGAAGCCATACTGGGCGCCGACTTCGCGGCGCTGTCGGATACGGAACGCTTGGCCTGCATCGACGACATCGGCGTCGTCGGCCGGGTTGCCCCGGAACACAAGGTGCTGCTCGCCGAGACGCTGAAACGCCAGGGCGATGTCGTCGCGATGACCGGCGACGGCGTCAACGACGCGCCGGCCATCAAGGCCGCCGACATCGGGATCGCGATGGGCAGCGGCACCGAGGTGGCCAAGAATGCCGGCCGGATGGTGCTGTCCGACGACAACTTCGCCACGATCGTCTTCGCGATCGAACAGGGCCGAAAGATTTACGATAATCTCAGCAAGTACATCAGGTTCGTGCTGATCCTGCTGGTGGTGTTCGTGCTGACGTTCCTCGGCGCCGCCGTATTCGACATCGCGGGCGGGTCGCCGTTCAGCCCGGGACAGGAACTGTGGATCCACTTCGGCGTCAATGCCGCCTTCGGTTTCGCGCTCGGCTTCGACGCGGCCACCCCCGGACTGATGGCACGTCGGCCACGGCCACGCGGCGAATCCGTGCTGACCACGAGCGTGCTGGTCACGGTGGGACTGGCCGGGTTGGCCATCGCCATCGGACTGTTGTCCCTGATCCAGTTGGGTCGCTACCACTTCGGCGACGCCGCCGTCGGCAACTCCATCGCCTTCACGTCGTTCGCGCTGTGCCTGATCGTGGCCGCAGTGGAGTGTCGCAGTGCGACGGAAAGCGTGCTGACCACGGCGACCTTCGACAGCAAGCAGATGAACCGGGTGCTGCTGGGCGAGTTCGTGCTCGCGGTGCTCGTCACCCAGATGGACGCGTTCCAACACCTGCTAGGCACGGTTCGAATCACGTTGCCGCAGTTCGCATGGGCGCTCGTACCGGCGGTCGCGTTGTTGGCGCTATGGGAACTCGGCAAGCTCATCGCGCGACGGTCGTTCATTCATAGAATCTGAGTTCATCCGCCCCGGATGAGACAACGGGACGGGTTGGGTGAACAATCTCCCGCGAAGGTCCCCGACGGCCGCTCACCCGACTGATCCCTCACGATGGGCGGGTGGTATCGAGATGCATGTGGAGACTGTCACCCCGTGCGGGGTGACAGATAATCGTGATCCCCTACTGAATGCAAAACTGCGGTCAACCGCGATCCGATCCCGGTTGACCGTCCGCCAACGGCTGTTCGACCTGCTCGACAAAAGCACCGATGGGCCGCTGACCATCGTCAATGGCCCGGCCGGCATGGGTAAGACCGCCCTGGTGAGTACGTGGATCGATGCCGCGCCCGGCCTCGTTTCCTGGCTGAGTCTGGAAGCCGGTGACGAGCGGCCGGAGGTGTTCTGGACATACGTCGTCGCCTGCCTGACGCTCGACGACGCCGAATCGAAGGCCGGCCACCGACCGGATCCACCGGAATCGCTGGACAGCGACTGCGTGGCCAAACTGTGCGAGTACCTGACCGCCAGGGCGCAGCCGTCGGTACTCGTGCTGGACAACACCGAACTGATCGGCCCAGGCGAGGTGGCGGACGGACTCGACTTCCTGATCCGGCACGCCGGTCCGCATCTGCGCGTGCTCTCGCTCGGTCGCGGCACACCCGCGTTGCCGCTGCACCGATACCGACTCGCCGGATGGGTCACCGAGATCGGGCCCGCGGACCTCGCGTTCACGACGTCGGAAGCCGGTGCGTTGCTGGCCGCGCACGGCGTGGCCCTGCCGGCCAGCAGCGTCCGACTGCTCACCGAGCGGACCGAGGGCTGGGCGGCGGGCCTGCGGCTGGCCGCCCTCGCATTGCATGGCCGCTCGGCTGGCGAGGCCGAGCGGATCGTGCACGGGTTCAGTGGCGAGCGACCGGACATCGCCGAGTACCTCATCGCCGAGGTGCTCGACCACCAGCCGGCCGACCTACACGAGTTCCTGCTGACCAGCAGCGTGGCGGACGAGCTGTCCCCGGAACTGGCCGCCGCGCTGTCCGGGCGCGGCGATTCCGCGCAGGTGCTGCGGTCCCTCGCCAACGCCCAGGCATTCGTCACCGAGTCCGACACCGGCCGATACCGCTATCACCCGCTGTTCCGCGACATGCTCCGGACACGGATCCGGCACGACCTGGCCGACCGCGTCCCGCAACTACATCGGGACGCGGCCCACCTGCTTCTTGGCGACGGACAGCCGATCGCGGCGGCCCGGCAGGCGGCGCTGGCAGGCGACTGGGCGCACGCGTCATCCCTGGTCGTGGAACATCTGGTGATCGGTCGGCTCATGGTCGGCAACGACAAGGCCCGGCTGGGTGAGGTGTTCGAGCGCATGCCGGTCGAGACGGACGGCGCCGCGCCGTCGGTCGTCCGGGCGGCCCTTGCCATCGCGGCGAACCAGGAACGGGACGGTGCCTATCACCTGTCCCGTGCCAACGCCCGGGACGCGGGCGGCTCGCTGGCCATCTGTCTGGCCATCGCGACGTTGCGCGCCGTCGTCGCATCAGCGGGCCTTCAGGTCGACCGCACCGTCTCGGCGGCGGCAACAGCGGCCGGGCTGTCCGCCAAGTTGGCCGATGCCGGCCGACCGGTGCCGCCGGACCTGCTCGCGACCGTGCTGACCGCCAAAGGAGCGATGCTGCTCTGGTCCGGTCAGCTCAACGGTTCCGAAGACTCGCTCACCGAGGCACTGCGGGCCGCGGAGGCGGCCGGCCTGCACCAGATGCGGATCCAGATCCTCGGCGAGATCGCCCTGCTCAACGCGATCCACGGCCGCCTACGCCGAGCCTCCCGGTCGGCCAACTCCGCCAGTCAGCTCGCCGACCAACTCGGGCTGGCCGACAAGGACCGACCGGCCGTCGTCGACGCGGCGTTCGCCTGGATCCACACCGAGCGCTGGGACGTCGACGCGGCGCGAAGACACCTACGCTCGGTCAACGCGCGCGACGATCCGCTCGCCATGGCCGTGCTGACCGCCGTCCGGGATCGGCGTGGTCCCGGCGCGGGCCCGTTGTCGGCGTCGACCTCACCCGACGTGCCACGGCCACCGTGGCTGACCTATGGCGGCACCGGCGCCGACCTGACCGTCGCCGAACCGACGATGCCGACCCTGGCCGGACGTGTCGACAGCTGGTTGCGCACCGCGACCGAACAGCTGGATCTGGGCCGCTCCGAACTCGCCACCAAATCGCTGGATCGGGCACTGACGCTCGCGGCACCGGAGAACCTGCGCCGCCCGATCGTCCAGGCACCACTCCGGTTGCGTCGACTGATCCGGCAGAACCCCGAATTGACCCGCCGGCACGGCTGGCTGGGCCCCGATGCCACCGGGATACCGAGTGACGACCGATCGACCCCGACGCTCGTCGAGCCGCTCACCAATCGGGAGCGCGAGGTACTCCACCATCTGGCCGCACTGCTGTCCACCGAAGAGATCGCACAGGCGATGTTCGTGTCGGTCAACACGGTAAAGACCCATATTCGCGGAGTGTTGCGCAAACTGTCCGCGGCACGCCGCAACGACGCTATCCGACGGGCCAGGGAAATAGGCCTGTTGTAGTCCGGCCGACAACCGGGTGAGTGCCGGCTCGACCATCCGGGTGATATTCCGCGGACGAGTGTGGGCTCAGTGGACTACCGAGCTTGATCTCTGTGGCACGACTTCGGTATTTGTATCACATCGGGCACGAGCCGCCACAATCACGGCAATCGGCGGCGAAGCCCGGACAACCGTTTCGCATGTCGAGCCAAGGCGTGCGATCCCTTCGTCCTGCGCCCAACAGGCGGCCGTCTGGTCCCCGCGGCCGGGTACGAGTTCCGGAGGTGATGCCCCCTATCCACACGTAGAGTCATCACAACTGGATCAGGCCGGGAACGGTGGCCCGTCGGGGACCGCGTTCACTCGACTGATTCGCCAGCTGTGGCCGGGCCGGATCGCCCCCAATCCGTCCCGGCCATGGCCGGTGTCACCAACCATGGCAGTCTACTTCGGACATGAATTCTCTCATCCGCCGGTGGTGAGGTGTGCCGAACCCCAACCGCGAAGAATGGGACGGCCGATCGCGGAAGGGAGTGGGCATGACGGGTTCCACGGAACGCGCGGACGACCGAGCGATCAACGTCCGGAAACTGTGGTCCGGTGGCGGCGTGGTCGCGATCGTCGCCGGGCTCGTCGCGATCGTCGGCATTCTCATCGCACGTGGACTGGTCGGCGTGGCGATACTGGCTCCCCAGGGCGACGGCGTCTGGGGCAACGCCAACACGGCGACGTACGCGCTGCTGTCGGCCGCGGGCGCGCTGGTCGCGACCGGCCTGGTGCACGTACTGTTGCTGGCCACGCCGCGGCCGACCCGGTTCTTCGCGTGGATCATGTTGCTGCTCACGCTGATCGCCGTGGTGCTGCCGTTGACACTGATCGCCGACCTGGACGACCGTCTCGGCACGGCGGCGCTGAACCTGGTGATCGGCCTGGTGATCACGGCGCTGGTGAACGGCGTCGCGCGCACCGTGCGCACACCCCGGCTCGACGCATGAGGGACCTGCGGCGATCGTCCACAATGGCCAATGGTGCACCCGCCGCGCACGCGCGACGTCTGCCCAGGGCGCTCGTCCTGCTCGGCGGCACGGCGGCGACGGTCGTGGTGCTGGCGGGATGTTCGTTCGCCGCATGGCTGATCGGCCCGCTGTTCCTGGCGATGGTGATCGTGATCGTGATCAATCCGATCCCACACTGGTTACGCCGGCACCACGTGCCGTCCTGGCTCGCCACGACGCTGCTCGTCGTGCTGGTGTACGCGGTGATCGCGTCGCTGGTCGGCATCCTGGTCGTGTCCGTCGCACAGCTGGCCACGCTGTTGTCGCACTACGCCGACCAAGCCGACGGCATCATCACGCAGGCGAGCGCCCAGCTTCGCCGCTGGGGTGTCACGCCGGACCAGGCGCACACCGTGGCGAGCGGACTGGATCTGCGGCACCTCGCGCGGTTCGTCGGCGCACTGCTCGGCTCGATCGCGGGCATCGGCACCAGCGTGGTGTTCCTCCTGTCGCTGCTGCTGTTCCTCAGCGTGGACGCCGCCACCGTGGACATCCGGCGGGCCGGCCTGGCCGTGGGCCGACCGAAACTCGGCGACGCGCTGCGGGCTTTCGGCCGCGGCCCCCGCCGCTACGGGCTCGTCACCACGGTCTTTGGGTTGATCGTGGCCGTGCTCGACACGATCGGGCTGGTCGCGCTGGGTGTGTCGCTGCCGGTGCTGTGGGGCGTGCTGGCGTTCATGACGAACTACATCCCCAACATCGGCTTCGTGCTGGGCCTGCTGCCGCCGGCCGTACTCGGGACATTGCAGGGCGGATGGCAGGTGGGGCTGGCCGTCATCGTCCTGTACGGCCTGTTGAACTTCGTGGTGCAGTCGCTGATCCAGCCGAGGTTCGTTGGCAACGCGGTCGGCCTGTCGACGACCGCGACGTTCGTGTCGCTGGTGTTGTGGAGCTGGATACTGGGTCCGCTCGGCGCGATCCTGGCCGTCCCGCTGACATTGTTGGCCAAGGCACTGCTGGTCGACTCCGACCCGCGCGCCGCATGGGTCACCGCACTGGTGGGCAGCATGCCAGGGACCGCGGCCCGACACCGAACTCATCCGACCGGAATGACGCTCAACCGGGGTGGCATCGCCACCATTGCCAGTCGTGACCGCACCAGGCCCAGAAAAGGAGCCAAGAATCCACCATGGCCAGGAAAACCATGATCCAACTCTGCGACGACCTGGACGGCAGCACCCATGAGTCCGTGCAGACGGTCGACTTCAGCCTGGACGGCGTCCGCTACGAGATCGACCTGAAGCCCGACAACGCCCACACGCTGCGCACCTGCCTGACCGAGTACATCAACTCCGCCCGCCCAGCCGCCGGCCGGCCGGCAAGCCGATCCGTCCACGACCGGGAACAGAGCCAGAGAATCCGACAATGGGCAATAGCCAATGATTGGGAAATATCCCACCGCGGCCGAATCCCGGTCGACATCGTCGCGGCCTACGAACAAGCCACCACGTTCAACGGCAAGCGCAGGCAACGAAGAAGGTGACCGCCACCGGGTGTCGAGGGCCATGTTGCCCTCGACACTCATGACCGGTGCCAGTCGTAGACGACCGATGTGCGCAACAGGACGTCCTGAATGGACCGTCGGTGCGAGCTGAACACCACCCACAGCACGCCGAGCAGGAACACCGTGCACAGCACGGCTCGCGCGAGCGCGAGTCCCAGGTGTGGCAGGCGGCCGTGGCGGTCGAGCACCCGCAGGCCGAGCACGTGGTCACCGTAGGTACGGCCGGTCGTGATCCAACTGACGGTGAGGTAGCCGACCAGCAGGATGCCCCCACCGATGACCACAAGTGGATGCGGCACCACCGGTGGCCGGAACGCGGGCGGGTTGATCGCGAACAGCAGCGCGGCCCAGCCGACGTAGACCGTGACCATCATGGCGAACAGGACACCGAGGTCGATGCAGCCGGCGAGGCCACGGCTGACGATGCCGGCCGCCCGGCCATGGTAGGCCCGTGCATCCTTTGGCACAAAAGGAATACGGGCGGGCCGGTCACCGCTCATCCGGCGCCACCGGAAGAACCGGCCCGGCAGTGGCGCGTCCCGGGCGCAGGACCCGGTGGATCCAGGTGGACACCGACTCGTCGGCCGCGATGCTGCGCAGTCGGACGTCCCGCACGGTGTCGGACGCCATCGATCCGGTGGACTCGCGGATGATCTCCGGCAGGTCGATGTCGATCACCACCTGGCGGACGATGCCGACGAAGTCCACCCGCCCGACGACCGCATCGACGTCCAACTGCCTGGCGATGCGGTCCAGGTCGACCCGCTCGACCACCAGGTCGGTGAGATCGAGTTGATCGAGCACGGCGGCCACGGCCCCACGCACCGTGGCACGCGTCAGCCCGGACAGTTCCGCAGCGATCCGGCGGCGGTGCCGGCGCAGTTCAACCAGCGCCCGCACGCCGAACCCCAGGAACGCCACCGCAACGTCGGTGGCGTTCGGGATCGGATCCGGCCGCGCTGGCATGACCGAATGATCGACGGCGCCCGGCCGCCTGTGCTCATCCCCGGCAGGTGAGAAGCCCATCGACCCATCCCCGCCGCATGAGGTAGGGCGCACTCGCGCGCCGCACCATGGTGGTGTGAACGACGTCGCCGAACGACCCGCCCCGACAGCGCGGGCGATCGTGTTCCCGCTGGCGCTCGGCCAGTTCATCTGCACGTACGCCGGCTCCAGCCTGAACGTTGCCATCAGCCCGATCGCGCATGACCTGCACACCACCGTGTTCGGCATCCAGGCCGTCATCACGCTGTTCACCCTCACCATGGCGGCGTTGATGATTCCGGGTAGCAAGCTGACGGACATCTGGGGCCGCAAGACGTGCTTCGTCGCCGGCCTCGCGATCTACGGCGTCGGCGCGTTGCTGTCCGCGCTCACCCCAGGGCTCGGGCTGATGATCGTGGGCAACTCCCTGCTGGAAGGTATCGGTTCCGCACTGCTGATCCCGCCGATCTACATTCTGATCACCCTGCTGTTTCCCGACATCAAGACGCGTGCCCGGTACTTCGGCGTGATCAGCGGTGCCGGGGGCCTCGGTGCGGCGGTAGGACCATTGATCGGTGGTCTGCTGACGAGCTACATCACGTGGCGCGCCTCGTTCCTGTTGCAGGTACTGGTCGTGCTGTGGATCGCCGTCCTGACGCGCCGACTTGTCGACCCGGCCCGGCCGCAACCGCGACCACGGTTCGACGTCCTCGGCGCGATCCTGTCCGCGGCCGGCCTGTTCTTCGTGGTGCTCGGTGTCCTGATGACCGGCACCTACGGCTGGTTCGTCGCCCGCAAGGATTTCTCGATCGGCGGGACGGTCGTGATTCACGTCGGCGGTGTTTCGCCCGTGTGGCTGGTCATCGGATTGGGAGTGGTGATCCTGGCCGGGTTTCTGATCCACATCCACCGACGGGGGAAGGCCGGCAAGGACCCGCTGGTCGCCATCGGACTGTTCCGCAACCGGACCTCGGACCTCGGCCTGATCACCCAGAACCTCCAGTGGCTCGTCCTGCAGGGCGCGTTCTTCGTGATCGCCGTCTTCCTCCAGGAGGTACGCCACTACGACGCCATCGAAACGGGCCTGATGCTGCTGCCCGCCACGATCGGCATCCTCGTGGCCTCGGCGGCGGCGGAACGGATGGCCGGCCGGCACTCCCAGCGGCGGCTCATCCGTGGCGGCTTCGGCATCACGACGGTCGGCATCGCCCTGCTGCTCGCGCTGGCCCGCTCGGATTCCGGCGTCCTCAGCTTCGTTCCCGGCCTGCTCCTACTCGGTATCGGAATCGGAATCATGCTCACCGCATCGGTGAACCTTGTTCAGTCCAGTTCCCCAGAGGCGGTCCAGGGCGACATCTCAGGCGTGTCCCGCAGCGTGTCAAACCTCGGATCGTCACTGGGCACCGCCTTGGTCGGTTCACTCCTGGTCAGCGCGGCCAGTCCGGCCGGGCAGGCGTTCGCGCTCACGCTCGGAGTACTCGGCGTCGTCGCACTACTCGGCCTGCTCACGGCGATCGTCATCCCCCGTGATCGGCGGCAGCCTGCTCGGCGGTAACGCCGGTCGTATCGGCAGATCGATCATCTCGACATTCTGCTCGACAACCTCGCGGGTCGTAATGGGAGACGCCGAGGGTTGCCGGGGCGAGTCGTCCGGCAACTCGTTGCCAGGGTGCCGGACGACTCGGGTGAGGCGGTGCTAGCCTCGGCCTTTCGTGCGATGTTGAGTTGATCTAGTTCTGGGGTTTGGTGATCTTGCTGAGGTGTGCTGCGGAATGGGCACGACAGTGTCGCCGACCGCCATGATGTCGGCCGCTCCGATTCTTGCGGGTCGTCGGGACAGGAATCCGGGTCAGGTGAACGCGGCGCGGATCCTCAGCCAGGCATCAGCGATCACCTCAGCGTATTTCCAGGTCCGGTCGATACGGACATGGACCTGTCGGGCGCTTCGGGTGAGGCGGGCGGCGACGTGCAACACGAGGTTACGGAAGGTCCCGATCTCGGCGTGAGCCAGCACCGGCGTGCCGGTGAAACCCAGGAGTTTGGCCCAGCACACCAGATCCGTGGCGGTCAGGAGCGTTTCCAGCCAGGCGACGTTCTCCTCCCACCCACGACAGGGCAGATTACGTAAACCGGTGTTCTTGGCCTCCCGGATCCGGTCTTCCACCCGGGCGTGCTGGCGGTGGTTGAGTTCCCGACCCGCGGTCTGACCCGGGGCGTGACGACAGATCCAGCGATGTCGTGAGACGCGTCGGCGTTCGCTGTGCCGTCCTGCTGTCCGGCACGATGCACTCAGCCCGACCTCACGATTCGTCACCATGCCCTTGTTCGTCAAGAATCCCGACGGATCACGGGGCATGGCACGTAGGCAATGTACCGGCGCCGAACGCCTCGCCGCCGGGGACGGATGGGTAGACTCCGGGCTGGTGTTCACCGAACCCGACGGCGCGCCGCTGCACCCAGCCGATGTGACCGACCACTTCCAGTTCCTCGCCCGCCGGGCCGGACTGCCGCCGATCCGGCTGCACGACCTGCGCCACGGCGCGGCGACCATGGCGAGACGGCGTTGATCATCCCGCGTTCCTCGTCGAGAACTCTCGGGCTCTCCTCGGGCTGGCATGGGACCACTGTGGACAGTCAAGATGATCAGACAAGATCACCAGAAACTACAAAACCGCAGGTCAACAACAATGTTGATCTGCGGTGTGAAAGTGCGCCGCCAGGGACTCGAACCCCGAACCCGCTGGTTAAGAGTCGACAGTTTAACATATCAAGTGGTGACAAATAATGCCGACGAATGCTACTTCGCCACTTCAGTCACACTGTACCGTGTCAGATTATGCCGACTTCTCTCGCATGACGCCGGTCTTCTCGGGCTCTGCTCGGGCGCGTACATGCCGGCATCTGTCACATCGTCCGGTTGGTCGTCATCGTGGGTGTGGTGGAGGTGAAGCTGCTCCGGTCCCGTGCCACAGGATCGTTGGAGCACCCGTGTGATGAACTGTCGGTGTGAGTCCAAAGAGTCGTGGCCGGCCGGCGGGCCGAGGAAAGGCGAGATCCAAGCAGCAGCGCACAACGGTGGCGGCGCGGGAGTTGCACCCGGCCGAACAGGCACTGCGGGACGCTCGCCGTGTCGCCGGCCGTCTGGAGAACGTGCTGGATGCCGAGCGGTGGATCAGTGAGTGGCTCGGGCGGGCGTGGCTGGACGCGCCGCTGGGTCAACGGGAGCCGGAGCACCTGCTGTGCCTGGGTATTGTCGGGCGCGCGTGCACACCAAGCCCAGCGCGCATGGCGCGGTTGTGGTGGCGGCGTTGCGTCGGGTGATGCCGGGGGCGGAGCACGCGATGCTGACGGGGACACTGGAGATTCTGGCGGAGACGCAGCCGTTGCCGGCGTGGATCGATGCTCCGGCGTGGACACCGGTCACGGCGTGGCGGGCGGTGGACGTATGGAACTCCGAGCGGGTGTTGTTCGTCGAGTACAACGGGCCGGTGCCGCACACACTGATGGCTCAGATCGGCACTGTTGGGGGCACGCTCGTCGACACATTGGGTGTGTTGTATCCGGGTGCGGCGGCAACGTGGGCCGAGCGTCGTGAACCGGGACTGGTGCCGATGCCGTTGACCGAGTTGCCGGTCGACGAGGGGCTGGCGGAGTTGGCCGACGCACTACGGACGACGGACAGGACGTGGCCCAGACAGGACGACGCGGACTACGTCGCGGTGCAGGCCCTGGCATGGTCGCGCTGCCGCGCGCACCTGCCGTCGTTGGCGGACTCGGCCGGGGAGCCGATGGCCGACGAGCAGCGCCGAGAACTGGTGGCGGAGTTCCTCGCGGCCGACGGGCCGGCCGAGGACGTGGCCGGTAGTGAGGTGAACCGGTCGTTGACGGAACTGTTCCTAGACTACGGCCAGGGCTATCTCACTGCTGGTCCGTTGTGCTGGAGTCCAGGCACGGCGATGCTGTTCCTCACCGACTGGCTGCCGCGCAAGGCTGTGCTGTCCGCCGAGCAACGTGCCGGACTGCCTGAGGCACTGCGCCGGTGGGTGCGGTTCGCGTTGGATCGCCGCGGCGTCCCGGCGGAGTGGATCACACCGGTGGTCGCGGCCGTCGACGAATGGCTGCCCGAGTTCGAGGACTCGTTTGACGAATCATCCGATTGGGGACCGGCCAAGCAGATCGCCGCCGAGTTGGCCAACCGTGGTATCGACATGACCGACCGTGAGCAGGTGCGCCAGGCGGTCGCGAGACTCAACGCCGAACGGTTGGCGCGCTCCCTGCTCGACGAATGAGCCGCGACAGGATGCGAACGGGCGCGTCGTTGCGTACGCGCGTCGCCGAGTCGCTACCCTCGGCGCGACTGCTCGCGTGATGTGCTGGAGGCTTGCTCGGATGCTGGTTCTGCACGGGTTCTGGTCTGTTGACAGGGGACTGTGTGTCTGGGCGGAGGATTCCGAGCGGACGGTGAAGAGCCCCAGCCAGGCGGTACGCACGGCGCGGCCGCATCCGTTCGCCGCACCGGCCGGCGTGCTGGCCACAGTTCATGCTGGTAAGCCTGGTGAAGCGACGTTGTTGTTGCCGTCGCTGCGTACCGCCCCGGTCGACTCGCCGGAACTGGTCCGGATCGTCCCGCGCCCGTCGGCTCGGTCGGCGCTCGCGCTGTTACCGTGGACGGTTCCGGTGGTCGCCCTGAATGCTGGCTCGGCGTTGGCCGCAGTTGGGCGGGATGGTTGGGGAAAGGCACTGTCCGAGTCGGCCGCGGATGTTCGTTACGGCGCCTCGCTGGACTACCTCCGCGAACTCAGTATGTTCGCGCGCGAACTCGCCCTGCGCGGTCGGGTGTTGCCCACGGTTACCCAAGACGACCTGGGCGCTGTGGCCGGGTGGCGACCGGTGCTGCAAGGACGCGATGTGATCGCACTGCACGCACTGGTGACCGCGATGCCTCCCGTCTGCCGGGCCGTGCCTGGCAGCGCCGATCCACCCGAACTGGCCAGCGCCGCACTGCGGGCGCTGGTCGACGCCGCCATGCGCGAGGCGCTGTCCGGCGGCGTGGAACTCGTGCCACCCAGACGCGGCCGCCGCCCTCAACAACTGCCGGCGGTGGAGGCATGGCTGGTCGCCCTGTCGGCCCCCGATGGCAGGTTCGACGCGGACGACGGAGACCTCACTGTGCTTGCGGAGGGGCTTCGGCCCTGGGCGGATGTCGGCACCGGGCGTAGTGCCCCAGCGCGGGCGACATTCCGGCTCGTCGACGCCAGTACCGACGTCGACACCGAGCCCGAGGATGACGTCGATCGCCGGTGGCGGTTGGAGTTCCTGTTGCAGTCCACCGACGACCTGAGTCTCCTTGTACCCGCCGCCCAGGCATGGACCGACAACGGAAGCCTCGATCGATGGCTGGCTCGGCCACAGGAACTGCTGCTGGCCGAGTTGGGGCGGGCCAGCCGGATCTACCCGCAACTGGGTCCTGGCCTGCGGCAGGCCCGCCCATCCGGGCTCGATCTGGACGCCGAGGGTGCGTACCACTTCCTGTCTGTCGCCGCCCCCGCGCTGGACGAGGCCGGGTTCGGGGTGCTGCTGCCGTCTTGGTGGGACCAGCGCGGCAAGCTGGGACTGCGGCTGTCGGCGCACACACCGGTCGACGGTGTGGTGGCGAAGAAGACCAAGTTCGGTCGGGACGAGTTGATGGACTTCCGCTGGCAGCTCGCGATCGGTGACGATGTACTCACCGACGATGAGATCGCCGCGCTCGCCGAGACCAAAGCTCCACTCATCCGATTGCGCGGCCAGTGGGTGGCGGTCGACCCCGAGCAGCTACAGCGTGGCCTGGCGTTCCTGGAGCGCACCCCGACCGGGCGGAAGACCGCCGCCGAAATACTCGCGTTGGCCGCCAGCCATCCCGACGACGTGGACACCCCGTTGCCGCTGACCGGTGTCCGGGCCGACGGCTGGCTGGGTGACCTGCTCGACGGTACCGTCGCCCAGTCGTTGCGGGATGTGCCGACCCCGGCGGGGTTCGGCACCGAGTTGCGGCCCTACCAGCAGCGGGGCCTGTCCTGGCTGACTTTTCTGTCCTCGCTCGGGCTCGGCGCGTGTCTCGCCGATGACATGGGGCTCGGCAAGACAGTGCAGTTGCTGGCTGTGGAATCCGCGTACCGGGCAGCGCACCCGGACGCCGGTGCGACGCTGCTGCTGTGCCCGATGTCGCTGGTCGGCAACTGGCAGCGGGAGGCCGCGAAGTTCGCTCCCGATCTGACGGTGTACGCCCACCACGGGCAGGAGCGCCTGCACGGTGCGGCGCTGGACGAGCGGGTGATCCAGGCCGATCTGGTCGTCACCACCTACGCCACGGCGACCCGCGACATCGACGAACTCGCCGACTACCAGTGGTACCGAGTCGTGCTCGACGAGGCTCAGGCGATCAAGAACAGCCTGTCGCGATCGGCGAAGGCCGCGAAGCGGCTGGATGCCGAGCACCGGGTCGCGCTGACCGGAACACCGGTGGAGAACCGGCTGGCCGAACTGTGGTCCATCATGGACTTCCTCAATCCCGGCATGCTCGGTTCGTCGGAGCTGTTCCGTACCCGGTACGCGATCCCGGTGGAACGCCATGGCCTGACCGAACCGGCCGAGCGGCTGCGGGCCGTCACCCGACCGTATCTGCTGCGCAGGCTCAAGACCGACCCCGCGATCATCGACGACCTGCCGGACAAGATCGAGATCAAGCAGTACTGTCAGCTCACCACAGAGCAGGCCTCCCTGTACCAGTCCGTTGTGGACGACATGATGGAGAAGATCGAGAACTCCGAGGGAATCGAGCGGAGAGGCAACGTACTGGCCGCGATGGCCAAGCTCAAACAGGTGTGCAACCACCCGGCCCAACTGCTACACGACCGGTCCGCGGTCGGCAGGCGCTCGGGCAAGGTGATCCGTTTGGAGGAGATCCTGGAGGAAATCCTCGCCGAGGGCGACAAGGTGCTGTGTTTCACCCAGTTCACCGCGTTCGCCGAATTGCTGCTGCCGCATCTGTCGGCCCGGTTCGGCGTCGATATCGCCTACCTACACGGCGGCACCCCGAAGAAACGCCGGGACGAGATGGTGGCTGGCTTCCAGTCGACCGATGGTCCGCCTATTTTCCTGCTGTCGCTGAAGGCGGGCGGCACCGGCCTGAACCTCACTGCCGCGAATCATGTGATTCACCTTGACCGGTGGTGGAATCCGGCGGTGGAGAACCAGGCCACGGACCGCGCTTTTCGTATCGGCCAGAAGCGCAATGTTCCGGTGCGCAAGTGCCTCTGTACCGGCACCCTCGAAGCGAAGATCGACGACATGATCGAGGCCAAGAAGGCAGTGGCCGACTTGGTGATCAGTGACGGTGAGGGATGGCTGACCGAACTGTCCACTCGCGACCTGCACACAGTGTTCGCACTGTGGGAAGGGGCAGTCGGTGAGTCGTGACTGGTATCCGCCGCAA
>Ga0137385_10002755_pt1 | contig 15094 bp, 16 predicted proteins | sample SagtaG_FD_104921 | JGI IMG/M metagenome (GOLD analysis project Ga0137385, IMG submission 104921) | Vadose zone soil microbial communities from Sagehorn Ranch, Mendocino, California, USA - Sage2_R_80_16 metaG | ecosystem: Environmental > Terrestrial > Soil > Vadose zone | place: USA: California...
CGCCGCAAACAGCCCGAAATGAGCGGGGCTTTAGCCACTGAGGGATGCTTTTCGACAAATCAACTCCTCTTCGAGCCGTGTATAAATGACGTTGTTTCCGGCGACCTACAGTAGCCATTCGGGCCCGTGGGCAACCGCGAATTCTGATGGAACCTAAAGGAGGTCTCCATGTATTGCAGCGGATGTGGTCAGGCTTTGGCGGCAGGGCAGATTGCGTGTTCCCGGTGCGGGCGTCCCACCGCAGCATCGGTCCCCCCCATTCCCGGCATCCAGTTCGAATTGGATAGCTATGCCGGTAAAGTTAGGGCCCTGAGCATCGTGTGGTTCATCTACGCCGGTCTGTCACTACTCGTCGGCCTTCTCGGATTGGCATTTGCTGGCGCCGCCATGTCCGGCCGCTTCGGCCCGTTCATGCACAATCCCTGGATGGGAGGACCCTTCCGCCATGAGTGGTTTGGCCCGGCCTTTCTCCGCTTCGCTTGGGCCTTCGTCGTGGTCCGTGCCGGATTGGCAATGATCGCCGCATGGGGACTGATGGAGCGCACCCAATGGGGCCGCGTCGTGGCGATCGTGGTCGCCTTCTTCAGTATCCTCAAGTTTCCCTTTGGCACCGCCCTCGCCATCTGGACCCTGGTCACCCTGCTGGGCTACCGCAACTCCACCCTCTACGAGCAGCTTCCTTAGCGCCGATTATTGAGAGGAATTGCCACGCAGCTCTGACCCTGTTATCGAGCCCAGCCCAACCCGCAGTGTCGCTTTCCCCCACGGAAAGGATTGGACACCCGAAACCCCGCCTGCCGAACATCTGCATAGCTCCGTTGAGACCACGACCACGATCGAAGTAAGACTTTAGTAACCAAAACCGAGTGACCTATATCACTGACACCGATCCAAAAAAGCGGGAAGATGGGTTCAAGCAAACACCCAGGTAACTGCTTTCGCACACAGGAGTCACTCCTCGCGGTGTTGCAGATCTTTTTCCCTCGGAGAATGACCCGTGGCCAGTCACGTCCTCAATCATACAAATATCCGCATATACCCAAATCCTATCCCGATCGATGGTTACCTGGGCCGGGCTTATGCAACGCGCGCCGCTGCTGGCCGCAAAGTTCTCGGCAATATCTATGCCAGCCGGGCAGTTGTCGACCGTTCCGACAAAGGAAATATTCCTGCGAACCGTGCCTCAGCTGAGTCGGCACGCGTTCCGCACACTCCAATCGCGCCTTCGAAGGCCGACGCCGAAAAGAAAGAGCACCGCTCCGAGCGCGCTCGCTACATCCGCCTCATGATCATCATCGAAGCCGCAACAGCTCTCTGCCTCTATGGAATCTGGCAACTCTGGCACATGATTCACTAATGCATTTTCGGAAATGGTGTAGACCAAAAACCAACAATTCTGTTAGCCGCGACCATCAGGGAGCGGCGGCTTGCAATAAAGCATAAAAGACCATGGTATTTCCGAAAATGCCGTAGCCCGATGCACTCTCAGGCTACCGGCGTTCGACGCTTGAATCTGAGAGTGCGATTCCTGTTCCATGCGCTGAACCACCCATTCTCTTCCCGCCGGCTCAAGCAATTGTCTAAAGACGCTTTGACATCGCCATCCCGCGAAATCTGCCTGCTCAGATTCCGCGGGATGCACACTCGCGCATGTCGCGCACCAGCGCGTCCACACGGCCCAGATTCGTATCCCACGCAAACATGAAGCGCGCCGCACCCCCGATAAACGTATAGAACTTCCACCCTCGCGCCCGCAGTTGCTCAAAGAAGTGCTCCGGCGCAGACACGAACACCGAGTTGGCATCGACTGGCGAAATGATCTCGATATTCTGGATACCCGCGATCTGCTTCGCAAAGTAGCTTGCGCAATCGTTTGCATGGCGCGCATTGCTCAGCCACGCGCCGCTCTCCAGCAGCCCCACCCACGGGGCGGCGAGAAAGCGCATCTTAGACGCGAGTTGCCCCGCCTGCTTGCACCGATAATCGAAATCGGTGGCGATCTGGTGGTCGAAAAACAGCACAGCCTCCCCCACCGCCATGCCGTTCTTCGTGCCTCCAAAGCAGAGCACGTCCACGCCGCTCTTCCATGTCATCTCGGCAGGTGACAGTCCCAGGCGCGCGCAGGCGTTGGCAAATCGCGCTCCATCCATGTGCAGAGAAAGCCCATGCGACTTGCTTGCCGCAGCAACAGCGCGCAGCTCTTCCGGCGAATACACACTACCCGTCTCGGTCGACTGTGTAATGGTCACAACGCGCGGCTTGGGAAAGTGAATATCCTGCCGCTTGGTAGCGAGTTCGTGAATGGAATCGGGAGTCAGTTTTCCATTTACTGAGGGTGCCACCAGCAACTTCGATCCGTTGGAGAAGAACTCCGGCGCACCGCATTCATCTGTTTCAACATGCGACGTTTCACAGCAGATCACGCCATGATACGACTGGCACAGCGAAGCCAGCGCCAGTGAATTAGCCGCGGTGCCATTGAACACAAAAAACACATCGCAATCGATTTCGAACAGCTGGCGAAAAGCATCCGCGGCACGATCCGTCCACGGGTCTTCGCCGTACGAGGAGGCATATCCGCGATTGGCTTCATCCATCGCGGCCCAGGCCTCCGGGCATATGCCGGCGTAGTTATCGCTTGCAAATTGCTGAGTGAGTTGTTCAGCTTCCACTACTTTGGGGTAAGTCGCGTCTGCCATATCTCTTTCGATCATACCGCCGGCCCGCTATGCGCAAGCCCGCATCGCGGGAAGCGGCGATGAGCAGGCTGTATAGAGATTTGTCGCTTGTCTCGCCAAGGGGAAGCGCATCTCTGGCCGTTGCCGCCATAAACACAGGGATCTTGCATCGCTGCGTTCAGTACACAACAGCTGCCGCTACTGCAGCCTCAGACCGCCTTCGTAAACTTGCGATCTTCAATCACAATCCGGTTGCTGCAGGCGTGGCAGTAGAACCCCTGGGGATGATCGATCACGCTGCTCATCTTCGTGCCGCACCACGGACACTTTCCCTGCAACGTTCCTATTCCGATCATTGGTCCCAGCAGCGGCGCAAGCGCAGCCACAAAGATCATCGGAATCCCCGCAATCGCGCCCAGGCCGGTCAGGCACAACATGGTTCCGACGATGATGAGAATGGGCACGGCGACCACTCCAATCAGCAACCCGCCAAATGCGCCCTGAACCGGTGCCCGTTCTGCCGCATGCGCTGCAGGATGGGTATGGACTTCATGCGCGATGGTGGTTCCGCAATTGGGGCAGAAATTCCAGGGCGAAGTAATCTGCGTTCCGCATTTCGAGCATTGGGCGTTCATATACATGTGCTCCTTAAACGGCAAGCACTATAGCGCCGCTTCTACGCGAGATAAGTGATCTGCGACACCTGGATAGATATCGCATCTCTCATGAACGACTTACACCTATATTCGAATGTCTGGATGGCGAAGCCCGATGCTGAATCTTTGTAACAGGGCACGACTTTACAGCTTGCGGAAAAACTTATCATGCATGTCGCACTGTAACAGGACATGACTTCAGTCATGCCGCAAAAACCCCTTGAAATCAGCGGGGCTTTACAGGCTGCGGAAAAACTCTGGTTTTGTAACAGGGCACGACTTCCGTCGTGCCGTAAGTGACTGAAAATAAGTGGGCTTTAGCCCCTGAGGGATGCTTTTCAGCCCCGAATATGAGTTTTCCGCAGCCTGTTTAGCCCCTGCCCTGCGCTCTTTTCCGATTAAGCCCGAAAAAACGTCCCTTTTTCCGCAAGCTCTTCAGTCGTGCCCTGACCCAAGGCCACATGCATCAATAAGTTGTTTCGGAACCTGTACGGCCCACGCAACGGCTGAGATCGTGCCCTGAAACCGTGCGACATGCAGAATGAGTCGTTCAGGAAGTGCTAAGCCGTCTCTTGTGCCAGGCGCGCTGGGATCGGGGCTCCCTGGAGCGTGACAAAGCGCTGCGGCGCGCAACAAGCCTTGCCGAGGCGCGCAAGATCCAGTTGCATCTCCGGGTCTGCCTGAAATGAGGCGAGTGTCGCATCGAGAATGGCATTGGCGCCCGCATCGATGGGACGCGCGATGCTGTAGTGCATCCATTTGCCTTCGCGGCGCGCGTTGACGATGCCGGCGTTGCGCAGGTAGGCGAGGTGCCTCGATATCTTCGGCTGGCCCTGCTTGAGTATTTCAACGAAGTAGCACACGCATACCTCGCGACCATTCATCAGGTTCAGCAGCCTGAGGCGCGTGCGGTCGGCGAGAGCGGCAAACAGACGAGCGAGGTCATAGGATTTTTGCGTTCGGCCCATGCCTGAATAATATACGCCTTGACGGATGTGAGATAGCGAGGATATATTCGTTTTGACGTATACGAAGGAGAAAGACCCATGTCAACTACCGACCGAGTAAAGGAAGAAGTAAAGCAGAAATATGGGAGCGCTGCCCGCTCTGTTTCAGACTCGGGTAATTTTCAAGCCTGTTGCGATCCGGGTCTGCGTTGCTGCGATCCGATCACAACAAATCTCTACAGTGCCGACGAAAAAGGGCTGATCCCGGAGAAGGCAATACTGGCCTCACTGGGATGCGGTAATCCGACCGCGCTGATTGAGTTGAAGGCAGGCGAAGTGGTGCTCGATCTGGGCTCGGGCGGCGGCATCGATGTGCTGCTGTCGGCGAGCCGCGTGGGCCCCACGGGCAAGGCTTACGGCCTCGACATGACCGACGATATGCTCGCATTGGCGCGCGAAAATCAGCGCCAGGCCGGCGTCGAGAATGTCGAATTTCTGAAGGGCGAGATCGAGCATATTCCGCTGCCTGACAAGTCAGTTGATGTTGTCATTTCAAATTGCGTGATCAATCTCTCGGCGGATAAAGACCGCGTCTTGCGCGAAGCGTTTCGCGTGCTCAAGCCCGGCGGGCGTTTCGCGGTGTCGGACGTGGTGGTGCGCGGAGAAGTTCCCGAGGCGGTTCGCCAGAGCATGATGCTGTGGGTAGGCTGCATTGCCGGGGCGCTGGAGGAGCAGGACTACAGCGCGCGCCTGGTAGCGGCCGGCTTTGCGCAAGTGGAGATGGAGCCGACCCGGATCTACAACGTGGAAGACGCGCGGCATTTTCTCACCGAGGCGGGGATCGACGTGGACGCGATCGCCTCGCAGGTGAATGGCAAGTTCATGAGCGCGTTTATTCGCGGGACCAAACCACAGGCTGAATGCTGCCAGCCCGGTTGCTGCTCTCCGGTAGCCATCACCGCGAAAGGCTGAGAGATGGCGAAGCCCTACAACGTGTTGTTCCTTTGCACCGGCAACTCCGCCCGCTCGATCATGGCTGAAGCGATTCTCAACCACAGGAGGCGGGGCGCATTCACCGCGTATAGTGCGGGCAGCCATCCGTCTGGAGCTCCGCGGCCTGAAGCGCTGAAGCAGATCGAGTCTGCCGGAATGTCGAAGCAGGGTTTGCGCAGCAAGTCGTGGGACGAATTTGCGGAGACGGGTGCGCCGACCCTGGATTTTATTTTCACCGTGTGTGACAGCGCTGCGAACGAGACGTGCCCATATTGGCCTGGGCATCCGATGACCGCGCATTGGGGCATTCCGGATCCTGCGGCTGTCAAAGGCACACCGGAAGAGATCGAGCGCACGTATCGCGATGCCTTTGTGGTGCTCGAGCGCCGGATAGGCCTGTTTCTTTCGCTGCCTATTTCCACTCTGCAGCAACTCGCCATTCAGCGCGAAATCGAAAAAATTGGCCGCTCATGAGGATGACCGATGAAAGCAACTAGCCGTCTCTCTTTTCTGGATCGCTATCTGACCGGCTGGATCTTCGGGGCAATGGCGGTGGGTGTGGTGCTGGGCTGGCTGCTGCCGGGAGTTGTGCCTTTTCTGAATCAGTTCAGCATCGGCACAACTTCCATTCCTATTGCCGTGGGGCTCATCGTGATGATGTATCCGCCCTTTACGAAGGTGCGGTACGAAGAATTGCATGAGGTGTACCGCAACAAAAAGGTGCTCGGTCTTTCGCTGGTTCAGAACTGGGTGATCGGACCGATCCTGATGTTTGTTCTGGCGATTGTTTTTCTGCGCGGATACCCGGAGTATATGGCGGGGCTCATCATGATTGGCCTGGCGCGCTGCATCGCCATGGTCATTGTGTGGAACGAACTGGCGAAGGGGGACACCGACTATGCGGCTGGACTGGTGGCCTTCAACTCTCTGTTTCAGGTGTTCTTTTATTCGCTGTACGCCTGGGTATTTATCACAATTTTGCCTGCGAAACTCGGGCTTCAGGGAGCGGTTGTCCACGTCTCGATCGGAGAAATCGCTAAAAGCGTTTTCATCTACCTGGGCATTCCATTCATCGCTGGGTTCGTGACGCGGACGGTGCTGGTTCGTGCGAAGGGGCGCGCTTGGTACGACCGCAGCTTTGTTCCGCGAGTGAGCCCACTGACGCTTACCGCGCTGCTGTTCACAATCGTTGTGATGTTCTCGCTGAAGGGTGCATTCATCGTCCGGCTGCCGTTCGATGTGTTGCGGATCGCGGTACCGCTGCTGATCTATTTTGTGGTGATGTTTCTGGTCTCGTTTTATATGGGCCGGAAGCTGGGCGCGGACTACTCGAAGACCACGACGCTGGCATTCACGGCCGCCTCAAACAACTTTGAACTGGCGATTGCGGTGGCGGTTTCTATCTTTGGCATCAACTCAGGGGCAGCGTTCGCGGCTGTGATCGGGCCTCTGGTGGAGGTACCGGTGATGATTGGTCTGGTGAATGTCGCGCTATTTTTCCAGCGTCAATATTTTCCCCATCCCCACGCGGCAGATGTTGAGCCGGTCTGCGCGCCGGCGACACACATTGGGCGATAGACGCCCCGTGTTTTTTCGCCGAACCGGGGTTGCAGGCTTTTGCTGAGGAGATCGTCGATTTCGGTGGAATTCCGATTGAAGATCGGGTTACACTCTAAAAACCCGCCGCTCCCGGCCACGGAGGTCACCATGTTCATGCCTGTCGCCGTACGAATTACCCGCTGAACATTGCCTCGGGCCTCTTGTTCGCAATAGCCGCCATTACCGGCTCTCCCGAGGATTTCTGCCATCGGGTTCCTGTCCTGCTCAATTTGATTTGATCGCAGCGTGACCCCATTGCTTGTGCCGTGCCTTTACGGCATTTTCGGAAACACTGTCGTCTTTCCCGCTTTATTGGAAGCCGCCGCTCCCCTGACGGTCGCCGCTATCAGAATTGTGGTTTTTGGTCTACACCACTTCCGAAAATGCGTTGGCCCGGCATCGTGGAGTTCCTAATGTCTGTTCTTGAACCGATTACGGCGCAGCCGGCAGACGGCAGCGAGCGAAGCTTATGGTCCTCAGTGCGTGAAGCCCTGCGCGGCTCGCACCAGGACTACACCACCGGCAGCCTCAATCGATCGATTCTCCTGCTTGCCATTCCGATGGTGCTGGAGATGGTGCTGGAATCGCTGTTTGCCGTCGTCGATGTGTTCTGGGTGGGCCGGCTGGGAGCCAATGCCGTGGCCACGGTGGGACTGACCGAGTCGATGCTGGCGCTGGTCTTTGCCATCGGGCTGGGGCTGGCGATGTCGACCACTGCGATGGTGGCGCGGCGCATCGGCGAGAAAGATCCGGAAGACGCGGCCATCGCCGGAGTGCAGGCGATTGTGCTGGGGCTGGCCGTCTCGCTGGCGCTGGGGATTCCTGCGGGAATTTATGCGCCGCAGTTGCTGCGCTGGATGGGCGCTTCGCCGGCCATTGTGGCCAGCGGATCGGGCTATGCGCGCGTGGCCCTTGGAGGCTGCGGCGCCATTATCATGCTGTTCCTCAACAACGCGATCTTTCGCGGCGCGGGTGATGCCGCGATTGCGATGAGGCTGCTGTGGGTGTCGAACATCATCAACCTGGTTCTGGATCCGTGCCTGATCTTCGGTATCGGGCCGTTTCCGCACATGGGTGTGACGGGCGCAGCGGTGGCTACCTTCACCGGGCGCAGCATCGGTGTGCTGTACCAGTTTTACCGGCTGATGCGGGGCACGGAGCGGATCAGGGTACTGGTGCGGCACGTGCGCCTGAATGTCGGTGTGATGGTGCGGCTGCTGAGGGTTTCGCTAACGGGAATGCTGCAGCTCGCGATTGCGAATGCGAGCTGGATCTTGCTGGTGCGGATTGTGTCGGCGTTTGGCGCCGCGTCGGTGGCCGGATACACGGTGGCCATTCGCATCGTGGTGTTTTTCATTCTGCCGTCGTGGGGATTGAGCAATGCCGCGGCGACCCTGGTGGGGCAGAACCTGGGGGCGAAGAGGCCCGATCGCGCCGAACAGGCGGTGTGGCGGACGGGCTTCTACAACATGCTGTTTCTGGGTACCATCGGGATCTTCTTCATCGTGTTTGCGACGCCCATCGTGAAGCTTTTTGTGGACGACGCAGCGGTGGTGCCGATCGCTGCCGTGGCGCTGCGAACGTTCAGTTGCGGGAATGTCGCGTATGCGTATGGGATGGTGATGCTGCAGGCGTTTAACGGCGCGGGGGACACGCTGACGCCGACCATCGTGAATTTCTTTGGATTCTGGGTGCTGGAGCTTCCGCTGGCATGGGCCCTGGCGGTGTGGTTTGGTATGCGGGCACAAGGGGCGTTTCTGTCCCTGGTGGTGGCCGAGTGCGCCATGGCCGCCGCGGGGATTGTGCTGTTCAAGCGCGGGAGATGGAAGCGGCAGAAGATTTGAAGAGAAATCGGTTTTGTCGGACGAGTCGCATTCGGAGGGATATTCGGACGACTAGGACTCTTCCTCTGGAAGTTCCTCATCGATCTCAATAGCTGTCGAAAGGAAACTACGCAGAAGTTCCGACGTGTAGAGTGCGGATCTCCCGTCATCAAAAGTGACGACCAAGACATCATTCACCCGCTCTGCATCGATAATGCGCGGTGTGCTGCCCACACGCCATTCTTAATTATTTCTGTGGAGCTGTCCGTTCTTTATGTAACAGAAGGTATGCAGGTTTTCACGGTGGAGTAGCGTGTCTGAGGAGAAAAGCCATGTCGAGGCGGGGCTTCGGCATGGTTTTTCAGCAACCTTCGGGAACCTTACTCCCCGCTCGAACATCTGAGAGAATGATGCTAGTGAGTCGAACGAGACATTCTGCCTTGCGGCGGGTGAGGGTGCCGGCTTTTTTGTCGGGGCTTGCGGTCGCCGTGTTAGTGATGCTGTGCCTTGCGGGGACTCAGACGCCGGCGCATGCGCAGGCAAACCCCACGTCCGCGACGAATCCGTTTTATGGCAGCGTGACGGTGCGTCCGGTGAGCGATGTGCCTCTGCAACTCTCGCTTGATGACGCCGTGCGGCGGGGCCTCGAGAATAATCTCGGCCTGATCCAGTCGGAGAATGCCGAAAAAGTTGTCCAGGCTCAGAAGCTGCAGGCGTTGCAGCAGTTTTTGCCGACGATCACACTCACCGCGGATACCGGCTTTTATCAGCACAATCTCGCGGCGCAAGGCTTTGGGCCGGGGACGATCGGCAAGTTTGCCAATCTCTTTCCCGGAGGCATTCCGGCGGGCAGTTTCTCCTTCATTACCAAGGACACGCTGACGGAGGGTCAGCTCCATTTCAGCCAGATTCTTTTTTCAGGGCCGGTGATTGCAGGCTGGCGTGCAGCCGGGGCAGCTACGCGGGCGGCTCACTTTGCCAAGATGTCGGCGCGGGGCGAGGTAGTGCAGCAGGTGGCTTCAGCGTATCTTCATGCGATTGCCGCTGCCAGCGAGGTGGAAAACGCCCAGGCGCTGGTGCAGGCTGATACCGTGCTGCTGGAGCACGCCCGCGCCGAGCATGAGGCTGGAACAGCTTCTAATCTCGATGAATTGCGGGCGCGAGTTCAGTTGCAGGCGGAGCAGCAGGCGTTGATTGCTGCCCGTGCCAGCTTTGAGAAGGACGTGATCCTGCTGAAGCGCGAGATCGGGCTGGATTCAGGGCAGAATGTGGTGCTGACGGATCGGGCGCCCTACAGCGAACTGGCCACGGACACTCCGGAACAGGTGCGCGCCATCGCGTATAAGAACCGGCAGGACTATCAGAATCTGCAAAACCAGCTGGTCGAACTGCGGGCGGTGCATAGCGCTTATCGCAGCCAGCGCCTGCCGACCCTGAGCTTCAGCGGCAACTACGGGATCACGGACGTCGGTGGCGTTGGCTCACATGGAACTTTCGAAGCGATAGGAACTCTGAGCGTGCCGATCTTTCGCGAGGCGCGGCTGCGCGGCGACATCGACTCGGCGCGGGCGCAACTTGACGCCGCGACTGCGCAGTTGACTGACCTTCGCAGCCGCATCGAACAGCAGGTTCGGTCGGCGCTGCTGGATGTGGACGCGTCAACCAAACTGGTTGAGGTGGCACGGTCAAACGTTGACCTGGCCGCCCGTGCGCTGAGCGACGAAACCGATCGGGTAAACGCCGGTGTGGACGATAACCTTCCGCTGGTGACGGCGCAGGCTACCCTTGCCAGTGCGCAGAGCAACCTGGTGGAGAGCCTTTACCAGTTCAACCTGTCGAAGCTGGCGCTGGCGCGTGCTGCCGGAGTACTCGAGCAGCAGTATCGGGCCTACCTGGGGCGGTAAGCGGCTCGGGATTGGACTGGATCGTGAACTTCAAGCCTTGTGTTCCTTCTCACTGAAGTCCGGCTTCAGAAACTCTTATAGTTAACCAGAATTTAGGCGACGCACAGGCTGATAAGGCCCGGCGCGTTGAATTTTGGGGGTTTCGGTGAAGCGATTCTGGGCCTTTTTTGTTGTGTTAGCGTGCACGTCGTCAATCGGCGCGGCGGGTGAAGTGAAAGATGCCGACCTGAACGATTATCTCGCCGGTGTAACCGAACGCGGGAGGGCTTTGTATGCCTACGACCAGGCGGCGTGGCACGGGACCAATGCTTTCTTTGCGCTCAAGCCGGAGACCAAGGACCTGACCCACTACATTTGCGAGAGGACTGCGACCGGGTGGAAGGTCATGTTTCCGCAATGGAACGAAAAGCACGATCACATGGTGGTCGTTTATGAAGCCAGGCAAACGGACAAATCAGGTAAGTATGTGGCTGTGAAGTTTCCGAGGCCGCTCGATGCCAAGCCCGACCTGGTTGCGAAGGAGAAAGCTCTCGAACTGGCGACTGCGGACTTTGGAAAACCGAAGCGGCCGTACAACAGCGGGATTCTTCCCGCTGCCGGGGGCAATTTATATGTCTATTTTTATCCCGGGCAGACGAAGGAAGATGTGTGGCCGTTAGGGGGAGACGTTCGTTACACGATTTCTGCTGACGGTGCGAAGATCGTGGAAAAGCGGCAGTTGCACAAGAGCGTCCTGGACACGCAGTTTAAACCGGGCGCAGGGCAGGTTTCCGGTTTTCACTCGCACATTTTGAGCGATGTACCCGAGGATACGGATGTTCTGTACGTGCTGAATCGCAAGCCTTCACTGCCGGAGTACGTGGGTGCGGGCGAGCGCCAGTTTGTCATCAACCCCACAGGCACGATTGAACGTACGAAGCTGTGCGGCAAAGTGGGCCCAGCGCCATGCGAGGACAAAAAGACAGCGCAGGGAGGAGCAAAGTAAGGATACGAATTTAGTCCTTGTCATGGGTCCAGTTCCTGAGCCAAAGTCGATCTGGAAGTTGTACCGGCCTTCGCCGGATGAGCGAGAGACGTGTCATACGAGGGAAGCTATTGGATGGGCGCTCGAGTATTTTTCCCATTAATAGCAAGTGAGACGGTGTCTGAGCAGCTACGTGTAACGTAGAGAGAAGGGGACGACGTCATGCCCAGGAAGCTCAGGATCAAATACTACGTTGAGCAGGATGCGGCGTCGCTGGCACGGCGGGCTGCGCAGTACTTCGTCGAGATGGCGGGGGAGGCGGTTGCCGCGCAGAACCAGGCGCGCATTGCTATCAGCGGGGGATCAACACCCAAGGCGGCCTTCCAAGTCATGGCTGATCCAAACGAGCCGTGGCGCGCGAGGATGCCGTGGGACAAAGTTGATCTTTACTGGGTAGATGAGCGAACGGTTCCGCCGGACAACAAAGAAAGCAACTATCACATGACGCGCGAAGCGCTGCTGGATCATGTGCCGCTGCATCCGGATCAGATTCATCGTATGGAAGGTGAACTGGAGCCCGAGGTGGCTGCGGCCCGCTATGAATCGCAGCTACGGAACAGCTTCAGGCTGGAGGGCGCTGAGAGTCCGCGCTTTGACCTTATTGCGCTGGGCATGGGCGACGACGGACATACCGCTTCGCTGTTTCCTCATACCGCCGCCATTCACGAATTGTGCAGGCTGGTCACAGCAAACCATGTGCCGCAGAAGGATACATGGCGGCTCACGCTTACGTGGCCGGTGATCAACCATGCCAGATCGGTATTTTTTCTGATAGCAGGCGCAGACAAGGCTCCTGTTGTTCATGAAGTCTTCGTGGGACCGCGCGATCCGGAACGGCTCCCCAGTCAACTGATATGGCCCTCAAGCGGTATACTCACCCTGTTTTTGGATAAGGCCGCTGCTGCACTTCTACCCGCGACAGATGGGGAAGGCTGCGGGGTTTTGGAGAGAGAAAGATGATTTTGGCCGGCGACGTAGGAGGCACCAAGGTACACTTGGCGCTTTACGACTTTACCAATGGAAAGCTGAAATATACCCGCGAGGAGCGGTTTCCAGCCAAGGATTACTCCGGGCTGGAAGCGATTGTGACGGAGTTTTTAGGTGCTGACAAAGCGACGGCGGCGTGCTTTGGCGTTCCCGGGCCGGTGCGCGATGGGCGGCTGCGCCTCACGAACCTGCCCTGGACTCTGGACAGCCGCGAGATCTCACATAACCTCGGAATTGACCATGTTTTTCTGATCAACGACCTTGAGGCCAATGGATACGGCATTGCCGAGCTTTCGGCGGAACAGGTCTACACGCTCAGCGAGGGCGACCCCAGCCAGATCGGGAATCGCGCTCTGATCGCTGCCGGCACGGGGCTGGGCGAAGGATTGCTGACCTGGAATGGCCGCATTCACGTGCCGTTTCCATCGGAGGGCGGCCACGCGGATTACGCTCCGCGCAACGAGGATGAGATCGACCTGCTGCGCTTCCTGAAGCAGAAATATAACGGGCGCATCAGCTTTGAGCGCGTGATCAGCGGCATGGGCATGACCAGCATCTACGAGTTTTTGCGCGAGGTGCGCGGCGTAGAAGAGCCGGCATGGCTGGCGGAGCAGATTGCTGCCGCTCACGATGCCAACTCAGTGATTACGGAGATGGCGCTGGCGGCGAAGAGCGAAATCTGCGAGAAGACGCTGGATATGTTTGTGTCGGCGTATGGCGCGGAGGCAGGCAACCTGGCGCTGAAGGTGCTCTCGGTGAGCGGCCTATATGTCGGGGGCGGCATCGCTCCGCGGATTCTTGAAAAGCTCAAGGACGGAACCTTCATGAAGGCGTTCACTGACAAGGGCAGGCTGAGCCAGTTGCTCATAAACATGCCGGTGCGTGTCATTCTCGAGAGCCGGGCCGCAGTGCTGGGCGCGGCAGCTTATGCTGAAGCGCGTGCGGCGGAACTGAGCGGGATTTCGCCGAGGGCCGCGTCGGTGAAGATGTAAACAGATCGCTGATCAAACCGTGAGGGCCAGCCGAAATCGGCTGGCCCTTTGTGTATGCGCGAGTGCGCCGTGTGCTTGCGACGCGGGTTTGCGGCTATGCTGGAGTTGCTGTTGATGAGACCGCCGGCTTATGAGCTTTTCATACGATCTTGGCAATATTCGTTACACGTTCAATGACCTGCGCGAATTGCTGGCGAAGGCCACGCCGTTGCGCAGTGGGGATGTGTTGGCTGGACTGGCGGCGGCGTCGGCGGAGGAGCGAGTAGCGGCGCAATGTGCATTGGCGGATCTGCCGCTGGTGCATTTTCTGTCGGAGCAGGTCGTCCCGTACGAATCAGACGAAGTGACGCGGCTGATTGTGGACACGCACGATGCGGCAGCATTTGCGGCGGTACGGTCGCTTACGGTCGGTGAATTGCGCGATTGGCTGCTGTCGGATGACGCAACCGGAGACAAGCTGGCGATGCTTTCGCCCGGGCTCATACCGGAGATGGCGGCGGCCGTGAGCAAGCTGATGCGCGTGCAAGACCTGATCGCAGCGGCAGCGAAGATGCGAGTGGTCACGCGATTTCGCACCACGGTTGGATTGCGGGGAAGATTGAGTGCGCGGCTGCAGCCGAATCATCCGACGGACGATGCGGGGGGCATTGCGGCATCGATTCTGGATGGGCTGCTGCTGGGATCGGGCGACGCGGTGATTGGAATCAATCCCGCCGGCGATGATGTTGCGGTTACGGGGAGACTGCTGCGGCTGATTGATGCTCTGCGCCAGCGGTTTCAGATCCCCACGCAGAGTTGCGTGCTGGCGCATGTGACCACGCAGATGAAGGCGCTGGAAGCAGGCGCTCCGGTGGATCTGATCTTTCAGTCGATCGCCGGGACCGAGGCCGCGAATCGCAGCTTTGGCGTGAACCTTGGGCTGCTTGCGGAAGCGCATGAGGCCGGCAAATCGCTGCGGCGTGGCGGGGTATGCGCTGACGGGCGAATGGGCGATAACATCATGTACTTCGAGACCGGCCAGGGGTCGGCGCTTTCGGCCAATGCGCACCATGGCGTAGACCAGCAGACGCTGGAAGCCCGTGCGTACGCGGTGGCGCGAGCCTTTCGGCCGATGCTGGTGAATACGGTGGTGGGTTTTATCGGGCCGGAGTATCTATACGACGGCAAGCAGATTGCGCGCGCAGGCCTCGAGGATCACTTCTGCGGGAAACTGCTCGGCCTGCCGATGGGCTGCGATGTGTGCTACACCAATCACGCCGAGGCCGACCAGGACGATATGGATACGCTGCTGACGCTGCTGGGTGCGGCCGGAGTGAACTACATCATGGGCGTGCCGGGGGCAGACGACGTCATGCTGCACTACCAGAGCACCAGCTTTCACGACGCGCTCTACGTGCGGCGCGTACTGAATCTTCGGCCCGCGCCTGAATTCGAAGCTTGGATGGAGAGCCGTCCGGACCTTTCCCCTGCGCCATGGCTATTGACCTGAGA
>Ga0137385_10002756_pt1 | contig 15093 bp, 7 predicted proteins | sample SagtaG_FD_104921 | JGI IMG/M metagenome (GOLD analysis project Ga0137385, IMG submission 104921) | Vadose zone soil microbial communities from Sagehorn Ranch, Mendocino, California, USA - Sage2_R_80_16 metaG | ecosystem: Environmental > Terrestrial > Soil > Vadose zone | place: USA: California...
ATTCGACGCATTGGCGATCTCGCTCGTGCTTTGCAATGTCGCCTTTTTCCAGATCTGGCCCACCAAAGGCTACGAGTACATGCTTCCCATCGTGCCGGCGGTCGTCTACCTCGCAGGCCGCGGCGCGATGGCCCTGGGCGAGCTCGGACCCTCGATCGCCCGCCCTCTTCGCCTCGAGAGGGTGAAGTGGCGATGGGCGGCGGCGGCGGCTCTTTCGCTCGCGCTCATCTCGATGGCCCCGCCCGCGGTCGGGGTGGCCGCGAGCCCGCGCCAGGCGGCCAGCGCCGCGATTGCGACGGATTCAGACATCACGGTGCCGGGCACCACCGCGCGAACATTCCTCGCCGGCACCGGCGGTCTACAGGCCAGCCGCCCGTCCGGTGAGTGGGTGCGCTCCCACACCCTCCCGAGTGCTCGCTTTCTGACGATCGGTCCTTCCTTTGCGAACGTGATCCAGTTCTACGGACAGCGCAAGGCACTGGCCCTGAGCGTCAGCTCCAATCCGCTGCACCGCAACCCGCAATACGAGCCGGTGCTGAATCCGGACGCTGCCATCCGCAGCGGCTCGATTCAGTACCTCGTTTACGACTCGTACTCCGCTTCCCGCAGTCCTTTCTTCGCCAAGCGAATGATGTCCTACGTCAACAAGTTCAGAGGCGTGGCCGTCTTCTCGTTCCGCGAAGACGGACCGAACCAACCGGCGGACGTCGTGATCTACGAGGTGCACCCATGAAGCGGCCGCTTAAGCTCGCACTCGGCATCCTTGGCGCGGCGCTCCTGTCGGGAGCTTGGATCCCCGCCCTCGCCGCCCCGACCGCCCCGACTGCCCCGAACGCTGCCTCGACGAAGATCAAGCACGTCTTCGTGATCGTCGAAGAGGGCCACAGCTTCGACAACTACTTCGGAACCTTTCCGGGCGCCGATGGAATCGTTCCAGCGAAAGTCCAGGTCCCTGTCGACCCCAGGGCTGCGGCCGGCCAGTCGCTTGGCTTGCATGTCATCGGAGCCGAAGGGGCGACCTCCATCGCCGCCGACTTGGGAGCCGCCCGTGCCGCGTTCAACGGCGGCCGGATGAACGGTTTCGCCGCTGCCCAGAACGCCAACGGCAAGGGCGCGGTCGCCGGCCTTGGCTATTACAGCCCCGAGCAGGTCGACTCCTACTGGCAGCTGGCGAAGAACTACACACTGATGGACCAGTTCTTTTCTTCGGCGATGGGCGGAAGCATTGACAACCACCTCTACCTGGTCGCTGGGCAGGCGGTGCCGGCCGCTCAGCTCAAGAGCGCAGGCGGCTACAAGATCCCGACGATTTTCGATCGCCTGGACGGGGCCGGGTTGAGCTGGCGCGCCTACATCCGTCACTACGACTCGACCCTCAACTACCACAGGGTTGGCAGCTACGCGAGCTTCATACCGCAGGTGGTTCGCGTGCCGATGCTCAACATGCCCGCGATCGTGGACGATCCGAGCCGCTTCTCGAACCTCACCGACCAGTCAAACCTGTTCCGGGATCTGCGTTCGGACGCAACCACACCTGCTGTCTCGTACATCTATCCGAGCGGTGACTCGGAACGGGCGCCAGATCCGATCAGCCTGGGCCAGCAGCGCGTGACGTCGATCGTCACCGCGATCCAGCGCAGCCCTGCGTGGTCGAGCTCGGCCATCCTCGTCACCTGGTCGGACTGGGGTGGCTACTACGACCACGTTCGCCCGCCGCAGGTCGATTCGCACGGCTATGGATTCCGGGTGCCGATGCTGGTGATCTCGCCGTTCGCCCGCCCGGGTTTCGTCGATCACACGACCTCAGATTTCTCCTCGATCCTCAAGTTCATCGAGGCGACCTACGGACTTGCGCCTCTGACGAGCCGCGACGCGAAGGCGACCGGCATGACAGAGGCGTTCGATTTCAGCCGGAAACCTGTAGGGCCGGTCGTGGTCGACACGCAGATGGCGAGTGTGACGAGGGGCATCCCGGTCCTCATCGTGGTCGTCTTCTATGGAGGGTCGGTAGCGCTGGCGGCAACTCTGGTTCTACTGGCGGCAGCCATCCGGCGCCGCAGATTCCCAGCGGGCCAGTCCAATGGTCACGGGCCAGGCCCCGAGGGGGGCGGACCTGGGCGCCCGTCCGGCGGTAGCCGGGTCGAGGTACGGGTCATCTCTGCTGCGCGGCGGCTGGGCGGGTCGCTGCCGGTGCTGGCTTTGAGGGCGCGACTTGCGGCGGCGGGCAGGTGGACGACAAGACGCCTGAGTCGAAGGTGGGCCTTCGCGACTCTGGTGGCGACTGCGGTGGTGCTTTTGCCGGCCGTGGGAATCGCCGAGTCGGCGCCGCTGAACGTCGCGATCGCGCCGGGTCCGGCCATCTTCGCGGGAAACGCGAGCGATATCTCGGCGACCGTGACAACCGAGGGCAAGCCGATTCGCGGGGCAACTGTAGGATTCACCGCGGCTGATCCTGGGGGCAAGATCATCGCCAGCCACGGAAGCCACAGCGACGCGAACGGCGTTGCCCTCTTCCACTTCCCCGCGGTCAAGGTCGCGGGCGCGTATCACGTCCACGTCACGGTTTTGAACACACCTGCGCACGCCAACGCGGTCGTCAACGTCGTCCCGCTTCGCCCGACCACGCTCGCTTTGAGCGTCCCAACTTCGATCACCGTCGGGCGCGCTCTCGGGATCTCGATGGTTTCGCAAGGGCCGGACGAGCCGCTGGCCGACGCAACGATCCAGGTCCTCGTCGACGTTCTGCATGCACATGATGTGAAGACTGGTCCCGGGGGATCGGCGACTTACAGTATTTCGTCCTTGGGACTTGGCAAACATGATCTGGGGGCGGTATACGCCGGCGACGTGAAGGCAGGATTTGCCGCGTCAGACGCTCATCGGGCGGTTACGGTCATACCTCTCGCCCACACCGAGATAATCCTGGGTCTGCCGAATCCGACTCCAACCGGCGTGCTGACTCACGTGACGGCAACACTGCGGGCGAACGGGGTGCGTCTGGCGCATGCGCAGGTGACCGCACTCGTCGATGGCGTCACGAAGCTCGCCGGGGCGACGAACGACGTCGGCCAGGTCACGTTTGACATGAGCCGGAACCTGGTGATCGGTTCGCACCGCATCCAGGTGTCATTCGCAGCCGACGTCCAGCTTGGTGCCGACTCGGCCACCGCGCAGGGCTCGTTCCAGGTGATCAAGCCGTGGTCGACATGGATTGCTCTCAGCCTGCCTTCCGATCAGCGGGTCGGGGCGGCGCTCTCGATCGTCGCCAGGGTCTACACGGGCTCGCGACCAGTTGCCGGCGCCCTTATCCACATCCAGGTCGCCGGCCATCGCATCGCCATGCGCACCGACCGCAATGGAAGGGTTGTGTACCGGCTGTCGCGCCGGAGTGGAGTCGGCCGTTACTCGGTAACCGCCATCTATAAGGGCGCGCGTGACCAGGGCTATCTCGGGTCTACGGCCGCGGGAACGTTCAACCTGCTGCCGCCGCTGGCAACGAGCCTGACACTGCGCACTCCCGCACCGATCACCGCCGGTGACGCGGCGGTGCTGACGGGTAGGCTCACCAGCGCGGTCGGTCCGATCTCAGGAAGAATCGTGGCGCACCTTTTGCTCGACGGGCGAAAGCTGATGACCGTGCAGCTGCGAAGCGACGGCACCTTCAGCTTCAACTTCTCGCGCAGCTTGACCGCGGGAACGCATTCGATCGTCGCGATCTACCACGGCGACAAATCGCGCGGGATCATCGGATCGTCAGCTCGAGGCACCCTGGAGATACGGCCGCTCTTCCTCTCATTCCAGACGGTTCCCGGCCTTGCTGGGGTGGCGTTTGCAATCGATGGCCACTCTGCTGTAACCGGCGCCGACGGCAAGGCCAAAGTGCAGGTCAACAAGATCGGAAATCACGCGATGGCGGTAACTCCGCCGGCCGACACGCCGACCACGCGCATCAGCTTTGATCACTGGTTCGACGGCGAACAGCATGCATCGCGACAGATCAGGATCTTCTCGAGCGCCACGTTTTACGCCACGTTCTCGGGCTCTTACCTGACAACGATTGCGCTCCACGACGCCGCTGGCGGGCCTATCGAAACTGGACGCATCGGCCCCATGACGATCTCCGCACCCGAAGGCCGCGATATGGTGCTGTCCCAGACGCAGAGAGCAGCCTGGCTGGATGTTCCGGCTCCCTCTCGCGCTCTGCTCCTTGGTCTGGCGCAGACTCCGAGATATGCGGTCCAGTCGGCGACCTATGACGGAGTCAGCGTCGCCAATCGCGGAGACAGCCCGTTCACGCCCGGTCCCGGCCGGATCTGGTCCATCAACCTGCGCATCTATTCCATGCAGCTGCAAGTGCGGCAGCCGGTGTTGGGAGGTGAAATCCGGGACATCGTCGTCACGTCACCCGGGGGCTTCCGCCAGACGCTGCAACCCGACGGTGGTGGTCGTCTTACGTTGACCGCGCTGCCGCGCGGTCTGTACACGGTGACAGCGGTCGGCGACGGCGTAGCTCCAACCCTGATGGTGCAGGTCACCCGCAACCAGGTGGTCCAGCTCTCCGCATTCACTCCGCTCGAGATTGCCGGCACCGTGTTGCTGCTCCTCGCGGCCATGGCTGGACTGATTGGCGCGGCGATCGTGGTCCAGAGGCGGCCGAGAGACCCGGCGACGCCGACGGACGATTCAGGAACGCCGGGTTCGTCCACCACCTCAGGGCCGGCCTGACGCTCTGAATGTGAAGCCGCGAGGAGTTTGGCTGGCGGCTGCCCTCATGTCGGTGATCACGGCCGGGTGCGGTACTGGCCCGGCGGTTTCACAGCAGCCAACTCACCCCGGGTCCGGCACGCCGGCCGCGGTGCCTGGCGTCTCGCGCACGCCGGCAACCGTCTACGTCCACTACTACCTGTGGTGGACGGTGCAGCACTGGAACGACAAGCTCGGACCGGCCTACCCCTACAGCACCGCACCGCTTCCGGGTTCCATTGACGCCCAGGGCTGCAACCCATCCGTTTCTTACTCCGGCGCGCAGATCGTGGATGTTCCGTCGGAAGGGCTCTACGACCAAACCCAGGGCGTGACGTTCGAGCGCCACGTTCAGCTTGCGAGCCAGGCCGGCATCAAAGGCTTCCTCGCCGACTGGCAAGGCACCGGCTCGACTACGCAAGGTCCGAATTCGAGCGGTTACAACTCCAGGTTCGACCTGATGGTGAAGACCGTCGACGCCTACAACTCCGCGCACGGCAGCAGCTTTAGTCTCGGCCTCGCGTATGCGTCTTTTGGGGACTATGCGCGACCCGCGTCCCAGGTCATAGCCGACCTGCAGTACTTTGTCAGTCGGTACGGGTCTGATCCCGCCTTCCGCAACGGCTACAGCCCAAAGCCGATCGTCATGTGGCTCAACTCGCGTAAGTACTCGCCGCAGGCAATTCAGGCGATCTCTCACGCGATCGAGCCATACGTGTATCTGCTGGGCGACGAGACCGCAGCCTCGTGGCCCAACGACGGCCGTTACCTCGACGGGACCAGCTACTACTGGTCCACGCAGGACCCGTGGAACAACTCGCGCGCCGGGTCGGCGGTCAGCGAGCTTGCCAACCTGGTCCACGCTGACGGTAAGCAGTGGTTCGCCCCTTTCATCGCCGGCTACAACAAGCAGCTGATGGGAGGAACGTGCGTCGAAAGAAGGGGCACCCAAACCCTGACCGAGCTGTGGCAGCTCAACAGCGCCACCCGACCCGACGGCTGGTTCGGCATCAGCTGGAACGAGTTCGTCGAGAACACTTACCTGGAACCGAGCAAGCGCTACGGATCCAAGTACCTCGATGCACTGTCCGCCCTGATCAAGAAAGGTTCGTAGCGAAGCATGCGCAACGGCTGGACCAAAGGCGTCGCTGTGCCCAGATGTGGGTCAAATGTCCCCTTGCGGTGAGCCAAACCAACGACAAAAACTATGGGGATTAGCAACACCGACGGGACAACTATGAAAAGGACGGAGCAACCGGCGCGGGGCGGCCCGGACGCGCAATGGTCGGCGGACGGGCAGTGGTGGTGGGACGGCGACGTCTGGACGCAAATGTGGGAGCCCCCGCCAGGCCTCTCGTGGGATGGTCAGACATGGGTCCGTGCTGCGGACGCGCCCGTATTCGCATTGCACCCCGCAGAGCCGGAGTCCGAGCCGGAGCCGGAGCGGCAGGTCCACATCTCGACACGAGAGGATGGCCCTCCGCGGGGCCGTCCACCTCGACGTGCTCGTTCGCAAGCGGAAGACAGGCGGCAGGCAAGAACACCCCATAACCCGCCCGCCCCTTCTGCCGCCCGATTTGCCCCTCCGAGGTTCGTTCCGGAGCAGCCAAGCACCGCGCAAAGGTCGGCTGCAGTGGTGGTTCTGGCGCCCCCACCACCTCCCGCCGCTCCCGTTTACGCGCAAGCGCCATCGAATCTGCGGCGAATCCCCAATCGCACGACATGGCTTGTCGCGGCCGCGATGGTTCTCGTCGTCGCGGGCATCTTCAGCGTGGTGTTGGCGATCTCGCTGGGGAGGCAGTCAGGCGATCCAGGCTCTTCGCAGGCATCCGGAATCGGGACGGTGCGGCTTACCCCGATCCAGATTGCCAGAGCGCTCGCGGGCCACCGGTTCACCAGGGACGTGGTGCCGCCCGAGCTCGCTGATGCTGCCCCCTTGCACGACGTTTTCGTAGCCGGCGCAGTTCCGGGGCTGATTGGCGAGTCGACCACGACAACATCGGATCTCGGAGGCAACGTCACTTTCTACGTCTTCGCCGACCCGGTCTGGGCTGAAGCCTTCTTTGAGAACCCGCCGACGGCGTTTGGTTGTGGGGTATGCACGTCGATGGGGGATGCGACACCGGTTCAAGGCGTCGGCGACAAAGCGATGAGCTACGTGTTGTATCGCAATAAGGTTGGCGGCCAAAGCTGGATCGCAACGACCACCTACGTGTTGAGCGGTTCGGTGGTGGTCGATGGCCTGTACTTTCCGGTGAACGTAGCCAATTCATCGCCTTCCGCTACGGACCTGGCGGTCGCCACGGCCTACACGAAAGCTGCGCTTCAGCTGTTGAAGAAGATCTCGACCTGACCCGCGTATTCGAGCGAGCCGAGTGACGGCTTGCGATACGCGGCGAGCGGGAGGAGAGGGGCAGGAGAGGTGCCCGGGGTCAGACCGGGCACCTCGGTCACATGAAGCTGGCTAGCCGCGCAATGCGTCTAGATAGGTGCCCTGACCCGACGCCGATTGCCACTCAACGGCGTTCTCCACCGAGGAGGCTTCCAGCCACTCGTTGAAGGTCGTGATCAGCTGCCAGGGCTCGTGCGAAGCCACCATTGCAGCCACGTTCTGCTGCCAGCGGGCGATATCGCGGGCCAGCCGGGGGCTGGCTTCGCTGTACTTGTAGAAGCCAGGCGAGATGGAATAGCTGTGGCCTGACTGGTGGTCGGCCGCGACCGCCGGTCCGTACTGGTGCCAGTTGTCGGGCTGACTGGCGCACCCGGTGTAACCGCCGAACACCTGGAGATTCAAGTAGAACCGGCCATTGTTGGCTGCGTTCCAGGTCGCAGTGTCGGTACAGCTCGCCACAGCACGGCTGTAGACGAACAGCACGGGCTTGCCGTTGACGTGCAGGAAGTTGGGATTGGTCGCGTAAAGGCTCTGGATGTAGGCGAGGTCAGAGGCGATTTGTGCGGACCCACCGGTGATGGCCGGTTCGTAGTAGAGGGTCCAACAGAACTGGGTTCCGTTGGCGGCCGCAAGCAGATCGGCGATTCGAATGTCGGTCTTGGAGCCCTGTCCCCACCAGCTGGCAATCCCGGCCTGGATTCGGCCGTACTGCATCGCGGCGATGTGCGAGCGCTCGATTGCGAGACCGCCGCTCGAGGAGTCGAGGCTGTAGAAGCCGGGACCCGGGTTGTAGTGGGTGGCAGGGTAGATTCCGTTTTCGGTCCAGTTCTCTGGATACCAGGGGTAGTAGAAGGCAGCCCGGATCGGAGGCACCAGATAACAGGTTCCGCTCAGCGACGGACTGGGTGACGGAGACTGACTCGGCGAAGGTGTTGGCGTAGGCGTCGATGTAGGCGTTGGGGTAGGCGTCGGCGTAGGTGTCGATGTAGGCGTTGGGGTAGGTGTCGGCGAAGGGCTGGGCAGAGGCTGACGTCCAGCCGCCCGGAACAGGGTGACCCCGCCCGCCCAGTACATACCCTTGCCAAAGCTGGCGCTGAAGTGTTGGGCCGAAGTCGAGCTGAGGAGTTGGTAACCGGTGACCAGCGTGACCGGGGTCGAGCTTGTGCTGGTCTGCTGGGCGAAGTTGGTGTAACCGGCCGCGTTAGGCGTCATGGTCTGGGTCGAGCCGTGGCCGGCGGCCCAGCCGATCGCCAGATTGTTGGATACGGTGGGTGTGACCATGCCGGAGTCGGCGAGGGTGCTTTTGTCGGAAGCTCCGGCCAGGACGTCGACGACAGGGTTGCTGGTCGCCACGCCGCTGAACTCCTCGATTTGCACGGCCACGGTCGCCGCAACACGCAAGGTGAGCGTCACAGTGGTCGCCGACTTGGCGTTGGCTGCGTACCAGAGCTCGCCATCGGAATAATGGCCGCGCTTGAAAAAGCCTTGGCCTCGAACCCACGTATTGCCGGCTGAATCGGTGACCTGGTTGATCTGGTTGCTCTTCCCGTACACGCTTGCCTCGAGGGCGAGCAGATCACCAGCCGTGGTCGGAGCCGCAAAGCTGGCGCTCAGCGTGGTCGAGTTGACCGCCTCGCTGGCGCCCACCGCCTGAACCAGAGCCGGCCCGCCTCCGGGATACGGATCCGGCGTAGGTGTCGGCGTCGGCTTCGGCGTCGGTGTCGGTGTAGGCGTTGGCGTGGGTGTTGGCGTCGGGGTAGGTGTAGGTGTAGGCGTCGGGGTGGGCGACGGCGATGGGCTCGGCGGTGTGACGACGCCGAAGACGTCAGTGATCGGGCTCAGGGTGGCGGCGCCGGCGATCCCGGGCAGCCCGTAGAAGCTCTCCACTGTGCGCAGCACGTTGTAGTGGGTGATGTGTTCGGAGTACTGACCGGGAGTCACCCCGGCGCCGGCGAAGACGGTGTAGATCTGGTTGCTGCCACCACCGTCCTCATCGAAGGTCAAGATCGCCAATGAGTTATGGGTCTTGGCCCAGGTCACGTAGGGCTGCCAGTGCGCGGCCAGCCAGGCATCGCCGGTGCCGATCGAGCAGTCGTGCATATCGTTGCAGAGGTTGGGCACAACGAGCGCCACAGTCGGCAGCGTCGTGAAATCGCTCGGCCACGCGTTGTAGGTCTTGTTGTGGGCCGCATCTTGGCTCACGACCCAGTCGGCCCCCGGGTTGTGCTTGCGCGCGTAGTTGCCCCCGTTGGCGCTGCCGGTGCAGCCGAGGAAACCGTCGGAAGGCATGGATTCGTTGTAGGTGACGACGCTCTTCCCGGCGCTGATGAGCTGCTGGCCCAGGGACGGTGTGGTGAATGTGTGGGGACAGCTGTCGTCGGTCACACCCTGGTTCGAGCCACTCCAGAGCTCGAGGTAGTTGGGCTCGCTGGGATGGCCAATGGCATATGACTGGGTCATCAGTGCATTCTGTTGAGCTAGCGCGTTCTCATAAGGCGCGCTCGAGCTACCGATGATCTCGGAGTACCCGTGGTTCTCCATGATTCCAATCACCACGTGATCGAAGGAAGTGGCCGCGTTGACGCGACTCACGGACGCAGACTGAGAGATGACTACCGCGGTAGCGCCAAAGACAAGCTGACTCAGAGCGAGTAGGGCGACGATTCGACGTTTCGCCTGTCGTGTCTGGGCAAACATCTCTGTTCACCTCCTTACGCGCCCGGCTAGTTTTTTGCGCGAAGCTGCGAACTGTGCAAGCAGCCTCGCGATACACCCCCGTACGCGGCCCAGTGCGCCGGACCTATTGGTGGTATGACGGCAGGTGCGCAGAATTTCTTGCTGACACAATCAGCACCGAGTTCGAAAAACGCACTATTTGACCGTGATTGTTGCGTTGCGGGGCTTGTTTGAAGGCGGCTGCGTAGTGCCATCCGAAACGGATGTGCAATCGGATCACTTGCACCTCGGGACAAACGATCTAAGTCTCATCCGAGCGCGCGGCTCGGCATAGGCACAATCAATCAGCGCTGCCCGGACCTTCGTTCAGCGCGCACCTGATAGGCTCGCCGCGACGAGCAGAACGATGTGAAGATCACAAACCACACCGCCAGGCTTGTTCAGCTGACCAGGTTTCCGATGGTGTTCCCAATGAACTGCTACCTGGTCATCGAGGACGACGGGCTCACGCTGGTCGACAGCACGATGTCCTCGCCCGCCGACGACCTCGCCGCGATTGTGAAACAACTCGGAAAGGAGCTCCGCCGCGTCGCGCTCACGCACGCTCACGGTGACCATGTGGGCGGCGTTTCCGGCGTGCGCAAGCTCTTCCCCGATGTCGAGGTCTCGATCTCGCATCGCGACGCCCCCATCCTGGCCGGCGACAAGACCTTGGTCGCCGGCGAGCCGCAGACGGTCGTTAAGGGCTATTTCGTCAAAGTCGATTGGAAGCCCGATCGCTTGCTGAAGCCCGGCGATCGGGTTGGGTCGCTTGAGGTCGTCGCGTCACCTGGGCATACGCCTGGACACGTCGCCTTTCTCGACGTGCGCGACCGCAGCCTCATCGCTGGGGACGCGTTTCAAACCCGCGGCGGCATGGCCGTGTCGGGCGACCTGCGACCTCTGTTTCCCTTTCCCGCAATGGCCACCTGGAACAAACAGACTGCCCTGACTTCAGCAGCGGCGTTGAGTGCACTCAGGCCGTCGCTCCTCGTGGTCGGTCATGGCACCGCCGTGAGCGAGCCCGTGTCCGCCATGGACCGAGCGATCGAAGCAGCGCGACGAGCCTTCAACAGTAATCGCTGACTCAGGACATGGCCGGGACTCTGGGCAGCTCCTCGATGGCGGCGTCGATTCGCGACTGCGCGAGCTCGATGTCTTCCAGCTTGCCGGCGAAGTACGCGTCATACGCCGACATGTCGAAGTGGCCGTGGCCCGAAAGCCCGAACAGGATGGTCCGTTTCTCACCTGCCTCTTTGGCAGCGGCCGCCTCCTGAGCGACCGCCCGCAGGGCATGGGCTGCCTCTGGAGCAGGTAGGAAACCTTCGCAGCGAGCGAACCGAACGGCTTCGGCAAAGACTTCGTTCTGCTTGTAGGCGCGCGCCTCGATGACTTTGTGCTCGACCAGCGCGCACAGCGACGGCGCGTCACCGTGATACCGCAATCCGCCGGCGTGAATTCGATCGGGGATGAAGCTGTGCCCGAGCGTGTACATCTTCACGACCGGGCCCATTCCGACCGCGTCGCCGAAGTCAAATGCGAAGACGCCGCGCGTCAGCGTGGGACACGCGGCGGGCTCGGCGGCGATGAACCGCGTCCGCGGAGCACGGCCCTTCAACGTGTCGCCAATGAACGGGTAGCTCAAGCCGGCGAAATTCGAACCACCGCCCACGCAACCGATCACGACGTCCGGGTACTCGCCCGCCATCTCCATCTGCTTCTTGGCTTCGAGGCCGATCACGGTCTGATGCAGAAGGACGTGGTTGACGACCGATCCAAGCGAGTACTTGGCGTCGTCGTGAGTGGCCGCGTCTTCGACCGCTTCCGAGATCGCGATGCCGAGGCTGCCGGGTGAATCCGGATCCTGAGCCAGGATCCCGCGGCCGGCGTTGGTGAGATTGGTGGGGGATGCGTGGACAGTGGCACCCCACGTCTCCATCATTGCCCGGCGATACGGTTTCTGCTCGTAGGAAACCTTGACCATGTAGACGGTCACTTCGAGGCCGAAAAGCGCGCCTGCAAACGCGAGCGCCGAGCCCCACTGGCCGGCCCCGGTCTCGGTGGTCAGCCGCTTCACTCCTTCCTTGGCGTTGTAGTACGCCTGCGGGACGGCGGTGTTCGGCTTGTGCGAACCCGCTGGCGACACGCCTTCGTACTTGAAGTAGATGTGCGCCGGTGTATCCAGCGCCTTCTCGAGGCGATCGGCGCGATACAGGGGGCTTGGCCTCCAGATCTTGTACAACTCCCGCACTTGGTCGGGGATCTCGATCCAAGGCTCGGCCGACACCTCCTGGGCGATGATGGCCTGCGGAAAGATCGGGGCCAGGTCGGCCGGCCCCATCGGCTGCAAGGTCTGTGGGTTCAGGTACGGGGCCGGCGGCGCCGGCATATCCGGCAGGATGTTGTACCAGCGCTCGGGAATCTCGTTCTCGTTGAGCAGGATCTTCTTGGTCACGGCTCCCAGCCTCCTGAATCCGTTGGAAGGCGCCTCTGTGAAAAGAGTATTCCTAGCGCGTCAATCCAGGCCGCCAGCGCTTGTGGCGGCCCTCTTTTCCGGCCTCCCTGATCAGCTCCAGCCGCGGCCGCGGACCGTCGGTTCGTCCCATCGGCGGCTTCCGGCTCCCACGCTGGAACTGCACCGGCCACGCCACGGCGACGTCCTGGTCGGCGGCTGCATGCAGCGTCCAGGCAGGGTCGTAGAGATGTGCCCGCCCGAGGGCGCACAGATCCGCCCTGCCGGCCAGGATGATGCTGTTCACGTCGTCGTAGCCACTGATCGCTCCCACCGCGATGGTGGGAACCCCAGCTACGTTTCGGATCCGGTCCGCGAACGGGGTCTGGTAGCTGCGGCCGAAGCTCGGCTGCTCTTCGGCGACCGTTTGACCGGTGGACACGTCGATCGCGTCGACTCCGTGAGCCGCGAAGGCGCGCGCGACGATGACGGAGTCTTCGGCGCTCAACCCACCCTCGAACCAGTCCATGGCTGATATCCGCACCGTCATCGGTTTGTGGGCTGGCCACTCCGCTCGGATCGCATCGAACACCTCGAGGGGATAGCGAAGTCCGTTCTCCAGGCTGCCGCCGTACTCGTCGCGACGTAAGTTCGTCAACGGAGAGATGAAGCTGGCCAGAAGGTAGCCGTGCGCGCAGTGGAGCTCGAGAAGGTCAAAACCCGCACGCACCGCCATTCTCGTCGCGCCGACGAACTGGTCGCGCACGACGTCCATGTCGGCGCGCGTCATCTCGCGGGGGATCTGGCTGACAGGTAAGTAGGGAAGAGGCGAAGGCGCGATCAGATCCCAGTTGCCGGATCCCAGCGGTTCGTCCATCCCTTCCCACATCAGCTTGGTTGAACCCTTGCGACCGGAATGGCCTAGCTGGATCCCGATCTTCGCCGACGTGTGCTCGTGGACAAAGTCGACCAGCCGCGTGAACGCGACCTCATGCTCTGCCCGGTACATGCCGGCGCAACCAGGCGTGATGCGCCCTTCACGTGAAACGCAAACCATCTCAGTCATCACCAGTGCAGCGCCCCCCAGCGCCTTGCTGCCCAGGTGCACGAGGTGAAAGTCGCCGATCAATCCGTCCTCAGCCACGTACATGTCCATCGGCGAGACGATCACGCGATTGGCGAGGTCGAGCTCGCGCATCCGGATCGGAACGAACATCGGTGGCACCGGCTCGCGTCCTCTGTTGAACCAGCGGTCGACTTCAGCCACGAACTCGGGATCGCGCGCCTTCAGATTCCAGTAGGTCACGCGCCGGCTTCGGGTCAGCAAGTTGAAGGCGAACTGGAGCGGCTCCTGGCGCGTGTACTGCGAGATGTTCTCGAACCACTCGAGGCTCGCCTGAGCGGCCCGCTGCGCGCTCTCGACCACCGGCCTTCGCTCGATCTCGTAGGCGATGAGCGCTGTATCGACGTTGGTGTTTTCGTGCAGGCACGCAGCCAGCGCGAGCGCGTCCTCCATCGCCAGCTTGGTCCCCGAACCAATCGAGAAGTGAGCCGTGTGCGCGGCGTCCCCGATCAGGATCAGGTTGCCATCCCGCCAGCACCGAGTGCGCAGAGTGGCAAAGCGGATCCAGCGGCTGTTGTTGGCGAGCAAGGGCTTTCCGCGCAGCGCGTCCGCGAACACGTCGGCGCAGAATGCAATTCCCCGCTCGTCGCTCTCCCCTGGTTTCCACGCGCGCTCGGCGGAGTCGATCTGCCCGCTGCGAATCCAGCTCTCCTCGGCGAGCTCGACGATGAACGTGCTCATCGAGTTGCTGTAGGGATAGGCGTGGGCTTGCACCGTTCCGATGCTCGTTTCGGTGATGAAGAACTTGAACGCGTCGAAGACCAGAGGTGTGCCCAGCCACATATAACGCCCGTGCCGGACATCGAGCTGCGGCTGGAATACATCGGCCCGAGCGTTACGGGTCGGGCTGTTGACGCCGTCGGCGCCCACCACCAGGTCAAATGAGTTGGCTAGCCGCACCAGTGGAGGCGCCGGCTCGCGATAGTGGATCGTCACGCCAAACTCCACGCACCTCTCGCGCAGGATCGCGAGCAGACGCTGCCGGCTGATCGCCGCGAACCCGTGCCCGCCCGATGTGAGGACGTGGCCGTGGTAGTGCACGTCGATGTCGTCCCACATTGCGAAGTCCTTCGTGAGCCGCTCGTAAAAGGCGGCGTCGGCGTTCTCGATGCCGCCGAGCGTCTCGTCGGAAAAGACAACGCCGAACCCGAACGTGTCGTCGGCGGCGTTTCGTTCCCAGACCTCGACCTCGTCGTTGGGGTTCAGGAGCTTGACCAGCGTCGCCAGGTAGAGCCCCGCCGGCCCGCCACCGATGATCGCGATTTTGAGGCCCGGCTTCGAGGCCCTCAGCTCGTTGCTCGCAGCCGGAACCGCTGCAGCTTGCCAGTCGCCGTCCGCGGGAGCGCATCGGCAAACTCGATGGCCCGCGGGTACTTGTAAGGTGCGATCTGGCTCTTCACGAAATCCTGCAACGTCTTCGCCGGCTCGGGACCCAGGTCCGCGCCCGGCTGGAGCACGACCACCGCCTTGACGATCATGCCCCGCTCCGCGTCTGGCGCGCCGATCACGGCCGCCTCGGCGACCGCAGGGTGCCTAAGGAGCGCTTCTTCGACCTCGGGGCCGGCGATGTTGTAGCCGGCGGAGATGATCATGTCGTCCGCTCGGGCCTGGTAGTGAAAGTAGCCGTCGGCGTCGCGCACGTAGACGTCCCCCGTGACATTCCAACCG
>Ga0137385_10002757_pt1 | contig 15092 bp, 9 predicted proteins | sample SagtaG_FD_104921 | JGI IMG/M metagenome (GOLD analysis project Ga0137385, IMG submission 104921) | Vadose zone soil microbial communities from Sagehorn Ranch, Mendocino, California, USA - Sage2_R_80_16 metaG | ecosystem: Environmental > Terrestrial > Soil > Vadose zone | place: USA: California...
AGCAGCCCCTCGAAAGGCTCCGGCGACAGGCGCCCGCCTTCCCATTTCTGGACGTTCGGCTCTCCCGGCACGACGCACCCCCGCCAGAACTCGGCGTCCGTGGTGCCTCCGTCGGCCGCGTCGACGCAGGTGCCGAACGGCGCGAACAGGTCTCTCAGATACCGAAGGCTCTGAGGTCCACGCTCGGCGTCGAGCGGCAATGAGGCGCTGGAAGCCAGTATCCGCAGCTTGTACATGTGCGCCGGGTCGTCGAGGCCGAGACGCTGCAGCAGCGACTTCAAGAGAAAGGAGATCTCGGTGCCGGCGGAGCCGCGGACGAGATGGAGCTCGTCGACCACCAGATAGAAATACGCGTTCTCGTCGCTCAGAAGCCAGTCGCGGGTCTGGTCGAACATCCGCTCCTCGACCTCTCGCGAAAGCATCGTGCCGAGCATCGAAGCGTTGGTGACGAGGATGTCCGGGGGAGCCGAGTGCATGTCCCATCGCGCGACCATCTCGCCGCCGTCGATGCTGCGGAAGATGTAGCGCGTCGGATCCTCGGGCGATCCGATGCCGGCAGCCACGTCCGCGGCCTTCTCGGCGTCGTGCACGCGCGCCGCGTTTTGGCTCTTCTCGAAGGAGCGCATCGCTGCCCTGAGCTTCGCGCCGCGCCTGAGGCGCCGTTTCTTCTCCACGCTGTCGGCGAATAAGCGCGGATGACGCTGCCAACCGGTCACCGGCGTCGCGCTCGTGTATTGCCCGAAGAAGATCCGGTTGCCCTTGAAGCGGTCGTCCATGACGGCCCGCGCCTCGTCCGAGTCCAGCGTCCGGCGCAGACGCACCATCTGGTCGTCGACGAGCGCGTTCATCGGATAGAGCACGAGAGCCCTGATCGCGGCCGACCTGGTTTCGCCGCCGCGCTGCGACTTGTAGCGATCTGTCCCGGTCCACCAGCGGTTCTGCAGAAAGCCGGGCCCCGGCGCCGCCCATCGCACCGCCTCGTCGGAAAGCTGCGCCAGCAACGGCAGCATGAAGCTTTCCGTCTTTCCCGAACCGGTGCCTGACGTCACGATGCCAGGCTTTCCGGGCTGGACGCCCCGCAGCAGCATGTCCTTCTGATGCGCATACGGATTGAAGATCGACTGCCGCTTTATCTCGCCCGTCGCGGGCTCGCCGTCGAACAGGCCGGACAGCGCGAGCTCGGCGAAGGCGACCTTGCCGGGCCGCGAGAGGCGCGAGAGCGCCGGATCGTCGACGATCTTCTCGATCGGCTCGTCGGCCGACCGATAGCGCAGCACGGGCTCGATGAACGGCACCGTGGCGAGCATGCCATCGGACTCCAGCAGCGCACGGCGTGCAGCGGCGGTTCTGCGGTCCGAAATGCGGAACGCCGTCTCGACGTACGAGATGAAGAAGTCCTTGATGCGGCCGAAGCCGCCGACCGGATCAAGCATTCGACGCTCCTCCGGATTCGATCACCCTGAGCCCCGGCTTGCCGTTGCTCAGCGCTCCGCCCTGGAACGTCGAAAATCTTCTCTTCGCGGAGGCGAGGATGAAGTCGTCGGCTCCGTCCTTCAGAAGGGCCTTGGCGACGGAAACGAGGCGTCCGAACCAATCGGCATGGGCGAAGCCCACGTCCACGTCAGCGAGCATGAGCTTCGCGGCGGCGTTGACCGCGTCGGAACCGGAGACGCGCTCGACTGTGCTCAGGTCGACCTGCCGCTCGAACCTTTCGTCCGATCGTCTGGAGAACGCCGCGATGGCCGCCGCCTTCACCATCGATCCGGCCGTGTCTATCGACGGCAGTCGCTTCAGGATTTCGCTCAATGCTTCTCCCGGCGCGCCGGCGAGCGTCAAGCAGAACAGCATGTTGTCGGGCACCTCACGGCGACGGAGCTTGTCCGCGAGCGTGTCCAGCCAGAGATGCGCTGCTGCGCGATCGACGTTCCGGACGACGCAAAGACGGACCACTTCCTTCCCGTCGCATTCGGCAAGCGCATCTCCGAGCGCCGTTGCCGATCCGCTTCCCGGCCTTACCCACAGATCGTCGAACGTGATCACTGCCGGATCGCAGTCGAAGGACACGTACCTGCCCCCGCCCACGCACTCGGCGATCACCGCGATGAAATCGTCGGCGCGGTCGCCGGTCAGGACCGGAAGCCCACCGGCCAAGACGTCGGTCAGCGCGCGAACGCACTGCGTCTTGCCGCTCGCGGACAGCACGTTGCTGGCCTCGACCCAAGATGCGAGATCCCTGACCGCGATCGGCTTCGCCGGGAGATCAGCCGCGAGGAAGCCTGGCACCCGAGGCTTCGCCTCCAGGGGACGCGCCGGGCCGCGTTCCTGCAGCACCGTCTCCATCCGGATGATGCGGTCGATCTCCTCCTTGCGGCCCGCCAGATCGCTCTCCAGATCGGCAAGACGCGCCCGCGTTTCGGCAAAGCGCTCTCCTTCGGCTTCGATTTGGGCGGCGGCTTCGGTGAGCCCGCCCGCCAGCGCAGCGACTTCCTGTTCGAGCTCGGCCTTCTTTCCCGAGATGTCGGCGAGAGCCGCCTCCCGGGCCGCGTCCAGCCGCGTCGTCATCGCGGTGAATTCGGCCGCCTCGATGTCGCGAAGAGTCTCCTCGAGCTCCGTCTGGCCGCGCGCACGCCGCTCCTGCAGGTCCGCTTCGAGGGCGGCCGTTCGATCGCGGAGCATCGCCTCGCCCCTTACTTCGGCCGCTTCCTTGGCAAGCTGCTCCGTCCGCTCGGCCAGTTGCGCCTTGATCTCCGGGTCGCTGCGCAGGACGTTCATGAAGTCCTTGAGCATGTCGTCGCGGGACTTCAGGAGGTCCGCCAGCCTTCGAGACCGCATGATCTCCTGCCCGACACGTGGATCGAGGCGTTCCGCCTCGGACAGCTTGTTTTCGAAAAGCTCGACGCTTCTGGAGAGAAGGACGGCCGCCTGCTTCAGAATGCCGTCGTCCGCCTTCTCGTCCACGAAGCTTGAGATCACGTGGCGCAGGAATTCGACGTCGGAGCACCAGTTCACGACGCCGCTTTGCACCGTGCCGGCGTCGCGCGCGTACAGATCGACGAGCCCAGCCACGGTCGGCACCTGAATGCGGCGTTCCGGATGGTACGGCCACATCGGAAGCGCGGTCAGGTCGTCGGGCCGACCAATCCGCGACCGGCCGTCGGACGATATCGACATCCGGACTTCGATGATGCTCGGCGCCCCGATGCGGAATACCTTGTCTCCGGCAAAGCCGTCCTGTCGCCCCGTCTCGACCAGCAGCCGCCGCGCGGCCTCGGGCGCGTAGAGGCCGGACAGGTCCTCGAACGGCAAGAGTCGCCTGCCGGAAGATGCGACGTGGCGCTGTCTCTTGGGCGGCCCCTCGAGCGTCGGGCGCGCCAGTACCCAGTCGCCTACCTTGATCGCGGGCCGTGCCGACCTGACTTCGATTTCGCCGTTGTTGCCGAACATGTTGTGCGAGGAAGACGATATGTCGGTGATCGTGCCCTCGAGCGACTGCGCCCGCACCTCGACGAAGGACGACGGTCCCTGCTGCCGCGTGCATACGCCCACCACGAAATTGCTGCTGTCGTTCGGCATGTCGGCACCTCACCCAACGGGCGGCATAACGCGCGCCGCCCTTACGCTGTCGTTGATCCAAAGCAGTCGCGATGCGCCCCCCGACCGCCGGCGCACGTTCGCCGCTTGGACAGCGGACTGCGGCCCTTCACCATGAAGGAGCGAAGGAAGAAGTCTTCGGACCTTCGCCAGATCGGCGGTGCCCGCGGAATAGGCGTAATAACGCCACCCCGACGGACCAGCGTTGCGGAGGTTTCGATAGCGAAGCCATGCGGCGACCGGGATCGGCAGCGCGCCCTCTGCCGACGCCCGCACGAGCCTGCCGTCGTCGAAGTCGAACATCGAGGTGCTGCGCGCGACATGCGCATGCACGATCGCCGCCTGCCGCGATAGGTGCCTGAATTCCTGGCCGCTGGCCAAGACCACGTAGACGTCGTGATCGCGGTTGCCTCTCCACCGGGTGATGCGCACGGCGTCCCCCTCGTCGTCGCGGGCCGTGACGAACCGCCGTCGGATCCATGACCAATGCGATGCGGCCGAATAGCCCTCGTGACTGATGGATGTCGGGACGAAAGCTTTTTCACAGTCGCCGGGAACGCCGACCGTTCCGACGGCCCAGCCCAGCCTTGACGCCAGCTCCTCGTGCTCAACCCCGGTCGCTCCGACGAGCGGCGGCGACCATTTTGCGACGCCGCCGGTCCGAAAGGCATGGCCCCCCATCGCGCCGACGGCGACGCGAAAGTCTTCCGTCTGGCGAGCGCCGATACAGCCGTCGACCACGACGAAAGCCGTCCCGGACGAGCCGAGCGCGGCCAGCGTCGGACGCCGCAGCATCCAGGTCCGTCCCTTCCAGGCCGGCTTCAAGAATGGCTCGACCATCGTCGACTCCTGAAAGCCCCGCAGCATGTCCCAAGGGCTCGCATCTCCGGCCAGGATATCGGAGAGCAGAGGCAGGAGCTCGCTCTCGTCCCATCCAGACGCGCCGCCGGCGTAGACCGCTTCGATCAGATCGCCCAGCCTGGGTTCGACCTCGCTCCATCCTTCCGACGGGGGCACGACCTTATCCCGCAAGCTCTGCACGTCGGACCATTCGGCGAGAGGCGCTCCCTTCGAGTCGCTCAAGGCCCGGTGGACATGTGCATCCCGCACGAAGGTCAGGCTGCGGGACCATGACGGCGAAGCTCGGTCCTCGTCCGCGCCGGGCTGGACGACATAGGGTCCGTCGAGCGGCTTTTCGCTGCGGATCGCGTAGATGCCGGCCGCCTCTTCGGTGCATCTTATCGTGCCGTCGTTCTCGCCGGCCCGGGGCGCGATGGTTAGGCCGGCCGCGTCGGCGGCCACCTTCGGCAGATAGCTGGCCCTCCCCAGCCACTCGCCAGCGCTGCGCACGCCGCCGAAGATTCGGACGTTCCGGATCTGCTCCTGAGGCTTCGGCAGCTTCACCACGTCGCCGAGGCGGTCCTGCGCGGTGCCCGCAGGCACGATCCGCGACAGCGACCAATCCCCGCTCCGTTCCAGCGGTCCGAGCTTGGTGCCGATCTTGCCGGCGACGCGCGCGGACAGTCCGACGATGACCCTGCTCAGTCCCTCCGCCAGGATCGGCATGGCTTCCCACCGCGCATGTCCGGATTGTCGAAAGAAGATGACGCCCAAGTCGATGGCGCGCATCAATTCGTGCCCTTCCCGGGCGGAGCATGCCGCGACCGCCTGCTGGAGCGAGCCATACGATCCAAGCAGGCGTCCGCTCGTCGCGTCCGAGACGGCGAACGACCAAAGATCGTCCTCGTCCCGAACCATCTCCAACGAGAGTTCGAAAGTCGCCGTCGTCTTCCTGCCGAGGCTGATCGCCTGGACCAGGCGCCAGAAGCGGTGGTCTGCGAGCGCGCGGTGCCCGGTGAGGTAACTGCGCTGGAAGTCCCAGTAGGCCGCCTTCAGATACGCGGACGACTTCGAGCCGTCGGCGACCCGTCGAAACCTGTTCAGGAATTCCAGCGGGCTGTCGAGGACGCTGCCGTTGTCATCAAGGAAATGCTGGACGACCGATTTGTCCTTCCGCGATGGAAAGGACAGTCGGACCGAATAGCCGATCTGATTGCGCCATTCCTCTACGGGAGGGAGCTCGAGCGTGCGGAAGGGCAATCCTTTTTGTGCCCGCACCTTGAGCCATTTCTCAAGCTCCACCCACATCCGGTTGATGCCGGCCAGGTTCGAGAAGGTGCGGTCGACCCTGAGAAACGACGTCAGCTTGGGCCGGAACTCGTTGCCGCTCGCGTCGGGATCGATCATGCCTTCGACGAGCATGGTCAGCGCGAGATACGCGAAGCATCCGGGGACATCGTCGCCGGAACACTTGCGGTAGTCAGCATGCTGAAGCGCCGCTACGAGACTGCTTTCTCTGTCGGCAAGCATCGAACGGAAGGCTTCGACCACCCGCTCCCTGGACTCGTATTCGAGGCCGAGGGCTTCTGCCAAAGTGAAGTCAGTCACTTCGAACGACCGGAGCGGCGACGCATCGCCCACGCCGATCGACAGGAAATGGAGTGTCAGCGCGGTTTCCCATTCCAGATACGTGGCCGGGAGGGCAGCTGTCATGAGATGACTCGCCGCGTCAGAAAGGGTTGCCTCGCCTCTTTCGAAATTAATGCGGCGCCCTCGCCCGTCGCGGACAGAAAAAACCATGTCAACGCTTCTTCCCATTCGGACAGGCCGATGGGTAGATAGGCGCTCACCTTAAACCCTAAGCTCCAATGGGGCGCGGCGGTTCCGCGTACGCGTTGCGCGTGCGGCGCGCTTCGGTTTCTGCGTTCTTGCCGAATTCGGTGACCTCACAGAGCGCAATAGCTGATTCAGGAGCTTCGTGCGCAGAAAGGCCACGACGGGCACAGCCACGCCATCGCCGATCACCCTGAACGCATAGTCGTAGACGTCGGGAAGCTGGTAACTGACTTTCAATCCCATGAGGGACGCCGCTTCCGTCGGAGCGAGAAGGCGCGTGCGCACGTCGGTGCCGTTCACCACGATGATGCGCGGCCTCGAGCCTCCGCCCTTCGGTGTCCGCAAGCACCCAGCCAGTCCACGGAAGCATATCTCCGTCCTCTGCACGGTCTTGCCTTTCAACGGGCGCATTCGAAGAGAGAGCGTCCCAACCATCCGCTTACCTGACTTCTTGGCCTCGGCCAGCTTCTGCCTGTGCGCGTCGGACATCATGGCGACGAGACGCTTGGTTTCCGCCTGCGTGTGCCAATTGACCCCAACCGGCCGGTCCGTAACGATCTTGTTGAGCGTCTTCTTCAACTCCGGAGCTGACCCGAGATTGAACCACATCCACTGCTCGCGACATTGCGGCGTCAGTTTTTCGACGGCCTTGACCAGTGGATCGGGATGCCACGTGGGATGCGGCTCGTCGCGGAGGAACTCGTCCACCGCCTTGGCCGCCTTCGAAATGGCGACGATGAAGACCCTCTGACGCGATTGTGGAACGAAATGCCGCGCGTCGACAACGACCGCGCCTGCGCGCATGCCCAACCGGTCTAGCGCCGCTATGACCGCCTTGAATTCCTCTCCGCCGTTGATGGTTAGAAGCCCCACGACGTTCTCGAGGACGACCATTCTCGGCAGACGGCCGATCGCCTTCAGGCCCTTCATCAGGTCGACGAACGCCCAGAACGTTCCGGACCGCGTCCGGTTCGTGCCGCCAGCCTGACCGATGCCTAAGCCGTTGCCGGCCGTGGAAAGGTCCTGACAGGGGAACGACGCCCACGCCAGATCGGCGCGCCGTCCGAGATCTTCCGCCTTCACCTTGTGGATGTCGTCCTCGAGGATTTCGGCTTTGCCCCAGTTATCTGCGTAGACCTGGACCTTGAGTGGATCGAAATCGTTAGCGAACTGACACTTCCACCGGCCGCCGAGGCCGGCGCGTACCATCCCCCCGCCCGCGAAGAATTCTAAATAGCTTGGCACTTCAGATGGCCCTCCCGCCGATGGCGGCCATCATCAATCCCAGATCAGCAAATCGCCAGACCCGCGGCTTCGTGAACGGACTTAGTCCGTCCGTTTTTCCGAGTTTCTCCACACCTCTTCCCCTAGCCTGCGCCGGCGGCCTCGCTCGCGACCCACAGGACTACCTCACGGCTCCTCTCGGAAGTCGGTGATGAGCCTCCAAACCGTCTTGCGGAACAGCCAGAGGTTCGGCTTTCACTCAAGACCGCGCCACTGCTGTTCGCCTTCCAGCGCCGGGCAAGGCCCTTATCATTGCACAGGAAAGCAGCAGAATCGTCGCACAGGTTGAATCCGGCTACAAGCTCAATCGACTAGTCTTTTAGTTGCTTTCTGGCCGTAGACGCCGCTTTCCCGACTGAGATCGCGTCCTGGAAGTAAAGTGGCCCTATCGCGAGATTTTGAGTACCTTCCGCAGCACTCCTTCAGAGCAAATGGGATTGTGCGCCGCAAAAAGGAAATCCGAGGAAGGTCACGGCTGCGATTGTTAGGCTCTAGGCGATAGGTCGGATGAGTTGTTTACGAAGCGACCGACGCGCTTCTTATGTTCAATGTATTCCACGGTGGATTGCGAGCCCGAAGCTCACTTCGGCTTAGAACAACCACTTTACGGTCCTACCCGCACAGGTAGATTAGCATCCTCGTTGTGATTCTCTATCATTTTATAATCAAGCATTGGCATGAATCGTAAAGATTGGTTTTTGGGAGCTCGGCAGCGTGCCGCTCTGCAGCTTCAGCTCTTCGACGAACTTCATCAGCAGAAGCTCGAACTCGTGGAGTATTATTCTTTTCTTGCTTCTGCACCCGCAGACATCAAGCATGAATACTCTGCTGTTCCGGAGATCGAAATAGCTGCGGCGGCAAAGAGCGTCGCCGCACGGCTGAGGAAGGGGGACTACCGATTTGGCATTGCCAAGCTCGCAAACGAACGCGAGATACTGATTGATTGGGCGGCCCGGATCCGTGCGCTTGACGAACTTGTTTTCGAGAATGGTGATCTGGCACCGTTAAGCGCGGAACGCTGGCGCGTCCGAACTACTGCGGCCGACGTCTATCTCGTTCCTCGTTGGAGGCCGCGGCCTAACCCCCGCCGCCGAGAGACCGGATCGATAGCGCACCGCGGAATGATCCACCATCGAATGGTTCCTGCAATGATCGCTGGATTGGAAGGTCGCGATCGTTCCCTGCCGCGGCCGGCTGAGCAAAAGTGACGATCTCAGATTCGGTGCCGGACTATTCCCGGGATTAAGCGTAAATTGGCTCGATGGCCCCGATCTAGTCGCGGAGCGCATCGACTACAAAGGATACTCCGAGCATGTAGCAAGCCACTTACAACAGGCTCATGATGACGAATGCCACGTCCTGATGTATCCCGAACTAACGATTGATCCCGTAGAAAGATCTACTATCAAGTCAACGTTAGAGCGACCACCTTGGACGACAACTTGGAGCACGTCCTTGGTCATTGCCGGATCGTGGCACGATCAGGAGAACGGGATCTACTTCAACATCGCGACGGCGTACGATGGGTTCGGCACCGAGCTGGCGCGCCACCGCAAGATATTCCGTTATTTCGACAATAAATCGGGCAAGGCCGAGGGGGTCGGGCTCGGAAAAAGTCTCACACTTCTTGTGTTCGACGATCTGATGGTCGCGCTCGGCATTTGCAGGGATTTCTGCGAACGGATTGACCCGAACCCTAATCCCTTTGCAGGACTCGATGCGGACCTATTTCTCATTCCCTCGATGGGAAACAAAACGACGATGAAAGGACACATGGAGACCGCTCGAGAAATCGCGCTGAAGTATCGCGCTTCGGCGTTCGTGGCGCAGCAATCCGAGAGCAACCATCCGGTCGGCTATCTGATTTTCCCGGGACAAGACCTAGACAAACCCTCTTCAGATTTCGAAGTCGATACTGACTGGACGGCCTGCAAGGTTGACAGCGCGCTATAAAACGATGTGAAATGAATAGGATATCTATCTGGAGTTGCCGTGATTGAAGATCCTAAGATTAAACAAGCACTTAGCGCGATCGCCTCACTGGATACGTCCCCGGAAGAGGCGATCGCCTGCCTCCGGCTGTCGCTAAGAGAGCCGAGTCGAGAAGCGGCAGAGGCAGTTTACGAGGCTCTCCGCGCAGCAGGCTGGAGGCTACTGACCTCACGGATCTTCGGAAGCGAGATTGAGGCTTGGTGCGATATATTTGGTCAAGCTGCGGCGCTCCTGCGACGGGATTTTGGAGACCTGAGTGACAGAACGACGGCTCTCGCGGACCTCGCGACGGAATCTGCCCGCTTCGGTGTTTTGCACTCTCACGAACAAGCCATCGCGAAGGAACACGTGATCGATGTTCTGAAGGCCATAGGAAAGAACGGTGCCCGGAAGGCGGAAGTAATGAACGCGACCGGTCTGAAGCAAGCGAACCTGTCCCGGATCTTGGCAAACCTCATTGCGGTTGGACTCGTGGATAGAAAGTCCCTTGGGAAAGAGGCGAGCTTCACACTTTCCGTTGCTGGCCTCGATGCGCTGTCTCCTGACGACGTCCATCCACGTGGAAGTGGTGGCCTCATCGTCTCCCCCGGAGTACGTTGATGGAAGAGGAGCCGCTGGTCAGCGATTTGGTTCTCCATGTCCTGGAAGCCAGCTCCTCGGCTATCTCCAAGCATTTCTCGATCGCCTTTGAAGCAACGAAGGACTTCGATGCTATAAGACGAAAGTGCCTCTCTTTCGACGGCGGAGAGATGCAGGATCTCGAGGATAGCGACGGGATTGCAAAGGGCTTCGACCACGATGCGATTTCAGAAATCTTTCGCGGCTTTGCGTACCGGCCGAATTCCGCACATGGCGTGAACCGACATATTTGGGGAGCGGACGACGACCACCATCTGAAGAGCTTGGTTAGAACTGGCGTCGGGCGCAAGCGTGAACGATCACAGGAAGCGGGCAGCACTGATGACGAGCAGCGGAGAGCTCGGATTCATTCCCGAACTCGCGTGTCCGCACTTGTTCAACAAGCTCTCCTCAGAAGCCGCAGAGTGGTTCAATTTGAGAAGGCGTCCACTGCTATCAAGGACACCGACGAATGTCACGTCTTCACGCCGTCTCCGTTCTACATTGCGAAACAAATTCTAACCAATCCGATCTCCCCCGCAACTGAAGCCTACGCCACCGCGGCGTTGAATATTGAGATGCTTCGGCGCTTTAGACCTAGATTTGGGGAAATTAATCTCAATCACCAGACCATTCAGCGCGCGCTCGAACTTATCTGGAATCGCGCCTTTACCAGCAAACCGATCAGATCAAGCGGCGATGCCCGGGGCGAAACGCTCTATCTCTGTCATCACTTAGCAATGAAGGGCATTCTATCTCTGCAGGTCGAATGGAAGAGACAGTCGCCCTCGCATCGTCCTGACAGGCTCTTCAATTCCATTAACAATCTGTTCCATGTCAGAACCCGCTCGGAATCGGCCGACCGAACTCATCCGATCTCGTTTCGTCTCCATCCCGGATTTGCAGACACCCCAGACGCAGGAGAACTGCTCAATGAGTTGCGAGGCTTGCCCCTCCCCATCGAAGGTGCCTCAACTATTTTCCATCAAGGGCTTCGCTTTGGATCGAATGGCGAAATCGTGGCGGCTGTCTCTGGGCCAGCAGGCGTGGGGAAAACATCCGCGTGCTTGTCAATCGCCGCTGCCTTAGCGCCTCTCGGTTGCCGCACACTCTTTCTTTCGGGAGAAGAAGCCGCTGAAGATCTTACTACACGACTAGATGAAGCAGTGGCCGATAGCATTCGGATGTCATCGCCGCCATTTAGATGCCAAAGTCTCGATGACTTCCGCATTGGCTCCGGATCGCCGAGCTGGTTTCAGGCGCATAGCGTGCGTGTTAGAGCCCAAGAGAACACGCCCATCGACGCGGCGAGCGAGATTAGATCCTTTATAGAGACAACGATCGACGAGTCCGAATTCTTTAGGGTTTTTCGGGAAACCGACCGATCTAAGCTGCCCTACTTCGCTCGCCCTATCATAGTCGTAGATGGGTTTCACCAGCTGTTCCTTGAGACGGAGGACCGCGGGGCCGAGGTCGAGCGGTCGCTGCGCCAACTCATCGACATTTGCAGAATGCACCGAGCGATCTTCATCTTCACCATGGCGTCCAACGGGAAGCATGTAGAGAGGTTGGAGTATCTGTGCGATCTTGTAATGGAGTTCGATCGCAGAGGTATTCAGCGGCCTGACGAGTTCACCACCCGCATTGTGAAGCTTTTGAAAGTGAGACGTCAGCCCGCACTTATCGGCGCTCACCTATTCCACTTGACTGGATCCAAGCGATTTAGAATCAAACCCAATGTCGCGGCTACGGCCGAAAAGTCCAAGAGCCTTCGTTGGGTCGAGCCTGATCCAACTTCGCGCGTAATGCTATTCGATGGAACGTCCCCACTCTCGGTACGAGCAAAATCGCAAATTCTCCTTTATGGAAAAGGAAGCTCCGGCAAGGCTGGATTGGGGCTGGCCATTCTTCACCGACGCGCGCTCTCGAACAGGCAATTTGCCCCTGGGATAGAAAAGAAGGATATCGCTTATTACGAAGCCAGAACACTAGTTGTATCGTTTCTATATCAGACGAATTATTTCAAGACGCTAGGCAAAAAGCTGCCATTAGCTACTAGCCCGGGCGCACGCTTGAGTGTACTTCCAAATCGAGCCCTTATCGACGTCATCAGCCTATATCCTGGCGGGCTTACGCCCGAAGATCTTCTCTCCAAGGTCGACAACAGGCTACTTGCAGCAGAGCTCAGTGGAGTCCCCTATACAGGTGTCCTGATCGATGGCATTCACAACGTCTTCGTCCAATTTCCGATACTCGAGCAGGACGCGACGGTCTGGCCGCAACTCTACAATCTGCTCCGACGGCGGGGCAAACCGTCGTAACCACTCACACTGAATTCGAACTGCATGCTCACTCGCTATCAGTGGATTTCGAACACGCGCAGCGCAAGTCGGCTCCGCTCTTGTCCGTAATTGTTTCTGGAGCTGACTACGTTTTTGAGCTCTCGGGCAGAAACACCACAGATGGTGCTGCTCAATATCAACTTTCGATTAAGGGAATGCTTGGAGAGGATCCTCCTGTTTCTGGTTTCGAGTGGGATCGTCAACGTCTGCGAATTAGGGGACCGATACTGCGAGAGCCACCAGACGACCAATTGTCGCTTCCGCTGGGAAGCGCCGCTTCGGACCTAGATGAAAATTGATTCCCTCAATTATGCCCCACGATTTCGAATCCCTAGTTAAACGGTTGGGGCGACGTGAATTACAGCGAACATTTTCTCAAGACGCACTCAACGCACCGCCCAACCGGGCTAGGGCGAAACTAGCTAACCGACTGCGTTCATCGGCGACAGTTATGCCGAAGTACCGGTAATTGTCTCGATAACGAGAACTTCTCGGACAAAGTTTGGAGACTATTCAGCGCGCGCCAGCTCTGTCGACCGCTCGCTTCCGCACCGGCATGGGCTCGAACTAACGCTTTAGTAGGTCGCCCGCATCCACGCCCAGCGCCTTTGCAAGCTTGCCAAGCATGGTAACCGAAGCACTGTAGGTGCTGGTCTCCAACTGGCTGATGTAGCTTCGATCTACCTTCGCTCGAAATGAGAGTTCCTCCTGGCTCCAGCCTTTTTCATGCCGGAGCCGCCGAAGGTTCTTTGCAACAATGTCTCGCATTCCGTCCATAAAAGACGGCATGCTTCTTGTTGAGCATACTCATCAATTGAGTATACTCAACAAAAAGAGCAGCAGAGGCATGTCGCGTATGAATGGTATTGAGACAGTACAGCTAGAGCCGTTCGCGGAAGTTGCGGGGGACGCTTATCGATTTGGATACCGTACTGTTGGAGTTACCGATTACGTTTCCGCGGTCGAAGTACCTATCCAACTCGTAGAGCAGACGGTGCTTACGAGATCTTCGTTGACCGTGAGGATTGGTCCGGACGGAACGGTAATTTCCCGTATGCTTTCTTCATATGCTACGGACACCCAAGATCCACCGACCGACGCCGAGGCGCTCGACGTCCTAGTTCGAAGAGCCGTAAATACTGAAAATCTTCGGATGGAAGAAGCAACTACTTCAGACCTAAATATGCTTTTGCAACGACTTGAGTGTTCTATCAGTCTCGTGAAAGATGCCATCAGCCAGATATCAAGCGGACCGATTACTCCGGTCCAGATGACGGAAATTTCTGGCTCACCTCCTCGCTGTTAGCGGGCCCGTAGGATGGTTCGTTGCTCTTGCTGGGGTCCCCCGGCTCCTTCTGGGTAGACTGATTGTTGAGACGTCGGGGCATACCAATCGCCGGATCCTTCGCGCCACCTAGTCGGCTTGCTCGCCGAAAATCCGCATCACCATCCAGAAATGCCTCCAGCATAAATGGCACGAGATCGGCCACCTCCTCCCGCACGCCGTAGGTTTCAGCGTAAAAATCAGCATAGTCGCGCAGCCAGGTTGGGCGACAATGTCGTGTTGAGTTTAACTGGGGTTCGGTCTGGCAGTTTCGAAAGCTTCATCGACATCATCTCGTCTTTGCGGCAGTCCGGACGTCCTGATATGGCTTCAACACTAGGTCCTTTGAGACAATGACGCGCAGCGGCCAACCCGGCCGCACCGTAATGGTTGGCTGAACATCAAGTTCACGTTCGACAAGTCGCTGGCCTGCCCGGTTGGTCGTCTGCTGAATGCTTTCGCGCAGCGCCTTGACGAGATCGCCCTCATCATTGCCTAGCGAGAGCTGCGTGCCGACACCAAGAAGCGTCGCGAGACCAATCCCCTTGAGCAACTGCCAGGTGTGGAAATCCACCTCGTCCTCGAGACCGGCGTAACCCGCTATGTCGGTCGCCGGAAGGTTTTCGATGACGATCGAATTGCCGTTCGGCAGGATCAGGCGTGTCCAGACCACCAGCGCACGTTTCTGGCCATAAGCGACGACGCTGTCGTATTTGCCAAAAAGCCGTGTTCCCTGCGGAATCAGAAGATGCTCACCGGTCACCGTGTCGTATACGTTTTCGGTCACTTGCGCGATCGTCGATCCAGGCAAATCGGAATTCAACCCGGTGATCAGGCTCGCCGGAATGATCGACCCCGCCATGATCGCATAAGGCGATGGCGCGGCTGCGAGGGCGTGCGGGTTCGTGGTTTCCTTGTCGGCTTTGGCGCTGACAAAGGCGAGCTTGCGCGCCTGAGAAGACGGAATGATCTCGCTGGAGCGATCCGTCAAACCCGGTGACGTCTTCGCAAGGATATCAGATGTCGCCGGAGCATTGTCCACGGGTGCCGGGCGAAACGCCGAGGGCTGCTCGGTCGTTGAGGCCACAGGCGTCGACTGTTTGCGGCGGTCCTGCTTGTCCGACAGGCTAAATAAGAGGCCCGACTCCTTGGCCTGCTGCGCAATACGCGTCTGGCGGATGCGCTCCGCCCGCTCGGCATCCTGCTCTGCGTTTGCCTGGAATGGCGTCTCGGATGCCGGGCCTGATCCGAGTTTCTTTTCACTC
>Ga0137385_10002759_pt1 | contig 15086 bp, 23 predicted proteins | sample SagtaG_FD_104921 | JGI IMG/M metagenome (GOLD analysis project Ga0137385, IMG submission 104921) | Vadose zone soil microbial communities from Sagehorn Ranch, Mendocino, California, USA - Sage2_R_80_16 metaG | ecosystem: Environmental > Terrestrial > Soil > Vadose zone | place: USA: California...
TAGAGCGAGACCGTATCAGGGTCCCAGTTCGGTGATGCACAAGTACCAAGTCGAGCTGCGCTCAAGACTGGTGTGAGAGGAAATGCCAAGTCGTCAACACGACTGGCGAGTGCGAGACAAAATACGAAGGTCCGCGTTCGATTGGGTATGCGAGGCAAAATGCGAAGGCCCGCGTCGGTGAGAGGCAAATAGATATAAGCCCTCCTTTGGAACAACCCAAGGGTTCCCTATCTGGTGAGACTAGAATGTCGTGGATTGGAAGAAGTCAAGTCTACCGTACAAGCTAGGTAGACTAGGGTTTATATAGTAGTACCCCGTGTTTGTGTTGAACAAACGTATGACGCGATTCCCGTCAGTATGAGTCATGATGACGTATGAAGTGAGTAAGTATGAGTAAGCGTGCGTCATAGTGACGTCAGTAGTGATGTCATATGGAACGTTCCAGTAAGTAATGAGTCATGATTCGTGAGTCAGAAATGAGTCATGGGGGGCGGCACGTGTAAAGTAAATGAGTCATGATGAGAAAAGAAGTGAAACGTGTCCGGATCGTAACAGGTGTGAGCGAGGTGGGGCAGTGAACAAAGGAGATGAGGGGGTGCCCAAGCCAGAGACAGAACTTGCCTGTTCCAGAAAATTGGTCTTGCCCAAATAAGGAATGACACTTTTCTGGAACAGGCAAGTCCCATCTCTGGCTTGAGCACCCCCTCATCTCCTTTGTTCACTGCCCCACCTCACTTGCACCACCATTTGCGTGCGCCCTCCCCATCTGTGCTCCCCATCCTTTCCACACAGACAAGGGGTTCCAAAGGTGAGCTGCCCCCACCATTTCTGGGACCCCCACATGCTCACATCCCCCTTCACACAGGTTGCCCCACTCGTGTGGCCACCCTCTTTGCACCCCCCTGTTTCTGCGCCCTCCCCCCACTTTGTGCAAATGGGTGCACAGGAGGGACAGTGTGCCTGCCCAGTCCCTTCCACCCAGGCCACCCCCCTTTGCGCAGGTTGCCCCATTCACATTGTAAGGGCAGCTCGGCCCTTGGCCACAAAATCGGCCATTTCTGCTCATTTCAGTCACCTCGGAGTTGTCATGCATCACCTCTTATCTTGGACATCGCCACCAACTCACTCATTTTCCCTCATGTCTCCATCTCGCCTCGCATCTATGCTTTCTTCATCCTTCCCTCCACCTCACAATTCGTTGTTCCTTGCCTTGTCATATTCCTGTTCCTTCCACCATCGTCGGACGCCCCTCATTGCTCAAGCCATTCCAATTTCAGAGTGACAACATTCCAAGATCATCTTTCAGCTGTCTCCAACTGCGACACCGATGGCCTCAAGCCTTCATTTCTAGCCTCATGTTTCCTTCACCATCTATCCACCATTCATTCTTTCTATCGCTTCCACCATGTCCTCCTGACACCGCTCATATTCTGTCTTGGCCGATCAACATTGTGCCTCTTGTGATTGTCTCATGTGTTGTGCTCTCTGTCTCGGGCATAGGCATGCTGATCTTTCTTTTATTTTCCTTACTACTTTCTAACAATTTGTTTGTACTGTTAGTGCGTGTCATTTGTATCGTTGGTGCTGTTCTTTGGCCATGCGTTCTTGTTCACCGACTCCCCTACTTCTCACTTTCGACTTGTGTTACTTACCTTGCGTACCCCACGTGTTTTCATTTGTCGACTCCCCTTCCATCCTCAACTTTTTGTTTACCTTTCCCCCACTTGGACTTTATCCCTCACAGATTTCGACTTCAACATTTTTGACTTTGCTAGACCTTAGATACAGACTGCTGAGTATATAAGGGCTTTGGATTCGTGCTTAATACATCATCGATATCCCCTGTTTTCTTTGCCTCTCTCTTGTGTGATTCAAAGCCACTTTTGGGTCTGGTCGAATTTGAAAACACCCGACTCATTGCTCACTTCACGTGCCCTTCTCTTCTGCTTCAAAATTGATCCTCTTCTCTCATTTGCGATTCACATTCTACTGATTCCTTGTCCCTGTTTTCTAGGTTTCCTGCTTTGTGTTAGTCAAATTGGCTTTCACGAAGAGTTTCTGAACTCCAACAAGTTCCGTGTTTGCCCTCCCCTTCCTTTCTCTCTGACACACAGACTCTTCCTCAAGTTGACTCTCAACCTTTCAATCTTCTGCCATTCTCCTTTCCACTTGTATCTTGGCCAGTCTGCATCACAAATGTGTGTCGAATGCTTCGTAACACATTCAGGTCGGATTCCACCTGCCTTCCACATCACCTCTCAAACTTTGGTATCTCTTGTTTTCTTCGACTTAGTCTCTTGCATTTTGCTCTTGCGTCCCTGGCTGCTCCTTAAACCCTACTCCCCTTCTTCATCCACTCTCAGCCCACATTTACTCACACACGCACTTTCGAGCACATTCACCTGGCTGCCCCAGTGAGGCTGAGTTAAGTGGATTATCCCCCTTCCTCCTTACCCCAACTTCTTCCACCTTGTGGTCACCTCTGGTGACCAGTCATATGCCCAAGCAGCCCAAACTGCCCCCTCAAGACACATTTGGGAAGTTCATTAAGAAAGTCCCTTCAACCAGCCAACTCTCCTCCAATCCCTTACTCAACCCATCCATTTGCGAGCCTGAACCCTCCTCCAGCACTTCGATGCTCCCTGACTCTATAGACAGTTCCTCTTCCAACCTCACCTCCACCCCACGCCTCTCCCTCATATTCCCTAAACCTATTTGACACTCAATTCCCAGTTCCTTTTCCCCTCTTGCTGACTCCCCATCTGAATCTTCGGTCCCCCTTTCAACTCCTGTATCTCACAGTACCAAGCTCTTCGCCTCTCCCTCTAAGTCTCCCCCCTCAGCCTCTCCTACCCCATCTCCTGCTTCCCCATCTTGACCTTTTATTCCTCGTACACCCTCGGCACCACCTCGTCTTCCTTCTGACTTGTCCTTGTCTTCATCTTTGTCTTCAGCCTCATCTTCTCGAACTATTTCTCTCGTGCCTCAAGTTTCGTCAAGTATCTTCTCTGTAAATTTCAGAGCTTCTCAGTTCCTTTCATCTTGTCTGGACCCTCCTGTTACACAGACCCTACCTATTGCTGATCCCTCCTCGTCCTCCCAAACACCCTTGTTGTCTATACCAGCCCCGCTTCCCTTGTCATCATCTGCCCCTCCTTCATCATCCTCTGCAGCCCCTTCTGTACCAACTCAAACCCCCTTGCAACCACTTGTAACCACTGCATCCACACCACCTTCCACACCAATCCAAACATCCTCACAACCACTTGTAACCACCGTGCCCGCTCCACCTCCAGTACCCCCAGTAGCCCCACCACCACCAATCCACATGGCCGCCAATCCACCCACTGGTTCTGCTGCTATGCCACCTGCTTGTTTGCACCGAGCCCCATTCTTTTCTGGTCATGTCAGAGACCCCCTCGACGAATTCCTTCAGGAGTACGACAAGCTAGCCACAAGTTATAACCTCACAGCTCAGCAGAAAGTGGAGACTGTTCTCCATTATATCCTGCATGATCTCTGGGACTTGTGGAAGATCTTAGAAGGCTATCCAGCAAATGACTGGGACCTCTTCCATCAATCACTACAGCGCATCTACAAAGGTACTTCGGTGCAGTCCAGATACTCAAAGCAGAAGTTGTACGACTTCGTCCATTACAATAGCCAAACTTGTATGTGCGATGAGGAAGATGTTATTCAGTACTACCAGCAATTCTTAGTCTTTTGCCAACCCCTCATCGAAACTCGCCAGATTACCGATGATGAGCGCAATTCCATGTTCTGGTATGGCTTCCACCCTGATGACCAAGACAAGCTGTCCACTTGGCTTGTAGCCAAGTTCCCTGACCAAGCAATTGGGCAACCTTACGGTTTTGAAGATGTCTTCAAAATTGCTCACATCATCTTCACTAGTTCCCCTTTCATCCCCTTTGAGCTGCAGGAGCACTGGGATTGGTTCATAGCCCCGCAACCCAGTTCTGAGAGACCTTATGGTCGAGGATTCGGCCAGACCAATCATGACCCCTGAGCACCTGACCACGAAGGACGAGGAAGGGACCACAAGCCCTACCTTGACTTCAACCCTAGAGACACTTTCGCTTGTTCAGATTGGGACTTGGGACATACTAATCTACCACACGCTCATGCTCCTACTCCTCCTCACGCTCCCTCTCCTCCTCATGCTGCTCCACCTTGCGCTCCTGGACCCTCTATCAAAACTAAAACCATTCAATTCAAATAGCCTAGTCAGGAGGAAGAAGATCGCAAGCTAGACGATCTCATGGACAAGATGCATGGACTCAATATTTGGGAACGAGCCTATGCCGTCCTCTATGCTCATTGTGCTCACCGTTACCCCAACGTCGCAAGAGACCTGCCTAAGCCTGAGATAAGTCAGTCATATGCTTTCCAAAATCCCCCTCCTTCGACATCAACTTCCTGCCAACCTTGGTCTGAGCAATCTGATCCCACTCCCCCTGCCACCTCTACTAACTCTTCCTTCTTCCATCCATGCCCCATGGGTTGTTCCTTTTGCTCAAAACAGAACATTGCATTCAAGAGTGCCCAATAGCATAAGAGTATGTCCATACTGGATGGGCTGTAATCGTCAACGATCGCATTCACTTGCCTAATGGTCAGCCTATCCCTAGCAACACCCTGGGCAGAAATCTTCAGTTGAAGATTAATTCTTGGATTGCTGGAGCTATGGCAGACGCTGCTAGAAACTCACCTTTCACCTGCAACTCCCCACCCCATGCGACAGCGAGCAGCTTTGAGATTGTAGGGGAGAGTACTTATGGTCCACCAGTCCAGCAAGCCCACATTGTTGAAGTCCCAACCACCAACAATGAGCCCAATGACAACAACGTCGAAGAAGTCATCCCCGACTTGGACTTATTTGATGTCTATGCAACTGAGAAGAAGAAACGGGATGCGAAAGCATCGAAACTTCTGGAGTTTGCCCAAGCGAGTGAGTCCACCACCCCTGCTGCAGCTTCTTCGAGCAAGGCTTCTTCGAGCAAGACTTCCCCAAGCACAACTTCTGCTGGAAAAGCTCCCACAAGCACACCCACTCCCACCACAGCAAATACACCTCCCTCCCCTTCAACCTCACACGCTGTGCCACAGTATCGCTACCAGTCTAATGCCAAAGACCAACGACTCACAACTAAGCTCTACCCATGGCTCCTTGACGGCAAGCTTTCCCTTGTTACCCCCGCCCACATCCTCGCTGCCAGTCCTGCCATCCGCAAGGAGCTCGTCAAGCGACTTAGAACTTGTAGTGTTACATTGCCACTGAATGTCAGCCTTGACTTAGGCTCAGATGTGGGCGCGATACAACTTAGCAATGACATATGCACACGGACTCTGCTAGTCATGTGGCACATATGGTCACAAGGTCTGATGACACTTGGACACAAGACAATGGTCAACTGGCTCACAAGTAGAAAGGGAGAGAGAGCCCTTAGATCTTGCAGAGTAGAAGAGGAATGCTAGTGGCAATTCAAGAAGACCAAGCTAGGGAGCTAGGTCTTCTACGACTACATCTTAAGTACTACAGAAGGAGGGCTTTGAAGCACCTCATGAATCCTGAACCCTAGTACTACTATCCTAGGATCGAGTCATACTATCATACATGTGATATCTGAGCTGACTGATATGCTGACTGATACGCTGACTGATGGTGAGTCCATGACTAATTACTGCTTACTCCAGTAGTCATAACCTATGAGTAAGTGTCTTGGTGAGAACGTAACATTACCCCCTTTTCAGGCACAACACCCACATTGGGCATTCTCTCCGACTGACTGCATAACATTGTCCACAAGTTCTTCATCTTGGTCTCGAATGCGTGCGAGCGCATCTGCCATCTTTAGTCTCCGGATCGTCTTGCACTGCATGGCCACAATTTCTCCCCACTGGTCTTCACCCTCAGCTATGGCCTCCTCAAGGCGTCCCAGCTCTTGAGACATCATGCGGAAGCAGTAGACTTCTGCAGTCAGCAAGGGGTTGTGAAGGCGATGGATCATACAATCTGTTTGTTCCCTTCCCTCGGCATCCATCTTGAGCACCTCCAACTCCTGCGCCCTATAGACTGGCTTCCCATCATAGTGGAAGATGGGTGCAGCGTACAAGGGTTGCGTGTACACCTTGTCGCTATCATCACGCAGTCCGATGATGATAGGGTTTGGGTGAAGTATGACTTGTACATACTCTGCTTGCCTGATGTCACCGTCCAGTCCTTTGATGGGGAACGAGATGAAGTGATCTCCATCATTCCACTGGAACCCTGGCAGGATTGTGCTATGAGGGGTGCAGTAGCTTCCCTTATACAAGGGAAAGCCTGTTGTTGTGGCCACGTATGGGGTCTCCTCCAGGTTGTCAGAGTCTTTAAGGACACGTATGAATGGGTGCTCAGCTGGGTAAAGATCTCCTTCACTCATACAGCTGGTGGTGTGGCTCCACAGGCTGCATGTTGCTGGTGTACTGACCAGCGCAGTGCTTCCAGTGCTGCCATCTTGGCACTTCTTTTGGCGACTGCCTTTGCAAACTGTTCCTCCCTCCACATCAAGCATACCTTCTTGGCGGCCTCTTGTGAACTGCTTGGGTTCCCAAAAAGGAACTGGTAGTGGGATTTCTCCTTGACGGCCATCTTTAGGTCCCCAAATGTCAGTATTGATCATGTGGACATCTGCCTGATGGGTAGGGGTTGCTCCCATTGTTACGTTACCACAGAACGTTAGCCTTGACATGGGCTGAGTAACGTAGCATGCAACGACTTAGCGAATAATATACACGGACTCTTGATAGTCACGTGATATGATGGTCACAAGGTCCGATGACACTTGGACGCGAAGTAGTGGCAATGAGATACAAGTAGAGAAGAGAGAGTGTCCCTCAGGTTCACGTAGAAGAGAAGATGGTGGTGATTCAAGAAGACCAAGCTGGAGTCTTGGTCTTCGACAACTACATCTTAAGTACTACAACGAGAGGGCTTTAAAGCGCCTCTTGAACCCGAAACCAAGTATCGCTATCCTAGGATCGAGTCATACTATCGTACATGTGATACCTGGGCTGACTGATGCATAAGTCCATAACTAATTACCACTTACTTCGTAGTCACTACCGATGAGTAAGTGTCTTGGCGCTGATACGTAACACCCATCCCATCAGGGTCTAACAGTCGTCGCACCATGGGTGATAGTGAACGCGCAGGCATTGGCTTCTTGCCGACATCTGGAAACTTGAGTAGGACTGTGCCCAACTCTTCTTTGGTAAGGGGAGCGACGAGGAGGTTTTCATCAGTGACGTGGGGTCGAATGTACTTCTTGGTGCAGAGTTCTTGTGCCTTGGGGAGTGTAATGAGTCCTGACTCAAGCTCAACTCCAAAGATGCATTCAGGTGAGCCAAGGTAATAGTTGTTGACATCCATCATGTAAGAGATGAGTTTGTGTGTGAGGGATGTAGAAGGGACTGAAGAGGGAATGTGGTACTCGCTTGTGCATCCCCTGCTTATATACGTCATTCTGGCAGAGTTTTGATTTTCAAACTCCCTTATTGCCTCTGGTGCATGTACGTCCCTTTTGTCTATCCATTTGTTATCTGAGTCAGGGTATCCTTTCCATTTGATAAGATATTGCTTCTTGCGCCCTCTGCCGAACTGCCGAGAGTCTAGAATCTTCTCGACTTCATATTCCTCCTCATTATCGACCAGGTCTGGAGCCAGTCTTGGGTAGTTTGATCCATGGAGATCGGTTTCTTGGTAGGGTGTGTGTTACGTTGCCATGGAACGTCAGTCTTGACTTAGACCTTTGAACAACGTGCGATACGTCTTGATGATGACAAATATACACGGACTCCCAAGGATCATGTGATACAGTGGTCACAAGGTCTGGTGACACTTGGACACGAGACAATGGTCGCTTCTTGGGTACAAGTAGAGAAAGGGAGAGAGCCCTTAGATCTTGCAAAGTAGAAGAGGAATGCTAATGGCGATTCAAGAAGACCAAGCTAGAGAGCTAGGTCTTCTACACTGCGTCTTAAGTACTACAGCAAGAGGGCTTTAAAGTGCCTCATGAATCCTGAACCCTAGTACTACTATCCTAGGATCGAGTCATACTATCTTACATGTGATTACCGGCTGACTGATGCTCCTGTCCATGACTAACTACCGCTTACCCTTGTAGTCATAACCATAAGGTAAGTGTCTTTGTGAATGTAACATTATCCCCTTTTCAGGTGCAACGCCCACGTTGCATATCTCCCCTCAGTGCGTCGTCCACGAGTCCTTCATCTTGATCCTGGATCCTCAGCAGCGCGTCTGCCATCTCCAACCTTCGAATGGTCTTGCAGTGCATACCAGCGAGTTCCCCCCATCATTCCTCACTCTCCACAATAGCTTCTTCGAGCCGCTCCAGCTCCTGGGTCATAACGCGGAATCGATGGACCTTGGCCGTGAGCGAGGGGTCGTTGAGGTGACGGATCATCCTGTCCGTCTGGTCTTGGCCTTCTGCCCCCAGCTTGAGCTTCTCGAGCTGTTCAGCTCAGTACACGGGCTTCCCGTCGTAATGAAAGACGGGCACGGCGTACAATGGTTTGGTGAATATCTTGCTGCTGTTGTTGCGCAGCCCGATGACGATGGGGTTAGGGTGGAGTATGACTTGTACATACTCTGCTTGCTGGACGGTTCCGTCTGTATCCGTGATAGGGAATGAGACAAAATTGTCTCCTAGGTTTGGTTTGAACCCTGGCGGAACTTCGTTGCGTTGGACTTGATAGCTCCCCTTGTACAAGGGAAAACCCATTGTGGTAGCGGCATAGGGGGTCTCGTCCGGGTTGTCAGTGTCCTTGAGCGTGTGTATGAATGGATGCTCATCTGGGTAGAGGTCCCCTTCACTCATGTAGCTGGTGGTACGGCTCCACAGGCTGTGCGTTGTTGGTGTACCGACCTGTGCAGTGCTTCCCAAGCTGCCATTTTGGCACTTCTCTTTGCGATGGCTCTCACGAATTGCTTGTCCCTCCACATTGAGCAGACCTTCCGTAGTGCTGCTTGTGATATGCTTAGGTTCCCTGAAGGGGACCAGTAGTGGGATTTCGCCTGGACGACCGTCTTTAGGTCCCCAAATGTCAGTATTGACGTCTTGCACTTTGGCTTGGCAGGTAGGGTTGCTCCCATATTGTCAGGGTCTGACAGTCTTCGCACCATGGGTGATAGTGCACGCGGGGGCATTGGTTTCTTGTCGAAGTCTGGAAAGACAAGTAGGACTGATGCCAGCTCTTGTTCAGTGAGGGGAGCGGCGAGAAGGTTCTCGTCGGTGATGTGTGGTCGAACATACTTCTTGGCACAGAGTTCTCGTGCCTCGGGGAGTGTGATGAGTCCTTCTTCGAGCTCCACTCCAAAGATACGCTCCAGTGAGCTGAGATAGTATTTGTTGACATCGGACATGAAGGAGGTGAGTGTAGTGAGTGGTCTGGTAGAGCAGAGTGAAGAGGGGATGAGGGACTTGCTTGCGTTGCCCCACCTTATATGTGTCTTGGCTGCGGGGTTTCGATTTTCAAACTCCCTTATCGCCTCTGGGGCGTGGACGTTTCATTTGTCCACCCATTCATTATCGGAGTCAGGGTATCCCTTCCATTTGATAAGGTATTGCTTCTTTCGCCCTCTGCCGAACTGCCGAGAGTCTAGAATTTTCTTGACCTTGTATTCTTCCTTGTTATCAACCAGGTCTGGAGCCAGTCTAGAGTAGTTTGATCCGTGGAGGTCGGTTTCTCGGTATGGTGTGAGAAGATCGATGTGAAATACGTCATGGATACTCCACTGTGTGGGAAGTTTCAATCGATAATTGACAGGGGACATCACCTGAACAATTGGAAAGGGGCCGTGTCTCTTGGGCACAAGCTTGGTGGTCGGCTGATTGGTACAAAGGTGATGTCCTTCCAGCCATACATAGTCTCCTTCACGATACTTGGGCGTATCTCTGTGTTTAACCCATGACTGTTGTGCCTTGACCATCAGTTCCTGGGCATGCTGTCTCGCCCTTTTGAATTGGTCCACTCACAACGTTACTTGTGGTATTGGCGATGGCTTATCCGTCCAATCAGCACATGGATTAAACCCATACAGCACAAAGAAAGGGGACTCTCCGGTGGTTTCATTTGGCCAGTTATTGTGCACAAACTCCGCTAGGGGTAAGTAAGCATGCCAGTTATCTTGCCGCTCATTGACCCAGAACCGCAGATATTGTTCTAGCCACTGATTGGTTCGCTCCGACTGCCCATCTGTTTGTGGGTGATAAGCCATAGAGATGTTTTGGGTCGTTCCCGTTGCCTTGCATAATCCTCTCACGAATCTCGAGGCGAACTTCGGATCCCTGTTGCTGATAAATCTCAGTGGGAGTCTGAATCATGGGAAAATGTGTTGGATGATCAATCCAGCCGTTTCTTCTGCTGTCATGCTTTCTTTGCAAGGGATGAATACTGCTGCCTTTGTGCAATCATGGTCCGTAACGGTGAGTATTGAGTCGTATCCCTGCGAGGTCGGCAGTTTAGTGATGAAATCTAGTGCGATAGTTTCGAACGGCATAGCTTCAGGTGTGGGGAATATGGGTGACAGTGATGCCCTGGTCAGCTTCATGTTGATTTTATTTCGCTGGCATTCAGCGCACCCCCGGACATAGTCCATCACGTCTTGTCACATGTTTGGCCACCAATATCTTTGACTCGTTAGTTGGTATGTCTTATTGATTCCCGGGTGTCCATATATGGGTGTGTCGTGGTGAGTTCGTATGAAGGCCTGCTTGTGTTTCATTGTGCCTGTCACCACTTGTCGTCCATCTTTGTACCATGTCCCTTCGATTCTTTTCAGCTGGTGTGCATCCACCCAGGGCTTTAGTATCCCCTCGTCTTGCACGTACACTGGGTCGGAGGCTTCCATCTCTTCTTGGGCCACGATCCTTCGCATAGGAGGGGCACGTTCCATCCTTCCTGCTCTTACGAAGACGTGATCGGGTAGTACGACTACATCTTTGTTGTCATCTTCCCCTTGATTGTATCCCAGTCGCCTTGACAGTGCGTCAGCTCGTCCATTTAATCGTCCTGGGAGGTGACGTATCTCGAAGTCGTATTCCGATAGTTCCAATACTTCCCTTGCCACCCTTTGTGATATCCTTTGCGGTAATCTCCAGTATTGTAGGTTGAGGTGGTCGGAGTATATGATAATTTTGTGAGGTGATCCTGCCAGTAGAGGTCTCCAATTCTTAAGAGCCATTACGATGGCCAGGAGCTCGAGGTCATAGATGTCGTAATTTCGCTGCGCCTCATTGAGCGTGGCCGAATAGTATCCTATGGGGTGCTTTTTACTGTCCTCCTTTTGTTGTAGGAGTACTGCACCCACCGCATATCCTGAGGCATCCACTTCTAGTTCAAATTGGTCGTCCAGTTTGGCGTGGGCTAGCACAGGTTCTGTTGTGACGCGCTTTTTCAGTGCATCAAAGGCTTTTTGTTCCTCTTGTCCCCATTGCCATTCTTGATCTTTCTGTGTGAGTTTGTGTAGTGGTCTTGCAATGAATGCGAAGTCCTTGATAAAGGGGCAGTAAAAGTTGAAAAATCTGAGTGCCTTTCATACTTCCGTTGCATTTTTAGGTACCGGCCACGTGTTGATGCCTGTGATTTTGGCAGGGTCCATTCGTGTCACCCCCTTTTCAAGGATTACCCCCAGGTAATCCATGGATGACAAGTGGAAGAGGCATTTCTCTGGTTTGAAGTAGAGATCGTGAAGTTGAGCAACTTTGAGGACATCATGAACAGCACGCCGGTGGTCATCGAGGTTGGTACGAGTGGCAATGCCAATGTCATCCATATAGACACGGATTGTGGTGCCAAGGGGTTCGTGCTTGAGGATAACATCCCGGTAGATGAAGTTCATCATGGTTTGGAAGGTCGCTGGTGAATTAGTAAGCCCAAAATACATGACGGTTGGTTCGAAAAGTCTGTATCTGGTTTTAAATGCTGCTTTCTTTTCGTCCCCTTCTCGGATTCGTACATTGTTGTAGCCCCATCGGACGTTGAGTTTTGTATATATATGCACATTGCTGAGGTCTCGAATGAGGTCCGTGATCAACGGAAGGGGGTATTGGTTCCGGATTGTGATGGCATTAATTTTGCGATAGTCTTGTACTGGTCGCATCTTGCCATCCTTTTTGCGAACGAAGAAAAAGGAAGATGCATATGGTGATTTTGACTCATGAATATACCCCTTTTCAAGTTCGTCCTGAAGAAACTTTCGTACGGCGTCATCTTCAATTCAGTTCATTGGGTATACCTTGCAGTCTATTGCGTCCGGTGCGTCCTTCTTGAATTCAATTGCGTGATCCCAGGCCTGTTTTGGTGGATATCGTTTTGACTCTTCTTCACTGAATACCTTGGTGAATTGTTGGTATTCTGTGGGGACTTCTACCTTTTTTGTATATTGCTGCGCTTTGATGGCAAGTTCTGTGGAGGTCGTGGCTTGCACACAACAATCGTCATTTGATCCCTTAATTCGTGCGATTATCGGGTCTTTTTCCAAGGTGAAGGGGTTAACTGACCAGAGGATAATGGGTAATTCTTTTTCATGGATAACCCCATTTTTCCACATGAACTGGGGTTCAAATGCAGCCATCCAGGGGTATCCTAGTGTGATGTCTTCGTTTCCTATGTTTGTGACGAGGAATTGTATTGTCATTCGGATTCCTCCGGTTTGTATGTCGAGAGTAATATAATGTGTGATCTTCCCAGCTTGATTTGCTGTATTGTCAATGTTCCATATTTTTCGTGGCCTTTGTAAAGGTCTTTTTCCAAGCTTCATTTGTCGTATGAACCTTTCGCTCATGAAGCAATCGGTTGCTCCAGAGTCCACAAGTGCTTTTATGTTGGCCATTGCATTGCTAGTTCTGATAGAGACGGGGATGTGCATAGATCGAAATCGTGTAGTCACTATTACAGAATTGAATTTATGGACTGCCCTCACCCAGGCCGATGGGTTCAGGCACTCTGAAAACCCTCTCTCCCGATGAGGTCTCTCATTACAAGTTCTTGTACGTCTTCTCCTGCCGTGGCCACTCCTCGAAGCCATGAATCGGCTTGTTGTTGGGGGGTCTGCGTACTTGATCGTGCAATTGCTGGTTGTTCTTCGTCGCATATGCTTCTATCATCGACTATTGCCTCCCGTCCTTGGCTAGGACGTGGGGTCCAGTTTCGTTGACTGTTGTTGTTTGGTCTGTTCCACGTATGCTGGGGGCAATTGCGACTCATGTGTAACACTCAACTTCGCATAGATCTCTTGTCCTTCCTCCCCCACGCCCTCTTTGCATGTATCCCCCTCTGGGTACATAACCTCCTCGAGGCATGGTTGAAGGGTCCATCTCTTCACTTCCTATGACGCGGCCCCTGGTTCTTCCTGCCAATGTGTCCATAGCGTTTGGGTCGGTTAGCATTCATTGCGGCATCCACCCCCTTGGACGTGAGGTGGTCATTCCTCCACGATGTGCCTTCAACCTTGCTTTCATGTGGATGTAATCTTGTTGACGATTAATGGCTGCTTGTTTCCATTGATTGTAGGTGACGGGTCTGTCAAGTTCCAAGACCTTTTGATATAGCCCCATGGGTAATCCATCCGTGAATGTTTCGATGGTTTGTGGTACATCGAATCGATACTCAGCTAGTTGGATAAGTTCCTCTATTTCGATGATATAAGCGTCGATGTCTTCTCCTTTCATCTTTACCCCTGCTCGGAGTATAGACTGCGCATTTTCCTTGGCCAGGCTGTCGGCAAAGCGTCGTGTGAAGGAGGCTGCTACTTCGTTCCAGAGTCGTTCATCTGCGGTATTGATTCCTCCTTGTATCTGTCGGGCTAGCCATCGGTTGACTGCCATTACCCATTCGTTAACTCGAGCCCCTTTTATATATGTAAGGAAAAACATAGCTCATCAATATGGGTTGATCATCAGGGCGTTGTCATTGTTGACAGCCCAATATAGCTCCCATTCATTGATGAACAGGGTTGTCTTCTTCCTCTCGCCGTCGTAGATTGTAGGTGGTTCTCCCACTAGTTTTCCTTGATGGGCTTGTGGCATAGGCAGTGGTGGCGGTCCCCAACCTCCTCCTGGTGGTCCTCCAGGTGGCACTCCTCCACCTCCTGGATATCCTCCACCTCCAGGGAATCCTCCACCTCCGGGGAATCCTCCACCTCCAGGGAATCCTCCACCTCTGGGGAATCCTCCTCCAGGGACTCTCCTGTTGGGTTGATCGTCTTGGGGAAGTCAGATAGGGGGGAGTTCCGGTAGTTGTTCCAGTCCCCCACTTGGTGGATCTGCTCTGTTGGGTCCAATGGCCCTTTGTAATGCCGCTTCATCGTCTACGATGTTGACGACTCATCTGATTCGATGTCTGGTGTTGTCGTTGATGAACTCCTCTGTCCTTGGTTCCTCGGTCATGGTGGCCATTTCTGGCAGATTGATATGAATAGACTCAGCTAGATCAGCGAGATTTTCTTCTTCAGTGGTATTCCCAGGTTGTCCTGACTCGATGGTATCTTCTGAGTGTTCACTTCCTTGTTCTTCTCAGCTGTCTGTAGAGGGGGCAGGAGTTCTTGGTGTCGGGGGCAGTTGTCCGTCTATTGCTCCTACGTTTCTGGATGTTTGTACTTCGTCTTCGAATATGTCGCAGTGGTAATCGGGCCCTGCTGGTCGAACTACATTCCACACTGCTTCAGGTGCGTTCCAAGTGATTTCGCACCAGCACATGTAGATGTGATTAAACTCAACTGGGTAGTATTAACTTGGTCTTGTAGGGATGTTGATGAAGTATCCGGTGCTTCCTCTAACCATTCTCCACCTAGCTGTTTTGAGGTAGATTAGAGGGACGTTTCGTTCTCCTCTCTCTTCTATTGAGTAGGGCGTGAAGGCCCAACACTCTCAAGTTGTAAGGCGCGCCACAGTGAGCTTGGTCTTAATGTTACGTTGCCACGGAACATCGGTCTTGACTTAGACCTTTGAACGACGCGCGATACGTCTTGATGATGACAAATATACACGGACTCCCAAGGATCA
>Ga0137385_10002767_pt1 | contig 15059 bp, 13 predicted proteins | sample SagtaG_FD_104921 | JGI IMG/M metagenome (GOLD analysis project Ga0137385, IMG submission 104921) | Vadose zone soil microbial communities from Sagehorn Ranch, Mendocino, California, USA - Sage2_R_80_16 metaG | ecosystem: Environmental > Terrestrial > Soil > Vadose zone | place: USA: California...
GCAGTTTGTCCTCGCGGCAGCACCATGCTGCGAGTAACCTCGGCCAGTTCCTCCAGTGGATGGAAGTCATGACAGCACACAACCGTATGCTTGCTCGCCGGTGGGTGCTGCTGGCGGCTGCCGGCGTGCTCATCGCTAGTCACGCGATGGTCTTGCGCTATGTGTTGCAGCATAAGAGCCTGTCCGGGGCGGTGATGACAGGCATAGTGATTCTGGTCGTGATGACGCATCTGGGATTGCTGAGCCGTTTGTACGCGCTGTTCCGGCGGCAATCTAGACCATGAAAACCGCGGCGGCAGCCGCCGAGCAATTAGTTACCGAACCCGGAGAGTTTTTCGCTTCAGGTCCGGTCGATCGACAATACAGGCAGGCCTGCCACCTTGCTCTACTTCTGTTCTACGTCCTTGGCCATCTGTTCGTGCAGTGTTGCAAGTTCCTGCGACTTGACGGCCAGTTCCTTGAACGTCTTCACGAAGTACTCGCAATGGCCGATGGTGCTTGCCCGGTTTTTCTCGTTGGACAGGCTAGAGTTCGCCTTATAGGCCGCAACCATTGACTCGTGATCCTTTGCTTCGGCGAGGTAATCACTCGCTTGCGACCGATAGTACTGTGCGAGGCGCTCGTGCTCCGCCGGTGTTTTCGCGCTGGCGATTAGGGTATGGAGTTGCTGCTTGCTAAGATGTTCCGGCTTAGGTTGCGTTCCGGCTGGAGTCTGAGCAAGGGCTGCCGCGGTAATCATGAACACAGCAACGAGAGCTAACAGCTTGTGTTTCATTTTCGTTTCCTTTCTGGCTGAATGGTTAGGTGCCGAAGTCTGCCGTCCTCAAGGCTGGAAGCAGCATTGTCAGCTTCACATTGGCATTCCGTCTGACATTTTTGCTTTGCCCTCGTGAATCGAGGTGAAGGTGATCGTGTTGCCTTTGAGATCGCCTTCGATCTTGACGTGTCTTCCGGCGAAGGGCGCAATGACCTGCGGTTTCCCTGCTAGCGTATAAACCTTGTCGCCCGCCACCAGGGCATAGCTGCTTCCGCTCTTGATGCACTCCTGAATGCACTGTGCATCTGTCTTTCCGGGCAGCATGTGCTTCTTGCCGCACATCGTGTCGCTGATAACACCTTCGATCGTCCTGGTCGCGGCATAAACCTGTTGAATTGCTGGAATCATGGCGGCCGATGAGATTGCGAGGATTAGAATGGGCGTCTTTCTCATGTTTTCTCCGTAGATGAAATGTGAATAACGTCGTGAAAAGCTTGCGCTCCAAATTCACCGCAGTGCCTTTGGGAGGGCACTGTTCATTGAGGCAATTTTTGAACCTGCGCGAGGACATCGCGCGCCGAGACTGCGATATTGCCGTCTTTCTCCGTATGAGGTAATTCGACAAGCGTGCAGTTATTTGGATCCGCCCTCCGGTCTTTCGACTCGAATTTCATCGGTCCATTGCACTTGCCACACATCATCTGCCCCTCCTGGGCGTAATGATGGTCACGATTTTGGTAGCAGGCACGGCAGCTGGCTAGCGCAACGTGCACGGATTTGTCGTCGGTTCGCTGAACAGCGATCTTCATCTTCTTTCCAGAAGAACTGACCTCGAAGAGATGGAGATCTCGCGAGTCCAGTTTCTTCGAGTCCAGACGGAGATCCTGGCCCTCGCTCACTGCGATTACGTGTATGTCGCTTTTCTTCGGTAACTCCGCCTGATACTCCCGAACCACGACGAAGACGCCGAGCAGGAGGAGGAAGGTACAGATGGCCCATACAGGCCACAGCACATGCCAAGCGCCACGAGAGTTCGATACTGACTGCACATGTTTGATCCGATGGTTGCTCATTTGGATAACCCTTAACGGCTACTGACAGCAAAGACAGTTGCTGCTGCAGGCGGATGGCGACTCTCCCCTAGTGCTGATGACTGCCCGATGGACTGGGCTGTGGACAATACGCGTGGAACGTAGTTTCTGGTTTCGAGCGGCAAGATCCGCAGGTTCGCCAATTCGTCGAAGTCTTGTGAGCCCGCCCTTTGGATCGCGGACTGAACGTTGATTTCTCCGGTGTTGTACGCGGCAAGAGCGAGATTCCAGTCACCGAATTGGCCATAGAGATCATGAAGGTATTGCGCCGCAGCGTTCGTTGCCTTGAAGAGATCGATGCGATCATCTTGGATCCGATCCACACGCAGGCCGTAGCGACGCGCTGTATCCGGCATCAACTGCCAAGGGCCGCGTGCACCCTTTGGCGAGAGCGCGAAAGCGCGTCCTCCACTTTCAACGAGCATCACGGCAAGTAGTTCGGGAGGTACACCGTGACTCCGCAGAATTGGTTCGACTACCGGACGCAACAGCTCCACGCGCGTTGGCGCAAGGCTCGCCTCGCTGTTCCATGGCAGTGATCGGGGCCCGTAAGAAATGCCAGGGCTTGCACTCGCTGTCTCGCCAAATACGACCTGTTCTTTCGCAGAAACTGGGGTCTGCGCGGCGGAAACAAGAAGCGCATCCGCGGCCCTACTCAACGAGTCGTCAACTCCCGAGAATGGCTGTTCGACTTTTGACTGGACTTGTTGAGAGGGAGGCATTCCCTGACTCCAAAGAACTATGGGAGCGGCCCAGAGGGAGATTCCGATCAGACCAATCCGCCAAAGATGATTAACTTTCAAGGTCATCCAATTAGGCATGCACGGCCTCCGTAGGCTGAGAGGCTTCTCGCTTAAGTGCCGGCTTAACTTCCCAGTTCCACTTCCAAATCGCGAAGATTGGCGGATAGACGACCAGTTCCATGAGGAACGACGTAATAATTCCACCCAGCATGGGTGCCGCAATGCGCTTCATAACATCCGCACCCGAGCCTTCCGACCACATAATGGGGAGCAGTCCGAACAACATGCACGAAACGGTCATGACCTTGGGCCGCAGACGCTTTACCGCCCCGTGAACGATTGCTTCCCGCAAATCGTCCCATGAGTGAATACCGCCGGTCTTCAGCGCTTCGTGGTAGGCCAGGTCGAGATAGAGAAGCATGAAGACGGCCGTCTCCGCATCGACACCGAGCAGTGCTATAAGCCCGACCCACACAGCTATGCTCATGTTGTAGTGGAGCAAGTAAAGAAACCAGATCGCGCCGATGGCTGAAAAAGGCACGGCCAGCAGAATAATCATGGTCTTGATGGCCGAGCCGGTATTGAAATAAAGCAACAGAAAGACAATGAAGAGCGTTATCGGAACGACAAATTTCAGGCGCTGTGCGACGCGTTCCATAAACTCGTACTGACCGCTCCACACAAGCTCGTATCCTGCAGGCACTTTGACTTTGTCGGTCACGGCTTTTTTCGCGTCGCGTACGTAACTGCCGATATCCCGCCCGGAGACATCGACGTAGACATAGCCGCTGAGCCTTCCGTTTTCGTCACGAATCATTCCCGGGCCGGTTCTCATGCGGATGTCCGCGATCTGCCCAAGAGGAATCTGGGCGCCGGAGGGTGTTGCCACCAGCACGCGTTGGAGCGCATCGACGTCGCTGCGGTAGTCGCGCAGATAGCGCACGTTGACTGAATACCGCTCGCGGCCTTCGACCGTTGTCGAGACTTGATCGCCGCCGACCGCGGACATAAGAACGCTCTCGGCATCATCGATCGTTAAGCCATAGCGGGCAAGTTCATCACGCTTCAAGTCGAAGTCAAGGAAATATCCTCCGCTCGTCCGTTCAGCAAATACGCTAGTGGTTCCTGGGACATCTTTCAGCGCCATCTCGATCTGCGCTCCGACCTGTTGAATCTGTCCGAGGTCTGAGCCAAGTACCTTGATGCCGAGCGGGGTGCGGATGCCGGTGGTCAGCATGTCGGTGCGAGCCTTGATGGGCATAGTCCAGGCGTTCGAGATTCCAGGTATCTGGAGAGCCTCATTCAACCCGCCAGGGCCATAAATAAGCCGTTGAGTGGAAATATGATCGGGCCAGAATCTTCCAAGGAGGGGCCGAAGCCACTTTGGCGACGATTTCGAATACCAGCGATCCAGCTTCGGCCACTGATCCTGTGGCTTTAGGACGATGGTGGTTTCCATCATCGAATACGGAGCGGGGTCGGTCGAACTCTCCGCCCGGCCGGCTTTACCGAACACGCGTTCCACTTCCGGGAAGCCGCGGATAATCTTATCCTGGGTTTCGAGCACGCGCTCCGCTTCGGTAACGGAGATTCCTGGCAGGGTTGATGGCATGTAGAGAAGCGTGCCTTCATCGAGCGGAGGCATAAATTCAGACCCGAGCTTGAAATAGACAGGAACACTCAGCCCCATAACCAGCAGAGCCAAGCCGATAGTCAGCCACTTGTGATCGAGGACAAACTCAACCACCGGGTGATAGACCTTCATCATCGGCTTGCTGATTGGATGATTGTCCTCGCTGTGAATCCTCCCCACGAAGATCGCGTTGACGATCTTTGCGAGCCATTTAGGACGGAAGTTGAAGCCGTCCATGCGTGAGAAAAGGAAGCGCATCGCCGCCGGAGCCAACGTAATCGCCAGCAACGCTGCAATTGCCATTGAGAAGTTCTTGGTGAAAGCGAGCGGCTTGAAGAGCCGGCCCTCCTGGCCTTCCAGGGTGAACACGGGAAGAAAGCCAACCGCGATAACCAGTAAAGCAAAGAAGCTCGGCCCTCCAACTTCCTTCACAGCGGCGATTACGACAGCATGAGACGGGCCGGGCCGGCCTTCAGCTTCCCAATGCTCAAGCTTCTTGTGGGTTTGCTCGACCATCACGACGGATGCGTCTACCAGCGCGCCGATTGCCACGGCAAGGCCACCTAGCGACATGATGTTTGCGGTCATCCCCATCATTTGCATCGGTAGGAAAGCCAGAATCACGGTGACCGGGATGGTGATGATCGGAACGATAGCACTGCGCAAATCCCACAGGAAGATCATGATCACGATGCTGACAATGACCAGCTCTTCGATCAAAGTGTGCCGAAGGTTATCGACCGCGCGGTCGATCAACTCAGAGCGGTCGTAGGTAGTCACTAATTGGACGCCGGGAGGCAGTGTTGACTTCAGGTCGTTCAATTTCTCTTTGGTGCGTTCGATCACCTTCTGCGCGTTCTCTCCGTAGCGCATAATGACGACGCCGCCGACGACCTCACCCTTGCCATCCAACTCTCCGACGCCTCTGCGCATATCGGGGCCAAAGGTAACGGTTGCAACGTCACGGACGAGAACAGGGGTTCCCGTCTGTGAGTTGTACATGATGACGGTCTTGCCGATGTCGTCAAGGGAGCGAATGTATCCGCGGCCACGCACCATGTATTCGCGGCCAGTGAATTCGACCAATCTCCCACCGACGTCATTGTTGGATTTCTGTATCGCATCGCTGACGACATTGATCGGGATCTTATAGGCGAGCAGCTTGTTGGGATCGACATTCACTTGATACTGCCGCACGAAGCCCCCAATGGGGGCAACCTCGGCAACTCCGGGCACTGTCTGCAATGCGTAGCGCAGGTACCAGTCCTGATAGGACCGGAGTTGGTCGATGCTGTACTTTCCCGTAGTGTCTACGAGCGAATATTGGTATACCCATCCAACAGAGGTCACGTCCTTCGCCAATTCCACACTCACACCTTTTGGCAGCTTCGGAGTGACGGAGTTCAAGTATTCAAGCGTCCGCGATCGCGCCCAGTAAATATCCGTACCTTCGTCGAAGATGATGTAAATGTAGGAGAACCCGAAGTCAGAGAAGGCTCGGATATCCTTAACCTTTGGCAATCCAAGCAACGCCGACGCAATCGGGTACGAGACCTGATCCTCCATGATGTCGGGGCTGCGGTCCCACTTGGCGTAGACGATCACCTGGGTGTCTGAGAGATCAGGAATTGCATCGAGCTTCGTGTTCCTCATCGCGTTCCATCCGAGCACGATGGCAACTGCAACGAAGAGGAAGATCAGGAACCTGTTCTTATCGCTGAAATCGATAATTCTGTTCATCATTGGAATCTCGCCTCACTCATCAATTGCTCAAAGGAGAGGACGTTTCCGCCGTTCTGGGCAACAAAAGCATCGGCGGCTTGTCGTTCAGCGAAGGCGAAGGTTCCCGGAGAGCAGCGATCGTAGGTCGCTGCATCGGTCCCTTTCATTTCATTCATTCGCATCGCATCGTGATCACAGGCAATGGCGCGGCTGCCCTCCACAAACCACGCATTCGTGGGAGGGATGGCACGGCCGGATTGATAGTCATGGACCGTGATCAAGCGGAGAGGCTTACGCTCCTGGTTGGCCTCAGAGATCGCGCATCGGGCGCAGCAAACTTGCGCTCTTCGACCTGCGATCTCTGCGGTGACGGTTAGGTTCGCATGAAGCGGACGGTTGCAGTAGCCACACGCAACGGGAGTTGGGTGAACGACAAACCTGAACCAGCCAAAGACCGCGGCTCCGGCTACGATGAGCAGAGTTCCTGTCAGAGCAATACGTCGAGAGTTCATGGTCATCCTCTTCAGTGCGACATTCCGCTCATCGCGTTTTTGAGCCCGCTTTCAGAATCGATCAGGAAGTTTCCGGAAACGACAATCGTTTCGCCGGCTTTCAGCCCTGAAAGGATCACAGCGTTGCCGTCCACCACTGGCCCAACAGAGACTTTTCGAGGCTCAAACATGCCTCCTTCATGAACCACGAAGACATGCTGTTCTGTGCCCGAATTGAGAACCGCTTCTTGGGGTACGAGGATCTTCGTGCCGTAATCCACGTGCAACTGGGCGTCCGCGAACATCTGCGGCTTCAATACAAATCCTGGATTGGGAATCTGCACCCGGACTTTGACTGTTCGTGCCTGCGGGTCGACGGTCGGATAGATATACGAGATCTTTCCCGTGTACGTTTTTCCCGGGTAGTAACTCAGAGTGAACGAAACTTGCTGGCCGAGATGTACGAATGGAACTTCATATTCGTAAATGTCTGCGTTTGCCCACACCGTTGATAGATCAGACACCGTGTACAGCTCGGTGTCGGGCGTGACCGAAGTCTGCGGAAAGACCTTCCGGTCCGTCACGAAGCCCGTGATCGGCGAGTAGAACGTCAGATCCTTGCTGACCTTGCCGGTCTCATCTAAGTCCTTGATCTGGTCATCCGAGATATCCCACAGCTTGAGGCGCTGTCTGGCCGACTGCAAAAGCGATTGCGATCCCTGCGATATCTCTTGAAACGGCGCATTACTCAGCGTCGCGTTGCCGCGCTTTGCTATGAGATATTCCTCCTGCGCCGAAACCAGATCTGGGCTGTAGAGGGTGAAGAGCGGCTGGCCCTTCGTGACGAGCTGACCGACAAAATCCACATAGACCTTATCGATAAAGCCCGCTACCTTGACGTGAACATGGGCGATTCTCGTTTCGTCTGCAACGATCTGTGCCGTAGTGTGAATGTCACGGATCATGGATTTGCGCTCCACCACCGCTGTTCGAACACCAGCAAGCACCTGCTTTCCCGGTGATATCGTCACCGTCCCCGTTGGCATCTTTGCCATGCTTTGATCTTCCGCATACTTTGGGACAAGAGTCATCCCGCAGTCGGGAGCAGTGCCCGGCTTGTCCGATTTGTAAGCTGGATGCATCGGGTCGTACCAGTAAAGAACCTTGCGATCCCCAGGACCTGGCTCCTTCGACTGCATGCTCGACAAATTTGTCATGTTGGAGGAAGGGGTATCGCTTCTCTTTTCTGGCGCTGCTGATGTTTGCTCTGCGTAACGCGGCACGAGGTCCATGCCGTCCGGAGCCTTGCCTGGATGGTTGTAATGGTGTTCCGGGTCCATCGCGTCATACCAGTAAAGGACCTTTTGTTCGCCACTTGCGCCTGCGGAAGCGGCGGTTGCATTTTCCCCACGGCCGAAGAACCAGCGATGTGTTGCACCCGCGTACACGAGCCCGAGCGCTAGAACGAGCAGGATGCCAATTACGATCTTTTTAGGTGAGAGTTTCATTGCTCGAAGCTCCTCTGCTTCCCTGAGAGGAAGCGGTACAGATGAAATGCGGGCCGGTTCATCGACCCTCCTCGACCGAGTGAACAATCGAAGATGTGGGCGCGGGAATCGGCGGGCCGGTTACATCGGAGCCGGTCAAGCTCTCGATGCGAGCCAGGGCCGTCTGATAGTCGGCGAGCTGCCGGTAGTAATCGATCTCGTAATCCAGGAGCGTCGTGAAATTGGCTACCAGCGAAAGGAAGTCCACATTGCCGACCTGATATGAGGCCATCGAAGACTCCAGAGCCAGGGACGACTGCGGAACGACTCCCTTCGAGTAGAGAGTCAGCAGCCGCTCCGATGCTTTAGCCGCGAGATATTGCTGCTTTAGTTCAAACCGGACTTCGTTCTGGCGGTTATCGCGCATCTTTTCCGAGCTGATGAGGTCTTCGCTGGCTTGAGCTACGCCTTGGCGTTGTTTGGATCTGTAGAAGACGGGGATATTGACGCTGAAGGTGACTCCATTCATGTCCGGCTGCGCCGTGCGCTGCTGGTACATGTAGCTCACCCCGAAGTCTGGCCTGTACTCCTTCTGAGCCAGCGCAACGCTCAGGCGACTCCGCTCCACCATTCGTTGGTTCCGTAGAACAGCGGTGTCATTGTCTCCGGCGAGAGCATATAACTCATCGAGTGAGTACCGCATGGTTGCCGGCTCGACTCCTGCGGCGGGTGGCAATGGAGCCTCGGGAGCCCTAAGAAGGAAGGTATTGATCCTTGCCTGTGCCGTGTCTTTCTGCTGCTCGAGCATCGTGAGTTTTTCAAGCAGAAGAGAGACTTCCACTTGTGACCGAAGCACGTCTTGTTGCATCGCCTTTCCGACTCTGTACCGGGCCTCGGCGATCTTCGACAGCTTCTCAAGGAGGTCCTTGTTCTTGTTCGTTGTTTGAATGGCTTTGTCAAAGTAGAAGTAGTCGTAAAACGCGGCCTTGGCCTCGACGGTCACCCGGCGGCGCACAGCCTCGTAGTCGGCCTGCGCAGCGTCTGCTTCCTTCCCCGCAATCGCTCCCTGCAACTTCAGCTTGCCGGGATAAGGGAATTGTTCGGAGACGGTGACACCACGATAACTCGACGCATCGCCGGACATCGTGCTGAACGGCGCTGGATTGCCGGCCCAGCCAACACCCACTACCGGATCGGGCAGGGCCTTCACTTGCGGCACTCGCCGCTCCAAACCCTTGACCGTATGCAGAGCGCTTTGTGCTTCCGGATTCTTTTCGAGCGCTTCCCGAACCAGGTCTTCGAGTGACAGTGTTTGCTGAACATCTGATTGGGATACCGCCGAGGATTCGAAGGTTGGCGTCGGGTTCTTCACTGCCTCCTGGGACCACATGCTAAGAGGAAATAGCAGTGGCAGGGCCAGCCACAGACCGTTTCGATTCTGGGCGAGTCTACTCATTTCCGACTCCCAGGCCGCGCTTCTCAGAACTCGTCCGAGGCTGTGCTCCCATCTCCCGCCCTCTTGCGATACCGTTGCGTACATCAATTGCGTCGACCGAGCGGTAATACAGCGATTGAGGCAGGATTTCTTTCAGGTCGAAGTTGTAGGTATCGCGGTATCCGAAGAGGAGCAAGTGGTACGGGTCAGGCGCGGATAAGGTTTGGAGGTCCGCCCAACGCCAACTGCGGCTGTCACCTGAGGCGGACGATACATAATCGATGCCCCCCTCGCGGAACCGCAATACACCGTTTGTTCCGCCGGTTGCGGTCCTATGGTGAGCAGCGATCACGACAGCTTGCGAGTCCGGATTGGGTATTGTGTTCTGAGAAGGCCGCCGAACTTGCGTGGCCAGTTCTGCCCCAACAGATGCAGGAACAGCCTGAACGAGGTCAAACCTGTACCGCACCACTCCAAGGCGCATCTTCCGGTTCTCGTAGGTCTTGATCGAGAGACTGTGAGGCGCAATTTGGAAGGTCTGCACTTCAAGATAGGGAATCTTGATCGGTGCCGCCTTCTGCGGCCGGAACTCGATGCCGTCGGCATTGATGCTCAGATCGCCCTTGTCTTTTCCGGCGAAGTGGTGGAGTTTTGCGGGCGACTCCCAAGTGACAAAGGATTGTTCAGAGTCGGTTTCACCGCGGGTTTGAGCGAGCACTGCTGCTGAACCGTGAAGCCAGACCCATACACCCGCTGCAAGCATCACACTCGAAAATGCACGCCGTTTAACACTGCTGTGATTCATGACTGATCCACTTCCTGAAGCGCAGATTCAAACCAAATAAGAGAAAGCCCTCGCCGATTGCGCGATGTCAAAACCCGATTCTTCAAGTGCCGAATACACGCTTGAGATCGGTAGCCGTATTAGCCGCGCGCGAGGTTTAGATCTGGAAGGTGCAAAGGGTGGCTTGAGAGCGACTGCCCAGACCTGGGTTGGGTGAAATATGACCGACCTCAACCGGAATCACTACCGGCAACGGCAAAAGAGCAGACGTGTCGCGCGTGAGCAATGTTTCATTGGACTCGCGTACGTTCTGTTCATTCGCTTTCAAAGCAGACGTGGATGGGGTTACCTGGCATCCGCATTGGCTCGAATCGATTCGAGATTGATGCTGGCCCTTTGTCATGGCCGCCGTCATTGGACAGTCGGCTGTGCAGCACATCGAAGCCTTCGCGTGCTCCTGGCATCGGGTTGCCGCAACCAGAGGCAAAGGTCCAGCCCCTAGAAATAAAAAGAGCATTGCGGTAACGGCTTTGGAGAAGAGTCTCATGCCAGTGTACTGAGGATGCCTATCCCTTCTGCGTCCGGTCAGTGATCTGAATCACAAGCTGGATGCTAAATACTCATTCAAGGCTTCGACGGTAATCGATTCGGCCGTCCGAACGACTAAAGAACGGTTGTCGGAGTTCGTCTTTCTGATCAGCGAGCTGATGGATTTACGCGAGTCTCTTCTGCAGGAGACGGGCGCCCGTACTTCGCGCGATACCATCCCTCGAACCATGCATTGGCAGGAACGACTGCTTGAGTCGGCGTGACTTCACGGTAGGCTGTACTTGCCTGCTCGGCTTCAATACGCGCTTCTTCCGTCGGAGATGGGCGTCCAAACTTCGCACGATACCAGCCTTCGAACCATACATTGGCATGGGAAACGGTTTGGATTGGCTTTACCTCACGATAGGCTGTGTTCTCCTGCGCGGCCTGAATGCGTGCTTCTTCCGTGGGAGAGGGGCGACCGTACTTGGCGCGATACCACTGCTCGGACCAGCTGTTTGACTGCGCAACCATGGACGTACTGGCAACCATGGCGAGGACTGCGGTAAAGAGAATGCTTCTTGTTGATTTCATATGATGGCTCCTTAACTAACTTCGCCCTCTTTAATGCACACAGAGTGCCATCATTTGGGTTTTCCGAGTTTTCTGTAACTACCTCATTTCATGGCGACTCGACGCCTTCGCAGGCAAGCAATCCCTGCGAAACGCGAGATTCATTGCCTCATTTGAGGCACATGATGCCGGAAATCCGCCCGCGGGTGCGCGTTGCCGTGGTGAATCGGACGAGGCAAGCACACACGACATCAACATCCGCCATCGTGTGAACCGGCATCTCGAACGTGGCCATTCCTGCCGATTTTTCGCCAGGGACCACCCGCGAACCTGCTCGTTTCGGGCGTGCGCCGAGCAAGTCTAGTCCGCACGACCCAGTGCTAGAATCGCGGCAGTGAAGGACTCGACTCGAAGTTGGCAGCGTGCGGCAATCTTGACGGCGGCAATAGCCGTCGTTTCGCTTTTGCACTACATCATGCCAACCACGCTGGTTGTCTGGATACACCCTCTGCTGCAGCGGGCGTACTACGTCCCCATTCTGCTCGGGGCGCTGTGGTTTGGATGGCGCGGCGGAATCGCCTTTGCGGCCCTGGCCGGTGCTTCCTACATTCCCCACATCGTGATGGCCTGGAAGGCAGAGCCGGAGTATACGGCGGCCCAGTACGTTGAGATTTTAATGTTCTTTCTGATCGCCGCGCTGACGGGAATACTCGCCGATTACGAACGGGCCCAGCGGCACAAGGTCGAAGAGAATGCCCGTCAGCTAACTGAGGTAAATGCCCAGCTGCAGAAGTCATTTGAACGACTACGTCGCGCCGATCGCCTGTCCGCGTTGGGGGAACTCTCGGCGGGACTGGCCCACGAGATCCGCAATCCGCTCGGATCTATCGAAGGGGCAGTGCAGATTCTGGGCCGACCGAATCTCCCTGAAGACACACGTCACGAATTCACAGACCTGGCTTCGCGTGAAGTTGCTCGGCTCAAGGGTTTGCTGACAAATTTTCTTGAGTTTGCGCGACCTCAATCGCCACGAATCGTAGCGTCGGAAATCGGGTTACTGCTCGAGTCAGTGGCGAAGCTTTCGTCTGAGACCGCGACAATGGCCAAGGTCACAATCAACGTAAATTGCGAAGAAGAACTCCCTCCAGTTTCTGTCGATCCGGAACAGATCAGACAGGTCCTATTGAATCTTGTGATCAATGCGGTACAGGCGACGCCGAATGGCGGCCGGATCATTCTGCGCGCGAATCGAGATCGCGATTGGGTTCGAGTGGAAGTTGAAGATGAGGGGGTGGGTATCCGGTCCGAGGATGTGGAGCGGGTTTTCGATCCCTTCTTTACTACGCGCAGCAACGGCACAGGATTGGGACTCTCCATCGCATACCAGATCGTCAACCAGCACGGTGGACACATTGGCACTCGGCGAAATGCAGAGCGAGGAATGACGTTTTCGGTTACGCTGCCCATAGCAAAAACGGCTGCCGTCGAATCACTCGTGGAAGATAGGTAACAAATGGCAAATGCCCTCATCCTTGTCGTCGATGACGACGCCAGCCAGCGTCGCCTCCTGGAGTTTTGGCTCAAAGAAGAAGGATACGAAGTTGCTACTGCGGCTGATGGTAAAGCCGGCCTGGAGATATTCGAAACCAGCTCACCTGCACTTGTAATCTCCGACATCCGTATGCCTGGCCTGAGCGGGTTGGACCTCCTCGGCCGCATCAAAGCATCCAGCCCGGACACCCCGGTCATCCTCATCACCGCATTCGGAACGGTTGCAGATGCAGTGGATGCGATGAAGTTCGGCGCCGCCGATTATGTGCTCAAGCCCGTAAGCCCCGATGAACTGAAGATGAATGTCCAGCGCGCGCTGGAACACCAACAGTTGGTCGACGAGAACCGATATCTGCGAGACTTTGCGGACACGGCTTTCCGTTTCGAGAACATCGTCGGTGCATCCAAGAAAATGCGCGACGTCTTCGATATTGCATTGCAGGTTGCGCGTCGCGAGTCGACAGTTCTCCTGACTGGCGAATCGGGCACGGGTAAGGAACTCCTCGCGAAGGCAATCCATCAGAATAGCCTTCGTACAGCGAAGCCATTTATCACAATCAATTGCGGCGCAATCCCCGAGAACCTGATTGAATCTGAGCTCTTTGGCCACAGAAAGGGCTCCTTTACGGGCGCCTTGGCGGACCACACAGGAAAGTTCGAAACTGCCAACCAGGGAACCGTTTTTCTCGATGAGATCGGGGAGCTTCCACTTATTCTCCAGGTCCGCCTTCTGCGCGTTATCCAGGAACGTGAAATTGACAAAATCGGCTTTCCCAAACCCATCCCAATCAACGTTCGAATCATCGCAGCAACAAACCGCGATCTCCGTGCTAGGATTGACGACGGCCAGTTCCGCGAAGATCTATTTTATCGACTCAGCGTGGTGACAATCGAACTTCCTCCGCTTCGAGAACGACGCGATGACATTCCACTTCTTCTGCAACACTTCCTGCGGAAGCACTGTGAACGCTATAAGCTTGCGATTCCTTCCCTGACGGATGATGCCGTAGACCTGTTAACACGGTATGCATGGCCCGGAAATGTCAGGGAACTGGAGAACGTCATCGAAAGGCAGGTCGTTCTCGGTCAGTCCGATGTCATCCATAGCGAGCAATTGCCGCCACAGGTCCGTCAAGCGAAGTCGAGGGTATCAACCATTAATCTGAAGCTCCCCGATGAAGGGATTGACTTGGAGGAAATCGAAAAGGAGATCCTCGTCCAAGCTCTGGAGAGACATGATTGGAATCAGACGCGGGCTGCCAAGTACCTAAACATCAGTCGAAAGACTCTCATTTACCGAATGGAGAAATTCGGATTGGGAGAGTCGCCAGAGACTCCCTCTTCGATCGCACCCTCAGAGTAGATTCCAGATCCAGAAAGGTATTTTTCAAGCGCTGAATCCAAGGAAGACCGCTACAGCAAGGCTTCCAAAGGGCGTGTCGGTGCGAGAGGAGCAAACAGCGGAGAGTCGGTAGACCTAGAATTGTGGGCGAGGAGGACTCCATGATCTACAGCAAGCAATCATCGCGATCTCCTGAAGAAGTCGGGAAGAGACTTGAAGAGGCTGCCGGCAGGCACAAATTCGGAGTTCTGCATATTCACGATCTGAAGAAGACACTCGAATCCAAAGGCATTCAGCTTGGCTCGGAATGCTTGGTATATGACGTCTGCAATCCGGAAGCCGCCACCCGGGCATTACATACAGATATGAGAGTGTCGACAGTTCTCCCTTGCCGAATCTCCATTTTCAGCAAAGACGGCGGCTGTTTGATTTCAACGGTCACACCGACATCACTTTTCGCAGCCACTGGTCTTAAGGGATCTGAAGCTCTCGCCGCAGAAGTTGAGCGAAAAGTCCTCGAAATCATTGATGAATCTGTGTAGCCGCCGCAGGTTCTTTCACAATGCGATTGGGCCGAGTGTGAACTCGGCCCAATCAGCAACGTCTAGCAAGATGAACTAGTACCACGGGGGCCGGAAGATCGATATCAGTTCGAGCCCAATCGTGACGCCACCATCTTCCATTGCCCGTTGTCGAGGAACATCAACCCAAAAGCGTGGACAGTGGAACCGCTCGCGATAGAAGACCCGTTTGCCATCGCAGTCTTGGGCTGCTGGTAGACAGTCACGCTTGTCGCACCCGTCAGGGTAGTGAAGGCGCAGCCCGAAGGAAGGGTGAGCGTGAAGCTGGTTTGTCCGCCACTGGTGATCGTAGTGGCGACTGTACCGCTGATCCCTTGGGGCTCGAGTTCTACATTTGTGGC
>Ga0137385_10002768_pt1 | contig 15057 bp, 17 predicted proteins | sample SagtaG_FD_104921 | JGI IMG/M metagenome (GOLD analysis project Ga0137385, IMG submission 104921) | Vadose zone soil microbial communities from Sagehorn Ranch, Mendocino, California, USA - Sage2_R_80_16 metaG | ecosystem: Environmental > Terrestrial > Soil > Vadose zone | place: USA: California...
AACTCGTCAGGCTTCGACATGTTGACAATGTGATCTGCCCCTGGGATCAGCACTTTCTTAGAACCGGGGATATGAGAGTGAATGTTGTCCACCATAAGGATCTGCGCGGGAACATCTCTATCACCGATAATGAGGAGTGTTGGAGTGCGAATCTGAGAAAGACGCTGGAAGGTTCGCGGTTCAGGAGGAACCTGCAGCTTCCACGGATTCTCGACGTGAACATGGAAATTATCCATTGCGACCTGCGTAATGCGTTCTCGGTTCACTCGTGTCTGGGCAGACGCCCATGCATTTACATCCATCTCGACGGCGTCTGCTGCTCTTCCCTCTCGATCCGCGGCTTCTTGCGGTTTCATCTGCTTGTCAAACTCTTCCCATAGCTTCTCCTCTTCCGGACCAGCGGGCTTGTAGCCGCTCATTCCTGGAGAGACCAGTACTAGACAGTCTACCATTGACGGGTATTCGACGGCGAAATCCGAGGCTATCCTCCCTCCGTTAGAGACGCCGACAAGAGAGGCTGTTTTCGCTCCTAAGTGATCTAGAATTCCTCGGAGATCTTTGTAATCGGAGAATTTCGTCCGTGCGATGTCAGACTTGCCAAAACCTCGAACGTCATACCGGATGACCCTGTTGTTCTCTGAAAATAGCTGGAACTGCGTGTCCCACATTCGGCTGTCCAAGAATCCAGCATGTATCAAGACTAGCGCGGGACCCTTTCCGCTCGTCTCATAATACAATCTTCCATCGTCTACTTCAGCATAGCCAGTTTCCACTACTATCCACAGAAGCGTCCAAAGCCACTGTGTCTATTAAAGAAAATCAGCGAACTTGCGCGCAGATTACTCTCACGCTTCAATCCAAGGGACCGGAGGTCATGGGCAAAAGCTGAAATCCAGACTGGCTTTCGCTTTCAACCGAGGGTAGTAGGGTCCGCGGAAAGCGGTGGATTAGAGCATGGAAGGAAAAGACCTTGAGCGCAATAGAAGCCGTCTCCCTATCAAAGATCTACCACCGTTCTAGGACGCAAGCCCTCTCAGATCTCACCCTTACAATCCGTCGCGGCGAGATTTTCACCCTCCTCGGCCGCAATGGTGCCGGCAAGACCACCTTTCTGAGAATCGCGGCAACACAACTCATGCCGACCAAGGGCGAGATTTCAGTGCTGGGACATGACGCCAGAGACGAGCCGTTAGAGATTAGGAGTAAGATCGCGGTAGTACCTCAAGAAGGTGGCACGATAGGACCTCTAACCCCGTGGGACCACATCTACCTCTCACTCCTAGCCCGAGGGATATCTCGCATCGAGGCTCATCAACGAGCAGAGAAGACGATCCATCAGCTGGAGCTAACAGAGTATAGGAATCAGCCAGCCGACTCACTGTCTGGTGGGCTTAGACAACGGGTCCGTGTCGCAATGGCCGTGGCAACTGATGCGGATCTCATCTTTCTTGACGAGCCCACGCTAGGACTTGATGCAGTTAGCCGGCGCAGAATATGGGGAGTTCTCAACGAGATCCAGAAGGAGGGACGGAGCATACTGCTGACGACCCATTACATTGACGAGGCCGAGATATTGTCGAACAGGGTTGTGATAATTGACCGAGGGCGGTTGGTTGTGTCAGGGAGCCCCGCGGAGCTTCTCCGGAACGTGAAGGAACGGGTCCGCGTCGACATTGTAGGCTCAAGCTTCTCCTCGGAGGAACTGAGCAATTACGGTCGAGTGGTCAAGCTGGCCGAGAGATTCAGAGTTTTGACTGATGACCAGCGAGGCAAAGAACTTGCGGATGAAGCAGTGAGACGCGGCTCAGATGTGGCTCTGGCCAGAGTCTCATTGGAAGACTTGTTTGTGGACCTAGTTGGGAGAGACGAGGAATGAGCGGCGCAAAACAGTTCCGCGCAGCGGTCATAATAGGCTACATGCTATCGATAACGTGGCTCCGAAGAAATCTGCTCAGCCTTGTCTGGCTCTTCGCAACTCCCTTCAGCCTACTCTTCATCATAACAGTCACTACAGGCGAACGATCCTTCGCATTGGGGGTGATCGGCTCCTTGCTGTTGGTCCTTTCAACGGTCGGCACGGGACTCGCCGGAGATGCCACCTGGTACCGACTTGAGACAAAGCTCCAAGACTTTTTCGTCGCGAGCCCGGTCAACCAGTTCGGCTACCTGCTAGGTATCGCATTCGCGGGGCTATTCTTCGCCTCCCCGGCGCTAGTAGTGCTGCTTCCGCTACTCATCTACATCGGACTCCCTCTCCTGTCCCTCCCCGTTGTACTACTATCTCTCGTGGGTGTCTGGCTCTTCTCATCGGCAATCGGCTACCTCGTCTCAACGTTCACTTCGAATCTACGAAATGGATGGCAATCCGGGCTACTCCTAAGCGTCCTCGTCGGAATCCTACCGCCAGTCTTCTACCCAGCGGAGATTCTCCCACGGAACATTCTCCTAGTCACCTACGCAATTCCGACAACCAATGCTGCCCTTCTGATTCGAGACGCCATGGGCAGCACCCCGACTCTACCCTATTGGTCGCCCCTGATAGGCTGGTTCCTGATCGCAGTCTCACTCGCAATCGCGCTAGCAGTAACGTCGCAAGTGGCTAGGTGGCGACAGCCTTAGTGATTAGGAACTGTTCAGATTGGCGCAATCTCCATCTCAAAACCAGCTGAAGAGACGTTACGACGAAGCCGCCAGCCGCGCGGCGTCCATTGTGAGACGTGAGTATCCTCGTCTTGCAGGTATTCTCGTTCATGGAAGCGTTGCAAGGGGAGAACCCGGACCCTTCAGCGACATTGACATGTTAGCTGTGACGAATCGTAAGAGGAAACCTTCAGAATTTTCCTATTTCGACGAAGACATCTATGTTGGAGTGGGATTCCTCTCCGTTGCAGAGTTGAAAAGAGAGTTTGCAGACCCTAAGTCGTTCTTCTGGGCCCGGGGCGCTGCAAAGGCCACAAAAGTTCTCTACGACCCAAATCGCGTGTTGCGAAGTATTATGCTCCGCTGGAGGAAAGCCAAGCCACCCCATCAAATTCTGGAAAAGTCTCTCTGGGACGATTATCACAACATGATCGAGTACTCAGGCAAACTGAGGAACGGTTGGCTCAAACGTGATAAATATTTGACGAGATATGCGGCCCGAGTAATTGCTCAGCATGTTGAACGCTCTATGATCGCGTTGAATGACCTGTCGATCATCAGCGAGAACTATCTTTGGCACCAGATTCTGAACGCGAGAAAAAGACCCAAACATCTCCGAACCGACTATCCACTCCCTTGGGATAGAGGGGACGCAAGATACTAAGATAGTTTATCGATCAGCGATCAGACTCTGCGGAGAGACCCTGCGCATGATCAAAGTCGAGTTCGGAGAGAAGGCGAAACAATCGCGATTCCGGACACTCCTCGAAGAAAGACTGGAAAGCACGGGCTGTGAAGTCGCGATTCACAAGAAGGAGCTCGCAGTTAGATAGTTTGTGGGATTAGTTGGCGCGTATCGAATGTCGCTGCTGCGAATGCGGGTCCTCCCGATCCAATACTTGACCTTTAACTGAATCCGATTGAGGTGCGAGTGCCAACCAGAACTTGCAGCTTTGATCCCCCTTACTCCGACACTCAACCTCCTCCCCTCCGAGGTCCTTGTGGACTAGTTGCGAGAAGAGGCCTTTCAAGTAGCTAAGCATGAAGAAGCATGTGGGTTTGCCTGACCTTCCTGTGGAGTCTGCTTCGAAGCTGTTGGCGACCGATATTTTGAATGTCCAGGTTCCGAAGTTGATGTCGTCGACCGCAATCTTCCCGTAACCCATGTTAGTCTCTTCCACAGCTGTGAGAACCGCTGCAGGTAGCGATTCTGGCGACCTGACCCCGTGAGCTTTTGCTTGGGCCAGCAGTCCGTTTCCCTCTTCTCTGCCAGAGACGTACCCCGCAGTGTCTAGGATTACCCTGCCCCCCGCGCCTCCGAGGCGCACGAGTTCGTCTCGGATCAGCCTGATCGCGTTCCTCCTCAGCATTACAACTGGTTGACCGAAATACTCAACCTGCCCTGCTTCATCTCTAAACCGGATAGGGCTGAATGAGCTGATCAAGCGTCGGATTCGGTTCGGAGAGTATCTTCCCTGCGAACTCATTCTGCTAATTCACTCCACCTAGACCTTCCAGCTTTGTCGCGAGTTCGTTGAACCGCTTCGTTATCGGATGTCTAGGGTTCTGAAGGATGAAGACTGATTTGCTGAGAGAATTGGTGATTTCCTCGGAGAACGGAAGCCATCCGAGCACCTGAACTTTGAAGTTGGAACCGATCTTGTCGAGGACTTTCGAGGCTTCAGAGGCACTCATCGCGGAGGGAATCATGTTCAGTACTAGGTGGACGGGCTTCTCCAGGGTCCTCGCGACTTCAGCAAGAACTCCCGTGCCGAACATGTCCTGCTGGTCTAGCCGTGAGACAATGACGAGGTTGTTACATACGCCCATGGCCAATAGCGTGTCATCCTCAAGACCCGGATGGGTATCTACGACGAGATAGTCTAGGCCGAACTTTTCTGTTAGTTTCTTGATGGCGTTGGAGAACGAGTCGAGCTCGAAGCCAGATCTCAAGCTTTTCAGGATTTCTTCAACTTTGACGCTGGCTGGTGCGAAATAGATTCCTCCCTTGGTTAGGTGGAGCCTATCGTTCATCTTGATTGTCGCTTGTTCGGGCTGTGCACCATTTGTTAGGACATCGTTCAGGGTGAATGGTAACTCATAGGGGTCGAGACCGAATATGACGTGTAAGCCGGGACCCTCGAGGTCCATGTCCATCACTCCAATCTTCCTGCCCCTCATTGCTAGGGTGGCCGCCAGATTAGCCGATATCGTACTCTTGCCGGTGCCTCCCTTGAAGGAGTGAATTGCTATGCTCCTAACCGTTTTTCGGTTCCTCCTCTGGTTTCGCCTGCTGCTGCTTCAACTGATCGTGGACTTTCGCGAAGAAGTCGCGGTTCTCAACTCTTGCTGCTTCTCGCTCAATCGATTGGAAGTCAACCTTCAACACGTTCCGCTGAACCTTCTTTCTTCCGAAGAACAAGATCCAGGAAACAACAACTGCCAGGGCCGCAGCCATCAGGATGACTGCAACAAGCAGCAGGTAGGTTACTGCTGAAGTCGGCGTCTGAGATGACGCAGCAGGCTCTACGATGAAACCCCTCACTACGCTGGTGGTTGGTCCCACGTTTCCGTATCCGTCATCGAAGGCCGCAGGGTCGATTACTGCGGCCCACCCTCCTGACGGGCTGCTGGAAGACAACCGATAAGTTCCCTGGAATGCTTTGGAGGTCGCGTTGTAAGTGGCGCTGACAAGGTGGTTGGTGATCCCGTTGGGTTCGATGACTCGGACTGTTGTTGTGCCTGTGTTGGCCTGGGTCCCGTTGGGGTAAGTTGAGGAGAACGTGAAATCTGCGACCTGGGTTCCTTGAAGCAGCGTCACGTTAGCCGCTAGTTGCGTTATGGATACGCTGGTCGGTTGGACTGTGAAGATCTGAGAGTCAGGCGGTTTCTTCACGGATGCTTGGCCCGATAGGGTTATGTTGTTGCTTCCGAGTGGGGTTGAGACTGGTATTTGCCAGGAGTACGAGAAACTTCCAGTTGTGTCCGCTAGTTGATACTTCGGAAACCCTGGAGCGAGGATTCCAGCGTGTGATATTCTTATTGTGATGTTTTCATTGGAAGCGTAACCTTGCGCGATGGTGATGACTGTCGCCGTTCGCTTGTAAGCTAGGCTGTCAGTCAGACCAGCGTAGAACTTACCCGTCGCTACGAGGACCGTGGGTGCGGGGTAAGTCTGAAAATGTTAACACGGTATGTTCCATTGTACTTGACCGAGGCTCCTGAGAAGTCACGGGGATAAACTGCGGTGAGAGTCAGGATGGGACCGTTCGCTGCGATGTAGTAGACGAAGGAGCCCAAGCTTCCCGACGGGTCGGTTACGTTCCACGAGAAACCGTAAAACGCCCCAGACGCGGTACCGCTAACATTGAGAGTCATCATCACTCCGGGATTGTTTGCCTCCTGTATCCGGCTGCTCGAAAATGTGAGAGTGTAGGATGGTGCTGCGTGAACTGTTGAATTCGGTACAGTGATGAACGTGATTGCCAATACGAGGAATAAGATAACCGCATTTCGCGAAAGGGACAACGCGTCCACTTGTCTCTTTTCGGCCTGACCTTGTCATGTTCCACAGCGTTTCGCGTTCGCTAAAACGGTCTTGTAACTGAGGGTGGTATCTAGGGGTAGCCCGATCTACAAGCGTTTATGAGGGAAGTTCTGGACATTTCATGAACCTCGAGTTTCCAGCCTAGAAGATTGAGGGATGAGCGCAGGCTGCGGAACTCGGTCAAGCCTAGGCTCGACAACAGGCAATTATTCGTTTGGAGCTTGGTTTGAAAGGTGAAAGGTCGAACTCGCCATAGCTCTTTACGTATCGCCACCCTGCTCTCTCGAGCAAGGCTCTCAGCTCATGTAGCGAATAGACCCGATGATGGATTCTCAGCTTTGCCCTTAGCTTGAGGCCCTTTCCCCTTCTCATGTAGAACGACCAGCTGCTCTCATGCCACGAAGTCTCCGGGTCGAACCTTCTACGTTCACGCAGTTGCATATCGCCAACGGTATCGACGGTTGCATCGTGCGGGTTGAGTATCAGATAGTCACGATTGACCGTATCGTCGACTAGTAACCCATTTCGTTCCGTCATGTTTCTTAGAGCCGTGAACATTCGCAAATCCTCTTCTTCGCCATAGTACCCGTGTGAGCTCCAGAGGTTCAGAATCACGTTGAACGGTTCCTCGCGCTGGAGGATGCTCGCGACCTCTCTTACATCTGCAACGCGAAACTTTGCTCGAGAGTTGACCTTCCGCGCTTTTGCTCTCGCGTTCGCATTGGCGATGAAGAGGGGAGAAATGTCCAGACCAAGAACATTGTACCCTCTCTCGGCCAGTGGAATCGAGTGACGGCCGATACCGCAGGAAACGTCAAGGATTTTCGCATTCTTTGGGACGTTGAACTCCTCGAAGATGCGTACCAGTCCGTCGACTTCGAGCTTCGTCGATTCTGCCCTATTCTGCAATAACTTCAGGAACAGGCTTCCGTGCTTGATGAACAGCCGCTGAGGCCATTCGACCTCTTCCTTGTTCAAGAGGCTCTCCAGCGCGGGGTACAGTATGTTGAATTCTGAGTTAGCCCCATGCAGATACCTACTTCTCCGAGGCCCAACAAATTGTCGCTGCCCCCCTCTATCAGTCCGAGCCCCCAATCTATGAGTATGCTTTCCAGACTTGTCCGGTTTCTCAAGTCTCATCCATTAGTATTCCTGCTTCTCTTAACGCCCGGTATTCCTGAGTATCTCTCGGCCTCCAGCCAGCTTACATTGCTGGTGATTAGCCCGATACTCTTCTTCGGATTACTAGCGGCAAATTTTGGACTCTACGGCTCGGGTGTCATATTGATACGAGAAGCAATGATCCGCTGGAAAAAAGGCTGGGCTTCCGTCTTCCTCCTTGGAGTCGCTTATGGAATCGTCGAGGAAGGAATAGCGCTGTGGACCCTGTTCAATCCTTTAGCGCAACCGGTCGGCAATCTCGGCTTTTATGGTCACTGGCTAGGCGTAAGCTGGGTCTGGACGGTTGGCCTTCTGATATTCCATTCCGTATACAGTATCGGCCTTCCAATCTTCCTTTTCGGCCTAATCTTCCCAGAACTAAAATCGAAGAGCCTAGTCTCTAGCGCAGGAATAACGTTCAGCATTTTCGGTCTTACGATCGACTGCTTTGCCCTATTCGTTCTAGAGTCTGTTATCTATCCGAACTATAATCCCGGTGCGGGATTGTTGCTTCTCTCCGGGGTCGTCGTAACGATCCTAATAATCACGGCCCGAAAACTTCCGGGAAATTTCCTGAAGATCAAACCGTCCGAGCCGGATTGGGGTCCCCGAAAGTTCGCGGTAGTAGGCGCATTATTGTTTCCGGCGACCTTGCTGACTGGAGGCATTGCTGCCGGAGCAAGCATTCCTCCAATAATCCCCATGATACTCGACATAATCTTCGCAATCCTCATACTGACCCGAGCCTTCAAATCGATGGGATCAACAAACAACCAAGAGCAGAAAGTAGGATTTGGCATTGGCCTACTCTTCCCAATTGTCGTCTTTGGTTTCATAGCAAGCATTGGGATTGGCAACGTGCTGATAGTGGTAGCTGATCTGCTCTTCGTCCTCTTCTCGCGTCGGCTCTGGAGGAAATGGCATCAATGGACTCTGATTCATAGTTCTGCGATACGGACCGGTCTCCCGGGCTTTGGAGAATCGCCTGCTCCACTGTTTCCTTGACTCAGAGACTGCTGAACTTCCACGGAATCTTTAGAGATGTTTGTACAGCATGGAGACCTAGCTCAAACGGCCGAATGGACAACTTGATTGTAGCGAGAACCCATTATATGGTAAGGCTATGAGCGGCAGTCAAGCTGTGACAATGTTGAGTGCCAAGACCAGGGCAAAACCGAGGGGGACCAGCATCCAAGGAAAGGATGCAGCTGAGATAGTAGCTGGTGTCCAGGCGATGTACGAGAAGATCCCAGCCTTCATTCGTCCTATGCTTCCTGCATTGCCTGATATTCTGCGCAGAATACCAGCTAGCGCGGGCAAGTACACTCTCAACGAAATAATAGAACTATTGGATTCGGCGTACGAAACGGGGAAGCTGAAGAGGTAAGGGGCCACATCGAACCATGAGCCATCCGTCCAAGGACATCATCTCCTCCAAGGGTCGAGAACTGGCTGGAAAGAAAATCGCGCTTCTGGCGACTAGCAGTGTTGCTTCGTTCAAGGCACCGGAGATTGCTCGCGAGCTTATGCGCCACGGAGCAGATGTCTACGCGGTTATTTCATCGTCCACGGAGAAGATGATTGGTGCAGATCTTCTCGAATGGGCAACAGGAAACCCAGTAGTCACACATCTAACAGGTAAACTGGAACATATTGTGCTCGGTGGGAAAAGCGAGGGACACGCAGACTTAGTTCTAGTCGCGCCCGCTACCGCCAATACGATTGGAAAGTTGGCGTCCGGAATCGATGACACTCCTGTTACCACAGTTGCCGCGACAGCCATAGGCTCGCGAATACCGGTAATGATTGCGCCTGCGATGCACGAGCCCTTGTACGACCATCCTATCGTCCAAGAGAACATCTCACGACTCAAGAAGATTGGAATAGAATTCATCGAACCAGAAGTCTCAGAGGGAAAGGCGAAGATCGCCTCCACTGAGAATATAGTTCGTTCAATTATCGCACGCTTGTCACGTAGTCAAAGTAGGGACTTGGAGGGTCGACGAGTTCTAGTGACCGCAGGTCCAACAATCGAACACATTGATCCCGTCCGTGTAGTTACTAATCGGAGTTCTGGAAAGATGGGCGTAGCCATCGCAGAGGAGGTTGCTTCACGCGGTGCAGACACGACGTTGATTCTGGGTCCCGGGACAATAAATCCGCCTTCGGCCATTAAGACAATCAGGGTTGAGAGTACGAGCGAGCTGCTGGAAGCGGTTCTCGGCGACCTCAAGAAGACTCCAATGCATCTAGTCTTCGCTGCAGGCGCTCCGACCGATTACAGACCTGTAACGGTCGCTCCGAAGAAGATCAAGACTCGCGAAAAACCTCAGATAAACCTGGAACTTCGCGCGACTCCAAAGATACTGGAGGAGATACGAAGGGCGAGTCCGAAGACATTCCTCGTCGCATTCAAGACTGAATACAAGGTGTCCAATGAAGAGCTGATCGATGAAGCCTTCAAGATAATTCATGAGAAGAACGCTGATCTTGTGGCTGCGAACGACGTCGGGCTCGAAGGCGTAGGGTTCCAAGCGGATACGAACGAACTCTATGTTGTTGATGGCCGAAAGAAAGTAGTGCATATTCCTCTCGCTCAGAAGCGAGAAGTTGCACGGCAGCTAGTGGACTTGGCCGTCAAGAGAATGAGAGACTGAGTCGGGGCTGTTTCTTTAGTGGCGAAGAAGATAATCAGAGCCGCAGCAGTACAGACTAAGCCTATCGAGACGTCCGTAGAGGATACTATCTTTCGCGCGGTAAAGCTCGCAAAGAAAGCTGCAGAAAAAGAGGTCGACATAATTTGTCTACCGGAACATTGGTTGCCAGAAAAGGCGATTCCGACTCCCATGAGCCCTCTGCCGGGGTTACAGTCGCTGGCTGAGGAATACGGAGTTGCTGTTGTCGGAGGAGCGTTCTATGAGAAGGTCCAGGGCCAAGTGCGCCTTAGCAGTCCGGTTATTGGAGAAGATGGGGAAATCATTGGGCGACAGTTCAAGGTCCACCTGTTCCGTTTTGAAAGAAAGTACGCTAGACCTGGAAGCTCCTACCCTGCCTTCCAGATGAAAGGCTACAAAGTCGGCATACTGGTCTGCTACGATGTAGATTTTCCTGAGCCGTCGCGCATCTACGCATTGAACGGTGTTGAGCTAATTCTCTGCCCATCGAGAATAGTGAAACCCGGAATAACCCCATGGCAGCAATACGTTACTGTTCGCTGCTTGGAGAATCGCATGCCAATAGTCGCTCCGAACGTCTACGCGCCACCGTGGTTTGATGGCCACAGCATGATCATTAGCCTGAGGGAGGATCATAGAACCAAGATCTCGCATCCAAATATCGCCTCCGTTTCTAGAATGAGAGAGGGAATTGCGATTCAGGAAATCGACCTCTCATTCCACAACCGTCTCCGGAGAGAACGGTTCGCTGACAGACGACCTGAGACGTACAACTAGAGGTAGCAGCCATTCCTGCCCGACACATCGAAGCGGTCGTCTTCGACCTAGACAACACCCTACTCAGATCGACTATCGGTGCCAGACTAGCACTGCTTACCGTTGCGAAGTTTATTTCAGAACGGTTGAAGCGAGATGGTTACTCCATCGGCTCAACCCGACCGTTCGAACATCTCCGACGTATCGATCATGAGATGTTGGGGCGAAAATTCCGGTATAACAGGGACCTTTGGTGGAAGACACTATTCAAGGAACTCGGACTGAAGAGGGTGGAGCCAGAATGGATCCATGAACTAACTCTCCAGTACTGGAAGGTATACGCAGCGAATAGCCCTCCCTTTCGAGACGCCGAGCCGACCGTGCGCAAACTGGAACGCGCAGGGTACAAGCTTGGTATCGTCTCGGATAGTGACGGAACACCGGGAATGAAGAGGAAGAGGATAGGCCGGATGCCTTTTCACAATCTCTTCGAAGGAATTGTGGTCGCAGGTGAGGATACTCCGAGGGTCAAGCCTGGCCATGAGTCGTTTAGTCTAATTGCAAGAAAACTCAGGGTGCAACCGAAATCGAGCATCTACATCGGCGATAATCCGCGAACCGATATCGAGGGAGCGAAAGCTGTCGGAATGATCTCTGTCATCGTTAATCGTAGAGGAAATCAACGAGGCGACTCTGACTATCGGGTTCGTAATCTACGCGCGCTACCGGGACTGGTCAGATCTATCCAACGAGGCTCGATAGATGATCGAGGGAGAATTCATGCACCGGGTGCGCAGTAAACCTTCACACGATATTCCGAGGCAGCGTCGTTTAGGACTGTGAAAGCGCAACCGTCGAGTGTGCAGCCAGGCATCGAGGGGGTGCAGCGGAAATAGTTGTAGACTGCGGTCCTGTTATCGAAATTCAGCCAGAGTACCTGTTCCGTGTTCACTTGTCCATCACTGTACGAGGCTTGAACCTGGGTATGGTTGCCGTTTTTGGTCAGCACGAATTCTGTCCAGTGTGCAGTCGGGCTGGTCGGGCCACCGGGAGGCCGGGGAAGACTCTGGTACCATGCGAGAACCGCAACTGCGACTAGCGCGATCACGAACACTGCTATGTACTTGTTTCTCATGACTTCTCCGACCGCAGACCCTTGGATCTGATTCAGATTCTCAGAGCGCCCGTATACGATGATACTGAGTAGCTGTCGGCAGTAATTGGAACTTTGTCACCGTCATGTATTGAGAAGAATCCGTGTCAACAATACGCGGTCATCCTCGAAAGTAAACTGACTGTTACTTTTGCGAACAGAGTGAGCGAAATCAGAAACGTTCTAAGCTTCCATAAGCTATTCATCGTATGAGTCTCGTTGGGCAAGATCTTCATTATCGATATTGATGGGTGTATCTGCGAGCATGTTGACAATGAGCATCCTGAGCTGATGTTATCGGCGAAGCCGTACCCTGATTCAATCAGAAAGATTAACGAATGGTATGACCAGGGGCACTTCATCTGCTTCTTCACCGCAAGAACAGATGAACATAGAGAAGCTACCCTAACATGGCTGGAGAAAAACGGAGTGAAATATCACCAGCTGATCCTCGGCAAGCCCAGGCGCAGAGAAGGAGACGAGTACCATTACATCGATAACACTCCGATCCGAGCCACCCGATACAAGGGAGTCTTCGGGGATATGGTCAAGAAGACAAAAGACGTGATGGTCTTCGAAGATGAGTAGTCATCAGAATCAGCTTTGAACCATGTGTTTCTTGCCGCCGAATTTTGAGTACAGATATTTGGAAGCGGTTATTCCATCGCGGGTTTCTACCTCTGCTTTACGTAGACCCTCGGCCTTGATATCGCGCAAACTACAGTGGAGTAGCATCGATCCTATCCCAAGGTTTCTCTCTGCAGATCTCACAACGACGCCCGTGAAGAATCTGCCAATCCCCGAGCGTTTCTCGATGATCATGCCGTTCATTCCAACCAACGCCTTCTCTTTCTCTGCGACTAGAAATCTTGCTCCCATCCTCCTCTGAGAGTCCAAGAACCATTTTGCTGCCGTGCCGGGCGTCCATTTCTTCAGATAGTCACCCCAAGGAGCACCCGGCTCATCCTTCAGCCCCTCATACCAGACTTCAGCTACCGACCCAATTTCTCCGGCATCAGCGTATCTAAGCAGAGTTTCTGGCGGGTGTGGAGGCTCTGAGTATTCGAAGCTGCTCAGATCCCATCTGAAAACACAATAGAATGGCCCGAAAGGCATCCAGCTCAACCTTCTTCAAGCATCGAACTCGCGAATGTTAAACCGATCAGTCATATCTCCTTTAGGGGCGAACCTCCCGGGTTCGTCAGGTTTATCCAACGAGTTCTTTGATGACTGGGCGCTGTTCGAGAAACTCGACCTGTCTATGGTTGGATTCCGCCCTCCGTCGAATGACATCGGCTAATTGTGGGAGTTTTTCGTAGCCGACGAATTTACGGTCGAGGTCCATCGCTAATTTGAGTGTTGTCCCGGACCCTAGGAATGGGTCTAGGACCACGTCTCCAAGAATCGAGAACATTCTGATCAATCTTCTAGGAATCTCTTCTGGAAAGGCTGCCACTCGCCTCTCAAGTCCCTCCATGTCTTGCCTGACACCTGGGACCTTCCAGACTTGCGAGAACCATTCGTCCCGTTCTTTCTTGGTGAACTTGCTCTCATAGCGCCGTGGATCCTTAGGTGGGAAGCTGCGAGGTGCGCCCTTGCGGAAGATGAGAATATACTCCATATCGAGAGTAACGTAAGCGTTTGGCGGAAGGAATCCCGATCCCAAGAAGGCTCCCTTGCCCTTGTAGTGAGGCCGGTTGGTGGGCTTCTTCCACAGCACGTAGGGTAGGGTTACAAAGCCAAGCTTCTCGAAGTTCTCGATAATTCTAGAATGGTTAGGGTAGAGGTGGAAGACGCCATTCGAGGTCCGGGTCGCGTCTCCTATGTTGATGCAGGCAATGCCTCCAGGGATGAGCGCTCTTCTGACTTCTCGCCAGGTCTCGTTGAGATACTCGTGCATATCATGGTAGGATGGAGCTGAAGCTTCCGCGAAAGAGTCGTCCCAGATCGATACCATAGGATAAGGGGGCGAGGTCACGGTAAGGTGGACCGATTCGTCGGTGACTTCGCTCATTCGACGACTGTCGCCGATGATTACTCGGTAATCAGGGCTCATCCGACTGGGCGAATTGCGCATTGCGTATAATAGGTCGGTGCTTGCGACTGAGCAGATCTATCGGATTATCGTAGTTTTGTGTCGAGGAAGTCTAGCGTCCTTTTCCAAGCCAGGTCTGAGGCGGCCCGGTTGTACTCTACGGGCCGATTCTCTTCGACGAACCAGTGTTTCGTCCCAGGATAGAAGTGAAACGCGACTTCTCTTCCAGCCTCGCGAATCTTCTCCTCTGTAGCTCGCACGTCCCCAATGGGTTCCCATTCATCCTCGGGTGAGAAATGACCCAGAAAGGATGCTTCAGCTTTTGAGAAATCCATAGTATAGCTTCCGTAGAAGACAACAACTGCTCCAACCGTTTCGGGCTTCAAGGTGCTCAATAATAGAGACCATGCTGCCCCCATGGAGAAGCCCACGACGCCTATTTTGTTTCCGGATATTGACGGGTCTGCTCGAAGGTAGTCGGTTGCTCCTAGGACTATCTGCTTTATTCTCTCGTCAGCGATTTTTGACTGGAGCTCCTTCGCCCCCTCTACGGACGTTGCTACAGCACCGTCATGAAGGTCCGGCGCTAGTGCGAGAAATCCCTGAGAAGCTAGCCTGTTGGCGAAGCCTTTGAAGAAGTCATTGAGACCCCACCAGGCATGCAGCACGAGGACTCCGCCGCGCGGCTTTTCGGGCGACGCTAGGTATCCCTTTCCCGCGCCACCTTCTGTTTTGAATTCGACCATGCGACTCTTCAACGCCATCATCGAAAGTGAACTCCAAGGCCATCTGGTTGCGAGCAGTCAAAAAACGTTTGTCGAAACATTCATTCTTGACTGGGCAAAATTCAGCCTGGGAAAACCGGTTTTAGAGCGTTACGGTTATTTGAAACCAATCGCATCAATCGATAAGCCAGAGGCAGGGATATGCCGTACTTTGTTGTGATCAACGAGCAAGGACCAGCGTGGGATGAGAAGCGGTCGATGCGAGATCAGAAAGGATGGGATGAACATGCCGTGTTTATGGAAGCTCTCGCCGACGAACACTTTGTAGTTCTGGGTGGTCCTCTGAAATACTTGAAACATAGGGC
>Ga0137385_10002778_pt1 | contig 15038 bp, 9 predicted proteins | sample SagtaG_FD_104921 | JGI IMG/M metagenome (GOLD analysis project Ga0137385, IMG submission 104921) | Vadose zone soil microbial communities from Sagehorn Ranch, Mendocino, California, USA - Sage2_R_80_16 metaG | ecosystem: Environmental > Terrestrial > Soil > Vadose zone | place: USA: California...
CTACGCGGCAACCTTCGACTACAAAAATTCTGCTGGCGAGCTGGAGATCGACCACGGTTTTCTCCCTAACGGATTCGTAGCGATCGACCTCGCGCATGCTCTCGACCTGCCACTGTATGATCCTGACACCCCAATGCAGACCGTAGACGGACCAATCGGCTACGCACTGGTGGATCCCGCACATGTCTCGGACAAAGTACATCAGCGGCCCATAGCAGGTAATGGAGTTCTCGGTGGCTCCGGCCGTCTGATGGAAAAGACAGACGCCGAGGTCATCGTCGCAGCAAACGGAGGCTCAGACCTCATCTACGTGCCCAACAACAGCGTGAAGCGCGTGCGGCAGATCGTTGCCTTTCTCGGCACCCAGGACTACGTAGGCGCCATCTTCGTCGATGACAAATACGGCGCAGTGCCCGGATCTCTTCCGCTCAGCAGTGTCGGTCTCAATGGCGGAGCGGTCGTGCCGCATCCTGCAGTTGCAATCAGCTTTCGAACCTTCTATCTGCAGAAAGACGATCTGATGTCGGCTATACAGATAGCCGATACCAGTCTGCACCAGGGCCAGGGGATGCACGGCTCGTTTGGCCGCGACAACACCTTGAATAACATGGCGGCAATAGGGCCGGATTTCAAAAGTGAATATGAAGACCCATTGCCTGTTTCAAATGCGGACATAGCGCCGACGTTAGCGTATCTGTTGGGGTTTCAAAATGCTCCAAAAGGAAAATTGACCGGTCGCGTGATTCGCGAGGCGCTGAAGGGAGAGATGGCGACGGCGCGGGCGGTGAATCTCCTCCGCACGTCGAAATATTCCAAGGCGAAGAGCCGCACAGTCCTGCACGCGCAGCGACTGGGAGCGACTGTGTACTACGATGAGGCCTGCCTTCTCAAACCCGGCGCAACGCAGCAGCTCAAGGAATGCCGGTGAACCCTGCGCAGGGACGAGGATCATTTCCCCGGGCTTTTTATGGCTGAAAATTTATATTGACTATTCTCTAGCGACCGTACTATACGATTGTCGAGCGGCAGAGATAAAGAGGGCCGCCCCATGCATGCGTGGCATCACCATACGCATCCCGGGGCGGCCCTTTTTTGCATTTAACTACCGGCGTCGACGCGTCTCGCATAGCAGCACGATGCGGGTTTTATGCAAACTATTCACTTTATCCAGACGCCCAGGAGGGCTGTGTGACGTTCAACAAATCGATGCACGTGTGGTTGCTGGCAATCTTCCTTACGCTGATTCCCGGTGTTGGGTTGGCCCAATTTGAAAACGGCAGTCTCATCGGCACTATCCGTGACGCTTCTGGCGCAGTAATCGCAGGTGCTCAGGTCATCATCGTCAACACTGGCACCGGTATCAGCGTCAGCAAGACCACGGATAAAGATGGAGACTACGAGCTCCCCTCCGTTCACATTGGCACCTACACCATTTCTGCCACACACGAGGGCTTCAACAAGGCAATCGCCGAAAACATCTCCATCTCCGTCAACACGCGTCAACGGGTCGATCTAACGTTGCATGTCGGCACAGTCGGAGAAACCGTCGAAGTCACGAACGTGCAGCTGGCCCTTGAAACCGAGAGCAGCCAACGCGGCCAGATCATCACCCAGTATCAAACCGAGGCTTTTCCTCTGCCCACCCTCAACTACTCCGACCTTGTCGGGCTCGCAACAGGAGTCACCGTCTCGCCCATCGGCACGAACAACGGCAATCAGAGTCTCGTTCGAGAAGGATCATTCAATGTCTCGGGTCAGCGAAGCATGTTCAACAACTACATCCTAGATGGCGTCGACAACAACGCTCACGGGACCTCGAATCAGGGCTTTTCAAACCAGATCATGCAGCCTGCGCCGACTTCGGTCGCTGAGTTTCAGGTAGTCACGAATAACTCCAGCGCAGAGTATGGACGCGCGTCCGGCGCCACGATTAACGTGGCCTTCGCCAGTGGTACCAATAAATTTCACGGTCAGGTCTATGAGTACTTCCGCAACACGGTGCTCAACGGTGGCGGCTACTTTCCCGGGAACGCAGGGAAGCCGAAGACGAACCGCAATCAGTACGGAGCCAACATTGGTGGTCCGATCATGCGCAACCGGGCATTTTTCTTTGCCGACTATGAGGGGTTTCGCCAGTCTCGCAGTAACGTCAACTACTCCAACGTTCCTTCACTCTTTGACCATAGCTACAGCTTCACCCAGGCAGTCCATAATCCTTTTACCGGCAAGAACTACGCCAAGGATGTGACGAGCGTGCGGTACATCGTTCCTGAAGCCGATCTTTCTCCCATCGCCGTCAAGATCATGAAGGCGTATCCAGTCCCCAACGTTCCCGGCGTTGTCGACGGGGTCCTCACCAATAACTATGTCTTCACCCAGAAATTCTCCGACAACTCTGAGAAGTATGACGGCAAGGTGGACTTCCAGATCGATCCGCGCACTTCCAGCTTCCTTCGACTCAGTCAGATGAAAGAACTCGCTGTCGACGGCGTACTGATTCCTCTACCTTTTGATGGAGGCTCGAACGGCAATCAGAAGATCATGAACCAGCAGGCCGTCCTCGGTGTTACCCGCCAGCTGCGCTCAAGTCAACTGCTCGAAATGCGTCTCGGTGTGTCTTACACAAAGGGCGCGAAGTCGACACTCTCCGTAGGGCAGCCGGTGTTCGCACCCATTCCCGGTCTGGTGACGGATTCGCGCATCGCCGGCGGCCTCCCCACGTTCGCGGTCTCGGGATATACCACCTTCGGTCGTCAGCCAACCAATCCGCAGTGGCAATATCCATTCATGCTGAACCCCAAGCTCAGCTATGCTTTTTCTGTTGGTCGACACTCACTCAAAGCAGGCGTGGAGTACCAGCATATCCGCGTCATCGACCAGGACGTAAATCCCATCTACGGCCGCTTCACCTACAACGCCGGGACTTCGTCCAGTACCTGTTTCAGCTGCAATAACATGTTGGACTTCCTCTTTGGCGCCACGGCCAAGTATGAGCAGACTTCTTTTTTCGTCGCACACCTTCGTCAGAACATGTACTTCGGCTACCTGCAGGATGACTGGAAGATATCGAACCGCCTCACGCTCAACCTGGGCATGCGGTATGAGTACGGTTCACGCTTCTCCGACAAAGACAATCTGCTCACAAACTTTGACCCCGTCACCACGCCTGTCACAGGCAAGATGCTCTCCGCCTCTTCCGGCGGAGTCTACAACCGCACGCTGATCGATCCGGACCTGAACGACTTCGCTCCCCGTCTGGGTTTCGCTTTTGCCGCCACACCTACGACAGTCCTTCACGGCGGATACGGAGTCAGCTTCGTGCACACCAACCGCGATGGCGAGAATGACGTTCTTGCCGTCAACGCTCCGCAAACGATCTTCGGCCTCGTTCAGCAGGTTCCTGCGAAGCCGAAGGGGACTGCCATCAAGCCCACCGCGAACTATCGCACGCTCGATCAGGGCTTCGCCCCCGACTTCACCAGTAACTTCAACATCGCTACGACTACGATCACCTATGTTCCACGCAACTATCGTGACGCTTATGTGCAGAGCTACTATCTCTCTGTACAGCGACAACTCGGCGCAAATCGCATTCTCGATATCGCCTACGTTGGGAACCACAGCCTCAAGCTGATGAACATCGGCAACTTCAATCAACGAAACGTCAACATGGGCCGCGGTGCCGATGGGCTCTTCATCCGGCCCTATCCCGCTGTAGGCGACATCATCTATACCTATCCCGGCGGTTACGGAAACTACAACGGTCTGCAGGTCCGTTACGAACAGCGAAAAGTTCACGGTCTCACCGTTCTCAATTCGTTCACCTACTCGCGCGCCTTCGACAACGCCGCCGGTAACCTGGAGAACTCCTTCGGCAACAACCCCGGTCCGCAGGATCTCTACAACACACGTGCGGACTACGGTCCCTCGGAGTACGACAAGCCGCTGGTCGATGTCCTTAGCCTCATCTATCAACTGCCTTTTGGCAGAGGGAAGATGTTCGCGGCCAACAACCACGTAGTCAATACCGCCATCAGTGGATGGCAGGTGAGCATGATCAACACCATGCGCTCCGGTCAGGCTTTCACTCCTATCTATACGCCCGCAACCGCCGACACCGTATCTGGCATCACGTCCTCCAACAACGGCGCGAATAACTACAGGCCCAATCGTGCTCCTGGAATCCCGCTCATCACGAAGGGAGATTCGGGTGGCTTTCCCACTCGCATCACGGCGGGAGTCTTTTCTACTCCCACCGCTGGCGGAGCATCGCCCTTTGGCAATGCCAGCCGCAACCTTATGCGCGCGGATCCCTACTACACGCTTGACGCCACCCTGCAAAAGACCTTTCTTCTGCCGTTCGAGAATCTAAGTATGCAGTTCCGTGCTCAGGGCTACAACATACTCAACAAGACGAACTTTCAGCCACCGGGAACCACATGCTGCGGAGCGTCGTTCGGTCAGATCTCGTCGGCATACGCACCGCGCAACATGCAGTTTGCTCTCAAGCTGATTTACTAACCGTTGAGCACTCTCTGCCGGCGGTTCAAGCCGGCAGAGAAATTTGTCTATGATTGGACTACCCTATGACGACTCCGTCACCTCTTGTCGATCCGCAGGTTTCGGTCGAACGCAACAATCTGCTGGATCGACTCGGCATCCCATCGTCACTACTCTGGGGCTTTGTCGGGCTGCTGCTTTTCATGGTTGGGGACGGCGTCGAATCCGGCTATCTCTCTCCCTACCTTGTTGAGCGTGGGCTCTCGCAGACTGCAGTAGCCTGGATCTTCAGCACCTATGGTTTCGCCGTCGCCATCGCCGGTTGGCTCTCCGGAGCGCTCTCCGACGTATGGGGACCGCGTCGTGTCGTCACCATAGGCTTCATACTGTGGCTGGTCTTCGAAGTTCTCTTTCTCACCGTCGGTCTAAGACACGCAAATCTCCCCCTGATCCTTATCACGTATGGACTCCGCGGTCTCGGCTATCCGCTCTTCGCCTTCGGGTTTCTCGTCTGGATCACAGTCGCCGCCCCTCAAAAGCGTTTGGCCTCCGCCATGGGATGGTTCTGGTTTGCCTTTACCGGCGGACTTCCCACCCTGGGCGCCGTTGTTGCCAGCTTCTGCGTCCCTCGCATCGGCGCCTATGCCACCTTCTGGCTCTCCACGGCCCTTGTGGTAGCTGGCGGACTCATCCTTCTCATCGGTGTCCGAGAGCCTCTCGGCGCACGCCGCCTTGTACCCGCGCAGGAACGGCCGATTCGCGCATTGCTGGGCTCCGTCACCATTGCCTGGCGCAAGCCCAAGACTGGCATCGCCTGCATCGTCCGCATCATCAATACCGCGCCGGAGTTCGGCTTCCTCGTCTTTCTTCCGGCCTTCTTCACTACCGTTGTCGGCTTCACCATGGTCGGCTGGTTGCGTCTGCTTGGCGCCATCTTCTTCTCCAATATCATCTGGAATCTCCTCTTCGGTCTCATCGGAGATCGTCTCGGCTGGGCCCGCACTGTCGCCTTCTGCGGCGGCTTCGGATGCACGCTCACCACACTCGCGCTCTACTATGTGCCCACGCTGCACCACAGCCTCGCCCTTTCCGTCGTCGTGGGCGTGTTTTATGGAGCCACCCTCGCCGGCTACGTTCCGCTATCGGCGCTGATGCCGAGTCTTGCCCCGGACCACAAAGGGGCCGCCCTCTCACTCCTTAATCTTGGTGCCGGAGCAAGTGTCTGGACCGGCCCCGCCATCGTCGCGCTGCTGTTGGGACGCATTGGTGTCGTGGGCGTCATGTGGGTCTTTGCCGGGCTCTATCTTCTAAGCGGCATTCTGGCTGTCACTTTGACGTTGCCCGACGAATCCGATCAGGTTCCCGCACGTTTAGCCGCAAAAGCGGAGGGAGTCTGATGGCCTGGATCTCCGTTGATGCCGGAACCTCAGTCATTAAAGCTGTCGTCTTCACTGATGATGGACGCGAGTTCGCGCTCGCTCGAGAGAACACCGCAGTCCTCTCTCCCCACCCGGGCTTTGCAGAGCAGGACATGAACTCGGTATGGAGCGCCGTCCTCTCGACCGTACGTCGTGCCACCCGGCAACTTCCTGAGCCGATTCGCGGACTCGTCACCACCGCGCAGGGCGATGGTTGCTGGCTTGTTGACGCCAGCGGCTACCCCACTGGAAACGCTATCCTATGGAACGACGGTCGAGCCTTAGCAATCGTCGATACCTGGCGCGACGCAGGCATAATCGAGCGTGCATTTCGTATCAGCGGCTCCGTTACCTACCCCGGCCTCCCTAACGCCATCCTCCATTGGCTGGCGCAGAACGAACCTGCCCGCATCGACAAGGCACGCTGGTCTCTCACCTGCAACGGCTGGCTCTTCTCGAGACTCACCGGTCTGTTCCTCGCGGACCTCTCCGACGGCTCGAATCCCTTCAGTGACGTAAACGCTGCAGTCTACTCCCCGGATCTTCTCCGTCTCTACGGTCAGGAAGACCGCGCGTATCTGCTGCCTCCAATTCGCATCGGAACAGATCTCGTTGCGCCTCTTACCGCTTGCGCTGCAGAACAGTTGGGACTACCTATCGGCACACCTGTCGTTATGGCACCCTACGATATTGTCGCCACGGCCTACGGCTGCGGCAGCGTATCTCCGGGGCAAGCCTGCGTCATTCTCGGAACTACCATCTGTGCCGAAGCGATCACCTCTTCGCTGGATCTCGACGTCACGCCTACAGGAACCACCATCGCCCTAGGCAACGGCTCTTATCTTCGCGCCATGCCCACCCTCACCGGTTGCGAAGCGTTTACCTGGGCGACGAAGGCTCTCTCCTGCGAATCCATCCCGGAGCTCGATCGTCTCGCTGCAACCTCTGTCGCCGGAGCTAACGGACTTCTATTCCTCCCCTATCTCTCACTCGCCGGCGAACGCTCTCCCTTTCTAGAGCCCGACGCGCGCGGTAGCTTCATCGGTCTTTCCCTCACACACACTCGCGCCGACATGGCACGTTCCATCTACGAAGGCCTCACCTTCGTCATCCGCGACTGTATCAAGGCCGCCGCCGGTACTCTGCCCTTGGAACTGCGCGTCTGCGGCGGTGGCGCGCGCAGCGATTTCTGGTGTCAGATCATCGCTGACGTCATCGGCGTTCCCATCGTGCGTACAGAAGACAGCGAAGTTGGCGCGCGCGGCGCATTCCTCTTCGCGCTCGCCGTCACCGGCGCCACCCCATCCGTTCACGATGCTGTGCGTCAATACGTGACGGCCGCAAAAACCTTCCTCCCCTCCTCCGCGTTGCACGCACTCTACAGCGAACGCTTCGATCTCTTTCTTCAGCAGCGCGCCCTGTCTCTGCCGCAGTGGCGGCTGCATGCAGGTCGCGTATGAGCCAGCCTATCTATCTCGGCATCGACCTTGGAACGCAAAGTGTCCGAGTACTTGCGGTGGACGACGCCGGTCAGGTCGTCGCCTCTGTCTCCCAGCCGTTTACCAGTCAACGCAACGGCGCACAGCATCAGCAGCAACCCGAAGACTGGTGGAGCGCCACTGCCGCCTGTTGCCGCGGCGTGACGCGAAGTCTCGGCTCATCCGCACATCTTGTCGGGCTCGCCATCGACGCTACATCCGGAACCATCCTGCTCGTCGACGGAGATCTGCGGCCGATCACACCTGCGCTGATGTACGACGACGCCCGCGCCACTGCAGAAGCCGACGCAGTCAACCTCGCCGGATCCGAACTCTGGTTGCAACTCAGCTACCGCATGCAGCCCTCGTGGGCTCTGCCGAAGCTATGCTGGCTTGCACATCATCACACCCTCTCTCCGACGACACGCCTCGTCCACCAGAATGATTTCGTCAACGCGCATCTCGCCGGCCGTCTTGTCGCCAGCGACTCCAGTCACAGCCTCAAGACTGGCTATGACCTCATCCGCTCGGAATGGCCCACAGCTATCCTGGACAAACTCAACCTTCCACGCGCTCTCTTTCCCGAGGTAGTTCCGCCAGGGCAGCCTATCGGCGAAGTCTGTGCTGCTGCGGCACAGCAGACCGGCCTCCCGGTTGGGCTGCCCATTTTCTCTGGCATGACGGACGGATGCGCCGCGCAGATCGCCGCCGGGGTCGTCACCCCTGGTAGCTGGAACTCCGTTCTAGGAACGACACTGGTCATCAAGGGAGTTACAACGGACCTTCTGAACGATCCTCTCGGGGTTGTTTACTCCCACCGCTCAGCGGATGGAAACTGGCTTCCCGGAGGAGCTTCCAGCACCGGGGCCGGAACCCTCACGAAAGATTTTCCGCAAGCAGACCTCGATGCCCTCAACCGCGCAGCTGCTGCCGCGGGGCCCTCCCCGCTCGTCACCTATCCACTCGCAGGTCAGGGCGAACGATTCCCCTTTGCCGCTCCAGCCGCGCACAGCTTTATCCTGGGCAAAGCAGCAAATCCGGAACAACACTATGCAGGCATCCTTCAGGGTGTCGCATTTCTGGAGCGCCTCTCCTTCGACTATCTCCGCCATCTCGGCGCTCCCATGCATGGCATCTTCACCTTTACCGGAGGAGCCACGAGAAGTCGCGAGTGGAATCAACTTCGCGCCAATGTCCTCGAACGCGAGATCGCCATACCAGCGGTCTCCGAAGGCGTCTTCGGCATGGCCATTCTCGTCGCAGCGCATAGGAGCTCTCTCGGCGACGTTAGCCGCCGGATGGTGCGTCTGCAGGAAACCATCTCACCGAACCGGAGTTTCTCCGAGTACGCCGCGCAGTACGGTGCTTTGGTCGACGAGCTCGCTTCGCGCGGTTGGCTCCAGTCTGGCGTTGCAGCCACGGCCCGGCAAGGAGCATCCATATGAGTCGCATCGTCCTCGTCCGTCATGGAGAAACCGTATGGCATGCGGAGAACCGCTACGCTGGTCGCACGGACATCGCACTCACACCGCACGGCCTGAGTCAGGCCCAGCATCTTGCCGGATGGGCAGCCACTGCCAGCCTCGCAGCCGTCTGGGCCTCGTCGCTCACTCGCGCACGCCTTACAGCGCAACCCGCAGCGGAGGCCGCAGGCGTGCCCCTGCAAATTGACTCTCGTCTCCTCGAACTCGACTTTGGCCAAGGCGAAGGACTCACCGATCAAGAGCAGCGCGAGCGTTTCCCAGACGCTCGCGCTGCGTTTGTCCAGGACCCCGCCGCTAACTTCTTGCCCGGCGGAGAAGACCCTGTTCATGCGGCCCAACGCGGCACAGAGGCGCTCCATCACATCGCCTCGGTCTCCGGACCAGACGCCCGCACTCTTGTCGTCGCACACAGCACGTTGATTCGCATCGTTCTTTGCCAGCTACTACACATTCCTATCCCCCGCTATCGCGATGCGTTTCCAAACCTCGCAAACGGCACGCTCACCGAAATCGATCTCAAGTCTGGCCACACCAGCCTGCTCTGCTTCAATCTGCCCCTTTCCGGCATAACCTCCTCAATCGATCACAGCTGAGAGAACTCCATGTCAAAAGAAAAACTCCTCCTCATCGGCGACCATTTCATCCTCCCCAGCCTCATGCGCTCCAGATTAGGGCCCATCGCTGATAGCTACGAAATAGTCGAAGCCTCCACCCCCTTCCCACTCGAACCCTTTCGCGAGATAGCGGAAGTACATGAGGCTTCGGGCTCGGAGGAACAGATGATCGAGGCTCTTCAGGGTGTCTCTATTTGCATCGCGCACCACGCCCCGTTGACCGAGCGCGTCCTGCGGCATGTTCCGGATCTCCGGCTCTTTGTTGTTTGCCGTGGTGGCCCCGTGAACGTCAATGTCGAGGCCGCAACGCGGCAAGGTGTCACCGTTACCTATACTCCCGGACGCAACGCCGCAGCCACAGCCGAGCACACCATAGCGATGATCCTCTGCGCTATCCGCGGCATCTCTCAAGCCGACGCTGCCATCCGCGATGGCGAGTGGAAGGGCAACTACACCTGGCAGACCGCCGGCTTCGAACTCGAAACCGCCACCGTCGGCCTCGTAGGCTACGGTGCCATCGGCCGTCTAGTCGCCCGCAGCCTCCGAGGCTTCGGAACCAGGGTCCTGGTCTACGATCCCTTCGCGAAGATCGAGCCGCATGAAAAGATTGAACAGACCTCGCTCGAAGACCTGCTCTCACGCTCTAACATCCTCTCGCTCCACGCCCGCGATACGCCTCAATCGCGAGGCATCATAGGCCGCAAACAGATCTCACAACTCCAGCCTGGCTCCGTCATTGTCAACTGTGCCCGCGGCTCGCTGTTGGACTACGACGCACTGGCAGAGGCTCTCCGCTCCGGTCACCTCTTCGCTGCCGCTGCAGACGTCTTTCCTGAGGAGCCGATACCGTCTTCCTCTCCGCTGCTTTCACTCACGAACTTCGTCATGACACCGCACATCGCCGGTGGCACCCGCCAGGCCGCTGAGAAAGCCGCGACGATTGCCGCCGAGGAGGTAGCGCGGTATCTTTCCGGTCAGCCTCTGCGCTTCTGCGCCAATCCCGAGGTAAGCAGAGCAGCCCCGGCAGCGGCCTGGCCTCCGCATGCAGCGAGCGAGCCGTAGCACCGTGGCATTTGAGCGAGACTCTAGATCAACCAGAGTCGTGGATCGCTCACCGACACGGAGTTAATGCCTGCCGCCAGAATCTCCTCAATCTCGCGAATGCCCTCGATCAGTCCGCCACCGATGATCGTCAACTCCGGATGCACGGCGCGAAGGCGCTTGGCCACCTTCGGCGCTACCATCGCGGGCAGTACCTCCATCGCGTCCGGCAGAAACTGCCCCATGGACTTGATGGCCGCCGTCACCGCCGCTGAGTCGATGGCGAACGTCCGCTGTATCGTCAGGAGCCCAAACCCCTGCGCCGCCTTCAATGCTTCAAAACGTGTCGAGACAATGCCCGCAACCTTATGTACTGCCAGAAATTCAACCGCGTACCGGTCGCGAGTCAGTCCGTCCAGAAAGTCGATATTCACCAGACATATCTTGTCGTGGTCCCGCGCCCGTTCCACCATCTGTGGCAGACTGAGCGGATTCCCAGTCAGCAGATAGATCGCTCGCGTCGGGGAGGCGAGTGCCGCATCAAACGTGTCCAGACTGTTAACCGCCGCAATAATCGAGCACCCAGATAACATCTCCCCTGTGGAGACCGCAGGTCTCTCACGCTGTTCTATCTTCTGGTCAGAGTTGTAGAACCCCATCTTCTGTTTAGTTTCCATTGCTCGAGTCCCCGTTCAAAACACAACCCTATACCCCTCTGCAAAAAGCCTCTCACTTGTCGCATGCAATAGGAGGCAGCTTCGCCGTTGGAAGAGTAACACCTAGTTCCTTCGCAATCGTAGGAGCGATCTGCCGCTTTTCGATTCCAGCCTTCTGGGTACACTCCCTTTACGCTTTGCGCCGGCATTTGTTAATTGACGCTTTGCAAATGAGGGAGTTCGGGCGTATATTTCTGCCCCAAGTGGCGATCTTCTTCGTTTGGCAGTGCGAGCGAAGCTGTGAAGGTTGTAATTCTCCTTCTTGCAGCAAGCGCCGCGTTCCAGAGCCCGACACGCAGCTCCTGGTGTCCGGCGCCTAACTTGCTTCTCCCTTCTGAGAAGCCACTCGAAGCCTCAACTGCGTGTAGAGGGAGCTAACCATGAAAGTGTTCGATCCCGTGTCGCTGATCTTACGCAAGAAGGGTAATGACATATGGTCCATACCTTCCGATGCGACCGTTTATTCGGCCATGAAGATGATGGCGGATAAGGAAGTCGGGGCATTGCTGGTGATGGACGATAACCAGCTCAGAGGCATCGTTTCGGAGCGGGACTACGCCCGTAAAGTAATCCTTATGGGACGATCGTCGAAGGATACTTTAGTGCGCGAAATCCTGACGGAGCCGCTGATTACCATCCGTCCCGAGTGTTCCGTGGACGAAGCCATGAGGCTTATCACAACGAACCGGATTCGCCACCTTCCGGTAGTCTGCGATGGAGTTGTTCATGGGGTGATCTCCATCGGAGACCTGGTGCAGTGGATCTCTTTTGCGCAGGACCAGACGATCGAAGATCTCGAGCACTATATCGAGGGGAAATACCCTTGTTAGCTCAGCTTTCCGGAGGCTACCCGAGGTTGCGAGTGACCGCGAGAATGGCATTCCAGAGTGGCGCCGGGTAGACGCCCAACAGGAACACAAGGCCGGTGAGTGCTGCGAGTGCCACGGTTGCCAAGAGAGGCAACGGTAGCACGGGTGATGCTCTCTCTGGGCCGGTGTCTCGTGCGTACATGGCTACAAGGATGCGGAGATAGTAGAACAACCCGATGGTGCTGCTGACCACCAGCGTGAAGAGAAGCGTCCACCGGGATTGTGAAGCGCCGGCGGCTATGACGTAAAATTTGCCGAGAAACCCCGCCGTGAGTGGAATCCCCGCAAGTGAAAGAAGCATGGTGGTAAACGCGCCTGCTACGAACGGTCTCCGCCAGAAAAGTCCACGATAGTCGTCGATAGAGGCTGCCTCCCATTGCGAGCCCGACATTGAGGTCATAAGGCCGAAGGCGCCGAGGATCGTCGCCAGATAGGCAATAATGTAGTACGTGGCTGCTGGGGCGCCGAGTGCTCCCCCGGCAAGCAACGCGACCAGCAGGTACCCCATGTGAGCAATCGATGAATAGGCGAGGATCCTCTTGACGTTGGTCTGCGTCAGCGCGAGAAGATTTCCCGTCAGCATGGAGGCGATTGCAATGATCGAGAGGACAAGCCCCGGCGCTCCCGACAATCCCACGTCAGGCACGTGAAACCAGCGCAAGAGCAATGCAAACATTCCACCCTTCGATACGGTGGCAATGAACGCAGTTACCGGTAGAGGAGAGCCTTCGTAGACATCCGGCGTCCAGAGGTGGAATGGAACAACCGCCAGCTTGAAACCGACACCGGTGAGTACGAGCATCAGGCCCGCCAGAAGAGGGAACGTGGTCGCGGGTCCGGCGGTGCGGCTCATCACCGCGGCGAATTGAGAGAGATCCATCGACCCCGATCCTGCATAGATCAGCGCGAGACCAAATAACAGAACCGACGAGGAGGACGCGGCAAGAATCAGATACTTGATGCCTGCTTCGATCGAAGCTCTCTCAGTACGCACATAGGAGATCAAAACGTAGAGCGCCACGCTCAACAGCTCCAACCCAAGGAAGAAGGATGTGAAGTGGCGGCTGGCGACAAGCACCATCGCGCCTGTCGTTGCCAGCAATACAAGGATATAAAACTCCTCACGGTGCTCTTTGCGGCGCTTCAGATAGTCGTAGGCAAACATCAATACAAATACAGCTGCACAGAGCAGAATTGCCATGTAGAGAAGGGAATAGGAATCAAGGATGATTAAGCGAGTGATCTGCCGCGGTACAGCGGATGCTGCTAACGGAAGACTCGCGAGTGAGGCTGCCATGCCGATGAGCGAGATCGCGAAGGCAAGTGCATGATTGCGCCGGATTGCGATCGCAATCATCAAAACGACAGCGGTCACCGAGGGTATGAGTAACGGCAATGATGCAGTAAAATCAGCGGCATTCATGTCTCACCTCCTGACGATCTGCTGCGGGAAGGCACTTTGCTGTGCGGCAGCCAAGCTGGGACGTACCGTGTCCAGGATCGGTTGCGGATACAGGCCTATCCAGAGAAGGCACACCATCATCGTGCCTAGAATTGCCCATTCGCGAAGGTGCATATCCGGCGGCCTCCAATGATGCGGATTGGGACCCTGGAATGCGCTCTGACCAATCTTCAAGCCATAGAGAGTAGCCGCAAGAAGACCCAGCGTTGCTACGACGGTGAGGCTGACGTTCGCCCGATATGCTCCGAGCAGGACGAGGAATTCACCCACGAAATCGCCGAGTCCTGGAAGCCCGAGCGAGGCCATGGCGAATACCAGACCCGCTCCGCCCAGAGCCGGCATTGTCTCCCATAGGCCGCCCATCTCCGAGATCTCGCGAGTGTGCAATCTTTCTTGAAGCAAACCGGCAAGGATGAACAGTGCGCCCGTGCTGATTCCATGGCTGATCATCTGGATCACGGCGCCCTGCAACGCAATTTCATTTCCGGCGAAGACTCCGAGCAGCACGAATCCCATGTGGCTCACACTGGTATAGGCGACGAGGCGTTTGAGGTCGGTCTGGGCGACGGCAAGTACTGCGCCGTAAAGAATTCCGACGACGCCGATGGTCATCATGATGGGAGCTAATTCACGCGAGGAGCCAGGGAAGAGAGGAAGCACGAAACGGATCAGCCCGTATGCGCCCGTCTTCAGCAGAAGCCCGGCCAGAATGACGCTACCGGCCGTGGGAGCTTCGGTGTGTGCATCGGGGAGCCATGTATGTAAAGGGAATATGGGTAGTTTTACCGCAAACGCAACAAAAAATCCAAGCATCAGCAGAAGCGCCGAGCGGGGTGACAGCGTTGTGTTGAGCAACTGCTCATAGTCGAAGGTGAGGATGCCGGTTGCCTGCTGATGGAGCACGGCCAGCGAAATAATCGCGACCAGCATCAGCAGACCGCTCAATTGCGTGAAAAGGAAAAACTTGGTCGCAGCATAGATTCGCCGCTCATGACCCCATACGCCAATCAGGAAGTACATCGGCACCAGCATCAGCTCCCAGAACAGATAGAAGACGAACAGGTCCACAGCCAGGAACACGCCGGTTATGCCTGCCAGCACCCAGAGCAAGTTGAAGTGGAAGAAACCGGCTCGCTCGCGGATCTCCGTCCATGAGCAAAGAATGGCCATGATGCCCAGGAAGTAGGTCAGGAGTAGCAACGCCAGACTCAGTCCATCGATCGCCAGGTGGAGGCGGATACCAAACTGCGGAATCCAATCGAAGTTGCACTCTTCTAACCAGAGTCCCGATCGAGACGTCGACCGGCCAGCGCTGCCAATCCATACCCCGATGGTCACTGCGAAATCCACGCTCACGCTCGCGAGAGCGATCCAACGCGCGGCCGTTACGCTTCGGCGCGCGGCGATCCAGGATGCGATGCCGCCTACGAGCAGAATCAGGATCAGGCTAAGTAAA
>Ga0137385_10002779_pt1 | contig 15035 bp, 15 predicted proteins | sample SagtaG_FD_104921 | JGI IMG/M metagenome (GOLD analysis project Ga0137385, IMG submission 104921) | Vadose zone soil microbial communities from Sagehorn Ranch, Mendocino, California, USA - Sage2_R_80_16 metaG | ecosystem: Environmental > Terrestrial > Soil > Vadose zone | place: USA: California...
CATGTGCACTTTCGAGGTGCTGCTTAACGCGTTCGGGTTGAAAGACAAGGCGCTCGGCGTCGTAGCCGAAATAGTGCACCAACTCGATTTGCAGGATGACAAGTATCGTAACCCGGCTGCTGAAGGGTTGAGGGAAATTCTCGATGGCATCAGAAAGACGGTTAAGGACGACCACGAGGCTTTAGAGAAGGGAATGGGCATCTTTGATATGCTCTATGCAGCACAAAGTTAATCGGTTACAGAATGCGAATCTCAAGCACAAGAAAGGAGAAATCAATGAATCTTGGCATCAAATCAAACGTTCTATCGGCTATGGCAGCATTACTATTATCAGCCTCAATCGCGGCAACAGCGTGGTCCGCAGAGGTAACCTTCCCGGAAGGGACCGCAACTCCATCGGAAACATGCGGAGCCTGCCACAAAGCGATCCACCGGGAATTCGCCTTCGGTTTCGGGAGCGATATCCACTACAAACCGACAACGATTCCAACAAAGGAAAGCGAGAAACTGACCATACCTGCCAAAGTCTCGGCCACCGCAACGGCCCATGCTTTTGCCGGGGTTGAGCCATACCCGATTCACGCCCGAGAGGCCGAGGAATCGGGGAAATCATGCAACGTCTGTCATTATCCTGAACCATTTGCCATTCCTGACATCAACACCCCGGAAATGGTGAAGCCGAAAGGACGTGCGAAAGATAAAGAAACAGTCGGCATTACCTGTGCCAGTTGCCACCTGACCCCGGAAGGCAAGATCAGAGGCCCCTACAACGTCAATGCCCCTCATGAGACAGTTGCTGATCCTGCCATCCAGACGTCGGCCATGTGCGCCTACTGCCACAGCATGGGTAAACGGATTGTCGGCAAGCAGACCCAGACTTTCCTTGAGTGGCGGGATGACTTCAATAAACCGGGCCTTGGCAAGCAGCACTGCCAGGACTGCCATATGCCAAGAACCTTGCGCAAGGTAGCTGAAGACTTCGACAACCCTGACCGGGCAGTGGCTCGACACCTCTGGACCGGCGGGCGTTCCCAGCAACGTCTTGCCAGTGCACTCAGCATGGCAATCAGTCAGCCGGACCAAGGCAAGCCTAACATGAACTTCCATGTAATAAACATCGGTGCTGGGCACTCGGTCCCGACCGGCTCCAATCGTAGAGCCATCTTCCTGAACGTGGAAGTTCTGGACAAGAAAGGGAAGAAAGTTGCAACCCAGGAGTGGATGTTCGCCCCTTCATACGGAAATCGCCCGGATGACAAGAAATTCCTGGAAGAGGACAAGAAGCGCCCCGATGCAATTGCCGCCACACAAGCTGATGCTCAGGGACCACACGAAACCAATATACGAGCCGGAGAAGAGCGAATTCTTCCTTGGGTTCCTAACCTGAAACCGGGGGACTACACTGTCAAAGCCCGACTGATCTATGACCTTAACCGGTACAATGACAAATCGTTCAAAGACGATCAGACGGAAATCAACAGCACCACTCTCCGTATCAAGGTGAAAAAAGGGTAACGTCATGTTACACCGTAGTTTGTTTGCAGTTTTTCTTATACTCCTCTCAACGGGGCCTGCGCATGCAGGCCCCCCTCTCCAGACCGATGATACCGGGACACCGGGTGACAAGCATTGGGAAATCAACATAGGCTATAGCCTCGATAAGCGCCATGCCAACACTACCCACGAAACACCGACCCTTGATCTCAATTACGGTGTCGGTGAAAACATCCAGTTGAATTACGGGGTCCCATGGCTGGTGCTCCATGAGAACGGCAATGGCACGAAAAGCGGCCTGGGTAATTCCACCGTCGGGGTGAAGTGGCGGTTCCTCGATGAAAAGCGAAATGGCGTGGCGATGTCTGTCTACCCTCAGTTCGAGTTCAATAATCCCACGACATCTGCTGACCGAGGTATAGTGGACGAAGGGACAAATCTGCTTCTGCCGGTGCAGGTATCAAAGAAATTCGGCCCGGTCTGGATCAATGGAGAAGCCGGCTACACTTTCCGGCAGCATAGTACCGATGAATGGCTGTACGGCCTCAGTAACGGTTATGAAATATTGAAGATTTTCTCACTCTTAGGTGAAATCCACGGTGTCTCGACGAAGGATTTGAAGAATAATGAAGTGGTGTTCAATATCGGCAGCCAGTGGGATTTTGACAAGAAATACGGTTTGCTGGCCTCAGTTGGCAGGAGCTTCAAGAGTGCCACCAGCGGTGCTCCCAATCTACTTCTTTATCTGGGATTGCAAATACGGATTGAGGGGTAACGATTAGTCGATCACTTGATGGCACGAATCACCTCAAAAGGAGGTAAATATGAAACGGGCATTTTTGTTATTCGCTTTAGTACTTTGGAATATCACCTCTGTTTATGCGCAACCCACTGGATGGGATGGCGTTGAGAAGGTTTTGGGTCGAAAAGGGACCGTGCAGGGTGAGATGTACAAAATCACCTTTCCACGCAGTGACCTTTCGGTAAAGGTTGGGGAGGTTGTGGTAGAACCAGGATTGGCTCTCACTTCCTGGATCGGCTTTAAGGGAATGGGCCAGCAGGCAATGATGATGGGCGATCTTGTTCTCCTTGAGAATGAAGTTGCTCCTGTCACGGCTAAACTGGTGGAGAATGGGATAAGTCTTACCGCGATCCATAATCACCTCATCAGATCAACACCATTCGTGATGTACCTCCATTTCAGCGGTGAGGGTAACCCGGAAAAACTTGCCGGAGCAATGCGTTCCGCAATAGCGGTGACAAATACGCCATTGGACACGCCAACTCCCTCGGTCTCTCCGGCACCAGCGGTGGATTGGACCAAGGTTGAAGCCATCCTTGGCAAGACCGGTTCGAAAAAGGGCAACCTGCTCCAGGTGGGCTTCCCTCGAAAAGAAAAGATAATCGAGAAGGGGATGGAAGTCCCGTCCTATCTGGGTATGGCAACTGGGATCAATCTCCAGATGGTTGGCAGCATGGCTGCCACAACTGGAGATTTCGTCCTGCTGGCGGATGAGGTAAATCCGGTGGTCAAAGCGCTCGTCACTCACGGTATCACCGTCACTGCTATTCATAGCCATATGCTCTACGAGTCGCCACGATTCTTCTTTCTTCATTTCTGGGGATATGATCAACCGGAGAAACTCGCGAGTGGCCTGAAAGCTGCTCTGGATATGACCAACTCGGTGAAATAAAATGAGCGAATCAAATGAACAAAAAAGCGAGAGCGCTGTTGATACCCTGAAACCGGTTGGGTTGTGGGAACTGGTGCTGTATTTTCTTCGCCTGGGTTCTTCCGGTTTTGGTGGGCCGATTGCCCTCGCTGGTTACATGCAACGTGACTTGATACCTCGGGGCTGGATCTCGGAAGAAGAGTATAAGGAGGGACTCGCCTTTTCCCAGATGATGCCCGGCCCGCTGGCAGCCCAGCTCGCCATGTGGATAGGATTCATTCGTCACGGAACTATCGGTGCCTCATTGGTCGGTATTGTCTTCATCCTCCCCACCTTCCTGATCGTTCTGGTCATCTCGTATCTGTACGTTGCCTATCAAGGTCTTCCTGTTGTTCAGGCGCTCTTTTACGGTATGGGGCCGGTAATCATCGCAATCGTGGCGTTCTCTGCTTTCCGCCTTGCCCGGACTACCGTAGGTTCAGATCGCCGACTGTGGATGATATTCGTGGTCGTCGCGTTGATAACTATTATCGCTCGGACTGAGATTGCCGTGCTGTTTGTCATTGCGGGCATCATCGGCGTGCTTCTCTATTACCCACCCAAAAATTGGAAAAAGCCGGGTAATGTCAGCTTAGGGCTTCTGAGTGTCCCGATAGTAGTAGGCATAACCGTCTCCATGCCGATACTTCTGGAGCTGGGGGCATTCTTCGTGAAGGCGGGGGCATTCACCTTCGGCAGTGGGCTGGCAATCGTTCCATTCTTGCATCAAGGGGTAGTACTTAATCATGGCTGGTTGACCGAACGCCAGTTTCTCGATGCCGTCGCGGTCGGGATTATTACGCCGGGGCCGGTGGTCATCACCGCAGCCTTCGTCGGTTATCTTGTCGCAGGTTTTTGGGGCGCGTCAGTTGCAGCGGCAGGGGTATTTTTGCCGGTCTATCTGTTTGTGCTCTTCGTAGGTCGCTACATCGTTCGTTATCGAGATAAACCAGCTCTCAAGGGGTTCGTTAAGGGAGCAACTGCAGCCGCTTCCGGAGCCATAGCCGGGGCTGCCGTCATTCTGGCGCAAGGTTCAATAATAGACATAAAGACGGCGATAATCGGCATCGCAAGTGTGATGATTCTTTGGAGATGGAAGGTGCCGGAACCACTCCTTGTTGCCATTGCGGCCATACTGGGAGTGATTTTGTATCACGCCTGAAACGGTGAAAACCGTTTCAGGCGCACATAAGTTGCTGGCTAACAGCAAAACTCTGATCAGCAGCCAGCAGAAAGGAGAATCAAATGAAATCCAGAATGATCGTTTACATAATCCAGATAACCGCAGTGTTCCTGTTGTCCGGTTGCACAAACAGTCAGGCCACGGTGAAGTATCAACCGGGAGATAAAAATGTCGAGGCCGGCCAGACTTTGCAATGGTCGTTCGACACCGATCAAGTTGGAGGCCTTCCGTCTGGCGTACAGCTTTTCAGTGGGAAGTGGGAAGTCCGAACAGAGACGGATGCGCCGAGCCCGCCCAAAGCCTTTTGCCAAACCGGAACTGCACAGTACCCGGCTCTTTCCTTGAGCGATAAGGTATTCGCCGATGTCGTTATCTCTACCAATTTCAAACCCATCTCAGGCAGCGAAGACCGGGCAGCCGGCATCATCTTCCGTATCCAGGATAAAGATAACTTCTATATCCTGCGAGCCAATGCCCTGGAAGACAACGTCAATATATACAAATACGTCGGTGGGAGCCGCCATGAAATAAAGGGAGGCTCGGCCAAGGTTCCGTCCGGGCAATGGGAGGAGTTGCGGGTAGAAGTAAAAGGGAACGCCATACGTGGTTTTCTGGACGGAAAGCTGGTGGTCGAAACGCATGATGACACTTTTAAGGCGGGCAAGGTGGGACTGTGGACCAAAGCTGACTCCGTGACCTGCTTTGACAATGTTAAGGCAACCGCAAAGTAGAATTAAAGCTCTGTAGTTTTGAATATGCTTCTGTAAGGTATTCCAATCAAGTCGGCAGGATTACTATGTATTCGGGACAATTCCTTGCAATCTTTTCAGCAGCACTATTTGGCGTTTCTCCGGTTCTCTGCAAATTGGTGATCGGGGACATGTCACCCGCCCTGCTGGCCGGTCTTCTCTATCTAGGCTCGGGAATCGGTCTGCTGATTTTGTTGTTATTCCAGGGAAAAAACCCTCTTAAGGAACTAAGAAATCTATCTTCCAAACATCGTCTTGTATTGATTGGCTCGATGATATCCGGCGGCATCGTAGCGCCTCTGTTTCTTGCCTATGGCATAAAGATCGGCACGGCTTCCGAGATATCCCTGCTCCTGAATTTTGAAACGGTTGCGACAACACTCATTGCATGGTTGGTGTTCAAGGAGCATGTGGGTGCCGGCGTCTGGGGTGGTAAGGCTTTCATTCTCCTTGGTTCTTTTTTGGTTGTTCTTACGTCGGAAGGTGCTTTCGCCTTTTCCGTCGCCGGGCTACTGGTAATCATGGCCTGTTTCTTCTGGGGAATCGACAACAATCTTACTCGTGATATTGAAGAGATGCCGGCAACGGTTCTTGCAAGCATCAAGGGGCTGTGCTCGGGAACTTTCAATATCGTGTTGGCGCTCATATTCTTTACCGGAATGGCGACGTCTTCCCAGGTTATGGGTTCCCTCTTGATTGGCGCAATAAGTTATGGCGTTAGTCTGGTTTGTTTTATCGAAGCGCTTCGCAGGATAGGTTCTGCAAGAACGAGCACCTACTTTGCCGTTGGCCCTTTCATCGGGACTTTTCTCGCGGTCCTCGTTCTTGGCGAACGGCCATCAATAATATTCTGGTTTGCGGCCTTATGTATATTTGCGGGAACATTTTTCCTCTTCCGCGAAAAACACAGTCATCTTCATACTCATACAATGTTCTCCCATAGTCATTCCCATATCCATGACGAGCACCATCGGCATGAACATGCGGATTCCGGAACTTCAGAGCCACACGAACACCAGCATATTCACGAGCCTGTCATTCATTCCCACGTCCATTGGCCGGACATCCATCACCGACACCAACATTTAGTTTAGGGCGAAATACCATCGACGAACCGGAAAACCCCCGCAATGGCAGCAACCGCGATGCATAGTCACGTAAAAGGAGGATAAAATGGTCTGGGAATTACACAACCTTCCGCATCATATGGGAGGACAGCGCACCAAGTATCACGCAGTTCTGAAGCGGCTAAAGACGAGGTGACAGGAACAGAAAGCGGAAGATGTACTCTGGAGATGCGTCTTCACTGGGTTGCCACCACCTTTTCCCGTGATATCATATAACTGCTCTTGAAAGTGGAGCAACATCCGGCCAAATGGGAAATTAACCATGGAAAAACTGACCAGTCCGTACAAATGGGGGATGGTGATCGACCTGGACCGCTGCACCGGTTGCGGTGCCTGCGTGGTGGCCTGCCAGGCCGAGAACAACGTGGGAATCTGCGAAAAACAGGAGATCTCCGAGGGGCGCGACATGCACTGGCTGCGTATCGAGCGCTTCTGGGTGGGTGAGTATCCCGACGTCAGGGTACGCTTCCTGCCGGTTATGTGCCAGCACTGCCACGACGCCCCCTGCGAGCCGGTCTGCCCGGTCTACGCCAGCTACCACAACCCGGACGGCCTGAACGGCCAGGTCTATAACCGTTGCGTCGGTACGCGCTATTGCGGCAACAACTGCCCCTACGCGGTGCGGGTCTTCAACTTTTATCCTCACGAGTGGCCCAAACCGCTGGACAACCAGCTTTCTCCGGACATTACCGTGCGCAGCCGGGGGGTGATGGAGAAGTGCAGCTTCTGCATCCAGCGCATCCGCCGCGCCAAGGAAGAGGCCAAGGTAGAAGAAAGGGAGGTTCGTGACGGCGAGGTGCAGCCGGCCTGCGCCCAGACCTGTCCGGCCGAGGCGATGGTCTTCGGCAACCTGGCCGACCCCCGCAGCCGGGTGGCGCGGCTGGCCCGCAGCCCGCGCCGCTTCCAGCTGCTCGAACACCTCGGCACGCATCCCTCGGTCTACTATCTCAAGGGAGGAGGACGCGAGCATGTCTGAGGATTTAAGTCATACGAGTCGGACTGGTCAGACCAGTCTGACAGATCAGGCACCCAAGAGCGCCACCCGGATCAACGACGAGCTGCTCTCTTCCCTGAGGCCACCCACCCTGCGCTGGTACCTGCTGGCCTTCTTCCTGGGAGCGGTGGTGGCCTGGGGAATGGCGGCCTTCACCTGGCAGCTGACGCACGGCATGTATGTTACCGGCAAAAACCGCCCGGTCATGTGGGGCTTCTACATCACCGGCTTCGTCTTCTGGGTCGGCCTGTCCCACTCCGGCACCATGGTCTCCTCGATCCTGCGCCTCTCCCAGGCCAACTGGCGCCGCCCGATCCTGCGCGCCGCCGAGGCGATGACCGTATTCTGCATCACCGTGGCCGGCCTCTTCCCGTTGATACATCTGGGGCGCAACTGGATCTTCTTCTACATGATCCCATATCCCAACCAGCGAGGGCTGTGGCCCAACTTTCGTTCGCCGCTGCTGTGGGACATGACCGCCATCACGGCCTACATCATCGGCAGCAGCCTGTTCCTCTATCTGGGACTGCTCCCCGACCTGGCGGTGGCCCGCGACCGCTCCTCCGGCTGGCGGCAGAAGGTATATGCCGTGCTGGCCATGGGGTGGCGCGGCACGGCCCGCGAATGGTCAGTGTACCACAAGGCCTCGACCCTGATGGCGGCCCTTATCATCCCGGTGGCGGTCTCGGTACACTCGATCGTGGCCTGGGACTTCGCGGTAACCGTGGTGCCCGGTTGGCACAGCACCATCTTCCCCCCCTACTTCGTGATCGGCGCGATACTCTCCGGGGTTGCGGCCGTGATCACCCTGATGATCATCATCCGCAAGGCCTTCCACCTTGAGGAATACCTGACCCCGCTGCACTTCGACAACATGGGCAAGCTGCTGCTGGTGATCTCCCTGCTCTGGTCCTACGCCTATTTCGTCGAGGTCCAGACCGTCTGGTATGCCCATGAACCGATCGAGTGGGAGGTCTTCAGCTTCATGTCCGGCAGGTACACCACACAGCTGCTGATAATGCTGCTCGGCAACTCGGCTCTGCCGATCGCGGCCATGTGCTTCAAGCGGCTGCGGCGTTCGATCGGTGTGATGCTGGTGGTGTCGCTGCTGGTCAACGTAGGCATGTTCATCGAGCGTTTTCTGATCATCGTCCCGTCGCTGTCCCACAAGAACATGCCCTTTGCCTGGGGGAGCTATTCCCCCTCCTGGGTGGAGATCTCGGTCAATCTGGCCGCCCTGGCCGGATTCGCCCTGCTCTTCACCATCTTCGCCAAGTTCTTCCCGATCGTGGCAATTTCAGACGTGCGTGAACTGGAGGCCCGCCGGACCGGTGTCCCGTTGGGCCGCGTCCGGGTGCCGTCCGTTGCGGGAGAGGAGTGAGTTAATGGATACTCTGGGAATTTTCAGGGATATCGACTCCGCCGCCGCAGCGGTGGACGGGCTTGTCAGGGCCGGTTTTGCCGAGGCCCAGATTACCTCGCTGACCTCGGTGCCCTATCCGGACGGCGTACTGGTCAGGAGCGAGCAACGTACCCGGTTCCGTTGGCTGGCTCTGGCCGGCGGTCTGGCCGGAGCGGCGGCCGGTTTTGTGCTGGCGGCCGGCACCGCCTGGCTCTATCCGGTGCAGACCGGCGACAAGCCGATCATCGCCCTCTACCCGACCGCTATCGTCTGCTTCGAGATCGCCATGCTGTTTGCCATCATCGGCACCATGGCCGGCATGTTTCTGGAGATGAGACTGCCCGCCTTGAAAAAACGTGCTTACGACCCAGCCATCGCCGAAGGATTCATCGGCATCTGTCTCACCATCCACCGCGGGGGGGAGGCGGTGGAGTGCAGGCCGGGAGAAGAACGGCAGGATTGCATCGGCGAGATAGTCTCCCTTTCCGCCGTTGAGCAGAAAGAGCGGGCGGAGGAGATCATGCTGGCGGCCGGAGCCATGAGGGTCATCGGAGAGGAAACGCCATGAGACATCTATTTAAGCTGGCCATTCTGGCCGTCGCACCCCTGTTGACGGCGGCCTTGTGGATGGACAGGCAACCGTCCCCCAAACCTTACCAGGCTCCGGTGTTGACCTCGCCCGCCGGCTCCGTGCCGGTGTCCGGAAAAGAGATCGTCCCGCAGGATTCCGAGCTGAAAAATCCGCTTACGCCGACTGCGGCATCGCTTGCCCAGGGCAAGGCGCTCTACACCATCAACTGTGCCATGTGCCACGGCATATCCTCTACGGAACGCGGGCCGGTCGGCAAGAAGCTAAAGCCGCCGCCACCCGGCCTTGACCATGACCTGGTACGGGAGAGGAGCGACGCCCACATCTACAAGGCGATTACCTTCGGCTTCGGCCGCATGCCCGCATTCAAGGACAAGCTCTCTCCCATGGAACGCTGGAATCTGGTCGGTTATTTGAGGACCCGAATATGACTGTTTGGAAGAGTCCGGTATCGCTGGATCAGCTCAAAGAGGGATCGAAAGACACCTTGATGGAACATCTGGGGATCGATTATCTGGAGGTCGGTGACGATTTTCTGAAGGCTAGGATGCCGGTTGATTCGAGGACGAGGCAGAGTGCCGGAATTCTCCATGGAGGCGCCTCGGCCGCGCTGGCCGAAACCCTGGGAAGCATTGCGGCGAGTATGTGCGTAGACAGAGAAATAAAGCGCATTGTCGGGCTCGAAATAAACGCAAATCATATTCGTCCGGTAACCGGCGGGTGGGTGACCGGCGTGACAAAGCCGATCCATGTGGGTAATACGACCCAGATCTGGGAGATCAGAATTTACAACGAAGAGGAGAAGCTGGTCTGTATCTCGCGGCTAACGGTGGCCAGCTTAGACAGGTAGGTGTCATGGCGCGGGTGGAGAGTACGCGGGAAATCAAAAATAGGCACTCCCGCTCTCCGAAGTGCCTATTTTCTGTTCCGCAACTTAACTGCCGTCAGGAGCTTGCCTGACCGGCAGGGCAAACTGCCATTTACGGATTTATTTTTTCGGCGTTATCGGGCATACGCAACTCGAAGGCTGCGCATCTCCTACGCAAACGCTGGGATGACAGATCTTTATCTTGGTATTTTTATTCTCTGTCCCAGCAACCGTGTTCATTTCTTTAGCGGCTGTCATCTGTTTCACCTTCTTCCATGCATCATCGCTAACTAATGCTTAGTCAGGTCAACAGGCAGACCAGAGTGCTGCTGTTAAAACCCGCACACTCCCTGAGCCTTGCCGATCCTCAACTGCACCTTACCGGTAAAACGCTCGAATTTGCCTTTGACTCCCAGGGTGGTGTTCGAACTGATTCTCCCCGCGGTCTCCTTGACTGTGCCTCTTACTACGTGAAATATGCCTTTTGACAGATATTTTGTACTGAGTTTCATAACGCACCTCCTTACAAACCTTCTGGAATCGATCCATATATCGATTCTTCTTACAAGGATCATTCTATCATATTTTGGCCGTGACCGATGTCTGTTTTTTTCGGATTAAGGTGCTGATAAGGAAATCCGGCATCAGTAATCACTGCTCCTAACCCGTATTCCTCAACCCAGCCGAAATGCCGCTGATGGTGGCGGCCAGCACGTAATTAAGTTCCTCACTCTCATCCCCCCCTCGTTTTCTCCGCAGCAGCTCGATCTGGATCAGGCTGAGCGGATCGACATAGGGATTCCGCAGGCGGATGGAACGGGCCAGCGGCAGGTTGTTCTCCAGCATGCGCGATTGACCGGTGACGGCCAGCACGGCCCGGCGGGTGCGCCGGAATTCCTCGACCACCATGCCGAACACCCGTTCACGTAATTCCCTGTCCGGAACCAGATCTGAATAGAGGCGCGCCAGCGGCAGATCAACCTTGGTCAATGCCAGTTCAACGTTCCTGACCATGTCGTAGAAGAAGGGGTAGCGCTGCATCATGTCACCTAGCAATGCCCTTTCCTTCAGTCCCTTTTCAGCAAAGCGCTCCAGGGCATAACCCACACCGAACCAGCCCGGGATCACATGGCGGCTCTGCATCCAGCCGAAACCCCAGGGGATGGCTCGCAAGTCGGACAGGTCGCGGGTTGCACCGCGCCGCGCCGGGCGAGAACCGATCTTGGCCAGCTCGAATTCCAGGACCGGCGTTCCCTGTTCAAAGTAGGGGATGATATCGGGATTTTCCGCGATCCGCTCCCGGTAGAAGGCGTAGGCATCAGCAGACATCTCCTCCAGAGCCGGCTCCCATCCGGGGTCGTGGTCAGACGCTACGAGGCCGGGGCGCGCCAGGGCCTCCAGGGATGCCGCCACCATCAGCTCCAGATTGCGCTGCGACAGGGATGCATCCGAGTACTTCCAGTTGATGACCTCACCCTGCTCGGTAATCTTCAGTGAACCGCTGAAGGCGCCGACGGGCTGCGCAACGATAGCCCGGTGGGTGGGGCCGCCGCCGCGGCCGACCGTGCCTCCCCGGCCGTGGAACAGCACGAGTTTCACCCCGCACTCTGCGGCAACCCGGTGTAGTTCCTGGTGCGCTTTGTGAATCTCCCAAGAGCTGGAGAGCATGCCGCCATCCTTGTTGGAATCGGAATAGCCGAGCATGACCTCCTGACTCCGTCCCCAGGAGTCGAGAAAAGGCTTATATTGCGGCGAGGTCCAGAGGGTGCGGCAGATGTCCGGGGCATGGCGCAGATCGTCGATGGATTCGAACAGCGGGACCGGCATCAGGCCGGGATCACCATTGCCGTCGGCGGCGACACGCACGCCGCACAGTTCCATGAGCCAGATCAGGGAGAGGGTGTCCTGGACGCTTGATGCTCCGCTGATCACATAGCTCTGAATGGCCTCGGCCGGATAGCAGCGCTTCAGTCCGGCGATGGCGCGCAGGGTGTCGAGCAGTTCGGTTGTCTCTGTGCTGGGTGGCGCCGGCAGTACCAGAGACGGACTTGCACAGGTAGTTCCGCCTGCTGCCAGCTCGTCGACCGCCCTGGCGTGAATCCGGGCATGCTGGCGGATATCGAGGCTGTGCAGGTGAAAACCGAAGGTTTTAACCCGTCTCAGGAGCGGGTCGATCAGTGCGCGGGCCAGTCGCTCCCCGCCTTCGGCCGCCAGACTCTCGCGGATGATCAGCAGGTCGGTCTCAAAAGCGGCGGCAGCGGGGTAGGCATCGACGTGGTCTGGCTCAAGCAGGGTGCGGCGGAGACGATGGAGCATGAATCCGGCGAAGCGCCGGTACTGTTCGTATTCAGGTATGGATTCGCTTTCCAGATCGCTGAAGGAGAGAGCGGCATGATAGCTCTTCACGGCGTTTGCCAGCTGAAGGGTGACCGGTCTCCGTCCGATCGAAGGTGTAAGGAGCCGGCGCAACTCTTCCAGAGAGGCAACGTAGTCCGCCAGGATGGTTTCTCTGGCCTTCTGCAGCGCCTCGCGCGTGGAATCGGCGGTGACATGGGGATTTCCGTCCCGGTCGCCGCCGATCCAGGAGCCGTACCGGACCACCGTCGGCAGCGCGTCGGGGGGGATGAGGTAGCCGTAGGTTTCACTGAGCGCCGCCGCCATATCCTCGTAAAGCTCATGAATCGGCGTTATCAGCGAGTCAGGGTAGTGGTCGAGCCCCATCTTGATCTCATCCAGCACCGTGGGCTTGCGTCGGCGCACCTCATCCGTCTGCCACATGGCGGTGATTTCGGCGAGCATGGCGGTCTGGCGCTGCTCTGTCTCCGCATCTGTCAGCGGGAGCCGGTCGAGTGCGTCCAGTTCCCGTGAAATGCGGCGCTGCTTGAAATGGACCACCCGCCTGGCCACGTCGGTGGGGTGCGCGGTGAAGACCGGGATCACCTGTACCTTTTGAAGCCAGCGGAGCGCCTGTTCGGCGGTGATTCCCGCCGTCTTCATGCGCAGGAGGGTGCCGCGCAGAGAGCCGGGCTTGTCCGGTTCTTTGCATGCAAGTCTGGCAGCACGCCTGCGTCGTTTGCGGTGGTTGGTTTCCGCCAGGTTGGTCAGTTCGAAATAGGTGGAGAATGCCTTGACGATCTGGTAGGAGTCGGCAACCGTCATCTTGCCGATGATCTGCACCGCCCGTTCCTGAAGTTCCAGATCATCAGGCAAATCGAGACAGGCCTCGCCTTGGCAATCGTTCAGCTGGCGGTGTTTGATCGCCAGATGGCGCAACTCTTCCTCGGCCGCATAAGCTTGGTCGCCGGCCTGCTCCCGGATAACCGTACCCAGCAGCCGCCCCAGGGAGCGGACATCACGCCGGAGCGGAACCTCCCGCGACTCAGGATCCAGGCTGGTCAGTTCTGCCAGTCGTGCCGCTTGATCATCAACCTTCCAGAACAGTTCCCCGTCCGCCATGATATGCTCCTTAAGTGGTGCCGCAGATAAGGCCTGGCCTCCGGGACAGGCTGCATCCAGTGAAATAAGGCCCGTTTTCATTGTTTTTTCCGGTTGCCTAATCGGCCCGCGGGCCGGCTTTCTTTATGAGAGAATCGATGCTCCAGATCCCGCCCCCCTGGGTGGAAATGAACAGAAAGACGAAGCAGTAAAGCGCCGCCAGCTCTCCCTTGTTGAGTAACGGCAGCAGCGCCTTCGTCCCGTGCGCCATCCAGTATGCCACGGCCATCTGGCCGCTTGCAAGAAAGGCAGCCCAGCGCGTAAACAACCCGATCATGACCAGCGTGCCGCCAATCAGCTCAATCGGTCCGGCAATATAGGTAATGAACGCGGGAACACCTCCCGGCATTGCGACCGGAAAATCGAACAGTTTCTGTATGCCGTGCCAAAGAAAGAGAAACCCGGTAACGATCCGCATCGCTGCATAACCCTCTGAATTATATCTTGACATGAATGCCTTCATTGCAGCACCTCCTGCCGGATTACGGCCCGGCCACTTTGCCCGTTTCGGGATATTCGCGGTTCGAACCGTAAAAAAATTATACTATCAATGCCCCACGTTGCAAGGTTGAATTGACCGGGCACGAATGGAATGAAGCCGCACTTTTCCAGGTTGCTCCTGTCGTGAGCCGGTAGATTGGCGCCACAGAATTCGCATCGACACCCATGGTATGGTAAACTTAAACATACAGGGTCTATGGATGGGCTCTGACGTTGGTTTTGCTGGAGAAGAAGGGATTGTATGACTGATGATAAATGTAAGTGCAGTGGCGTAAAAGAAGAATATTGCCGGGGATGCCTGGAAACTGAGTCTCTTTACTGGTGCGAGACGTGCGGCTGTGCGGTTTCCGAGAAGAGATGCCCCGCCTGCGGACTGAAAGCCCGGAAGATGCGTAAGGATCGTGGCGCGGGGTAGTCAATCTCATCTTCAGCGTCGATCAGATTAAAAGACATGTATATTCCTGCCGCCAGTGGAATATTTCCGGAATCCTGCTAAGCTTTTGTGCAAAACATATTTTGCAAGGAGAACAATCATGAGTGTGCGAATCTGGCTGTCACTTTGTCTGGCAATTACACTAATTGCCGCATCGTCCGCATCGGCGAAAGTATCCGGCCGGGAGGTGGAATACCGGTCCGGTGATACGATCCTCAAAGGTTATCTGGCCGAAAACAAGGCGTTGAAAGGTAAGCGGCCGGCCGTACTGGTGGTGCACGAGTGGTGGGGTCATAACGAGTATGCCCGCAAACGTGCCAGGATGCTGGCGGAACTGGGATATGTCGCCCTTGCCGTTGATATGTTCGGCGACGGCAAAACCGCCAAGCACCCGGATGATGCGGGTAAATTTGCCGGCGAGGCCATGAAGAACAAGGCGGTCGGCGAGGCCCGCTTCAATGCCGCCCTGGACTTCGTCAAGCAGCAGC
>Ga0137385_10002799_pt1 | contig 14999 bp, 15 predicted proteins | sample SagtaG_FD_104921 | JGI IMG/M metagenome (GOLD analysis project Ga0137385, IMG submission 104921) | Vadose zone soil microbial communities from Sagehorn Ranch, Mendocino, California, USA - Sage2_R_80_16 metaG | ecosystem: Environmental > Terrestrial > Soil > Vadose zone | place: USA: California...
ACAAGGTGCAGGCCCCGCAGGCGGGCGGCAGCAACGGCGCGACCCCGGGCGGCGGCTCCGAGGTGCCGGCTCAACTGTCCTATGTGAACGCGTCGGACCCGGCCTGCGCCTGATGACCGGCGGCGACACCGGTCCTGGTCACCCTGGATTCATGCCTGGTTAACCAACAGATGCCGCGTTGGAGACGGAAGCCAACTAGTGTTGGACCATGCGTGAGGCCTACCACGACCGACTCGGCGAACTGGCCGACCACCTAGCCGACATGTGCGCGATGGTCAGCGAGGCCATGGAGCGAGCGACAACGGCGCTGCTGAAGACCGATCTCGCCCTGGCGGAGCAGGTGATCAGCGACGACGTGAAGGTCGACAAGGCCCGCACCGCGTACGAGTAGGAGGCCTACGCGCTGCTGGCGCTACAGGCCCCGGTCGCGACCGACCTGCGCACGGTCCTCGCGGTCATCCACGCGGCGGAAAGCCTGGAGCGAATGGGTGACCTGGCCCTGCACGTGGCGAAGACCGCGCGCCGCCGGCACCCCAAGCCGGTGCTGCCGGAGGAAGTGCGCCCGTACTTCGAGCAGATGGGCCAGGTGGCGGTGGCCCTGGCGCGCAAGACCGAACAGGTGGTCCGCACCCAGGACGTGGAACTGGCCAAGTCGGTCGAGAACGACGACGACGAGATGGACAACCTGCACCGCGAGCTGTTCACCGTGCTGATGGACAAGAACTGGCCACACAGCGTGGCTGCGGCGGTGGACGTGACCCTGCTGGGCCGCTTCTACGAACGCTTCGCCGACCACGCGGTCTCGGTGGCCAAGCGCACGGTCTTCGTCGTGACCGGCCGCATGCCCGGCTCCGACCAGTACGACATCTGATCCAGCGGCAGGCCGGCTGGGCCGTCCCACTCAGCCGGTCACAGCTCCCGCGAACGGATCGGTGTCGTCTCGCGGTTCGCGAGCCTGCACGACTCGTCGACGAATGGCGACAAGGCCCGGTCGGGCCACATAATGGCGGCCGCGACGTTCGCCACGCGCCTCAAGCAGATCTGCCTGAACAAGCTTCTGCAGATCCCGGGTGGCAGTTGCCTCTGTGATCTCCTCAGGCGTGTCCTCGAAGTAGGCGCGATAAGTGGAGTTCCTGACCCGAAGCCCGATCATTGCATCGAACAATGCGGTAACACTTCGCTCGGGCAGTCTCAGATCGTGCGCGGCCCGCTCCAGTTCGACCCACATACGTTCGCTCTCCTTGACCCGCTGCAGTATGGTGCGCGCCTGTCGAAGATGGGCTGTCAGGGTGAACCGAACCCAGGGCCTTGAATCTCGCTCCGGCTGCCAGGATCCGCCGCCGACCAGGCCAAGGACGTCATAGTATGCCTGCGTGTTCCGGCCAAGATATTCCTCCACGCTCATGAACACCGGGCTCAGCACACCGCTACGCGCGAGGACGAGACTTTGTAGGCACCGCGCCATGCGGCCGTTTCCGTCCCGAAACGGATGGATCATCACAAGATTCAAATGGGCCATGGCCGCACCGATGATGCCCGATTCATTCGGCTGACCGTTGAGGGCGGCCACGAGATCTTCCATCAGGATCGGCACCTGATCCAGGTCGACGCCCTCGTGAACGATCTCGCCCGTCTCTTCCTTTCGAACGTAGACACTGCCGGCCCGCCAGCGCCCGGGACGGTTTGCCAACGCGTAGTTGGTCATGATGTAGTGCAAGCTCTTGATCAGCTGGGTGTTGTACTCGAAGTCGGGGTCTTCGGCCATCTGGAGTACATAGGTCATCGCATTGCGATATCCGATCAGCGCGAGCCGGGTTTCCTCGTTCACGTCGAGCGGCTCTTCGCCCGCTGCCACGTCCATCGCATCGTCGAGGCCCGCCTCGTACCCCTCGATGCTGTTCGATCCCTGGATGGCCCTGGCGAGAGAGACACGCCGAAGAGAGCCGTACCACCGGCGCGGCTCGGTCAGCCGGAAGCGCAGATTGCCCTTGAGATCCTCGATCTGACCGAGGACATGGCGCTCCGTCTCATCCAACTCTGGCGCTACGAACAACATGCTTGTAATTCGGTAACTCATCCTCAATCTGAGGGTTGGCTACCGTCCTCCATGTTGGATACTATACCAACATGATGTTGGCCTCCATCCACTTATCCCGCATGCCTCCAGCTGGCTGCCCAAATTCGGACACGCCGCGGCGCGTTGGTCAGCCGAAGCGGCCGGAGATGTAGTCCTCCGTGGCCTTGCGGCCGGGGTTGGAGAAGATCTTCTCCGTGTCGTCGATCTCGATCAGGTTGCCGGGCTGGCCTGCGCCGCGCAGGTTGAAGAAGGCGGTCTGGTCGCTGACCCGGGCCGCTTGCTGCATGTTGTGCGTGACGATGACGATCGTGTAATCCTTCTTCAGCTCGCCGATCAGGTCCTCGATGGCCAGCGTGGAGATCGGGTCGAGCGCGGAGCACGGTTCGTCCATCAACAGCACGTCCGGGCGGACCGCGATGGCCCGCGCGATGCACAGCCGCTGCTGCTGGCCGCCGGACAGGCCGCCGCCGGGCTTGCTCAACCGGTCCCGGACCTCTTCCCACAGGTTCGCGCTGCGCAGGGCGCGTTCGGCGACCTCGTCCAACCGCTTGCGGTCCCGGGTGCCGGACAGCCGCAGGCCGGCGATCACGTTGTCGCGGATGGACATCGTGGGGAACGGGTTGGGGCGCTGGAAGACCATGCCGATCGTCTTCCGGACGACGACCGGGTCGACCGCGGTGGCGTAGATGTCCTCGCCGTCCAGGGTGACCTTGCCCTCGACCCGGGCGCCGGGTGTCACCTCGTGCATCCGGTTCAGGGAGCGCAGCACCGTGGACTTGCCGCAGCCCGACGGGCCGATGAACGCGGTCACGATGCGCGGCGGCACGGACAGGTTGACGTCGGCCACGGCGTGGAACTTGCCGTAGTACAGGTTGAGGTCCTTGACATCCAGCCGCTTGGCCATGGAGCACCTTCCTGGCGAGTGACTAACCACGCACCCGCGCGAAGCGCGCGACCGTACGGGCGATCAGGTTCAACAAGAGCACGATCAGAATGAGCACCAGCGCGCCTGTCCAGGCCCGGTTCACCGCGTTGTCGAAGGACTGCCCTACCTCATTGAACACGAACAACGGCAGCGACGCCTGTGGCCCGCTGAACGGGTTGGTGTTGATGGCCGAGTTGCCGAACACGGTGAGCAGCACCGGCGCGGTCTCGCCCATCACCCTGGCCACGGCCAGCATCACGCCGGTGATGATGCCGGGCAACGCCGTCGGCAGGACGATCCGCACCACCGTGATCCATTTGGCGACACCGAGCGCGTAGGACGCCTCGCGGAGGCTGTCCGGGACCAGCTTGAGCATCTCCTCGCAGGACCGGACCACCGTGGGCAGCATCAGGATCACCAGCGCCAGCGAGCCGGCGAACCCGGAATTGCCTTGATGCAGCGCGAGTACCCACAGCGCCAGGATGAACAGACCGGCCACAATGGACGGCAGGCCGGTCATCACGTCCACGAAGAAGCTGACGATCCGGCCGAGCCTGCCGCTGCTGTACTCGACCAGGTAAACAGCGACCATGATGCCGAACGGGACCGAGATCAGGGCGGCGATGCCGACCTGTTCCAGGGTGCCGATGATGGCGTGGTAGGCGCCGCCGTTGGGGTCCGACTCGGCGACGGCGCGCATCGAGTGGGTGAAGAACACGCTGTCGAAGCGCGCGAGGCCCTTGGCAACCGTGTAGCCGAGCACACCGACCAGCGGCAGCACGGCCAGCACCATCGCGGCCAGCATCAGGCTGGTCATCAGGCGGTTCTTCGCGTGCCGCCAGCCCTCGACGGACAGCGAGACCATCGTCTGCGCCACCAGGTACAGCGCGACCGCGATCAGCAGCAGCGCCACATCGCTCGACATGTGCGTCGCGATGCGGATCAGGCCGGTGACGACGATCACGCCGAGTCCGGTGACCATGAGCGCCCACAGCGGCAGCTTGGCGCGGGCCAGGCTCGGCCGGCCCAGCGACAGCTCGTCCAGCGTCGCGCTCATGCCTTTGCCTTCCCGCGGCGGATGATCGCCCTGGCACCGAAGTTGACCACGAGGGTGATCGCGAACAGCACCAGGCCGGACGCGATCAGCGCGCCCTGGCTGATCGAGTCGTTGGCGTCGCCCCACCGGTTGGCGATGTTGGCGGCGATGGTGTTGCCGCCGGGGTCCAGGATGTGCGGGCTGATCGTGTACGTGCTGGACAGCACCATCGCCACCGCGATGGTCTCGCCGACCGCGCGGCCGAAGCCAAGGACGATGGCGCTGATCACGCCGGACTTCCCGTACGGCAGCACCGAAACCCGGATCATCTCCCACTTGGTGGCGCCCAGCGCGAGCGCGCCCTCCATGTGCTCCTTCGGCGTCTGCACGAAGACCTCACGGGAGATCGCCGCCACGATCGGCAGCAGCATCACCGCGAGCACGACCGACGCCACCAGCACCGACTTGCCGTAGGTCTGGTTGGTCGACGCGAACAGCGGGATCCAGCCGAAGTAGTGGTTGAGGAACTTCGACAGCGGGATCAGGTTGGGCGACAGGTAGATCGCGCCCCACAGGCCGAACACCACACTGGGCACGGCAGCGAGCAGGTCGACCACGTAGGCCAGCGGGCGGGCCACGGCGCGCGGCGCGTACTGGCTGATGAACAGCGCGACGCCGACCGCGACCGGCACACCGATGATCAGCGCGATCAAGGAAGCCAGCACCGTGCCGAAGGCCAGCGCCGCGATGCCGAACACGGCGGTGCCCTGCGGATCCCACTGGAACGACGTGAAGAAGTTGCCCTTGTCCTGCGAGACGGCCGGAATCGCCTTGAGGATGAGGAAGGCGGCGACCGCGGCCATGAGCAGCAGCACCAGGATCCCGGCGCCCTTGGCCGTCAGGCGGAAGGTCGTGTCACCACCGCTGCGGTGCCGGGTGCTCTGCAGCGACGATGTCATCGATGGTTCGGGGGGCGTGTCGTCCGGTGCCCCGCCCGGTGCGGGGGACCGTCCTGTAGTGGCGATGTCGGACTCCTTCACGCATCGAGTTCATCGGCCGGGAACCCGCCGGGGCCCGCCCGGCGCCGGTCACCCGGCGGCCGGACGGGCCACGAAACGCCGACCGAGTCAGCTCAGCGAGTTGATCGCCGATGCGACCTGGGTACGGATGTTCTCCGGCAGCGGCACGTAGCCCTGGCTGACGATCGCGTTCTGGCCGGCCGTGCCGGCCGCGTAGCCCAGGAAGCCCTTCAGCGCGGGCAGCTTGGCGGCGTCGTTGCCCGACGAGCACACGATCTCGTAGGTCACCAGGACGTTCGGGTAGGCGTTGGCGTCGGTGTTGGTGTAGTCGAAGGTCAGCGCCAGGTCCTTGCCGGTGCCGGTGACCTTCGCCTTGCCGATGAAGTTCGTCGTGTTCGCCTGCGTGAGCGGCACGAACTTGCCGGCGGCGTTGCTCACCGCCGCGTAGGGGATGGACTGCAGGGTGGCGTAGGACAGCTCGAAGTAGCCGATGCCGCCCGCGGTCTTCTTCACGTCCTGCGCGACCAGCGAGCTGCCCTTGTCACCCTGGCCGCCCGGGCCCGGCCACTGCTTGTTGGCGCCGAAGGTCCAGTCGGCCTTGGCCTCGTTGGCCAGGTAGTTGGTGAAGTTGAAGCTGGTGCCGGAGCTGTCGGACCGGTGGAAGGTCTGGATGCCCGTGGCAGGCAGCGTGGCGCTCGGGTTGTCCTTGGCGATGGCCGGGTCGTTCCACTTGGCGATCTTGCCGGAGAAGATCTTGGCCAGCGTGCTCGCGGACAGGTTCAGGCTGGTCACGCCCGGCAGGTTGTAGCCGACCGCGATCGGGCCGGGGGCCATCGGCAGGTCGATCGCCGGGCCGCTCTTGCAGCGCGCGTCCGCCTTGGTCTGGTCGGTGGCCGACAGCGGGAAGTCCGAACCGGCCCAGTCGACCGTGCCGGACTCGAACTGGGTGACACCGGCACCGGAGCCGCCGAGGCCGTTGTTGATGTTGACTCCGCTGCACGCGTTCTCGTAGGTCTTGGCCCACGTGCTGATCGCGTTGGCCTGTGCCGTGGACCCGGCAAGGGTGAGGTTCACCGAACCCGACGGGCACTTGATGGCCGGCGCCGCCGCGGTGCTGCTGCCGCCACCAGCCGGAGCGCTGGGCGTCGAGTTGTTGTCGGAGCCACAGGCCGCGAGCAGCAGGGTGCCGGCAGCGGCGAGGCCGAGCACGACAGCGCCGTGCCGTTTGATCTTCACCGTCAGATCCTCCAAGCAAGAGCCTTCATGGGACGCGACTGGTCCAGTCGCGTGACACGGACGGTAGGGAGCGACGGTGGACGGACGGCAGTCACTAGATGAACGAGGGGTGAACTTGGCACGCCAGGTGACTACACACACATCCATCCGTGTGATATAAGACCCAGTCCGTGACCTGCCCGTACGCAGCCCGTGACATGACCGGCACCGATCCGATCAGTGCGCGTACTGGACATCCGCGTCCCACAGTGTGAAACCCACCTTGGCGTACACGGCGAGTGCCGCCTGATTGTCCGATTCGACGTACAGCATCACACGGTCCATGCCGCGCCGCGCACGCAGGTAGTGCAGCCCGGCCATGGTCAGGCCACGGCCGAGGCCACCGCCCTGGGCGTCGGGGCGCACGCCGACCACGTAGACCTCGCCGATCGGGCGGCCGTCGCCGGCGTCCGGGTGAACCTTCGTCCAGTGAAACCCGAGCAGCCGGTCGTCTTTGTCCACCGCGAGCAGGAAACCGTCCGCGTCGAACCACGGTTCCGCCTCGGCGGCACGCACGTCGTCGGCGGTCATGGCGCCCTGTTCCGGGTGCCACTCGAACGCGAGGTGGTTGACCTCGGTCACGGCGTCCTCGTCCCGACCGGGACGAAACGGCCGCAGGGTCACGCCGTCCGGGAGCGAGTACGCCGGGAGGCCGGCGAGGTCACGCCGCAGCCGGTTCATGGTTCTGGCCCGGCGGAAGCCGAACCGGGCCGCCAGGGCCGCCGCTGCCGGACTGTCGCCGTGCGCCCACACCCGGAGCCGCTCGCCGGGGGTGTCGGTCGGTTCGATGCCGATCCGGTCCAGCAGCCGGCTCGTCAGCTCGGCACCGATGCCATGGCCGCGGTCCGCCGGGCGCACCACCAGTTCGGCCACCGGGCGGCCGGCCGCGTCGCCGTGTGTGTTCAGGTGCACGACCCCGACCGCGGTGTCCGCGCGTCGGGCCAGTAGATAGGCGCCGCCACGGAACTCGCCCGGCACGCCGCCGCCGTCGGGCAGGGACGGGCGACCGTCCACGGCGGACACCGCCGCCAGCAGCGCACGCAACTGTGCGGGCGGCACGGTGTCCTGCCAAGAGAAGTCCACCCTCCTGACGTTAGATCACCGTCAGGACGGTTACATCACCGTCAGGTACATCACCGTCAGGACAGGACGTCCAGCGAGTCGAACCGGATCGCGCGGGCCGGCGCCGGCACGACCGGCGCTGGCCGGCCGGGCCGCACGAACTTGTAGCCCACGTTGCGCACGGTGCCAATCAGCTGCTCGTGCTCGGAGCCCAGCTTCGCGCGCAGTCGCCGGACGTGCACGTCGACCGTGCGGGTGCCGCCGCAGAAGTCGTAGCCCCAGACCTCCTGCAGCAGTTGGGCGCGGGTGAACACCCGGCCGGCATGCTGGGCGAGGTACTTGAGCAGCGCGAACTCCTTGTAGGTGAGGTCGAGCGGGCGGCCACGCAGCCGCGCGGTGTAGGTGGACTCGTCGATCACCAGTTCACCCAGCTGCAACGAACCGTCGTTGCCACCGGACTGCTCGGCGCCCCTGGAGCGGACCAGGCGCAGTCGCGCGTCCACCTCGGCCGGGCCTGCGGTCGGCAGCAGGATCTCGTCAATGCCCCATTCGGAGTTCACCGCGACTAAGCCGCCTTCAGTGACGATCGCCACAATCGGCGCGTCCACGCCGCTGCTGGACAACAGTCGGCACAGGCTACGGGCACCGGCGAGGTCGAATCGGGCGTCCACCAGCACCGCGTCATACGGCGCGGCTTCCAGCAACGACGCCACGTCCGGCTCGTGGGCGCGTACCTTGTGGGAGAGCAGGCCGAGTGCCGGCAGGACGGCGGTCGGCTCAGGATCGCTGGTCAGCAGCAGCAGATCTACACCCATTGCGGCGCACCTTCCTGATCGGTGCGGACCAGCCCAGACGGCAGCCCGGCAGCGTTTACTGGTGGCGCGGCTTCGTTGCCGGCTGATGTCGGGGACAATACCTACTGTGCCCCCCGTTAGCCCAGGTCGTGACATCAGCGTCACACTTTTGGCTCCATTGGATGGACAGGTGCTGTGAAGAAGCCCGTAAAGGTCACCATCATTGTGCTCATCGTGTTCGCTGGCGTGCTGGTCGCGGCCGACTACGGGCTGGCGGCCGCGGCCGAGTCCCAGGTGTCGAAGAAAATGCGGTCCCAGCTGAACCTGGCCGCAGATCCTTCGGTCAACATCCATGGTTTCCCGTTCATCACACAGGCACTGAGCGGGGACTACAAGGACATCACGGTGAACGCGACCGGTGTGCCGGCCAAGAACACGCTGCGGGACCTGGAGGTCGACGCCGACCTGCACGATGTCCGGGTGAAGCTGTCCGACCTGCTGTCGGGCAACGTGTCGCAGGTCCGGGTGGACGAGGTCGACGGCCAGGTGAAGGTCAAGGCGAGTGACGTCGGCCGACTGCTGGGGATCCCCGACCTGACCATCAGCCCGGTGTCACTGGACACCGTGGAGGGCGTCGGCGCGCAGGACGCGCTGCAGCAGCGCGAGAAGCTGCAGAACCCCGGCGTGGCGAACCCGCTGACCAGCGAGGCAGGCGTTGAGCTGTCCGGTTCGATCCCGATCGCAGGCGAGAAGACGCAGGTGAACGCGTTCGGCGTCATTTCCCTGGCCGGCGGCGGCATCCAGATCACGGCCAAGAAGCTGCAACTGTCCAACGGGATCGTGACCGGCACGCTGCCCGACAGCGTGCTGCAGACCTTCGCGCACCTGTTCGCCGCGACGCTGTCCTCGAAGAACCTGCCGCTGCCCTTCGCCGTGCAGGCGACCGGGGTCCAGGTGGAGAGCGGGGCACTGGTGGTCCAGGGCACGGCGACCAACATCCTGCTCAGCAGTGGCAATCTGAGCCAATGACCGGTTTGTGGGTGTTGCTGGGCGCGCTGGTGATCGCCGGTGTGCTTGCCTGGCTGTTGCAGGCCAGGGAAGGCCGGATCAAGCAGACGAAGGGCATGCCTGTCGCTGCTGGTCTACCGGAGCCGGTACGGGCCGCACTGGCCGACGCACCGTCGGTGACGTTGGTGCAGGTGTCGACCACGTTCTGCGCGCCATGCCGGCACGCCCGCGCGGTGCTCACCCGACTGGCGGACCACACCGATGGGCTGCGGCACGTGGAACTCGACGTCACCGACCGCCCCGAGATCGCCACGTCACTAGGCGTACTGCGGACCCCGACCACGGTCGCGTTCACCAGCGACGGCACCGAACTGCTCCGAGTCGGCGGCGTACCACGCGGCGACACCCTGATCGACGCCCTGCGACCGCATCTGCCCTGACGATCAGGGCGACCGTGGGCCACGCCCTGGCAGGGGGGTTACGTCGCCGAGCACGAGTCTCGCCGGGACCGGCGCGCGCCAGCCAGGGTTGGGTTGGCCATGTTGTTCGGCTGGTCGCACGCTTTGCAGACCCCACCCACCCTGGGGAATCGCGGCCCATCTCAAATCTATCCCGATTCGCGGCTGTCCCGCGCTTCTCCTTCGGGTGACTGTGGACAACTCCACGCCGAGCCGGCAGTAGCGCCTCAGCTGGTGATCCAGCCCACCGTCACGCATTGTTCCATCTGGTGGACGTCGCTCCCAGGAGCAGGGAGAACGGGGTAGGGTCGGGCCTGTGCAGACGATGCTGACCAGGCGACGCGCGGTGGACTACCGCCGCGTCGAGAGCAGCCTGTGTCCCCCGGTCGACTGACCCCGGGCAGAGCCACGCACGTTCCGCGTTTCGACCGCGTCACCGGTTGAGCACCAGATCCCCCTTCGCGTCGCACGAGCCCGCCTGTCACGGACCGTAAGCAGTCCGCGCCGGGCAAGGAGGCCGCCGTGTCCACCACCGCTCCTACCTCGAATACCTCGAAGTCCGCGCAGGTCGACGTGCGCGGCCCGCGTTTCGGCGCGTGGCTCACCACCGTGGTCCTGGCCGTCGTGTTGATCACCGGCTGGTGGCCGCTGCTGGCCGCGCAGGCCGTCGTGTTCGGCATCGGCGCGTTCGCCGGGCTGTCGCGGGCGCCGTACGGGCTGGTGTTCCGACACCTGGTCGCGCCGCGCCTCGGTCCGGTCCGCGAACGGGAGGACTCGGCACCGCCACGGTTTGCGCAGGGTGTCGGGTTCGGGTTCTCGGTGGTCGGCGTCATCGGCTACGCGATCGGCCTGACCCCGCTCGGCCTGGTCGCCACGGCGCTGGCGCTGATCGCGGCGCTGCTCAACGCCGCGGTCGGGTTCTGCCTTGGTTGCGAGATGTACCTGCTGTTGAACCGTACGAAAACGATTGTGGGAGCCACTCGATGAGCCGTGACAACGTGCTGGTGTCCGCCCAGTGGGCGGAAGACAACCTGGATGCACCTGGGGTGGTGTTCGTCGAGGTGGACGAGGACACCAGTGCCTACGATGGTGGCCACATCCCAGGGGCCGTCAAGATCAACTGGAAAACCGAGCTCCAGGACCCGGTCCGGCGGGACTTCGTGGACCGGGCGGGCTTCGAGAAGTTGTTGTCGGAGAAGGGCATCGGCAACGGCGACCAGGTCGTCCTCTACGGCGGCAACAACAACTGGTTCGCCGCCTACGCGTACTGGTACTTCGCCCTCTACGGCCACGAGAACGTCCGCCTGCTCGACGGCGGCCGCAAGAAGTGGGAGCTGGACGGCCGTCCGCTGTCCGCCGACGACGTGAAGCGCGAGGCCACCAACTACGTGGCGCAGGAGCCGAACCCCGCGATCCGGGCCTTCCGGGACGAGGTCGTGGCGGCGATCGACGCGAAGCACCTGATCGACGTGCGCTCGCCGGACGAGTTCTCCGGCAAGCTGCTGGCCCCGGCGCACCTGCCGCAGGAGTCGGCGCAGCGGCCGGGCCACGTGCCCACCGCGCTGAACGTGCCGTGGGCCAAGGCGGCCAACGAGGACGGCACGTTCCGCTCCGACGACGAGCTGCGCGAGCTGTACGCGGAGGCCGGGCTGGACGAGTCCAAGGCGACCATCGCGTACTGCCGGATCGGTGAGCGGTCCTCGCACACCTGGTTCGCGCTGCACGAACTGCTGGGCCTGTCGGACGTGAAGAACTACGACGGTTCGTGGACCGAGTACGGGTCCCTGGTGGGCGTGCCGGTCGCGCTCGGATCGGAGTCCTGACATGGCTGATGGTTGCGCCGCACCGGACCAGGCGGCATCGCTGGCCGGCGTCGACCTGACGACGCAAGTCGTGCTGGCCGGCAAGGTGCTCGCCGGCGACCAACCGGTCGGCGGCGCGTTCGTCCGGCTGCTCAACGGCGACGGCGACTTCGCAGGCGAGGTGGTCGCGTCGGCCGATGGTGACTTCCGGTTCTACGCCGCGCCCGGCGACTGGACGGTGCGCGCGCTGCACCGCACCGGCAACGGCCAGGCGTCCGTGCACGCGGACGGCCCCGGCCTGCACGAGGTCGCGGTCGGCGTTTCCTAGTTCTGTCCGCCGTGGGTGTCACGGTGATCCGTGGCGCCCACGGCGGTCGGCTATCCTCGTCCGGTGGAACAGTTCTACACGGCGCTGTTGGTCGCCGTCGTCGTCGCGACCGCCTGGTTCGCCTGCTACGTGGTGTACCGGTTGTTCAGCGACCACCGCTGACCGGCAGACTGATCCCGATGACCGAGAACATCAGCAGTGGCGACGCCGCCGTCCGCGCGGCCGCCGAACGTGCCCGCAGTACCCGGCACCGCAACCTGCCCCAATTCGACGACCTGCCGATCCCGGGCGACACGGCGAACCTGCGCGAAGGCCCGGAACTGCACGAGCAGTGCCTCTCCCTGCTGCCGTTGGTCGGCGTGTGGCGCGGCGGCGGCGAAGTGGTCTACCCCACCATCGACGGACCGATCCGGTTCGGCCAGCAGGTCGTCTTCGCCCACGACGGCCGCCCGTTCCTGAGCTACGAGTCGCGGTCCTGGCTGCTGGACGAGGAAGGCGCGGTGATCCGGCCGGCCGCCAGGGAAATGGGTTGGTGGCGGCCACAGCCCGACGGCACGATCGAGTTGCTGCTGGCGCACTCCAGCGGCATCACCGAGATCTTCTACGGTCAGACCCGCACGATGACCAGTTGGGAACTGGCCACGGACATCGTGACCCGCACGGCGTCGGCCAAAGAGGTGAACGCGGCCCATCGGCTGTACGGGATCATCAACAACGGTGACCTGGCCTACGTCGAGGAACGTGCCATGGTCGGCCATCCACTGCAGCCGCACATCTCGTCGTACCTGGCCCGCGTGGTCGGCTAGCGCGTGCGAACGCCGCTCCAGAACTCGACCGGAATCACGCGGCACAGCGACACCAGGTAGTCGATCATCGGCGCCACGGCGACCACGTCGAACCCATGGTTGATCCAGACGTTGCACGTGCCCTGTTCCAACGTGATGCCCAGGTGCACGGCCCGCGGATCCGTCATGAGGAAGGTGATGACGGCCGGCGCCAGCAGCGCGCGAGCCTCCTGCCGGTTGTCGACGACCACCTTGAACCGCTGGTCGAATGCGGCGTCACCGGTCCGGAACCGCCAGAACGCCACCGCGCGATACCAGCCGGCCCGCTGGTAACCGTTCCTGCGGAAGATGGACACCCGCCGACACAACCCGGACGTGTCCAGCGAGACGGACGTCACGTGGTTGAAGACGGACTGGTAGTTGTCCACTGCGCCCTGCTCCAGCAGCAACAGATCATGACCGTCCACAGTGGTCCTGGCGACGAAACTGGCCCGCGCCTCGTCCATGTTCCTGGTGTCGTGGTTGAACGGCGGCTTGCCACCGAACCGGCCCAACAACGCCAGATCCGGCCGCACCTGGTCGTACCTGCTACTGCGCCCCGGCACCGGTTCCTTGGTCCAGCCGACGTTCCAGTCCGGACGCCCCGCCCGCCATGCCGTGAAGACCTGCTTGGCCGCGTCGTCCAAACGCAGGTTCGGATCGACGGACGCGAACACGAAGAAAGCCGCGACGAGCAGGAGCAGCCAGACGATCCAGGTCACGGCAGCCGCGACGCCGGACAGGTTGCGAGCCAACACGATCAGCCCGCCGAACACCACCACGAACGCCAGGAACTTCAGAAACTTGCGCAGACGTGGCGGCACAACAGGACCCGCTTTCGTGTTCGCGACCTGTGGACAGGCCCCCGCCCTCACCGGGGGCTACGGCCCTTTTCAAGACTATGCTTGTCAAGCCCTGAATGGGTGGCTCGCCGGATCGCTGTGGACAACTCGGCGAACTGTGGATGGACGGTTGACATGTCCAGTGACTTGTGGCCTGGCCGGAACCACAACTGAACCCGGCATGGCGGACGAGCGCAACGGATCAGGCCGTCGTTTGTTCGCTGGTCGGCCAAGCCGGTTTCTGCTCGCCGCCGCTCTCCTGGGCCTGGTGTGCCAGTTCCTCCTGCTTCAGCTGGTATTCCTCGGCGATCTTGCCCTCGCGGGTCGGCTGGTCGCTCAGTGCCTGGTGGCCGGCTTCCTTGGCCACGCCAACCGCGTCGCCGAGGGTCGGCTTCGGCACGCCGGGTAGACCGTCGTGCAGTACCGTGGACGGCTTCCAGCCGGCCGGGGCCAGTAGCTTCTTCGGGTCGTACGTCGATAGGTTGTGCATGCCTTTGCTGTCGTCGCTCAGGTGCTCGCCAGCCAACTGGGCCTTGCTGCCCTCGTAGTGCTCGCTGCGCAGGCTGTGCTGTTTCAACCAGCCCTCGCCGACCTCGTGCTTGAGCTTGTCCTGCTCCGCGTTCAGGTGCTTGGCGTTGATGTCCTTCGCATTGTTGTTCAGGTCCTGGTGGCGTTGTTCCAACTGCTTCTGCTCGGCGGACAGCCTGGTGTCCTCCTGCCGGAGGTTCTTGTGCTCTGTCTCCAACTGGCGGTGCTGCGCCTTGAGGTCCGGGTGCGGTTGCTTGCCCTCGGCCCGCGCGCGGTTGATGGCCTGCTGGTTGGACCTGCGGGCGTGGTCGTTCTCGGCCATCTTCTGCGTGTTCTCGATGGCCTTCGTGTTGTGTTCGGCGGACTGGGCGCGGAAGTTCGCGGCGTCCGTGTTGTGCTGGGCGACGGCCTGGTTGTGGGCGTCGCGCGCCTGGATGTGGTCGGTCGCCTGCTGCCGGATCTGTTCCGGGGTCAGCTCCGTAGACTGCGGAGCCGTCGCGTTGGGATCTTTCGGCGCGGTGGTGCCCTGATCCTTGACCGTGGCCGACGAACCGTCCGACGCACTCGACGGGGCCGTGCTCTCGGAAGTGTCCTTCGGGGCGGTCGTGCCCTGATCGTGCGCCGTGGCCGACGAACCATCCGACGCACTGGACGGGGTCGTGCTCTCGGCGGTGTCCTTCGGCGCGGTCCTGCCGGTGTCCTTGGCCGCGGTCTTCGCGGTGTCCTTGCCGGCGGTCTCGGCGACGTCCTTGCCGGAGTCCTTGGCGATGCTCTTGCCCGCCTTCTCCAGCGCGGCCGACGAGTCCTTGGCGTGGCCGGTCAGCTTCTCCAGGAACTGCAGCGCCTTGGTCACCTTGCTGGCGTCCTGCACGGCGAGCGACGTGCCCTCGGCCACCTCGTCGACCACGAACGCGGCCTCGGTGGCGCCGAAGGTGAAGAACGCGGCGGCGGTCGCGGCGATCCATTTGACGATGGCGTCGCCGGCGAACTGGGACAGCGAGTCGCGGATCACGCCACGGGT